>LFFM01000209.1_pt1 | contig 39629 bp, 30 predicted proteins | sample 643131 | NCBI WGS metagenome assembly LFFM01 (sample SAMN03777445, study PRJNA286221) | soda lake metagenome | biome: soda lake; feature: Kulunda steppe; material: water; isolation source: sample Tc-Br brine of Tanatar trona crystallizer | place: Russia: Kulunda steppe | collected 2011-07 | reverse complement strand
GTCACCGCCTGCCAGGAGTCCTGCCCGGCGGACGCCATCGAATTTGGCAATATGCTCGATGAAGAACAGCGCGTCACCCGTCTCCACAAGCGAAACCGGGCGATGTACGCACTGTCAGACCTCGATACCCAGCCGGCGGTCGCCTACATGACCAGCGTCTGGAATACCGACGAAGAGCTGACCTGATACGAAGTTTCGAACCACGGCGCGTCTCCGGACGCTGCCGACGTTGTCCTATGTTCTGTTTTTGACCGTTGACGCTCGCAAAAGTTCCGGCATGAAACACAGTGAGTTACAAGGACGCCCCCGGTCTGTCGAAGGCGAGGGCCCATTTGGAGGGCCTCTCGCCAAACGCGAACCGTTGGTCGCCGACGACAAGACGTGGAAAGAGGTCGATGACGACATTGCTCGTCACACCGAAATCCTACCCACCAAACTATGGTGGCTGGCCTTTATCCCGTCTGTCTTGTTGATGATGTTCTTTCTGGGCGCCCTGTTTACGCAGGCCGGTACCGGTATTGGCACCACCGGCATCAGCCACCCTGTTGGCTGGGGCGTCTTCATCGTCAACTTCGTCTTCTGGATCGGGATCGGTCACGCCGGCACCCTGATTTCGGCGATTCTGTTTTTGTTCAAACAGACCTGGCGGACCGGTATTAACCGTTCGGCGGAGGCGATGACCATTTTCGCCGTCGCCGTCGCCGGCCTCTTTCCACTGATGCACACCGGCCGGCCCTGGTTTGCCTACTTCATGTTCCCCATCCCCAATAGCATGGGGCCGTTGTGGGTGAACTTTAACTCCCCGCTTCTGTGGGACGTCTTCGCTGTATCCACATACGGCACCATCTCGCTGGTCTTCTGGTACATCGGGCTCGTCCCCGACCTCGCCAACCTGCGAGACCGCGCAGAACATCCGCTTCGAAAGAAACTCTATGGCATGCTGTCGCTGGGCTGGACCGGTGGAAACCGCGCCTGGCGTCACTACGAGTCGGCCTATCTGATGTTGGCTGGACTGGCCACGCCGCTGGTGTTGTCCGTCCACACCATCGTCTCCTTTGACTTCGCCGTCTCCGTCATTCCCGGATGGCACAGCACCATCTTTCCGCCCTATTTCGTCGCCGGCGCCATCTTCTCCGGCTTCGCCATGGTGCTGACCTTGACCATCGTGATGAGGCATGTCTTCGAGCTAAAGAGCTACATCACAATCAATCACCTGGAATCGATGGCCAAGGTCGTATTACTGACCTCGGGCATCGTCGGTATCGCCTACCTCACAGAATTTGCCATCGCCTACTATTCGGCGGTGCCGGCCGAGCAATTCCACTTCGCGAACCGACTCTTCGGTCCCTACGGCTGGTCGGCGGCCATCATGCTCGGCTGCAATATGCTGGTGCCCCAACTGCTGTGGATCAAAAAGATACGGCGCTCGATTGCCGGGCTGTTCATCATATCGATTTTCGTCAACATCGGGATGTGGTTTGAGCGGTACGTCATCGTGACGACCTCGCTGCATCGCGATTTCGTTCCCGGCTCCTGGGGTGTCTACGACTTCAAGTGGATGGACTGGGCATTGACCATCGGTTCATTCGGTATGTTCATGACCCTATTCCTGATCTTTGCCCGGGTCCTGCCGACGGTCACCATGTTCGAAGTCAAAGCCGTCATGGATCCCGAGAAGGCGTCTCGCAAAAACCGCAAGGAGGTTTCCGATGACCAGTAACAACAAAGAAGAACACAACGAGTCGTCGGACGAAGAGACCTCGGGCGACGAATCCCTGCAAGAACACTCCGAGGAGTCCCTCGAAGAGGCGTCGGATGTCGAGTCCGACCCCGATCAATCCGAGGCATCGGAGGCCTCCGACGACGACGAACAAATCGATGACTCCAGCGATTCGGACATCGAGCAATCCCCCGTTGATCCCGACGACTCGGAAGACTCGGACCACTCTGACGACTCGGAAGGATCCGACGACTCGGAAGACTCGGAAGGAGCCGACAACTCCGATGACTCGGATGAATCTGACGGCTCGGAAGCCTCCGACGATTCCAGCGATTCCGAAGACTCTGATGACTCAGGGGATGTCGAGGAATCCGATGATGAAGATTCGCAAGACGTCGTCGCCGCCGGTGATGGTGGCGACGATATTGTCGGCGCCGACGCCGACGGCCCTTCCGGCGACGACATCGAGGGCATGGCCGCCTTCTTTGACGTCCCCGACGAATTGATGCTCGCCGCCGCCCACACCCGCGACTCCGATTACGAGCAATTCGACGCCTTCTCGCCGTTTCCCATCCACGGAATGGATGAGGCGATGGGCCTTGGACGCTCCTGGCTTCCCTGGGTGACTTTTGGCGCCGGCCTCGCCGGCTTTGTCACGGCCAATGCACTGCAATTCGGCACCATGACCTTCGACTGGCCCATGATCATCGGCGGCAAACCCTTTGCCCCGATTCCGGCCTTCGTTCCCATCATGTTCGAATTGAGTGTCCTCTTTGCCGGTGTCATCACGGCGATTGTCATGCTCATCGCCGCTGGCTGCTTTAAGAAACCCATGATCATCGACCCCGAGATCACCTCCGATCGATTCGCCCTCTGGATTTCGGCCGACGACGAGGCATTTCACGCCGAAGAGGTTCGTCAGTTCATGGAGACTCTCGACCCCGTCGAGATCCGGACCATCACCAACGAAGGCGCATAACCGATGAAGTCTCGAATCAACCCCAAAAGACACCTCGGTCTGGCGGCCATTGCCGCCTCCGCCCTGCTCCTGATGGGATGCATCTACGAAATCGGCCTGCCGGCCGGCGAAGATCAATTCGGACGTCTTGTCCCCGTCCAGGGCATGCACCAGCAGACCCATGTCAAAGATCAGGCCAACCAGCCGATCTACCGCGACGATCAACCGGAGGGCATGCGCTATCCGCCGCCCAATACGGTGCCCGTCGACGGCACACCCCGCGACCGCGACCCCGATATCTCACAGAGCGCCGAACTCTCCAATCCGGTCCCCCGCACCGACGACAACCTGGAGTACGGACGGTTTCTGTACGAGGAACAATGCGCCGTATGCCACGGCACCGACGGCGGCGGTCAGGGCACCATCGTCCAGGCCGGCCACTACCAGGCGGCGCCACCGACGTTTCACAACCGTGCTCAGCGCGAGCGCCCCGATGGCGAGATTTATCACGTCATCACCTACGGCGCCAATCAGATGTGGTCCTACGAAAATAAGCTCACCGACATGGAACGCTGGGCCGTCGTCAATTACGTCCGCGCTCTTCAACGGGCCGAATATCCCGAACCGCGCGACCTCGAACGGGTCCGCTCCGATCAGTGATAACTGCGCTCCCCTTGTCGGGGCATCGCCGCTGTGAACGAACGCTTGTCGATAAGTTAAAGAGGCAATCTAAATGGCTCATCAAAATCATCACCACGACATCGAGCCCCCGGGCGAACTCGAGATTCCCGGCAAATTCAATGCCGCCGCTCTCGCGTTTGCTCTGGTCGGTATCGTCGCCTTTGTCGCCGGTCTATTTCTCGACCCGGACCGGGCCTGGCGCGGCTATGTCATCGGCTTCTGGTTTACCTTCTCACTGGCGCTGTGCGGTCCCTTCTTTATCGCCACCCAGTATCTTTCGAAGGCCGGCTGGTCGGTCAGTATCCGACGGATCCCGGAGGCGATGGGTTCCTTTATCTTCCCATCGATCATCCTCGGTATCGTCGGACTCGTTGGCGCCGAATACCTCTTTGGTTGGATTGAAATGGCCCCCGAGGTCTTCGATCCGGAAAGTGCCGTCTACGACCCGATTGTCCACGCCAAGGAAGCAGTCCTCAATATGGGCTGGCTCGTCGGTGTCACGGTCCTCGGCCCATTGCTGATGGGCGCCGTCTACTACGTGATGCGCAAAAACAGCCTCAAGCAGGACGAAGAAGGCACCTATGACCTGATGCATAAAAACATCTGGACCAGCGCCTTCTTTATCATCGCCTTTGTCCTCGGCGTCTCGTTTATGTCGTGGTACTGGATGATGTCCTACGACCCGCACTGGTACTCCATGATGTGGTCGGTCTACGCCTTTGCCGGCCTCTTCCAGTCCGGCCTGGCGGTGATGACCCTGATTCTCATCTATATGCTCAGCAAGAATCTCTTCGGCGGCTGTGCAGGCACCGAGCAAGTCCATCGCATGGGCCAGCTCGTCTTCGGGTTCACCGTCTTTTACGCCTACATCCACTTCAGCCAATTTCTGCTGCTGTGGTACGCCAACATCCCGGAGACCGCCAAATGGTACGTCGATCGCATGAGTGAGGGCTGGGGCCTGCTTCTACTGGCAATCCCCATTTTCAAATTCGCCATCCCCTTCTTTGCCCTCCTGCCTCAGGCGGCCAAGAAAAATAAGAAGAACGTCCTCGTCTACATCTGCATCCTCCTTGTGGTCATGCAGATCTACGAAATCTGGATGTGGGTTGTGCCCTATTCCTACGGCACCGACGGCGGGCTCGTAGCGCCCACCGTGCCGGTCCTCGAAATCCTCGTGAGCCTGGGCTTTGTCGGACTCTTCATGTACGTCGTCGCCCGTTCGCTTGCGAAGCACAACCTGGTTCCGCTCAAGGATCCTCTCCTCCACGAGAGCATCCCCCATTCGCACGACGATCTGATTTATCCGAACGGCAAACCCGGGGAGACCGGGCGAGACGACGACTGATCGAACCTGGTCTTTTTACGCCAACGCAGTGACGACATGAATAAAGCAACAGCCAAAACAGGACTCGCAATCGCGGTGGCCGCCGGTGGTATCGTTACCCTGGCGTCCACGGTCTACGGCCAGGGTATCGGCCAGACGACGCTCGATCGCCTGACCATGGGCACCCCCCAGCAGGTCGACCGCGGTGAGGAGGTGTTCGACGACCAATGTGCCGAATGCCACGGCGACCAAGGCCTTGAGGCTACCGAGATCGGCGAAGGTCTCGGCGCTCAGGGCTTCGTCGATACCGACGTCGAGCGCTCCGGCCTCTACTCGATCTATGACGTCGTCAGCTTCGGCTACGAGTACGAAGACGGACAGCACCCGGCCTTTGAAAACCTCCGCTACCAGGATCGATGGGCCGTCTCCCACTACACCCAGAGTCTTATCGACGATCCCCAGCCCGATTCACAGGAGCTCATCGATCGAGTTCGTCGCCAGGCAATGGAAGGCGTCTGTGACCCCGATATCCGAGAGGAAGTCGGCGGCTTTGCGCGGCCCGAAAGTGACGAGCAAATCACGGCCGGCCAGGATATCTACGACGCCCAATGCGCCTCCTGTCACGGCGACGACGGCCGCGCCGATGTACCCGCCGCCCAGACCGATCCTCCGGCGCGCGATTTCCACGAACCGGCCGGCGACTGGACCAACGGCACCAGCCCCTTTGCTATCTACGAGACCCTCGAAAATGGTATCGAAGGCACAGCCATGGCGGCCTATGGCCACCTGCCCGACGAAGAGCTGTGGGCCCTCGTTCACTATGTCCGTGAAGAGCTGATTCTGGAAGGTGAACTGGAAGACGTCACCGAAGACGAGATCGACGCCGTCTGCCGAAGCATGAGCGCTCCCCCGGCCCCGGACCCGATTCCCATCGACCGCGCCGTCGACTTTGTGGCCGATGACGCCGAACAGGAGCGTTACGTCCGTCTCCTCGGCTACGGCGATCCCGTCATTCAAGACGACGCCGACTTCGACCGCGGACAAGACCTCTTCTCGCAGAGTTGTGCGTCCTGCCATGGTGCCGAAGGCCAAGCAGTCGACAGCATCGGCCCCTACGGAAAATTCCCGCCGTACCTGTCGATTGAGCCCGGTCAACTCGTGCCGGCCTCCGTCGGCGGCACCTACGAAGACGTCGCCCAGCGCGTCATCTACAGCGCCCACGCATCGCTGCCGGATCGACCTACGGTCGCCTCCTATTCCGAAAACGACTGGAGAGACCTCCAGGCCTGGATCACCACCTTCGATGGAGAGGGCTCAGACCGGGTCCGAACCGTTTCTGATATCGACGAAGCCCAGCAGTATCTGGTAGATGAAACGGACGATATCGACGACACCGACGACGATGATACCGATGATGACGTCGATGACGGCGATGAGGAATCTGACGCCGACGACGATGATAACGACGGTGAACCCGACGACCAGTGATCCGCCGTCCAACACCACTGTATCCCGACCCCGCGCGGTCGGGCCGTACCAACGCCAACGCACCAGCAGAAAAGACATTACCGATGAGTGGCCCCGCCAATAAAAAGACCATCATGAGGCATCTCTTCAGTTCCATCGCTCCGGTACGTAGTCGCCGGACCCTTCGTCTGTATGCAATCGGCGTCTTCGGCCTGATCCTGGTCGCCATTGCTCTCCTGTTACCGTCGACGGCCGCCGCCATTCCCGGCTCCGGTGAATTTGTGGCCCTCAAATCGGAGAGTGGCCGTGAAATCACAGGCCTCTACAACATGATCGCCAAGATCTGTCTTGCGATCTTGATTATCGTAGAGGGCGCCCTGCTTTTTGCGATCTTCAAGTTTCGGCGCCGCGGTGACGAAGAGAACCCGGTTCAAAACCACGGTGACCTCCGCCTTGAATTCGGCTGGACGATGGCCGCTCTGGCCATCCAGGTATGGATCGGTATCGCCACCATCGACGTCATGTTTGAAACCGAGACCGAACCCGATGATGGCATCGATATGACCGTCACCGCTCACGCTGAAATGTGGGACTGGAATTTCGAGTACGACCTCGAGGACCGCGACCGCCTGATCCACGATGATCTGGTGGTACCGGCTCACCAAAACGTCAAATTGCAGGTGACCTCCGAAGACGTCATCCACGCCGTCTTTATTCCGGCATTGGGCGTCAAAATGGACGCCGTCCCCGGACGCTTCAATCACTGGTGGTTCCGAGCCGACGGGCCGGTCGCTCAGGTTCGTGCCCGCGACTTCGCCACCATGGATCGCGCCGAACGAACACTGCCTCAGACCCGTTCCGGAGCACTCGGCGACGGTCAGAGCGCCAGCGACCGCCGCGTCACCGGACTTGAAGGTCATACCTCCTTTATCGGTAGCCGCTACACGGAAACCATCATCGACGAGCAAACCGGTGAAGAGAGAGACGTTCCCGCCGTCATCGACTCTCCGACGGAATCTCCGTACTACGACTACAACGCCATCGAGTATCAGGGCCTATGTGCCGAGCTGTGCGGCCGCGGCCACTGGGATATGTATTTCCGCGCTGTGGTCATGACCCAGTCCAGTTTCGATCGCTGGTATCAAGACGAATTGGAGGACGTCGACGAACCCGATGGTGATTCGATTTTCAACGCCCAGTGCGCCGAATGCCACGGCGATGACGGCACCGGTGTGGACGCCGATGTCCCCAGTCTCGTCGACAACGAAATGATGATTGCCGACGAGCAGGAGTCGGATCACATCGACAGCGTCCTCGAAGGACCGGGTCGCATGCCCTCGTTCCGCGGATCGTTAAACGACGCCGAAATTGCAGCCGTCGTCAATCACGAGCGAATCTCCTGGGATAACGAGGGCACCGAAATTGAGCCCGAGGATGTCGCCGAACGCCGCGAAGATCTGGGCTTTGCGCCCTTTCCGGCCGTCGACATCGAACCGGTTGACCAGGAAGACCTGATGCGCACCGGTGAGCGACTGTACCGCAGCTGCGCTTCCTGCCACGGCGACGACGGTCAGAGCTTTGACTCCGATCTCGTGCCCGATATCGCCGGCAGTGACATCGTCGTCGACGAATTGCCCGACGAGTTGGCACGCATTCTTATCCAGGGCCGCGACAGTGATGAATACCCGGGCCGCAAGCGCCCGGTCGCCCGTTCGCTCAGCGATCTCGAACTGGCCGCATTGTTGACCTTCGTTCGACAGTCCTTCGGCAACGAAGCCTCTGTCGTACAGCCCTACGAAGTTCGAGATATTCGCCGCGACATCGACTGATTTGATTTGATACGACGCCGTCCCGGTCGTCTTCGACCGGTCGGCACCGCAACGCAATGACACTTCAATCTGGAGAGGCAGCCGCCGTGTGCGGCGAGCCATTCTGGCGAGGCATCGCACCATGAAGGAAATTCAAGCCAAAGGTTATCTGTCTCCTCTCACCGAAGAGGCGAAGCCGATCTATCCACGGTCCAAGACCATTGGCCAGGGAGCCAAGGTCGCCGGCCTTATCGGGATACTGCTCGGTGTTGCCAGCGGATTATTGCTGGCAATAATGGGCCTGGTGACGGGATACTTCGCCGACGCCGAATCCGCCGCCTTCGCCCGTGTTGCCAGCAGCACCGGGTCCGGAGCCATCATCGGCGCCGTCATCGGTGCCGTGCTTGGCGGCCTGTCGGGGGCCCTCGTACCCAACTGGACTTACATCAAGGAATGGGTCTGTAGTACCGACGCCAAACGCATCGGTGTGCTGTATCTCGCGTTTGCCACGCTGGCCGGTATCTTCGGAGGGATCTTGTCGATCCTTATCCGGATCGAATTGGCCCAACACGGCACCGTCCTGTTTCAGGACCCATCGACCTACAATGCGCTACCCGGCCTTCACGCCACGGCGATGATCTTCTTTTTCATCATCCCCGCCTTTACCGGCGTCGGAAACTTCGTGGTCCCTATCCAGGTCGGCGCCCCCGATATGGCCTTTCCCCGCCTGAACCTGGCGGCCTTCTGGATCATCCCGCCGGCGGCACTGGTCACCTTCTTCGGCTTTTTCGTCAACAGCCTTCCCGAATTCGGCTGGACGGCTTATCCACCGCTGTCCAACAACATCTACAGCGGTATTCTCGGCGCCGACTTCTGGGTGCTGGGGCTGATTTTGATCGGCGTCAGTTCCACCATGGCGGCCATCAACTTCCTGGCTACGGTCTTCAATATGCGGTGCAAGGGCATGAAAATGTTCCAGATCCCGCTGTTTAGCTGGTCGATTGTCGTCACCAGCTTCCTGATTCTGGCGGCCACTCCCGTGCTGACCAGTGCGCTGTTGATGTTGACCTTTGAGAGGATGTTCCCCGACATCTTCCACTTCTTTAATCCCGCCGGCGGTGGCGACCCCATACTCTACCAGCACTTATTCTGGTTTTACTCCCACCCGGCGGTCTACATCATGATCTTGCCCGGCTTCGGGCTTATCAGTTCCGTCGTCCAGACCTTTAGCCGAAAACACATCTTCGGCTACGCCCTGATGGCCTGGTCGATGATCGCCATTGCCGTATTGGGCTTTGTCGTCTGGGCCCACCACATGTTCACCACCGGCATCGCCCTCGAGGTCCGCGTCGGCTTTATGTTCCTGACGATGCTCATTGCCGTACCCACCGGCATCAAGATCTTTAGCTGGCTGGCCACCATCTGGGGCGGCAGTCTCAAATTTGATACCCCCATGCTCTTTGCCCTGGGCTTTATCGCCCTGTTTACCATCGGTGGGCTCTCCGGCGTCGTTCTCGCCTCGGTCTCTGTCGACATCCAGCTCCACGACACCTACTACGTCGTCGCCCACATCCACTACGTCCTCGTCGCCGGCTCGATGATGACCATCTACGCCGGGGTCTACTACTGGTATCCGAAGATCAGCGGGAAGATGTACAATGAGTTCTGGGGACGAATCCACTTCTGGATTACCGCCATCTTCATCAACGTGACCTTCTTTTTGCAGCACTGGATGGGCGTCAAGGGCATGCCGCGTCGGTACTACGACTACGACCCGCAGTTTGAGTGGGCGAATATGATCGCCAGTTACGGTTCGTACATCCTGTTTATCGGCCAGATTATTTTCGTGATTAATATGGTCTGGTCCTGGAAGTACGGTGAAGACGCCGACGAAAATCACTGGTACGGTGACGGTATCCACATGGAGTGGTTCGTGGAGACCCCGCCGAACCACCACAACTTCCATGAACCGCCGGAATGGAAGCCCATCGTCCGTCAGCACGCCGGTCCCGATCAGCCCGGCGGGTTGTGGCACGAAAAGGACTAGCCGCAGTTCGTGAACCCACTCCGGCCCCGTGCCGGCGCGCCCCCGGGCCGCCGGCACACAGGGAGTGGTAGATTGTTTTCGTTTCCGATGTTTCTGACGCATTTTGTTCCGAGAGGTCGTCGATATGGCAGCAAAAGAAGCCTCCACAATGGAAGGTCCCGGTGTCGGTGAGGAATCACTGGGTGTAACCAATGGCAAAATTGGGATGTGGACCTTCCTCGTGATGGACGCCATGACGTTTGCCGGTCTTCTGGCCGGCTACGCCCGCATCCGTTGGAGTCCCAACCCCGAAGCCCCCTGGCCGTTTCCCATCGACGCCTTTGGCGTCATCGGCATTCAGCTCACGGCGTTCAACACCTTTGTGTTGATCTGCTCCAGTGTCTTTATGGTCCATGTCCTCGCCGAGCAGATGCGCGGCAACATGGAAGCCGCCCAGAAATGGCTGATGGCCACCATTGCCGGTGGACTCGTCTTTCTCGGGATCCAGGCCTTTGAGTGGACTCACCTGATCATCGATAAGTTCCACCTGCTCATGGATCGGGGCTGGAATGAAAACTTTCCGGCGACCTTCTATTTGCTGACTGGCTTCCACGGCATGCACGTCGCTGTCGGAGTCATCTACAACACCATCATTTTGATGGGCATGCGACGCGGCCACATCACCGAAAAACACACCTCGACCGTCGAGGTCGCCGGCCTGTACTGGCACTTTGTCGACCTCATCTGGATTCTGGTCTTTACCTTCGTCTACCTTATCTGACCGAACCGACGTCGATGCGCCCGATTGGAACGACTGACGACTGATGGCACCCTCCGGCGACGGCACGACACCGTTGCCGGACATTGCACGGAATCACAGGAATTGATCATGGCTTCTCAAGACGCAGAACACCACTACGATACGGGCTGGGGCTGGGCGAAGATGGACTTCGTCTACCGCGAGTACATGTGGATCTGGCTATTACTTTTGATACTGACCATCGTCGAGGTCTATGTCCCCGAACCCCATATCTTCACCGAGTTGTTCGAGAGTCTGGGACTGGGCTTTCTGGCCTCCGGCCAGGAGTGGATTAATGCCTGGTATATGGAGTACCTCGGCAGCTCTCGGGCCTTTGTCGTCATCTCATTGATCTTGATGGCCCTCGTCAAGACATGGCTTGTGGCCTGGTACTACATGCATCTGATCTCGGAGAAACCGGCGATTATTCTCATCGCCTGCGCCCCCTTTGTATTCTCCCTATTCCTGACGATTGGGCTCTTTCCGTGGGGCACGGCATTCGGCTTTGAATCCGGACTATTCGTTCCCTGATCGACGGATCGACAATCCACTGTGTAGAACCGAAACGGCCCTGGGCAGCGCTGCCCGGGGCCGTTTTTTTCGTGCATGGACGCTACTGTCTTTGGCATGGTCTTCGAATTGGCGGGATAGCCCGCCCCGGCCCCGATCTGTTACGGTATAACGCCTTGAGCCGAAGTTGACGGTAGCAGGCTGCAACGTCGAGGGCGTGCTGGGCAAGGCGCGGTGACGAAACAATGCCTCAGGCATCGTTGAGCGAGCCGCAACGCAGATCCAGCGCCTTCTCGACGGGTTAGACACACCGTCAACGAGTGCTCAAGGTCAACCGGTAAACACTCTCCCCTGGCACACCACCAAGGAGCCATGATTCGACTGCCCGACGAACTATTCTATTTCGCCGCCGTTGCTCTGCTCATGGCAATCCTTGCCTCCTGCGCCTCGACACCGGACGAGGAGTTCGACCCTTTTGAGGCCTCCGATGACGACGAGACGGACCTTCTCGACCGTCCCCGGGCCTCCGACGAAGAACGCCCCAGTCGAACACAGCCGTCTTCGACCAGCGACGAAGAAGAGACCTGGTTTATCATTCCCGAGGCCTCCGACGAGCCCAGTCGGCCCGTCGATGCCACCACCGACGGCTGGGATCTCGACGACTGGCGCCACTTCGATGACATCGAATACGTCTACCGCGGCCAAACGCAGTGGCAAGGCCCCGACGACATCTCATTTTCGGCGATCGTCGATAGTGACGACAGCCACTTTTTTGTGCTCGTCGACGTCACCGATGACCGCGTTGTCGAATCCCATCCATCGTCACCGGTTGACGGCGTTCGCCTCGCGCTTCGCGACCCTCAGCTCGACGAACTACTCGACGCACTACCCGCAATACTCCGAGAGCGACTGGCCCTCGATATCGAGACGCACTACACCATCACCCCCGATGGCAGCCTCTACCCGACCTCCGATGTGGTCGACGTCGCCACTGCGCGCAGCGATGACGGCTACCGCGTCGAAGCCGCGTTCCCCCTGGAAGCCCTGACCTACGTCAGTGAAATGCCGCTGGGGGACATTGCCTTTCGGATCGACGTGTATGACGGCGACGATCCCGCCGACTCCGAACCGTCCACAGCGCTGTCGGCGATTGTCGACTCCGACGATGAGCCGGGCTTTGCCGTAACCTCCACAACGGGACTTCTTCCATCAACGGCGCCCCGGAGTGCGCCGCCACGCGCCGATGCCCTGGGCCGTTGGGCTCAGGACAACGGCCAGTGGAGTTTTGAGAGCTTCGAATTCATCTCCCAGCGCTGGAGCGCCGTCGACGATCTCGACGAGACGGCCGCCCAATTGCCCGATATCGATCAACTCCCCGAACCATGCAGCGATCCCGACAACGAGCGTCGACTCGTCGACGCCTACGACCATCGCTCCGGCTCCCATCGAGTCCTGCTGGCGCTATGTGGTACAGCGGCGTCCGACGGCCAGTGCCCGACGGATGCCTCCACCCAACTCGTCTGGACATCGCTTTCCAAGGGCGGCGACGACTGGAACGTCGATGCCACCCACCCCGTCTTCTCCGAGCCCCTCGATCAATGTCCCACCGCAGCTCCCGACGAACAGCGCCGCGTCCACTCCTTTTCCTTTCTGCCCTTCGATGCCCTCGGCGCTCAGGTGTGGGGGATTGGCTACCGCTCTATCGATAGCGGTCCCCGCTATCGAGACGACGAGACCACGGTCAGACTCGTCGATCCGCGCTCGCCGGATTTTACGCTCCTGGAACGCCAACTCCAGCGGCAATACGCCTCCGGGCGCGAACAAATTCTGTACGACAGTCGGATCTACGTCACCGACCTCAACGACGAAGAAGGCCTCGACCTTTGCGAAGTCGAAAATATCCGCGAGCAATACTGCGATGGCTTTATGGACAACTGTGAGACCGTCGATCGCGGTCACGAAGTACTGACCCACGTCGACCTTTGGGATAGCGACGAGCACCGCTTTGAAGACTTTTTATTGAGTCGACACCAACACTGCCGTGGATCGACGGACTTCGATGACATCGCCCCCGGTTTCAAAATCATCGTCGTTGGTAATCGCCTGGGCCTGCTCCCCACGCCCAACGGGCAATAGCCAGCCAGATACTCCCCGTCGCCTTACCCCACGCCGTTATTCCGCCCGATGGCGAGCAGCCAATTCCACATAGTGATCTGCGGATTTCTTTATCGAGACCCGCTCCTCGACATTCAATTCCCGTTTGACCACCCCCGGGCTCCCCATCACCAGACTTCCCGAAGGCACCCGCATCCCCGGCGGAATCAGGGCCCCGGCGGCGATGAGACTCTCCTCTCCGATCTCCGCTCCGTCCAACACTGTCGCCCCCATCCCGACAAGACAGCGATCGCCGATCTGACAGCCGTGAATCGTCGCGCTGTGACCGATGGTGACTTCGTCGCCGATGACCGTCTCGTGTTCCCCGCCGGTGACGTGAACCACACTGGAGTCCTGAATATTGGTGCGCTCGCCGATGGTGATGGGATAGACATCGCCGCGCACCACGGTATTAAACCAGATGCTGCTGTAGGCGCCGATTTCGACGCCTCCGATCACATTGGCACCGGCGGCCACAAATACGTCGTCCCCCAACGACGGCATCTGACCTTCGAATTCGATCAATTCCGGCCTGCTCATCTTATCCCCCGCTTATTCGAACATCTCACCGTACTCATCGAGTTTGTCGAGCACATCGTCGCCCTCATCGCTGTCACCGGACTCATCGTCGACCTCGTCTTCCTCGGTCGACTCCGCTCCGGCCTCGGCGGCTTCTTGTTCGCCGAAGTCGCCTTCCGATTCCACCTCTCCGGCCGATGTATCGCCGCCGAGGTCACCGAAGTCCAGGTCTTCGTCGGACACCAACTCATCGGACCAGCTCGCCCCGTCGTCGGACTGCATATCCCTGGCAGCGTCGCTGTCAGGACCGATATCCTCCGTCGATTGATCCCCGCTTTCGGGCTGACTGGAGACCTCCACCGCCACCGCCTGTTCGGAATCGGCGGACTCTACCGGCGTACCGTACTCCTGCTCGGCCGGCGTCGAATCCGCGGCGGCTTCCATCGGTTGCGCCCCGTCGACCGAGGCATCATCGACGGGCGCCTCTTCGACCTCCGGCGTGGTGCCCATGCTCTGCTGATCCTGAACGCCATCCGGAGCAACCGGCTGTGAGCCACCGCTCGCATCCCGCGCCTGCACGCCACCGACCGACGCCTGTGGTAGCGGGTCCCCGACGGCCTCACCGTCGAGCGAATCCAGCGGTTCAAAGGGCTCCAGGCGCGAATCACCGCTGGGGTCACTTAAAAATAGCACCGCCGCTCGATCGTCGAGGATCTGAACCACTTCTTCGGACTGATAGAGTTCGTCAATGATCTCGTCGACCGCCTCGTAGCGCTCCGTCTCGTCGTCGCGAGACATCTGGTCGAAAATATCATCCAGAACCGACGGAATCTCCTCGAAGACCTCCGAGGGCATCGGCGATCGACGGCCCGGAACCTCGCCGGTCAACATCTCGTAGAACATGATGCCCAGCGAGTACATATCGCTCTTGGCACTGACCAGATTCGGGTCCTTGAGCTGTTCGGGGCTCATATAGGCCACCGAACCGACACCGACAAAGACCTGGTTTCGGCTCCCGGCCTGACTGTCGATGATATCCGACAATCCAAAATCGGTGACCAGCGCATTGCCCGCCGTATCGAGCACCACATTTTCGGGCTTGAGGTTGCCGTGGATCACGTCGGCGTCGTGAGCTGTCTTCAGAGCGTGCAGTACCTGTAAGAAGTACTGGAGCACCACGTTCAAATCCGGTCGCTCATCGCCATCGATGACGCGGCGAAGATTGCCTCGAGGCGCCAACTCCATGACCGAATACGGAAATTCGACGCCGGTGTCGATATCGATGATCGGAATGATATTGGGATGGTTCAGCGACGCCTGCACTTCGACGATCGACTGAAAGCGATCGACCACATCGTCGCGATCGATACCGGCAAAGACATTGAAGATCTCGCGGATCTCCTTGATCGCCACTTCTCGGTTCAACCTTGTCTGGCGGCCGCGATAGACGGTGCCGATCCCGCCGCTTCCGACCTCTTCGATGCGCTCGTACGCCGGGCGCTGGGCACTCTGGCCCGGATTGAGCGCCCCGGTCGATTCCATAGCCCCTGGCGATGCTTGTCGTTGGTCGTTCATCGAAGCTTCCTCAGTTCCAATCAAAATGGGTGTCGACGCCGTGATGGCCGTCGGCTGTCGTATCGCCGCGTTGTACTCCGCCATCGTCCTGGACGTGATGCTACATCCAGTCCGGCGGTAAACCAGTGCCCCCGGAGCTTAACCCAGCGTCGACAACCGCGCAAATTCGACACAATTCGGCTTACTTCCCTATCGATCACCGATTCGTTATCATGTTCCATATTGGAACGAAATTTAGACGGGTCGACACCGCACCACCACCGACTTCCTGTTCTTCACCGGGAATCTATCTGATGCAGCTATTTCCATCTTCCCCGACGCCTCCATGAGCAGTCGCCAATGAAACTACACTCCAAACACACCCCGTTTCTCGTCGCCGGTATCTACCTCTTCGTCTCCGCGGTCTACATCGTCGTCTCCACCTATCTGGCGGCAGATATCGCCGAGGCGCCGCTGACGGCGCGCAATATCGAACTCGTCAAGGGGTTGCTATTTGTGACCTGCAGCGCCGCCTTGATCTACGGCGTCTGTCATCTGGCGCTGTCCAGGCTTCGGGAACGGCGGCGCCACAACCAGGCGATGCGCCACGCCATGATCCGCGCCGAACGGCGGGCCACCACCGGTCTGCTGGCGGCGTCAATTGCCCACGATGCGCGCAACGAACTGACGCTGCTGAAAACGGACAACGACATCTTGCAGCGGCGCGGCGTACCGAACTCGATGAGACACAGCGAGAACTCGTCGACGAACAAGCCTATGCCATTGAGCGCTTGATTTGCCTGATGTCCCGGCTCCGAGACGCCGACTGCAACAAATTCGATCCCCCCGAAGACATCGACATCGCCCGTCACACCCGAGAGGTGGTGAAGTCACTTCGCGACCACTCCCAACTTCGAAATTGCAGCATTGAATTGACCGTCGATACTTCCGAGACGTCGCGAATCGTGTACCCCACGATGCTCCACCAGATCTTGTTGAACCTGCTATTTTACGCCGGTGCCGCCTGCGGCGATGGCGGCGTCATCGAAGTCCGCATCGGTGCCACCGATGACGCCACTGTCATCGAGGTTCACGACGACGGCCCCGGCATCGCTCCCGAGCGCAGACAACAAGTCTTTGAGGCCTTCGAATCCTCCAAAAAGCACGGCAGCGGACTGGGACTGTTTTCGGTTCAGGCCTGCGCCAAAAGCCATGACGGCAGCGCCAACATCGAGTCCTCGCCACTGGGCGGGGCCTGTGTGCGCGTCGTACTTCGAGACGCCGATTCTACACCCCAGGATTTTGAAGAACCCATCCTCGAGGCCCCTCCATCCCGGAGCGATAGTCCAGACCAGTACGCCGACGACCCGGCCCTGGTCTAATCGGAGACCGTCGCGCTCGCTACAATCTCCACTTGTCGGAACTCATCCGATCGGCCCGCATATACTCCGAGACCCCGTCGCCCTCGCTGCACAACTCCCCGGCCAGCGCCTCGGCGGCCGCCGGCGCCCACAATAATCCCTTCGATCCAAAGGCCGCACAGGCGAATAGGCCCGGCGACAATGGCACTTCACCGACGAGCGGCATGTGATCCGAACCAAATACCCCGCGGTCTCCGCGCCACACCTCGACGACCTCGGCATTTTCCACGGCGGGAACAATGTCGACAACGCCGGCTTTGAGTTCCTCGATGACCCGACCGTCGATGCGCTCCTCGCCCTCCTGGAGGCGATAGTACGTCGAACCCAGTCCCCACAATCCATCCGGTCTCTCAAAGATATGCTTCGATGCGTTGACCAGTGCCGAAAGCTCTTCGCCACTGGGGTCTAATACGGCGACTTCCCCGCACTTTCGGCGCAAATCGAGGCCGTCGAAATACTCCTGCAGTGACGGGCCCACGGCGAGCACCGCCCGCGATGTCTCGACGACATCACCCGTCGATAGCCCCAGACTCCATCCCCCGCTGTACGACTCCAGTGCTTCCATTCGAGCGTCGACAAATTCCACGCCGCGCTTAGCCAGTTCGGCGCGCAACCGCACGAGCAATTCCGGGATCATCACCGACGCCGCCGGCCGGTACACAAGGGCCGGCGTCGACGGATCCAACCCCGGAAACGTGCGACGCACCTCTCCGGCGTCCATCAACTCCACTTCGATCAATTTCGGATAGTCCGAACGGGCCTTCTGCCAGCTATCATGCAACATCTCGCCGCGCTCATCGTCGCTGAGCGGTCGGACCATCGCTCCCGTCTTCATCCAATCACTGCCCAGACGCTGGCTCCACTGCCCAAGGCGCCGCCAGCTCTCGACAAAGGCCTCGTCCTGGCCTCGCCGAAGGTCCATTTTGCGCCCCGGAAACGGATGGAGCATCGTCGCCGGCGATGAAGACCCCCGCCTGGGGTCGGCGTCGTCGATGACCGTCAACGAAGCCGCTTCCACACCGCGTTCCAGCAGCGCATCCACCAGCGACAATCCCGCCAATCCGGCGCCGACCACTGCCATATCCGTCGTTCGCTTCATCAAATACCGCCTCTTTGAGTACGAACCCCGGCGCGCCTTCGACCGCCGGTGAGTAAGCCTTGCCTGCTGATCCCAACGCCCATCAACACGCCTAAGATCCCGGCGTGCCTTGCGCCGCCGGTGAGTACGCCTTGTCTGCTACCACCAACGCCCATCGAGACCTCCAGGACCCCGGCGCGCCTTGCGCCGCCGGTGAGTAAGCCTTGCCTGCTGCTCCCAACGCCCATCAACACGCCTAAGACCCCGGCGTGCCTTGCGCCGCCGGTGAATCAGCTTTGTCAGCTGGCTCCCAACGCCCATCAAGACGTCGAAGACCCCGGCGCGCCTTGTGCCGCCGGTGAGTACACCTTGGCTGCTACCACCAACGCCCATCGAGACCTCCAGGACCCCGGCGCGCCTTGTGCCGCCGGTGAGTACACCTTGCCTGCTGCTCCCAACGCCCATCAACACGCCGAAGACCCCGGCGTGCCTTGTGCCGCCGGTGAATCAGCTTTGTCAGCTGGAGCGCAATTCACAACTCACGCACAACAATCCTCAACCGAGGTACTTCTCGCGATCCAGTAACTCCAGGCGCTCGTCGCGTTCCAGGGCGCTTTTTGACGGCGACGCCACGGTCATCTCCCGCTTTCGGCCCGGCCCCGGCGCCGAGGCCACCGAAAAGCCGGCCTCGAACATCGCCGTCTTCACCGACGTCGCCGCCGAATACGTCGCCAGCCGCCCGTCGGTGGCCATCGCCTTTTTGGCCCGCCCGAACGAGTCCGCCGTCCAGGACTCCGGATTGACCCGCTTCGAAAACGGATCCTGGTAGAATGCCTGGGCGCCCAGTCCCGTCAATTGCGCCTCTTCCCAGGGCTTGGCGTGGAGATGCAACACGACGCGCTGGTCCTCGCTCTCCACCGTCGCCACCGGCCCCTGGCCACCGTGAATGGCGTCCAGTGCCTGTCGGGCCCACCGCGGTCCCTTCGGCACCAGCTCTTCGTCATCATCGCTCTCTTCGATCTCGCCGTAAAAATCGAGGTGCTCTGCAGTCACCGGTCGCCAGTCGACGCTGTGGTAGACCAGTCGAATCGCCCGCGGGCTGTCGCGAAAGGCCTCCACGGTCTGCACGAAGTTCACAGCGGCCCCGAAACCGAGTTCCACGACTCGCCAGATACCATCGCGACTGGCGATATCGGTGCCCTCCAAAAATACGTGTTTCGACTCCTGGATCGCCCCGTGACGGGAGCGATAGTGGATATTGCGCTCCCTATCGTGGAGCGTCGTCGAGCCGTCACCGGTCTCAAAGGCGACGACATCGTCGAGCGAAAATTCCTCGTCGGACATAAGCGATTCCTGTTTCGGCAACACGATTTCGGGTAATTCACTGACATTACAACTCACACCCCACCTCTCACTGCTCGCGGGCCACCGAACTCGGAGGGGTCGACGTGGGATCGATGTATTCCGGAACCATCAGATACCACAACGAGACAGCCGAAAGCGGGGACGCTTCCGTCTCCAGCAAGCAATATGCACCAATACAACGCCCCTCCCCAGAGCTCGACTCGCTTTGCAAGTCTGCGGATCGACTGGCACTCATACGAGCATAAAGCAGGTGGGCGCCGGCGCTCGGAGGGGCGTCTTCAGCTACCGACCCACCTCATCAAAATGCTCCGCCAGATACCGCCCGGTATACGACTCCTCGACCTCCGCCACGTCCTCCGGCGTTCCCTGGGCGACCAGATGGCCGCCGTCGACGCCGCCCTCCGGGCCGAGGTCGATGACATGGTCTGCACAGGCGACGATGTCGAGGTTGTGCTCGATCATGACCACCGTATTGCCGGCGTCGACGAGCTGGTCAACCACACTGAGCAGCTTCTGGATATCCTCGAAATGCAGCCCCGTCGACGGCTCGTCGAGAATGTACATCGTCTCCCCGGTGGCGATTTTCGACAACTCCTTCGACAATTTGACGCGCTGCGCCTCACCACCGGATAGCGTCGGCGATACCTGGCCGAGCTTCATGTACTCCAGACCGACATCGAGCAAGGTCTGCAGATAGCGGCTGATTTTCGGGTGGGCCTCGAAGAGTTCGGCGGCTTCGGCGACCGTCATATCGAGGACGTCGGCAATCGACTGGCCCTTGTAGCGAACCCGCAAGGTCGCCGCGTTAAATCGCTTGCCCAGACAGGTATTGCAGGGCACGTAGACATCGGCCAAAAAGTTATTTTCGATCTTTTTGGTCCCCGCCCCGCTGCAGGCCTCGCAACGGCCGCCTTTGACATTGAACGAAAAGCGGCTCTTCGTGAATCCGTACATCTTCGCCTGCGGAAGATTGGCGAAGAACTTCCGAATATGATCGAAGACCTTGGTGTAGGTCGCCGGATTGCTGCGCGGTGTGCGGCCGATGGGGCTCTGGTCGATCTCAATGATCTTGTCGAATTTCTCGAGCCCGTCGAGGGCGTCGTGCTCCCCGACGGTGCGGTGTTTAAAGTAGACGCGGCGGGCAATGGCCGGATACAGAATATCGTTGACGAGACTGCTCTTTCCGGCCCCAGAGACCCCGGTCACGCAGACAAAGGCCTCCGACGGGATGTGGACGTCGATGTCCTTGAGGTTGTTGTGTCGCGCCCCCTTGACGGTGACGCCCGGCTTTGGCTCGCGGCGCTCGTCGGGCCACTCCAGCCATTTTCGGCCCGCCAGATATTCACCGGTGACACTCTCGTCGGAGCGGGTGATCATCTCCCGGGAGCCCATGGCCACAATCTCTCCGCCCTCGCGACCGGCGCCGGGCCCAAAGTCGACGAGCAGATCGGCGCGCTCCATGGTCTCCCGGTCGTGTTCGACGACCACCACCGAGTTGCCCTCGTCGCGAAGCTCTTCCAGCGTCGACAACAGCCGATTGTGGTCTCGCTGATGCAGGCCGATACTCGGCTCATCGAGAATATAGAGCACTCCGGAGAGCTCACTTCCCAGTTGGCTGGCCAGCCGGATGCGCTGTGCCTCTCCACCGGAGAGACTGGACGCCGTCCGGTTCAATGTCAGATAGCCCAGCCCCACCTCGACCAAAAATCGAAGTCTCCGGCGAAGTTCGGCGATCAACTCCTCGGCGATGACGATTTCCCGGCCCTCCAATTCGATGTCGCCAAAGGTCTGGCGAGCATCGATGACGTCCATGGCGTTGAGTTCGGCCATCGACGTATCCCGAAAATGCACTGCCCGGCTCTCGGGCCGAAGTCTCATTCCATTGCATTTCGGACAGGGCGACTGCCCCATAAATTCGCCGAAGAAATCGCGGGCCCCTTTTGTCGACGCATCGTCGTGTTTGTCGGCCACAAAGGGGACCACGCCCCCAAACCCCTTGTATCCCTTCTTTGGATTATCCGGACCGTGCATCAAGAAACGCCGGTCCTGGCGACTCAACTCCTCAAAGGGCGTATCGAGATCGATGGACCCCGCCTTCTCGGAGGTCAACAACTTCTTCCAGAGCCCCGAGACCTCATCGCGCCACTGAAATTTGCTGCGCTTCGAGCCCGGTTCGTGGCCAATCGCTTCGATGGCTCCTTCGCGCACGGTCTTCGTGGAATCGACGACCATCAAACTGGGCTCGACCTGCGGCGTCTTGCCGATCCCCTCGCAGTGCTGGCACATTCCCAGCGGGCTGTTGAACGAAAAGCTCTGGTGCGTCAACTCCGGAAACGAAATCCCGCAATCGGGACAGGAGCGATCCACATTGAACAACTTCTCGCGCCATTCGACGTCTTCCTCCGGTGGTGTCACGGCCAGCATCTTTCCGTCGGCCACCTCCAGCGCCTGGGTGACACTATCGCGAAGTCGCTTCGTGATGCCCTCTCGTGCAATCAGCCGATCGACGACGACGTCGATATTGTGTTTGGTGTGCAAATCGAGCATTTCGACGTCGTCCAATTCCCGGATCTCGCCGTCGATACGGGCCCGCACAAAGCCCTTTTTGCGCAATTCCTCGAAGAGTTCGCGGTACTCTCCCTTGCGGTTGCGGACCAGCGGCCCCATCAGCATAAATTTTGTCTTTTCCGGAAGTGATGCCAGCTGCTCGACGATGGCATCCTCCGTCGTCGCCTCCACCTCGGTTCCACATTCGTGGCAGTGCTGGGTTCCAAGACGAGCCCAAAGCACGCGAAGATGGTCGTGAATCTCGGTGATCGTCCCCACCGTACTTCGCGGATTGGAGCCCGTCGTCTTCTGCTCGATGGAAATCGTCGGACTCAGTCCCGTGATCTGGTCGAATTCCGGCTTTTCGACCTGACCCAGAAATTGTCGGGCATACGTCGACAGGCTCTCCACGTAGCGACGCCGCCCCTCGGCATACAGCGTATCGAAGGCCATCGACGACTTTCCGGAGCCGCTCACCCCGGTAAAGACCACCAGTTTCTGTTTGGGGAGGGTGATGTCCAGATTGCGCAGATTGTGTTGGCGCGCTCCGGTGACAACGATTTCATCACGGCGCCGCCCGGCCAGCGGCAAGGACTCCCGTCGATTTCGCTTCTCTTTCGCCGACTGCTCCATGGCGAGTACTTCCAGATTATAAGAAACTGCTGACGTCGGTGCCGCTATCCGGCATTATTCATGCAACATCGCAATGAGACCAAATCAGCGACAAATGGCCAAAATCACTTCTTAGCACGCCCAAGAGCTCTCAAGACGGCGCGCTGAACACATGGTGACCGGTCTGCTCCCGGAATGCATCGCATGGTCCGAGGAATTTGCTCTGAACGCGCCCTCAGTGCGCTGGGAGCAACGCGGCCCAGTATTCTTGGGGTAACGAGAAGACGTGCCCCTGAGGTGATAGCCAGGGAATGCCCTCCGGGGTTGAGTAACGGGATCTCAGTGCTGATGATCCATAGTAGCCGGGTCACGAAGAGCCCGAGCCCTGTGGGTAAGACGGCGCCACGGTGGTGATTATTCCCCGTCGTCCTCCGGTTCGCCATTGTCCTCTGGTTCGCCGTCATCCTCCTCTTCATCGGCCTCCGGTCCCTGAGCCGCCGTGCGCGATCCGCTGAAATTGATATCGCCGAATTGTCCGGAGATGACGAAGCCATACCAATTGCCCTCGGCACTCTCGTACAATCCTTCGCGGAAATCACTCATTGTCAATATCCGGTCCAGCCCGTGCTCACTAACATACTCCTCATTGAGTTGCAGTCTCATCTCGACACGCGGTTGACCGCCGCGCGGGGTCAACTCGATATCGCCCCAGACTTCGGCCTGAATATCACGGCCGCCAATATCGAATCGCTCAAAGTTGATCCGCGATCCCTGCTCGGTCTCTTCGATATCGAGCAGCACATCGACGTTACCAAAGCTCGTCGTCGGTAAATCGAGTTCCGTCAAAAATGGAATCGCGTCCATCTCCAGGGTGGTCGCGCCCAGCGTCACCTGCTCACCGGTCAGTTCGACACGCCCCCCGCTGACGAGTCCCGTGGAGGCATCCACTGCCAATTCCACATCGCCGTCGAGTGCTCCCAGCAGCCGCATCCCCAGAAGCGAGTCCAGAAACGTCGACTCCTGCAAATCGAGATCGCTAAACGAAAATTCGATATTCTGGTCGTTTCCACTCTGCACGAATTGTCCGCGAACCACGCCTCCACCGATATCGGCCTGGAAGTTCGCTGCCGGCCCCTGATTGAGGAGACTTCGCAACGGAGAAAACCGGGCTGCCAACTGCTCCAGACGCACCGTCAGTCCTCCGCCGATCTGATCCGGCATCTCGCCGTCAGCCAGCGATGGATTCCCCGGCTGGACCCGCTCCTCGAGGTTGACCCCCTTCATCTGTACACCGGTCAACCGCCAGAAGCCCATATCCGAAATCGACACCTCGTACTCGTGGTCGAGAAGGCTCTCCGCTTGATTGGCCGTAATCTCCTTGATCCGGTGGTCGGGAAATGTCCAGAACAAAAATAGGACGAATGAAAACAGCCCAAATCCCACATAGGCGACGACGCGGAAGAACTTCTTCTCCCACCATTCACGTGCTAACTCTTGCATTAACTCTCCTCTTCGTCGCCGTACTCAAAGGTGGAAACGATCAACAGCGCCCGCACCTGACCGACATCGCCAACAGAGCGGATGTCGGTCCGCTTGATGATAATCGGCTCGCGACTCTCCTCGATGCGATGCAATAATTCGACAAAGCGCTCCATCTCGGCACCGCGAATATCAACCGTCAATTGTCGTTCGACGATAATCGGGCCATCGTCGTCATCATCGGAGTCGGAACCCAGGGGGTGTTCGTCGGTGTCGTAACTCGAAACCGATACATCGACGGCCGACGCATGCTGAGCGACATAGCTCGTCAGTTGCACCGGGTTGTCTCGAAGCACCTCTTCCGTAAAGAGATCGGCCTTCGACAGTGAATCGCTATCGTCGGTATCGGCCGTCGCCTCCTCTTGGATGTAGGCCGCTCCCCCGTCGGCCATCAAATCCAGTGCCGAGCGGTATCGCGACGTCTCCTCTTCCAATTCGACGACTGATTGCTGGGCCAAAAACACCATCACTCCCAGGCCCAACACGACAAATACGCCGAGCATCACCTTCAGGAGCATCTGCTCGCGATCGGTCAGATTGTCCAGTTGCTCCTTGAGCTTGCTGACCGGACTCTGTTGTCCGTCTGTTGTCATGAAACTCTCCAGTCTGGTTGCTTCGAGCCTGGTTGACGTCTACTCACGAACAGTCGGTGGCGATCCGAACTTCAAACTCCACCCCATCCTCGACTACTTGAGCCCGCTCTAGATCCACGCGCTCGCTAAACTCGAACTGCTCAACGATGGCGACCATTTCATCGACGTGCTGCTCGCTGTCGGTAGCTCCGGCTAACATCACAAGTTGTCGTTCCGTGTCGATTTCCAATCTCTCCAACTGCACTTCCGGATCTTCGACGACCTCGTCAAAAAGGCGTTCTTGCACGGATTGGACTCGCGGTAGCGGAACTCGATCTCCCAGTCTTTGTTGGTGATACACATCATTTTTCAAAACTGAAAACGTAGCGACCGTAAGGAGTGCGTCGTAGCCATCATCGAAATGTCGAAGCCGGAGATGGCGCACCGCAACCGGTTCCGATCGACTGTCCAGGTCGTCGATCAAATCCAACAATGTGTCGATACTGGTAAGATCTATGTGCGCTATAATCTGGCGTTCTAGCCACTGCGGTTCCTGTGGCGAACTGTCATTATCGACGGGCTTCTCTTCCACGTCATAGGCCCTGACATCAACCTCGAAATCCTGTGCGACACCGGCGACCATCGACGTAAGCTGGACATATTCTCCGTTGTACTCATCGCTGCCGTCACCGACTCCGGACTGCAACGCCAGGAGCAACTCTACGTCTTCGTCGACCAACGCCTCTACCAACTGCATGTAATGCGCTTGTTGCTGTCCGCACGCGGCGTGCGCCAGGCCACCTCCGGAACCGCCGGGTCCAATCAGTGCAAAAGCCCCCGCAACAAGCGCCGCCGCAAACTTCCATACCACCGGCCTTGCGCCCTCTGATCGATGTCGTTGTCGTCGACGTCTCATATCAGGCGCACCCGCTGGTGATCTGCAATTCGAATTGAACTTCGTCGTCACCCTCGACATTGACCTGCTCTTTCGAGACATCGGTCAGGCATTCCAGATTTTCCACATCCCCGGCCAGCCGGTCGACGGCCTGGGGACTGTCGGTGCGACCGACCATCTGGATGATACTTCGGTCGTTGTCGACCTCCAGGCGCTCCAATTCGAGTTCGATATCGTCGGAGATCTCGTCGACGACGGCCACCATCAATTCGTAGGCGCTCATGCGCGGGATAAAGTTGCGCTGGCTGGCCCCCTCGCCCTCCAGACGGGCCTGGACCTCCGGCGGTTCGGTCACCGACTCGCCAAATAACTCACTGCTCTCCTGGGAGACCGCCTGCTGCATGGCGGCAAGCTGGGTGCGCTGGTCGTAGTGCTGCATCAGCATGACCCCCGCCAACAGCACGACCAGTACCGCCGCGATCGCCCCCAGCCGCACCAATTGCGTGTGCAAATAGCTCGACTTGCCGCGATACACAAACTCGTCTTGGCGAAAGTCGACCAGACTCTTGTCGGCATCCTCGGCGACCACCTCCAGCGCCGTACTCAGCCCCAGTGTAGCCTCCGGCTGACGGTCGCGACTGTCGGCATCGACAAACCACGAGATCCCGTGGTCCAATTCCATTCGCTGGACATCGACATCGAATTCGCCGCGCAAAAAATCGTCGAGTCCGTCGAGTCGACTGGTGCCACCGCAGATGTAGATCTCGTCGACGGCCACCCGGTATTTCGCATAGGCGGACTGAAAGGTCCGTCTCAAATCGCGGACAATCGGTCGAAGCGACTCCTCGATCGTGCCCTGAATCTTGCGGACTCTCCGGTCGCCTCCTGAAGCCGCCGAGCCGACAACTCCCTCGTTGTGCTTGAGTTGCCGCGCCTCATCTTCCGTGATCTGAAAATTCTCGGCCAGTGCGGAGGTGATCGACGCCCCGCCATTTCTCGTCGTATGGGCCACCACCGGTTTGCCCTCCGACATGATCAACAGCCGCGTATACCGGTGTCCAATGTCGATAACCCCGAACTGTTCGACCCCCGGGGAGGCCGCGCGCTCTCCGGCACGCCGCAGCATCAATTCCGGCACCCCGACGACCGCCGGGTCTACCCCTGCGGTCTGCGTCTCGTCGAGAAACTCGCGCATCCCATCTCGGCTCACAAAGCCCAGCAGCGCCTCAAACTCTCCGATTGTGTTGCGCGGCACCACCACGAAATCGTAGACGATTTCATCGACGGGCATCGGCAATTCATCCATCAACACGTGCGGAAGAATCTCCGCCACATCCTCCGGGCGCTCAAAGGGGACTTCCAGATGAAGGGTTGCTGATTGATCTCCCGGAATGGATGTAATGACCCGGTTGACGCCCTCAAAGAAGCCTTCGCTGACCAGCCGTCGAATGGCCCGTACCCAGTCCTGATCCAGTGGCTCTGATAATCCGTCACCTGCGGACTCCACCCACTCCGACTCCTGATCGTCCGTATCGACGCCGGCGTCACTCCAGTCTCCACCGCCATCGCCTTCGTCGGTGTCATCCCAGCCGGGTCCGGAGAATTCGTCATCCCCACCATCGATGGACTCCTCTTCCCCATCGACCTCCGGAAACAGTTCGTTGCCATCGGCCGGTTCACCGCCGGCGTCGTCCGCCGGTGTCCCGTTGACCGTCCCGTCCGCCCCCTCCGATCGGGCTCGACCATCGATATCGCCGAGTTCAATCTCGCGATAGGCTACGACCTCTACGCCGCGCTGCATCTCGATGGCCACGGCCTTGACGGCCCAGCTGCCTATGTCCAGTCCTACAATTCGATTCGCCATAATCTCTTTGGTCTGCTGCAGTCGCTGCGATTTCGATCGCGCCGTGCGTCCCGTCGATCTCGTCTCGTCACTCCACACGCCAGTACAAGATGCGCCCTTCCGGACGCTGCTCGCGGGTCTCCTCCAGGAGATCCGTCATCTCTTCGGTCTCCGTTTCCAATTCTTCTTCCGTCATTCCTCGGTCATCAATTCCACCGACCAACTCCTCTTCATCGGGCAACCGCCGCACTGTCTTATCAAAGTCGACCACGGCCTCAATCTGCGTTCGCGAACTGCCGTAGGCCCCGGTGGATTGAATCCGGAATACCCGTGGGGTGCGCGTGGTCACCGATCGCATCAGCCCCGACCGACTGAAGTCCACCGACCAGGTCGGAAATGTCGGATTGATCGGATCTACCGCCATCTGCGGATTCTGCGAAATCATCTCCTGGTACGCCGGTGAGTGGCGAAGAAATTGTGCCATCAACTGTGGGTTATCTCGCAGATCACCGATGTATTCCGGAAGTTGACTAACACTTAAAAATGCCACCGGTTGGCCCATTCTCGCCGACGGCAACAACTTACTTTCCGCCGTCCCCACGTAGGCCAACATCACCGACAACGGGTCGTCGAAGAATTCGCGAATCCCCTCCAGGGCCATGGCAAACATCATCACCTGCTGCGAAATTTCGGGGGCCTCCGAACAGGGGTTGTCATCGTCGGCGACGACCCCGTCTTCCAGCTCCAGATTCTGGCACAACACGGAGTAAAAGACCGGAGCCTGCGCTACATTGAGGTTCGGACGACCCACATCGTAGACCGTAAATGAGTCGGCGAAGGCATCCATAAACGGTTCGGTCACACCGTGGACACGGTATAATTCGTCGACGTGGGTCAGCCGCGTATTTCGGGGCTCGATGTCGTTATCCGTATCGCGCTGATAGGGCCGTTCTTCGTCGCCGCCGACACTCTCGATGGTGCAGTTGTCGCCCAGTGTCGTTGCCTGCTGATTGAAGTCGATAAAGTCGATAATACTGCCCAGGACCATCGCTCGATCGAGTGTCGTGCCAAACTCGTCTTGCTCCTCGAAGATCGGGTCGTAGGTCTCGTCGAGAACCATCGAGCACAACTCGGTCAGATCCGTCTCGTCAACTTCGTCCTGGGCAAATTTATTGAGATTGATGCGCCCCTCTTCCGGTTCCACATCGACCTCGAATTGCCCGGTGAACTCCCCGAATCCACCGACCCCCATGCCCTGCAGATCCACGTTGGCCAGCGGTATCTCGACCGCCCCCGAGTTAAAGGGGCCCATCAACAGGTCGACGTACTGATAGATCTGGAAATTACTGCGGCGCATCGCCCGGCCGATCATCTGGCCCATCTCGTCTTCCGTGTCCCGCGACTCCTCCTGGAGGGCGTACTGAAAGCTGAGCAGAAGTCGCGACAAATTGACGCCGCTTTTGGCCAGGTAATAACTCTTGAGATTATCGCGCTCGTTGGTCGCCATCGCCGTATTGACCCGCGACGAATACGCAAATTCGACGACCGCCGCCGACAAGATCACAATCGTGACCAGCGCCAAAATCAATGCCACCCCGCGCGGCCGATCATCGACCGGTGTCTTGACCGGCCGATCCAGGCCCCGCAGAAGGCGGTGCGTCCATTTTCCAAGTCGCAATAACATGATTCAGTACTCCAGAAGCTCGGGCATCCCCAGCGTCGTCTGGGTCACGAAGGTCTCGGCATCACTTCGCGCCGTCTGCGGCGGGAGCGTCAGCTCGATGCGGATCCGCGTCGGAAGCCGACCGGAGTGCTCATTACTCGTCGTATCCCATTCACTGACCCAGCGGCCCTGAGCGATCTCCTCTTCGGTGCCCAATTCGGGTTCCCCGGGATCCCAGAACTCAAAATTGAGCTCCTCCACTTCCGGGATCATCGTGTGGATGTGCCCACCGCGCGTCAGGTCGTCGTCGAAATTCGTCGACGACCGCCGTACCAGTCGCCGAACCGTCTCGCCTTCCTCGTTGGTGTAGCGCTCCGTCGAATAACCGATTTGAGCGTGTTGACTCGCCTTTTCGCCCTCCATGGTCCGCACATGAGCAAAGGAGGTGAAATCGACTTCATCGTCGCGCCCGATCATGCCGTATTGCACCGGCTCATAGACGCCACCGCCCCATTGTCCGTCCTCCTCAAAGTCCATCGGCTCTCCGCGGACCTCCTCACCTCCGTGGTCGGGGCCCGCGACATAGGCCATGCTCAATTCCGTGGCCATCCGATTCATCGCCAACCGGATCATTCGATACCGATCCTGGCGATCACTGACGATCTCCTCGGTCTGAAACATCTGGGTCACCGCCGTCCACGCAATCGCCGACAGCGTCGCCAAAATCGTCACCGCCAGCAGTACCTCCACCAGTGTAAATCCCCGGCGGCGCCGCAATGTCATGGGATTCGGTCCCTGGTTCCCCGTCATCACTGCCCCCCGAGATCGATATTGGACTCGTCGAAATCGCCGTCGAAGTCCTCGGAACCGAGGTCGAAATCGTCTTCGTCGATGGTGTCCGGCATGCCAAACATCTCAAACTCCCCCTCCTCCCGTTCGTCGACCACATAATGCGTGATCTCGATGGGTTGTTCGGAGCCTCGAAATTCGAAATAGACCCGCAAAATTACGCGGCGCACCCGCTCGCCGAGTTGGTTGACGAATTCCGGAAGCTGACCCATCAGCATCGGAAGCATGGCGCTAAATGCCGGATTGCCACCCAGCGCACCGCCGTCGGCCTCCATGCCACCGAAAAGTTGTTCGTTGACACGCGCCAAAAACTGCTCCTCGGCGTCCGGCGGAATCTCCACGGGCTCTACCTCCGCCTCCCAGCGCATATCGGGATAGCCGTGATCGCGAAAATTGCCGGAATAGGTCCGCCGGGCATCGCTAAACCCCTCGTCCATGATCATGTACTCCAGCTCCACCATCTGGCTTCGCGCCAGAAGACTGGCCTGGGTCATCTTCGTCGAATACACCGACTGCTGGCCGCTATGCGACATGGTGCCCATCAGCACCGTAAAGGCCGTCGCCAGCACTGCCAGCGCCATCAATACCTCGATCAGCGTAAAGCCCCGCCTCCGTTGTAGCTTCTGCCTAGAATCGATCATCGCTCTCCACCTCACCGAAGTCCTCCGGCACCTCTTCGTCGCCGCTAAACGTGCGAATACGGCCGGTCAGAGGTTCGGTTATCAGCGTAAACTTGGCGCCCGACGCCTCATCGACCAGCACGATATGCGCCTGCTGCTGCATGCCATTTGGAAAAAAGTGGATCGCCGCTCGCCCATCGCGCACCGGGCGCTCGCGACTCTCCGTCAAGACCTGTTCGAAGCGAATTCCCTCCTCCAGTTGGCGGGGCTCAACCAGCCCGTCTTCCGGGCGCTGATAGCCGGTTCGCTGACTGATCCCGAAGGGGTCATCGCCGTCTTCACTGAACATCTCACTGCGATCGGCTTCGCGCTCGGCTTCCATCTCGCGCGCTTCGTCGGGCAACAGGCCCTCTTCGTAGGCCGCCTGCGCCTCTTCGCTGCTGGTGTCCATGATGACATCCGATTCCGTGACCTCCGTGAAGTACTCTCCACTGTCGAGGTCGATAATCAGCCGGTACTGGCGATTGTTCAGCGCCGCCTGGTCGTAGGTGTACTGCGCCGTGGAACTAAAGCGCATCGCCTCGTCCTTGAGCTTGCCGTGGGTCAAAAGACTCATCATGTAGATTCCGCCGCCGACCAGGCCGGTGACGATAAATAACACGACCATAATCTCGATAAGCGTCATCCCCCGCGGGACGATGGCCCACGTGCGCCCGGACCGCAGCGACCCGGTCTCGATTGGGGATGAGTTGTCCATCGACATCCTTTCTCGCAGCTTCCAATTCCATCGTCGTCCATCTCCGGTATCAACCGGGAGGGCCCAACGCCCGCCCCGCGCGCCGCGTTCCATCGTCGGCTCGCGACGCCTCGGCCCGTCATCGCTCAATCGGAGTAGACATCTTGATCCGTACCCTCCACCTCGTCGGGCCCGGCGCTAAAGACCTCGAAATCCGTCCGATCATGAACGTTGTAGATATAGTCGTTGCCCCAGGGATCTTCTGGGACCTCTTCGGTGATCGGCGCCGGTCCATCGGTTAGCTCATCCAGATTATCGGGGAGCGTATTTTCCGTCATATAATAGGTCTCGACCATCTGCTCGAGCTGATTGGCCTCCATCTGAGCGGTGCTCACATTGGCCCGGTCCAGCGCTCCGAAGACGAAAAATCCGACCACACCGGCCACACTGGCCATAATCGTGACCACAATCATGATCTCGACGAGTGTCATACCGTGAGGACGCTTCAGTCGGCCGGCTTCACTTCCCATCATATCGACGATTTTTTTCATTGTGCTTCCTTCGTTGACTGTGCTGTTTGTTGTCTCGACCTTCGATTTCCACTTCTCATTGCTGCCTGCTGGTGGAGCCGATACCGACTGTTTACTAAACATCTCCGACCTCCGTCCTATTCACATGATCGTTTGATTCATCTGCAACAGCGGCCACATCACGGCCATCACGATAAAGCCCACGGCGACACCGAGGACGATAATCATGATCGGACCCAATAGCTGGGTCATCGTCTCCACGGTTCGATCCGTGCGCCGCTGATAACTGTGCGCCACATTCTCCAACATCTCTTCCAATTGTCCGGACCGCTCACCGGTGGCGATCATATGGGTGACAAGCGGTGGGAATTCCCCAGATCGCTGCAGTGGTTTGGCAATGCTTTCCCCCTCCCGAATATTGACCCGGGCGTCTTCGATGACCTCCTCGAGTCGGTTATTGCCCAGCACGTTTTTGACGATATTCATGGCCGTCAACAGCGGCACACCACTGGCGAGCAGAGTGCTCAACGTCCCGGAAAACCTCGAGATCGCCACCATCCGCACCAACGTGCCAAAGAGCGGCACCTTCAAAATATAGCGATCCCACCGGTCTTTTCCCTCCGGTGAATTCTTCCACTTCCAGAACAGAAAACACCCGCCGATGACCGCCGGAAGCAATACAAACCACCAGTTGGCCAAAAAATTGCTAAATGCGATCATCACCTGGGTGACCACCGGCAGCGCCTCACCCTGATCTTCGAAAATCGCCGTCACCTTCGGAATCACAAACACGAAGATGAACATCATGACCAGCAGCCCGAATCCGACCATCAACACCGGATAGAACATCGCCGCCATGATCTTGCCGCGCGTCTCCAGCTTATTGTCCAGAAATTCGGTCAACCGCTCCAGCACCACGTCCAGGTTACCGCTATTTTCGCCGGCCCGGACCATATTGACGTATAGATTCGAGAAGTGCTGGTCGTGATCTTCTAGTGCATTGGCCAGGCTCGACCCCTCGTTGACCTTGCGTCGGATATCGGAGAGAACGCGCTTGAGATCCTCCTTTTCGGCCTGGTCGGTCAGTGCTGAAAGCGAGTCTACCAGCGGAATACCGGCCCGCAGAAGCGTCGCCAACTGCCGGGTTATCACCGCCACATCGGTCAATGTGATGCGCTTAAAAATCCGCAGCAGATCGACTTCTCGAGACGATCCCTTGCGGTCTTTGTCCCCCTCGAAGACGTCGGTGACAAAGATACCCTGCTTCTGCAGGCGGCGGCGAAGACTCTGCTTACTTTCGGCGGTTTCAATGCCTTTGACCTTCTTGCCCGCCTGATTTTTTCCTCTGTATTCGTAAACCGGCATATTCAGTTCCGATATGTCACCGAAAAATTCACGGGCTCCATCACCCGGTCCTCCCATCGAGGCATCAATGCCCCTCGATGGGACGTGCGCCCGGGGCTCATGCCATATCCTCTTGGGTCACCCGCAGTACTTCTTCGATACTGGTGTGACCGTCGAGTACTTTGAGAGCCCCGTCTTCTCGAAGATTGCGAATCCCTTTTCGAGCTGCCGTCTTTTTGATCTCCGAGGTATCGGCCCGATTCATGACCTGGCGCCGGACATCATCGCCGACCCCCAGAATCTCGTAGATCCCCATCCGCCCCTTGTAGCCGAGACCGAGACAGGCCTCGCAGTCCTCGTCGTCACCGGCCTGGTAGATATGGCCTCCGGCGTGTTCGTCGATCTCGTCCTGGGTGATCCCGATCTCAGAGAGCGCCTCCGTATTGGGCCGGTACGGTTCTCGACACTCCGGACACAACCGACGGACCAGCCGCTGGGCCATCGTGCAGATCACCGTCGAACTGACCAGAAAGGGCTCAACCCCCATATCGGTCAGCCGTGTAAAGGCACCGGCGGCGTCGTTGGTGTGCAACGTCGAAAACACCAGGTGACCGGTCAGCGAAGCCTGAATCGCCATCTCCGCGGTCTCCAAATCGCGAATCTCACCGACCATGATCACGTCCGGATCGTGGCGAAGATAGCTCCTTAGCCCCCGTGCAAAGTCGAGGTCGATCTTGGGGTTGACCTGCATCTGACTGATCCCCTGGAGCTGGTACTCTACCGGGTCTTCAATCGTCAGAATATTCTTATCCGGGCTATTGATCTCCGAGAGTGACGAGTACAGCGTCGTCGTCTTGCCGCTACCGGTGGGCCCGGTCACCAAAATGATGCCGTGGGGATTAAAGATGATATCCAGCATCTGATTGAGATGATCGTCGGCCATGCCGATATCGCGCAAATTCAACAATACCGCCGACTTATCGAGAAGACGCATCGTGATGCGCTCTCCGTGGACCGCCGGCGCTGTCGCCACGCGAATATCGATGTCCTTGCCCGCCATTTTGATGCGAATTCGACCGTCCTGGGGTAGCCGCTTTTCGGCAATATCGAGGCCGGCCATAATCTTGATGCGCGTAATGATACTGGAGTGAAATCGCTTCGGCGGATGGGCGATCTCTTTGAGAACACCGTCGATGCGAAATCGCACCGTAATATCTTCTTCCCCGGGCTCGATGTGAATATCGCTGGCCCGCTCTCGGACGGCCTGCACAAAGAGGCTGTTGACGAAGCGAATGACCGGCGCTTCGTCGTCATCACCGGCATCGAGCAGGTCGTTGATATCCAGCTCGGCGTCATCGGCGCCCGGCGACTCTTCCTCTTCCAGATCGTCGAGCCCGCCGCCGAGGCGGCGACTCTTTCGGTCAAAGGCCTCGTTGATCGCCTCCTGGAGATTCGTCGTCGGCACCACCACCGGCATGATGTCATCGCCACTCAACATCATTCGCACTTCGTCGAGAACTTCCACCTCCAGCGGGTCATCGGTGGCGACCAGAACCTGGCCGTTGCGCTCATCGTAGGGAAGCACCCCGTGTTCGCGGGTCCATCCCAACTCGAAGGTCTCCAGCAGGTCCAGGTCGACCTCGTCGGCATCGATCTCCATTTCGCATGGATAATCGAGTTGCCTGGCCAAGGCCCGCACCACGTCTTCTTCGTCGACAAATTGCATCTCGACGAGCAGCTCACCGATGCGGCCGCCCTTTTCGGCCTGCACCGAAAGAGCGTGATCGAGCTGGCCCGGCTCGAGCTTCCCCATGTCGATCAATATTTCGCCCAGCTTCTGACGGTTGTACATCGCGGTTACTCGTCCTCTTGTTGCGGTTGATCATCGTCCTCTTGCTGGACGTCGACTTCGATATCATCGGGCACGCCGTCATCCGGCTCTTCGATCGGTTCCTGCTCGCCACCTTCGTCCGGATCGGCGCCCAGAATACGATAGCGCGGCCCCTCCTCTTCAAATTCCTCGAGCGCCTCCCGACGGGCCTCTTCCTCCATCTCCGCATCGCCGATCTCGTTGCGCATCCGCGCCAGCAGCCCCGTCTTCTTCTGGTAGTCGACGTGGCGATGATACTCGCGGTCCTGACGGGCAAATAGCTCCATGACTTCCTGGCGCTCTTCCATTTTGCGGTCGTAAATACTCTGCAGATCGCGCTCGTCCTGCACGATGTAGGGCGTGAGCATCAGCACCAGATTTTGTTTCTGGGTCGTCACACTGCGGTTTCGAAACAACATCCCCAGCACCGGAACATCGCCCAGAAACGGAACCTTGTCGATCGTCTCTCGCTCCTGGTCGCGCATCAGACCGCCGATGACAATCGTCGACTGGTCGCGAACCAGCACCGTCGTCTGGGCGTTGCGCCGGGTACGCGTGGGATAGGCGCCAGAACCCGCCAGGTCACTGATCTCCTGGTCGACCTCCAGGCGCACGTAGTCGCTCTCGTTGATCTGGGGCACAATCCGAAGTTCGATCCCCACATCCTCGTAACTGACCGGCGTCGTCAGTCCGCCGCCCAGAAGACCGCCGAGGCCACCACCGAGTCCTCCCAGGGCGCCACCGCCGAGTTGATCACCCTGCTGCGTACCCTGGGTTTGCGTCGCCCCCGATCCCACTTGCTGACCTTGCTGGAGCTGATCGAGGTCTCCGCCACCGAGACCTCCGCCCAGGGCGCCGAGCCCCAGAAGGTCGCCGATACCGCCGCCTCCACCACCGCCGGCCGGAATCCCCTGAGCAATGGGAACCCGTTCGCCGACGATGATCTCCGCCTCTTCGTTATCCATCGTCAAAATCGACGGTGTCGACAGCACATTGACCGAATCATCGGTCTGCGTCGCCTGCAGCATCAGCGCCACCGCCGGAAGTGAAATCTCCGTTCCCGGCAATTGCACCGACGGACCGAGCAGCCCCAGGCCGAGCCCTTCGGACATCTCGAGCCCGTCGAGTCCCGGGAAATTCGCAGAACCAAATCCGGTTCCGCGCGTATTGTCGACGAGCCCGTCTTCGACCGCTCCATCGGGGATCAAAAAGCCCAGATCAGAGCTAAATCCAGATGTCGCCCCCAGATCGAGGCGCCGATTGACGTCCAGTCCGATTTCCATGATGACCGCCTCCACATAGACCTGTCGACGCGGCCGATCCAACTCGTTGATCACATTCTCCAGCGCCATGAAATCGCGCGGCGATGCAATCACCACCAGCGCATTTGACGGCTCGTGGGCCGTGATCTGAACCTCCCCCTGAAGCAGCGACGCCACCGGACTGCCGTCATCATCGGCCTGCCCCCCTCCGGTCTCCAGGTCTGATAGCGTATTCGACAATTCCTCGGCGTTGGCGTACTCCAGAAACTTGACGTGAACCTCGCCTCCAACGGCAGTCTCCACATCCAAAATCTCGATCATCTCGCTAATGCGCTCAAATGACTGCTCATTGGCGACGATGATCAATTGGTTGGTCCGCTCATCGGCGATCATCCGCTCGATATGGACACTGGCTTCATCGACCTCTTCTTCGCTCTCCGTATCGTCGTCGCGCCGCGCCCGTCGACGCCGCTCTCGGGCGCTCAATTCTTCGGACTCCTCCTCATCGGCACCGAAAATCTCGCGCAACTGCTCCTCGATCTCCGGTGCGTTGGCGTGACGTACCTGGTGAACATATAGATTCGACCCCGTGCCGCCTTCGTCGAGTCGCCGAATCATGGCTCGCAACCGGCTTAGATTGGCCGCGTTCTCATTGATGATCAGGCTCGACTGATAGCGGATGATCGTGGCATTATCGGACGTGAAATTGCTGATCACATCTTCGATGGTCTCCACTTCCGCGTTCTCGATGGGAATGATCCCGGTGACCATTCTCGACTCGGCGGGGATCTCATCTTCGGCCTCGTAGGGAACGAGAGGCTCCGAAATCGCCTGGTCGGACTCCATAATCTTGAGAAATTGTCCGTGGGGAACGACGGTCAACCCATTCATCTCCAGAGCTGACATAAAGGCTCGATAGGCCTCATCAATCGTCACCTCCTGCGGGGAGATGATCGTGATGGAGCGATCGGCCTGCAGGCTGTCAGCGACGATAAAGTTGATATTCATGACCCCCGAGAAAAATCGGACAACTTCGTCCAATTCGGCGTCTCGAAAATCAATGGTCACCTGCGTATCACCCGGTGTTTCCCGAGGCTGGAAGCCGGGATCGAAATTCGGAGGCAGATCGTAGCGCTCGTGAGGGTTGAGATTTTCGGGGCTGATGACCCGCCCCTCTTCTTCGGCCTCGATGATCGCATCCCGGTCGACCTCGTCGGCATCGGCGCTTTCATCAATATCTTCGATGTCCTCCACCACTCCCGGATCATCGGTACGCGCCTCGCCCTGCTGGGCGGTGGCGATCCCCGGGATGCACAGTGCCACTGCCACCAGCGCGGCCACTGCCACAGCCCAACGCCGCCGGCCAGTCCGCTGGCGACCCGATGTCCATTCGCGTCTCATCTGACACGGAGCTCCACTGGGCGCAGTTCGACTTCGACAACCCATCATCAACGTTTGATACAGCTTCTGTCGCATGACTCTCTTCTTCGTATAGCTGTGAAGACTCGACGGACCACACGGCCCACTAAAACGCGCCTCCACCGGTTGACTATCGGATGTTGTACTGTAGCTCCTGGCGCTGTCCGCGCCGTTCAATCTCAATCGACACACGATCCTGTTGCCCCATGGCCTCCAGCATCTCCAGCGCTTCGCGCTGACTGGAGATGGCGTCGCCGTCGACGGACTGCAAAACATCTCCACTCTGAATTCCGAGATCGGAATACAGGCTCCCCGAGCGGACGCCGACAAGCCGCAGGCCATCGGCTTCGCCATCGGTGTAATTGGGCATAATCCGGGCCCCCTCGTTGAGGCTGTCGGGGTCCTCGAGTTCGCTCTCGATGCGGTCGCGCTCTACCGTAAATTGCCCGTCTCCCTGCTCGACAACGCCTGTGCGCTCGTCGCCTCCATCACCACTGTCATCATCATCGTCGTCGGCCCCACCGCGATCGCGGCGCTCATCTCGTTCGGCGCCGTCATCACCGGACTCCCGCTGGCGTTCCCGGGGATCAATTGGCTGTGGATCACCGTAGGGAGACCCCTCGAGGCGGATAAACTCGAGTTGACCATCGTTATCGATAAAGATCCGATCGCGGCGAATCTCCAAAATTTCGATGGGATCGTCATCGGGCAGCGCATCACCGACGCCGACGACGTGGGTCTTGTTATCCGCTTCACTGTAGATCATGGCCACCGACCACCGCGGATTTTGCGCTGCCAAAACGCCGGTCAGCGTGACGTCTTTCTCGGTCAAACGCGGCACATCGAGGTCCAATTCATCGTCCTCTATCTCCGGATCTTCGGCCACACACTCGCCGGCCTCACAAACCTCTCCCTCCGGACACTCCTCGGGACACTCATCGGGATCTTCTTCGGCCTCCGGACATCCAAACAGGCAGCGGTCGGCGAGCCGATCCGCCCACTGATCTCGGTCCGTATCATCGACCCTCATCTCCGCATCGGCCGGCTCCAGATCCTCAAACGACGGCAACTCCGGCACCGTCAGATCGGCGAGAGTGGCCGCCACAAAACTATTGATCATCAGCGCTGCCAGCAGCGCCCCCACCCCGATGAGCACGAAGTTGATGGCCCAATTGTATTTTCGGAAAAACTTTTCCATTGCTCGTCGCCAATCCCGGTAATCTGTTCCAACCGACTGTCACGGGTCACCGACACTCACGGCATCAGTGCCCGGGGCTCGACTAGTTATGCAAATTGCCTGCCAGAACTATTTCATTCCTTCGATCTCGCAGACCGCCCCCTTCGCGGGGCACACGTCGATAGGCGAATCGCCCCACAAACACAAGGCCTCCCGCGTTTTTGGACACCTCCTGTAAAACCCCGATAGCGCGCCGCATCACTGCGATCGCCGGTCATATACGCCGATCGCAAAGCGATCGTTTTGACATTTTGTCATTGGAGCCCTCTACGGGCCGAATTCTCTGACATTTTGTCAACGCCCGCGTTGTGCATCGCCACGGGCGCTATCGGCGGTCGATTTGCCGCCTCACTCCACACGGGCTTACACCCGTGCCTTGTCTCGTCGCCTTCGGCGAGGTGCTCGGAAGCCGAGGCATCCTGCGCCCTTCTCTGATATTTCCTGCCCTGCGGCGACCTTTCGCTCTGATCGCCCGCTGCTATCGACCGTTTATAGCTCGCCCACCTTATGCCCCCGGGCTCCTTCGCTATCGCTTCAGTCACCCGGGGCTACGATCCGGTCCTGGCGCGGTTCGGGTTTCCGGGGTTCGATTTTTCGCCACCATTGATTTACTTCGCCCCTTTTGCCCCTTTGCAGTTCCAACCGCTTTTGACCTTCCTTTTCGGTGCTTTCGGCGGTCGGTGGTTTTCGACCTTATGCCCCCGGGC
>LFFM01000208.1_pt1 | contig 39685 bp, 43 predicted proteins | sample 643131 | NCBI WGS metagenome assembly LFFM01 (sample SAMN03777445, study PRJNA286221) | soda lake metagenome | biome: soda lake; feature: Kulunda steppe; material: water; isolation source: sample Tc-Br brine of Tanatar trona crystallizer | place: Russia: Kulunda steppe | collected 2011-07 | reverse complement strand
TGGCTATCGAAGTCGAAAAAACCAACGCTAATGCTACTCTTTGCTGACTGCCGAGGTGCGTGGGTCGTTGTCTTCTTCTGATGTGGGGCGCATTGTGTGGCAATCGGTACAGCCGATATAATCAGGGGATCCCCCGCGCTCATGATCTTTTGGGTTCTCCCAAACAGGTACTAGCGAGTCATTTTCTTTGTGTGATGAGCCTTCGTTCTCACACGTGTCACAGTGGGTCGTCTCTTCACTCCGCATGGTAGCGTTCTCCTGTGTCGATCTTTTCTGCTTTGTCGCATGCTCGACTTCCCGAAATGGCCATGATGTTGGTCGACCATTGGGTTCCATATGTGTCTTGGAGGGTCACGTTGTAGCTCTGCTTTTTCCGGTCTGTATTGTCGTTGTCGGTCATTTAGATCTGTGTTTCCTCATCAATGGGGTTGAGACGTTGTGCTAATTCATCTAGCGCATCGGGGATTTCGTCTACTGGAAGTTCGCGGATTTCATCAACCCGCTTTGCGAGGTGTTCCTCCACTCCCCCAAGCGAAACTGTCTCTTCTTTGGCTATGTTGATCGTTCCAAGAGGGAGTTCTTCGCTCCCTACGTAAACCTCTACGATCATTGGGGTGTGGCGACTGTGTTGAACGAGTTTGATTTGTGTCCCGTTGAGATCGACGGCGGCGATATCTCTCAGATTGCTTGTCACCTCAGCGTCAAGCGCTCTATATTCTTCAAAGAGATCTTGGACTGTTTCTTGTTCATTGGCTTTGCTCTCCTCTACAGTTTCTTCTTTGTTGTTAGTATTCATATGATGGTTTATCGGAATCGATGAGTTCGAATTGGTCTGTGGGTAGCTCAACGTCTTCCATATCGACTATTCGAAGAGTGCCGTTGAATCGCGCCCATACGTCTTTACTCATACAGTTGGTGCGTTCCACAGTGCCGCTCCCAAATCCTTCGTGGACTACTTCGAGGCCACAGAGTTGATGCCATGATGCGACATTGTACACTGTCGGCTCCAACTCGTGACAATTTCTGGGGCGGTGGATCACGGCCTTCGATTGTTGCTCTGTTGTTCCTTGTTCGTCATTCTCTGATCACACTTCCGTCAATGCCTTTTGCTCGGTAGTAATCGCAGGTGCCGTTGATGCAAAACTCTTCGAGAGGATCTCGGCTCTCGTGTACGAGTGGTTCACCACACTTCTGGCAGTATTCGCGTGGTTCGAGTGAATCTGAGTTACCACTCATAGAATGCTCTTACCTCCCCACACACAATACACCGGTAGCAGGTGTCTGCGTCATCCCAATGGAATTGTCCATTACAATCTAACTCTATGTGTGGGTACATGGTTGGTCGTGGGCCTTGCACCGCAGACTGGCTATTCTGTTTGTCTGGTTGTTTTCTCGGAGTAGTGCTTCTCCCGGGTTTGTTGTCGTTCATGTTATTCCTCTTTGTGATTTCGAGTTTTGTGGTTGCTGAAACTGGGGTGTGTTTCCTCGACCCGATTCATACAGTGGAATTTGTTATCATTGTATAAAATTGTTCGTCAAATATCATAGAAAGAGTTTGGAGGACTGGGTAGCTCACAATAAAATACAAACTCATTCGCCGAACTGGGACAGGGTGGCAAAATCGGATGAGATCAAATAGTCATAAGTGACGGGCTCGTCTATCTATCAGTATAGACTCATGCATCTGATCGTTGCGGAAAAACACAATGCCGCGAAGCGTATTGCGTCTATCTTGAGTGGGGGATCTGCAACAGGAACAAAAAAGAATGGAGCTGTGGTCTATGAATGGGGAAACAATACCTGTTTAGGGCTTGCTGGACACGTTGTTGAAGTCGATTTTGTGAGCGAGTACAGTGACTGGGGGAGTGTTCACCCACAGCAATTGGTTCAGGCTGAGATAACAAAACGAATCACGAAGAAAAATCTAGTTGGTGCTCTCCATTCACTCGCAAAAGAGGCTGATCGGGTGACGATTGCGATGGACTTCGACCGTGAAGGAGAGTTGATCGGTAAGGAAGCGTATGATCTCGTGAGGCGGGTGTCTGATACAGTCCCGATTGACCGGGTTCGATTTTCCTCGTTGACGCAAGGCGAGGTTCGGAAAGCGTTTGATGATCCCACGGAGCTCGATTTTCAGTTAGCTGCTGCTGGTGAAGCTCGACAGGTGATCGATTTGCGGTGGGGGGCATCGCTCACACGCTTTCTCACGCTTTCTGCTGAAACAGGGCAAAACCAACTCATAAGCGTTGGTCGGGTACAGACACCGACGTTGAAACTTCTTGTTGATAAAGAGCGTGAGATAGAGAATTTCGACCCCGATGATTACTGGGAGATCTATGCTGATGTGTCTGGTGGGGGTTCTGGATCACAACCGTTTGAGACCCAGTATTATTACCGTGAAGATGGCTCACAACAGGAGCGGTTGTTTGATGAGGATGTCGCCACGGGTGTGTATGAAGATATCGAGTGTGCGCCATGTGCGGTTGTCAAGGACGTATCTGAGTCAACTCAACGGGATAATCCACCAATCCCGTTCAATACGACAGAGTTCATCAAAGCAGCGAATGCAATCGATTACGATGCGAAGCCAGCGATGAATCTCGCTGAAAGTCTCTACGATGAAGGGTATATCACATACCCTCGGACAGAGAATACAGTGTATCCCGATGATTTAGATCCGGTTGAGTTGCTCACATCGCTTGCTGATATCTCTGAGTTTGGTGATGCTGCTCAACAGGTTGTTAGTCAAGATGAGCTATCTCCAACAAGCGGGGATAAAGAGACAACAGACCACCCTCCGATCCACCCAACGACAGCAGTTCCAACGCCGCAAGCGGTATCTGAGCGTGAGTGGGAGATTTATGAGTTAATCGTCCGTCGATTCTGTGCAACATATGCACCACACGCAACATGGGATAAAGTTCGGGTTGATCTCGAAGCAAATGGGAGAACGCTCAAGGCAAATGGGAAGCGGTTGGCCGACCCCGGGTACCACTCTGTCTATCCCTACTTTGAGAATTCAGAAACGGAGATTCCGGTCGTTGATGAAGGCGACGAGTTATCTATTGAAGAAACACGACTTGAGGAGAAACAGACTCAACCCCCTAATCGGCTAGGACAGTCTCGGTTAATCGAGAAAATGGAAGAACATGGGCTTGGGACGAAAAGCACCCGGCACAATATCATCGATAAGTTGTATGAGCGTGACTACGTTGATGGGAGTCCACCGACGCCAACACCACTTGCGCGAGCTGTGATAAGCGCAATTGAAGAGTATGCCCCGCGTGTGGGATCTGTCGAGATGACTTCAGAGTTGGAAACAGATATGACGCGGATCGCTGATGGAGAGTTACCATTGGCAGATGTAACCGACGAGTCGGCGGAGATGCTTGATTCTGTGTTCACAGAGTTGCGTGGTGAACAAGGAGATATTGGAGAGCATATCGCTGATAAAATTGACGTAGCGGAATCTGTTGGTGAGTGTCCCGACTGTGGTAGTGCGCTATATCCCCGCTCAACAAGTGATGGTTCGAATTTCATCGGGTGTGCTGGCTATCCAGAGTGTGAAACACTGCTTCCCTTGCCCAACAAGGGGCGTGTTCACCTTCTCGATGAGGCTTGCGATACACACGGGTTACAGAAGGTGAAAATGATCGCCGGAAAACAGACGTTTGTGTTTGGGTGTCCTCAGTGTCGACAAGAGGAAGCTGATGATACACCTGATCGTGTATTAGGAGAGTGCCCGGAGTGTCATGGGTCACACGGCGGGAGGTTAGCTATCAAGCGTGTTCAGAGTGGGTCACGTCTCGTTGGGTGTGATCGATACCCTGATTGTGAGTATTCACTCCCACTTCCTCGTGAGGGTGAGATTGAGGTGACTGATGAAATGTGTAGTGAGCATGATTTACCGGAGCTTGTTGTTCAGAAAGAAGATAGTAGCCCGTGGAACCTTGGGTGTCCAATCTGTAACTACGAAGAATTTGCTGGATGATCTAGAGGGAACTGATTGTCTAGTGGTCAGAAACACCTCGGGAGTATTGTTCGAGTTGTGCGTCAGAAAAGGCAGGGTTTGGGCCGGGGTCGTACCGACAGAGCTACATCATTCAGTTTAGTCCCCCTTCATGTCGGCAAGTCCATCTAACAGCGCTTCAGTGTCGTCTGCGCCTTCGGTGGTCACCTGCCCCTCGTGTTGGTTTTCGAGGGGTTCTGCCGATGGCTTGACTTCTTTCTTTTGTTCACGCCGTTCGTGCTCATCTTCGGAGTAGGCTCCAAATCCCATGATGTACCATACCTTTCCCGTTTTTACGTATAAAGACTTGGGAAACATTCGCACGGTCCTCCAGTCTGGGTGTTTTGTCTGGTTACGGAGAATCAAGGAGAAAGCCTCGCGCTTCAGCGCGGGGAGGATGTCAATCTATTTGTATGTAGGTGTGTTCGCCGTCGTGTAGGTCTGATAGTAGTGTATTGATGGCGATGTCGTCCATGTCGGTGTCGTCTAGTTCGGGTTCTGGAAGCTCTTTAAGAATTATTTTTGTCACTCGTCTGATTGAGCGGGGAGAGCTAGTGATGGCTTTGTTAAAATCGCATTGTCTAACAACAGTCCCCTCAAGGACACTTGCTGTGTATAGACAACTTGTAGCGTATGTTTTCGGACTCCCTCGTATGGGAGCATCTGATTCCCACACAACTGCTTCGATTTCAAGCGCTTTCGTGATGAGTTGTTGTGGGAGTTCTAATTCTGAGCCGAACCGTGGAATGTATTTTCGTGGCCGGGTAGGTTTGATTCCGATTGGGAGTTCTTCTTGGAGCGTTCTGCTTGCGTTTTTGATTCGGTCGGTATCGACGCGAGAGACAGGTTCAAGATCTTCAAAAAATTGTGGTTGCTCTTCGATCCGACTTGCGAGATAGATACTTGCCATTGCGAGCACTTCGATACTACGCCCTACTGTGAGTTGGTTTTCAACTATCTGTTGAAGTAATATCGAGGCGGTTTCTTCGATAGATGTCGCAAGTCCAAGCGCGGAACAGACACGTTCTATTTCTTTTAACCCTTTGAACTTCGTCCGTTCTCGTGTACTTTCTGCCCTACTCCTTCGGTGTAGGTTTTTCATCCTCGAAATCTGTTTCTTCTTTCGTGATGAGAATCGGTTAAAATCTGTTGCCGAAATGTGTCCGATAGCAGTTGAAAGTCCCTTATCTGTTTGTCTGTGGGTGAGTGGTTGTCCTGTTCGTCTGGCCTGTGAATTGTGTGATGATGAATGTTCTCCGCGCCATTCTTGCCCATAGTCAATTTGTGCGTCCTCTGGGACGTACCCACACTCACCACAGTATAACTCTCCATTTTCTTTTTCTAACCGTACCTCACAGGAAGGGCATTCAGAGATCTCTTTTGTTACTGCTCCAAAGAGCCCTGTTGAATTGAAGAGTGATTTTGTGGGTTGTTGGGTCTTCTTCTTTTCCGAATTGCTCATCGCCATGTGTATGTTTTTCTTCTTCTATCATCGACTAAAACGGCTTAGGTTTCGGTTTCAGTTTTCATGTTTTTGGTTAATTGTGGCTGTATCGATCCCGCTGTCTCTGTGGACTGTTGAATCGAATAGTGTGTAGTAATCCTGTCTTTCAGACTCTCTCCATATCGTTGGCTCGATATTGGCTGAGAGGCTGTGATAGAGATAGATCAACCTCCCTAGACGCCCGTTTCCGTCTGTGAATGGGTGGATTTGTTCAAATAGGATGTGCCATTTGACTATTTCGTCTTCCGTGGTCGGCGTCCATTCAAGCAGTTGTTCCATCAACGCTGGAACGATAGCCGGTTCTGGTGGGCGTTCGTTGTTAATGTAGACCTGTATGTTGCGGTAGTGTCCTGCAATATCTGGTTGCCTGTCTTCAAGTAAGATATTGTGAGCTGTTTTGATGGCATCTTCTGTCAGTTTTTCTTGTTGTATGAGGTGGTTCCACGCATCCAATGATGTGTCAACTGCGGACTGCTCATACACGCCCTCGATTGCGTTCGACTCTGTGACAAACTCTTCGATAAAGCCGTCAGGAACATCTGTCGTGGGGGTTGTCATCTGGTTGTGTGAGTATTGCTTTTCGATGTCATAAGAATGTGATCTATTCGGCTGAGAGGAAAAGAGGATTCTTATGGGTGATCGTAGTGGTAGTAGTGGTATGGCCAATGATAGTGTGACAGGGGATGATGTAGAGTATTGGCAGGTACATCACCCTGACCCAGATCAGGAGTATGATGTGGTTCTTTCTGTTGACGCGGTTGTAGATGAATATGAGGCAGCAGCATCGGCTTCACAACGCGAATTGCACCTTACGCGTGGGGATACGCCTGCGGTCCCTCCAGAAGAAGAAGGTCAGCCATATCTATTCCAAAGTGACCCGGCAGAGAAGATACATCGGACGATCATCCCGGATGAGAATGTGGCACTTGCGTATTTCATTCATGGAATCGAGACAAATGGTATTGAGACACAATCTGTTGTTGAGGCAGAGATCTCTGAACACATCCCTGAGTGGTTTGAGTCATATCAGACATGGAGGGATGGAATGTCTGTCCGTGATCGGCGTCTTCGATTGATGGACCTGCTCGATTGGCGGGTTGAAGAAGGGAATGACTGGCACGCAGAAAAGTATGTTACCGAGTATGAGTCTACGTGGAGACAAACGGGGCTTTCTGAGGAGGCACACGACATCGCAGAACGGATTTGGAATGCGATAGACGCAAAACCACGTCTCTGTTACCGAACCGCTCAGAAGGCGGCACTGGTCCATATAGACAACCACAGACTTCGTGATCGTATCAAATATGTCGAGGGTATCTGCCTCCCCAATCAGGCAAATCAAGCAATTCGCCATGCGTGGATAGAAATTGATGGGGCTGTAGTTGAGTTAACGTGGCCGTGGCATGCCCCTGACCCAGAGCAGGCTGTCTACTTTGGCGTTGAGTTTCCACTTGAAATGGTTCAAGAACGGCGAGAAAACAGTGATGTCGGTGGTTCTCTTGCGCTTGATGAAGAGCAATTACAGGAAGTAAATGACCGTATGCGGCTTTCTGAAACCTAACCCGTGAGTTCGGGGAGTTCTTTGCGCTTTTCTTCGATCTCTTCATCAGTCGATTCGAAGACTCCTTGGATTGTAAGATCTTCACTGTTGTTGCCCTCTACATCTTCAACACTGACGTTGAGGATTCCGTCCATGTCGAGGGAGAAACTGATTTGGAAGCGTGGAGACCCTGCTTGGCTTGGTTCAATGCCGGTGAGATAGAAGTCGTCTAACAGTTCGTTTTCGTCAGCATATTCTGCTTCACCTTCGAACACTTGGATGTGGATTTCTTCTTGGTCGTCTGATGCTGTCGTATAGTCATCTTTGGTTGCTGTGACTGGAATGGTTTCGTTTGCCTCAATAAGTGGGTCAAACTTCCCGTTTGCGAGCTCGATCCCGAGACTCTTCGGTGTGACATCGATCAACAGAACACCATTGTCTGATGTGTCGTCTCCGTAATCGTTTCCGAGGAGTTCTGCTTGTACTGCCGCACCCATCGCAACGACTTCATCTGGGTTGACTTCTTGGGATGGTGCCGTTCCAAAGAATTCTTCAACCTTTTTCTTGACCTGTCGCATGCGGGTTGACCCCCCAACGAGAAGCACTTTGTCGATATCTTCGGTGTCGAGTTCTGCACGGTTGAGGGTTTCTTGACAGCACTCAAGCGATTGTTTCAATAGATGCTCGGTGAGGTCGTTGAATGTCTCTCTGGTGAGTGTTTCATCGAAGTCGCCTTCTTCAGAGAGATATGGGATGATGATGTTGGCTTCATCCTTTTCTGAGAGAGTGTGTTTAGCCTCAATTGCGTTATCTTCGATTCGCTGCATTGCTTCGGGGTCATCAGTAACATCAACCCCGTGTTCTTCTTCGTATGTTTTGACCATCCAGTCCACGATTGCTTGATTCCAGTCGTCGCCCCCAAGGTCGTTGTCTCCACCTGTCGCTTCAACTTCGATAATGCCTTCTGAAACAGTGACGATTGAGGTGTCGAGTGTCCCCCCACCGAGGTCGTATACGGCGACTTTTTCTCCGCCATCGAACGCATCAAGGCCGGACTGAGCTGATGGAACGAGGTCATCGACGGCATCAGAGTTATCTTCGCCACCCCTTTTCGCGCCGTATGCCATGCATGCTGCTGTTGGCTCATTGATGATCCGGCTCACTTCGACACCAACGATATCCCCCGCTTTCTTCGTAGCCTGTCGCTCTCGGTTGCCGAAGTATGCAGGGACCGTGATAACGCATTCTGTGACCTCTCCGCCAAGATATGCTTCTGCGTCGGTGATGACTTTCTTTAAAATGAGTGCCGAGATCTCTTCGGGGGTGTATTCGACCCCATCAATATTCACGGAGTAGCCTTCCTCTCCCATGTGTCGCTTGATCGAGGAAATGGTCCGGTCTGGTGCTTTGACAGCCTGATTTTTCGCGCTCCGGCCAACAAATGGGCCATCATCATCGAAGGCGACAACGGATGGGGTTTGCCTGTCCCCGATGTCGTTGTGAATAACTTCTGCTTCGTCTCCGACGATTGTGGCGACAACCGTGTTTGTAGTTCCAAGGTCTATTCCGATTGTGTGTCCATCAGTCATATACAATCGGTTATAATCTGTGGGCATATAAACCTAATATGCACAGCGTGTCTCACTCTTGCTCTGGTTGTGCGTTTTCTCCCCAGCGTTGTTTATGTGTGCGTTTAATACCGTGATAAATGTCTGATTGCTCAAGCCACTCGATTGCCTCTTGTTCGTTCATTTGTTCGGGGAGGTCGATTGTGAGTTTGCGTTCAAACTCATGTGTCGTACTGTCGGTTATCATCTGTCCGCTTTCTGCTGTTCCACCCAGCACAGCTTGTGTTTCCTTTTTGTCGTTGAGAATTATTGTAACCTTGTCATACTGTTTCTCGGTATGGTCACCGTGTGGAACTAATGTGAGTGTGCTGTGTGTGAATAGTGATTGTATATCAATTTTCTCAATGGGGTTGTGTTTGTCAGTCACTGAGTCGTAGAGAACGGGTCTGTTCCTTGCAGTATCAAAATAGAAGTAGAAGTATGCGCCGCCAGTGTCAATGCGAAGTGAGAGTTCGTCTTTGAGAAGCCGTAACGTTGTGAGCCATGTTGAGAGGGTGAGGTTATCTTTTTCATTATGAGTAAAGGCAATCGCATCAGAAATAGAATCTCGCTGGTGGGGTGGTAGATTGTCATCGAGTGTGTCTTTTAGTGAAGAAATGACAACACTTGTTGAGTCAGTCATAGTATATCGAATTGTTATTTGTTTTCAGGATCTTCTTTTGGGTCATCGTCTGTTAGAAGATGTCTGGTGTAGAATTCTGTTCCCCGGACGCCTTCGTCGTCTCTCACACGTTGTTTTGCTTGTTCGTAGTTATCCCTTACACAACGGGCAGAAACACCCCTAATTTCAGCGACTTTTTCTGGTGTCAGGTTTCTCTGTGGCGTTCCAAAATCCCCCCATAGACCAAGTAACCAGCCGTCTAAGACCATTCCCGGGTTGTTGATAGTCTCTGTTAGTGCAGTGATCTGATCAATCGGGTTTGGGTCATGTACACAGTGCATTTCAAGTAATGTACTTCCATTATCTCTAGTGACTACCCTGAGGTCGTTTATCTTATAGCCCCAATTTTGAATGTCGGCAGTGAGTGTGTTTATGATCTCTTCTCCGATGGGAGACTGGACGATGAGCTCATGCTCGTTTTTTGGTTGGGCATATATTGGTTCTTTCAGCCGTAATAACCGACACGTCGATTCATTGTCTAGTGGTTGTATGTTATAATCTCTATGACCATCATATTCATACAGTGGTTCGCGTCTCAACAGTTGTCCATCTACAATCTTCTGTTTGAGGTATAGCGATAGATCTCTATCTGACGTGATGGGGAGTGATTTGGGGTTGCGCTTCGCATCACGATCACTCATTATAACAAATATCTACTGGTTACGTATATACCTTTCAGCAAACACGGCCTCTATTCTTTGATAGTAGAAACACTGCGTTGTTCACTGTATTGTTGTGTTGTCCACTTTGTGTAGGACTTTGCTGTATTTTTCGGTGCTGGTTATTTTCTCAACTGGAATCTTGATGTGGTCGTTGTATCGTGCGTAGTAGATTTCGACTGTGTTAGGGGTGGGGTTGTCTTCTATGACGAGTGCGTTTCTTTCTGTTGTGTGCTTTTGGGCGAGGTCAAAAAAGATCACTTGGAGAATTAGTTTATTCCACATACGCTTTGATATCGTCTTGTCCTGTTTGGTTGTGACTGTTCCAAGTGTGTCCTCGGTCAAATAGTCACAGCTGAACCGGAATGGCTGCTTTGCTGTTGTCGTAAGTGTGTATTCTGGTCTGATGGCTATTTTGGTTGTTGGGTCGTATTCTCTTTTTGTGAGAATTTCATGTAGGTATCCAAGGTCATCGATATCGGTTTGGTCATATTTGTCGTGGCCCGAGAATATTCGAACGAGTTTGTCTGCTGTTTTTGTGTCCGTGTACCGTAGTTGTTGTTCGATTCGTGCTAATGAGAGTATTTTTCTGTAGAGTGTCCGTGAGCAATGGCCTTCGTGGTGGTATTTCAGGCATTCTCGTTCTAGTTGATCAAAGACAATTTCTATTTCTTCATATTGGTTCGCTCCTAGTGAGTTCATGTGTTGCCGAATGTTCACTGGAACCATTTCTCTCGGATGCACTTGATCGTATGCTCTAATCGCCCATATTTTGAATAGGTGTTTGTAGGCGATACCCACTGCCGCGGGGTTTTCTGCCTGTAACTCTGTAAGTAATGGTGTGGTCTCTGGTTGGTCTGGTTGTGTGAATACTGCATCAATGATGACTGTGATTTCGTCAATATCAAGGAGATCTGATAGATGGTTCATTGATATATCTTAGAGGGTGCGGAGTTAAAAATCTACCATTGATTCGGGTTTCTCGCATACTGTTTCTGCTCTTGTGTTGGATATATATGCGTCCGGTCGTAATGTGTGTGTATGAGTGTAACTGAACTATCTTTTGTCCCCCTTTTCATCGGGCCGCCTGAGATGTTACTTCTTCTTGGCGTTCTTGTTCTGTTGGTGTTTGGCTCAAAGATCCCCAATATTGCCCGGAGTGCTGGTGAATCATTTGGACAGGCTCGTAATCAGAAAAAACAGGCTGAAAAAGAACTTGAAGGCATAGAAGATGAGATAGAAGAGCTACGTGAAATGCGTGATCAGACTATCGAGGATGTAACTGGGAAAAACAAACAACAACCAACGGATGTTGACTCAGCCATTGATGAATCGACTTCTCGAACACAAACTCTAAATGAGAGTTCTTCAGGACAAGCGGAAGAGGATGGTGGCGGTATGGATGGTGGTGATCTGACCGGGGGAGAGACCGCTGGTGGGTCTGAAAGCGTGGAGAAAAACTGAGTGCTCTAGTTACTCTTCTTCTAGTCCGTTCCCTGTGATGCGCATAACTGCTTCGCCGTCTGCGAGTTCTGGCGCATCAACAAGCCGGGTGATTCGTTTATCGTTTTTCGAGTTTCGTAGGTATATACGGTATGTTGAGGCGTGTCCAAGAATATTACCCCCAATTGGATTTGTGGGATCGCCAAAGTATGAGTCTGGGTTTGAGGACACTTGGTTTGTTATCAGAACGAAGCCATTGTAGCGGTCTGTGTACTTTTGCAAAATGGAGATGTTTCCATTGAGTTTTTGTTGGCGGTTTGCGAGTTCACCACGACCAACGTATTCAGCTCTGAATTGTGCGGTCAGCGAGTCAATAATGAGGCCCCTGACTGGCATGTTGGTATCTTCGTGCTCTGGAACGACCTCTTTGAGCGCTTTTTCGGTAAGGAGTGTCTGATGATCGCTGTTGAATCCTTTTGCAACGTGGATGTTTTCAAGAACAGATTGTACGAGCTTGTCTACATTTTTATCGGTCACATTACTCGCATCTAGTTCATGTGAGTCAAAACAGGCTCGCTTGATGTCATCATCTAACCCCTTTACCATATCTTGAATGCGCCCCGGTCGGAAGGTATCTTCGGTGTCAATAAAAACAACCCCACCGTCAGCTCCACCGTGTTTTTCGGGTAACTGTGCCATGACAGCAATTTGGTGGGCTACCTGCGATTTCCCTGAGCTGTTCTCTCCGTAGACCTCTGTGATGGCTTGTGTCGAGACCCCGCCCCCAAGTAGATCATCGACTTCGGGGACTCCAAACGACACGTCCATGATTTCTCTCCGTTGGATAGCGATTTCTCTTGCACTTTTGAACCCACCAACATCGGCAAGTTCTCGTGCTTGTTTAACCACATCTTGTGCGGTTTTCTCGCCAATGTCAGCCTCGTTTTCCAGTGTGGATCCATCAGCAACAGCGAGATCTAGGTAGTTTGTGTATCCAGCGTCGGTAAGCTTGTCTGCTGTTGCTGGTCCAACTCCGTTCAATTCGTTAGAAAAATCTGGCGTGCCATCGTCTTGTGTCGACATATACTGCGTTGTCTGTTATCTCTAATAAGGCCATGGGATTTGTACAGGAGGTCTGCTTTGGTTAACTTGTTGGGACAAGAAACACACTCCAATTCGTTCGTTCATCAGTCACTTCTCGGGTTATTTGTATCGTCTCTTCTGTATTCTCTTCAATTGTATGCGTGTGTCTTTCACCATCGATGAGAGATTGTCCAACAACGATATCGACTGGTTGTGTGAGGCCTGTGTTGGATACTGTTGCGTGTATTGTCTGTGGTGATGTGAGAATCCAAAACCCAAGCCGGTCGTCTGGAATTGTTCCAGTGAATTCTGCCTCTACAACGTCTTCTTCCTCAAAAAAGCGTGTTGTACTTTGATGGAATGTGAGGTCATCTTCTGTGAGGGTTTGTGGGTCTATATCTTCATTCACGTCGGCTGCGGACTCGTCCATCCAATAGAACCCTATCCATGCTTCTCCTTCTATTCCATCATTTCGCAATTCAGCAGTAAATGTGTCTTCTTCGCTGTCTTCGTCCGAATCTTGCTTTGTCGAGATGACGCTTATATCTGGGTATTCAATTGATATGAGTTCTACCTCTTCGATATTTGTGCCCTTTTCATCATACTCAGTATCATCATTTTCTTCAAATAGGGGCGAGACACATCCTGAAAATGAGGCAACAGTTACGCCCCCAATCCCACTAAGTAATTCTCGTCTATTCATCTCGTTGGGTGTAACATGTGATGCTGTTATTATGAACCTTTTTACTGCACATAGCTAATAGATATGTAATGAGAAAAAAGATCAATTCTTTGTTGCCCCAGTGGGCGTCTTTTGGGTATGTCATTCTCTATGTTCATACAAAGGAGTTTATTGATCTTCTCGCACACCTTTCTGAGTGGAAGCACGTTGATCGATGGAATGATATCGGCATTTTTGTCTTTGTAGGGATGACCGTACTGTCTTTGGTGACGTTGTTAGCATTATCGTTTCAGATGGGGTCTGCATTGCTCCAAGACAATGTTCCTGAGCCGACCGCAGCTCAAGATCCTGTTAATCTAATCGCTATTCCGGGTCTGAATGAGTTTTTGCCGCTTTCAGCTGCTGTCTATATTGTGCTTGCCATCGTGATTACAGCTGGTATTCATGAGTTCGCACATGGTGTAGCAATGATTGCTGAAGATATTGAATTGACTGAGGTTGGCGTGGGTCTGTTTTTCGTGTTACCCATTGCTGCGTATGTTCAACCGGATGATGACGCATTTGAATCCGCTTCGTCTCGATCCCAACTACGTGTGTTCTGTGCTGGTGTATTTGCGAACGTTGTTGCGTTTGTTATTTTGACGGGGGTGTTTCTTCTTCCGGGGACTGGAAGCCCGATAACTGCGTTTTTGTTCTTTTTTGAGTCAATCATTGGGGCTCCGGGAGATCAGGTTCCGTCATCGATTTCGCCACTCACAAACCTATTGTTCTGGTTGTGGTTTTTCAATATCAATCTCGCATTTGTGAATTCACTCCCGATTGGCTATCTTGATGGGGGGCGTGTTATTGGAGTCTTGTACGCTGAGTACGTCCATGAAACATTTGGAAGTCGTCTTGTGAGCCACTTGTCAAGGTTCTCTGTTGGTTTTCCAGTGCTTGCGACGGTAAGCCATTACTCGCCTTCGGTTGTCTCTGAGTGGCGCTCTCTGGTTGTCTCTCGTGTTACTGCTAGTGGAGTGGTTGTCTTCGGAACATCAGTTCTGACACTGGTGTTATTTGCATTTGGTGTGTTCACACCCGCTCTGTTTTGAGTGAAGAAGTAGAGGGACAGGGATTCGAACCCCGGATCTCATCCATGTAAAGGACACGTCATACCACTAGACCATCCCTCTATGCGTGTTAGTGTATTAGAGCGCCCGGAGCGGGATTTGAACCCGCGTCACAACCGTGACAGGGTTGTATGATGGGCCACTACACCATCCGGGCGCATATGGTATTTTTCTGCCGTAGCGTATAAACCTGTGGAAACTAGCCTTCTGCTGGTTGTTTGAGTGTCACGTCTGTGAGTTTTCTCACACATTCTGGCCCAAACGGTCCTATTTCGTTTTGTTCTCCGATGAAGTATCCGTTGACGAGTGATGAGCCACAGCGCTTGCAGGTGTATTCACCTTCTTTGTGTGTGATCGAGTTCAACCGCGGGTCACGCATCGCTCTCTGAAAGACAACTGTGTTGTCGCTGTTGACATCAATTATACCACGCGATTTTGCCGTTTCAAGAATCTCCCGTGTTAGCCGCGGATCGGTTGTGAGGACTTCGATCCGATCCATAAATTCGGGAAGGTCAATCGCAGTTGCGTGGATGTGCCGAATCAGTTTGACCCCCTGTTCGACCGTTGTTGCCTTCCCGGTTGTGGTCATGCTAGTCATTACACCATCATATCATAAATATATTATGGTCGTTTTGATATGAATGGCATTGTAAGCTGTTTTCATCTCGATCCTGTTTTCTGGTGTTATATCTCCGGTATGTGCTGTTTTGAAATAGAGAAAAATGAATTAAAACTTCACTGTTTGCAACAGCGTGTTGGTAAAAAGTCATGAAGCGGTCTTTACTATCTGTTTCTTATATGCGGTGTGGGGTTCATGGGGTTAATACAGACGCCGATTCCCTGTGAATACCATGTCAGCATCTACAACACCCCGTCGTCAATCAGTAGAAGAACAGTCTCAATCAGAAGTGGAGTCAACGGACAGCAAAGTTTCTCGGTTACTTTCGTATCTCCATTCTCGTGCATGTGACGAGGGTGGTGTCTTTTATTTCAAAGGGAAGTTCATCACCGACGAGGTTCAGCTTTCAACCAAAGAAATTGGCGCGTTGCTTGTCGAGATCTCTGACGGTGGTTATCAAACCGAGTTAGAAATCGAGAAGTGGTCATATACAGGAGCGACAACGTGGCGTGTTGATCTCCCTTCTGAAAAAGCAGTTTGATACCGCTGTTGTTCTGTTAGCTTCCTGCTGAGCTTTGTGTTTCTTCTCTCCCGGTGTTGTGAGAGGGTGATGTGAGCCTGTTCAGGAGGCGCGAAATGTGTTCTTGATCGGCGTCTCTGTTCTGTTGTTTGAACAAGTTGTAGGCTTCTGTGAGCCTGTCTTTGATCTGCGCTTCGGTTGCTGAATCGTTGTTCATGAGTAGATGTGCACTATATTCTGCTCTGGTCGCGTCGATGTACTGTAGTCGTTTCGTGAGTTCTGGCTCGTGTCGCTCTGAGAGTGTTTTTATGTTTTCTTTAATCGTGTTGGCCTCTAGTATTGCCTCTTGGAGATCGACTTCTGAGTCTCTGAATCTCTTGTTCATTACCATTGCAAGATAGTATGATCCCTGAAGAACCATTTTTGAGTCTGTTCTGTTGCTGTTTTTGGCTGTGTCAAGGCATTTTTGCAGTTCTGTGTCAGCGAGGCTAAAGTTACATTTGTTTATCGCTATCATCCCTTTCGAGTAGTGTGCGCGTGTGGTAGCTCTCTGTATTTGGGCGTTGTCGGTAGATAATCCACCCGCAATGGTGTATGATTCTGCGGAAGGCATAAACCACTGCTTGTACTGGAAGAGCGTTCCACTATTGTAAAAGAGGTGTGCTAGAACCTCTTTGCGCTCAATGGTGTTGTGTGTGGTGAAGATATAGTGTGTAATATCCGCCCAAATCTGTTCTGGGCTACTTGCAGATCGAGTTTTCAGTGCTTTCTTTTTCTTCTCGTGGTAGTTCTTGTTTGTTGTTTCAACTATTTCTCCATCTGGAATCTCCCAGTGGATGTCTTCGTATTCTCGAATGCCTGCTGCGTACTGGAGTGCCCAATAGAGAGCCCGCCCGTGTTTTGTGAATAGCGTACTGATGTTGTCATCAAACAGCGCTTCGTAACACCGCACCCACTCCGTTGTTATCTCTTCTTCACTTCGGCGTGTGAATGCGCCGTAGACGAGTAACCCGTTAAGTGAGATCTTTTCTTGATTGTCTTGGTCAAGGTAGGCTTCGATGCCGTCTTGTTGTGTCTTTCTGTGATCGGGGTTGAAGCGCTTGTATAGCCCTTCAACAGGCAGTAGTGTTTGGCAGATGTCTTCGACTTTTATTCCGAAGTGGAATCGGTAACTGTCTTTGTATGCCCTGATCTTTTCTAGTGAGTGGAGGTAATCCATCGTTTCCATGACGGTGAATGTGTCGTCTTTCCACCGTGAGATGATGGTTAGGTCGTTTTTGTATGGATAATGCTCTTTTAGGAGACTCATCATCTCGGCTCCAGTGAACGAGTCTCTGTCTGTTTCTAAGCGATTCCTCACCTTGAGAAAACAGTTCAAGCTGTATGTTGCTGGGCAACGTAGTGTGGCATACTCGCCTTTGTATGAGAACGTGATCGAGGTTCGCTTCGTGTTTTCGGTTGCGATGAACGAGTGACTTACAACGGTTTGTTGGCCGTCTGTTTCGATGGTGATGTCGTTGTCTATTCCGTATTCTGTTTTCTCTTTTTGTACAGCCCGTATTTCCCCACCGTCAACGACTGCTTTGTCCGTAATGTGCTCGTTTTGTTCGTTTTCGAAGTTGTATTCGTTTTCACTGTTCGCGCTGGTGACTGTTGTCATATCAGACTCGGTGTGGGTCTGTTGAATGATTTTCACCTCTCTAGGTGTCTCATCCAGCATCGAGTCTTGTGGAGCAGTCAGTTCAAAGAGACAGAAGATGTTTCCTGATTCGTCTACGGTGCCGTCGTCAGTAGTAGGGATCTGGAATGTTGCCTCGATGGATGCATCCTGTATCCCTGTAGTTGTTTTAACTTCCATCAGTATATTTTGTATCTCCTGTTTTTTAACAGGTTGCTTTTGCGTCTCAGGTTTTGTGAGTTGTAACAGTCAAAATATCGAAGCTGTGGTTGGTTTCCAAGGCTCTTTTGCCTACGACGTGGTAATTAATGCTATATGAGCATAGAGTCGCCACCAGTTGAGATGTCATTCGATGATTATACCCATGAACAGATCAAGCGAGCTGTTCAACAGTATAATGAAAACCCCTTTACTGATGATGCTGGCGTTGTAGATACAATCGAACGGGTGTTGTCAGAAGATATTGGACAGTCAGATGTGATTTCTGGATGTATTGAGGCGCTCCAACAGGTAATACAGAGTGTTTTTGATTGGTCTATAGCGACAGATGGTATTGGTGAAGAGGTAGAGCTCTGTGCAGTCTTTGGTGTGCGACTCAAAGAGGAGTATCGGACAGGTTCGTTTGATACTGTCGGGGATTTTATCGAGTTGGTGTATGATTTAGAGTCTACTACAAGCCCAATTGAATCTATTTCTCTAGTTTCTGTATATCAAGAAACAGTCCTCGGGCAAGAGTATACCGTTTGGTATCATGAACACGATTCTATGTATGAACACTATCTTCCAATAACCATCTCTGTTCCGGTTGGGCAAGAAGAAGAAGCGCCACAAATGTCACATAACACGATCACAGGACGATTACTACGAACCTCTCGGAAATTAGTGTTGGCTCGTTCTGAGATCATGATGGGAGACTCAACTGATTCCGGGGATGGAATGGTTGTTGAGCAGTCTAAAAACGGGGTTGATGAAGAGTATATTGAAGAGTATCAACTCCCGATAATAGTCACCCTTTTAATTGACGATCTGTAAGGTAGATATAGAATTTAATGTGGGATACAAACGAGGGTAGCGGCCATCCATTCCCAACACCTAGCGGGGATAGGAGCGAGAAATCAAGCCGGTTCGAAGTATCATTTTCTGCTTCATTCTTCGATGTAGCGGGTGATGATTCCCGACGAGAGCTTGCTGAGCTTGTAGTAGGTTCTCCTAATGAGAGTCCGAATGAGATGTCTGAGTTTCTCCAGAGAGAGTATACTGGGGGTTACTCGGTTGATCTTGCGTTGGCAAAGATGTATCAAGAGGTACCGCATGATACGCAGGTGTTTTCACGGCTTGTAGAGGTATTGACTGTGTGTCTTGGAGAGGCGTCTTTCGATCCCCAACCACTTGCCTCTGTGTTGCTATCCACAATATCATCACCAGAGATCGATGAGAAAGTCTCGCCGAGTGTTAAACTATATAAGCAATTGATCCAAGAACATCCTTCTGTTGCTGTTGATATGCTGCCTGTTGTTCATTCAGGGGTTAGTGATGATAAACTGCACAGTCACCAACTGTATTTGTACACGCTGAATGAAGCGGTCCAATATCAACCAGAGGTGTTTTCTGATACTCATCGCGTCGAGTTGGATAGGTATTTGTTTAGCGAGGTTCCGGGGATCTCAATTGGGTCTCTTCGTGTGTATCGCTCTCTTGTTGATGTTTCTCCACAGTCCGTCATCCGCTCTTTGCCGGTGTTGTCCCAACTGCTTTTAGAACAAAATGAGCATGGAGTTTTGGTCGGTGAAATTGTTAAGCAACTTGCTGTTGATGAGCGAGTTTCTAACAAAGAATTAGTTGAATATCGTGAACTGTTAGTTGAGGCATTGTCAATTGGTTATGACCCGATCAGCAAGCAGGTCGTTGTAGCGTTGGCTGCGCTGTGTGATGGGCATGGTGATTGTCCAGAATTAGATACTCTGATTAAAACCGTCCAACAGACAGAAAATCACCCGTTTAATTCTATCATTCCACGCGTAGTAGCCCTTTTACATGGGGGCGGGAGTTAATCAAGTATGAATATCTCTGGATATCGTGGAGTTGGTGTAGTGTTATTCCTCTCTATTTTTTCGCTGCTTGCATTTCGTGTTGGAGGGTTAGTTGGTCAAGCCGGTGTTCAGGCAGTTTCGAATGTTATTACGCTGTCTGGAATTGAAGCCCGTATTGTTCATATCGTTTTGTCGTTCAGTATGTTGTTTGCGATCTGTTGTGTCTATCTCTGGTATAGCGGTCGTGGGTTATCATACATCGATGTCTCGTGGCCAACGTACAGCGAGTGGGGGTATATCACGACAGGTGCTGCGCTGTCTTTATTCATATTAGTTATCACGAATATCATTATCTCTTATTTCCGGGTGCCGACTGGAGAGTCTACGACTGTGGCAACGATTGGTCATAGCACAGAAGTTGCTATTCTGTTTGTGTTTATCGTGTTCTTGTTCAATGCACCTGTCGAAGAGATTCTGTTTCGGAATATTATACAGAAACAACTAACAGATATCTACCACCCAGCTGTTGCGATTGGGATGGCGAGTGTTTTGTTCATGCTCATGCATTTACCTGCATATACGAGTGGGACTGTTTCAAACCCACAGGTGGTGATTTCGCTGGGATCTGTGTTCTGTAGCTCTACGATATATGGCTATATTTATTATAAAACAGAAAACGTCCTTGTTCCTTCACTAGCCCATTCGTTCTACAACACGGTTCAAATCGGGCTTATTATTCTTCTGTGACGTTTTCGTCATCTCCATCTTCGTCATGGTCGGTGTCTTTTGTGTTCTTTGCTTCGGTTTCGTTGTTCTCTTCGGCAGCTTGATCGAATTTTTCTACCTCTTTGCTTTCTTTGTCGATGTTACCCTCTTCATGCTCGATGTCATTTCTCTGTAGTAGGTAATAGGATATAGTCCGGTAGTAGTCCTCGTATGTATCACCAAAGTATTCCTTGGCAAGCCGTTGTTCATTGAGATCGTCTTTGATGGATTCCATTTTCTCAATGTGTATCTCTGATTCTTCTGGAACGTGGTCTGTATCTATTGGAACAACCTTGGCAAGCGGCTCTGATGTGTTAATTTTAGTCTCACCATCAAGAATGAGTGGGATGTGTATTGAATGTGTTTCACCCGGCTCATAATATTCTGTGACACTTTCCCACCGGTCTTCACCATCAATAGGTCCGATTAAGAGTCCAACATCTTCAGGAAGAACAACATCCCAACCGGTGTCAAGGATTATCGTTGGTTTTTCAGACTCTATTTCTAGAATCCATTTGTTCAGGAAACTTGGTTGTGTGGTGACGGTATTGTCGTCTGTAATATTTAGCGTGAGGCCTGTTGGTGGGGAAATATTCCATGCGATGTTCTGCCAGTCGAGGAGTTCCTTTGATCTGATATCAGGCGATAGCTTTGTGAAGAAGTCGTCGTTGTCCTCTGCTGCTTCGTTCCTTCGTTTGGGTTCTATCAATTCATAGCCTGTTCTGTTGATGAACTCTAATTCAACGTCTGTGTACGCTCCTGTTGCTTGTTCTAGTTTTTCTTCTTCTGTGAGTTGTTGTTGTGTCATTGTTTTGGGTGTGTTGATGATTATTCGCCTGCCATTTCAACAGTTGCGTCCGTGATCATCTTTCCTGTGTGTAGTGGAATTGTTTGGTGGAATGGTTCTCCCCTCCCGATGGAAACCTTGTTTGCTTTTGAGAGGTTCATATTCCCAATCGAGGATGTCCTGTTGGGCTTTGAAGATGAGTCTGTTAGTTGAGAGAAGACCCGGTAATGTTTCTGGAAGTGGTTTAATGGAGGCACCTGTAGTGTGAGGTGGTTTGGTTCAGTTGTAATATGGTGGTCGTGAACCACACGCAAGAGGTCTAACCCTTTGTTGAGTGTTTCTTCAGTCTCCTCATCGTCATCAAACACTGTGAGTGTGTGCTGGTATGCATTTTCGTCAAGGTACTGTATCTTGTTTGTTTCTTGTGGAGTTTCAACAAATAACTCGCCTTTTATCTCTCGTGTTATGAACGGGATTTGGAGTTTGAATATGCACCCAAGGTCTGTTGCGTTAATCAATGCGTTGTAGAGGTCATCATAATCGTCTTCAAGGACTTCTTTGAGGGCATCTCTGTATGATTCTGGGAATATATTAGAAATGGACAATGAAGGTAATCTGACGATGTTGTCTCTATTCTTTGCTTGTAGAGTCGCCCACGATGTGTTATCATCAAGATCTATTTTTTGGTGTAATATGCTAGGCACTGCTTGAGTTTCTTCTACATTATCATCTCCCTCGTCGTCCCCATTTAGCCCTTGGACTGAATGATCTGGAATCGGTGTGTTGATTCGGTTTCTTAACTCTACATCAGACGCTCGTAGGCCATCATATATTTTGAGTGTGTTGACAATTTCCGCATCATCCTCTTCTGATGCTGAAATTGTTTCTGGGTTTTGTCTAATTGCGTCTGTTTTTACGACAATGACTTTGAGTAGGGGTTCTCCCTCTGAAATGTTTATTATGTCTGGAATTCGTGTTATCTTTTCTTTCCTAACGTACTCTACATCCTCATCATCAACTTCTTGTCCTTCTTTGACGATCTCGATGTCATCAGTTTCTTCATTTTTGAATGCTTCTGCGTCCTCCTTTTTGACTTTGACATCTTCCCGTTTCTCTTGTGGGTTTAGTGACCGTCCTGTGATTGGTACGTTGATTTTCGTGGAGTTTGTTGATGATGACCCAGTATAGGCAAGTGAATAGATTGTTCTGTTCAGTAGTTTCTCATAGTTGAATACGGGGGTGACAAGTGCTGTATATCCATCTGGAATGCTAATTGAGAGCCCAAGGTCAATAATAGCGTCCGGTAAATAAAACGAGGTGTTGTTTGAACTTCTCCAACGCTTTATTTTCTGTCCTATGTCTTCTACATCATCTCTGCGGTCTTGGGTGTCTGTTACCCTTTCTTCTTCTGAGTCTGTTTCTACTGTAACTCCTTTATCGACATCCGCGTTAATTGTGATGTCGTATGGTGCTGGGACTATCCAACCCGTCTTTGAGGCTTCTTTGAGACCGCTAGCTTTTCGAATTGTTTCAATGTCTACAGATCGTATTTTCTCGTTTTCATCTGGGAGATCGTCAATCCATTCTGGGGTTTCTGTTTGGGCTGGTTTAACTCGGTTTTTCTCTTCTACGTCTGTGGTGTACGTGAATGTTAGTTTGTCAGTCATTATTAGAAGGGGTTCTCTGTGATGTTGTCAGCTGTGCTTTCATCTTCATTTTCTTCTCCTATTAACGGTTTGTTCTCCCCGTCTGTTATTTTCTTTCTTATACTGAATACGCTTTTGTTGATGACGAATAATTGTGCTAATGGGTCTCCTTTGTCGATTTTTGTTTCTTCAGAGAGTATAAATGGGATAGAGATCTCCCGTTTGACTGCACCAAAGTCAATTATTTGTGGAATCATCGTGTAGCCGCTGTCGTCAGAGTTGTTTATCGGTGGAATAATAGCAAGGCAATATTTTTCTGGGAGTGAAACTCTAATTCTCAAGTCAATATAGACGGAGTGGTCTTTGAGCTCTCGGTCAGAAATATCTGCGTTCTTGTATTTAATATCTCGTTTTGACGTGAGGTGAAATTCTGTCCGTTCATTATCTGGTTTCTCTTGGATAGGAATTTCGAGAAACCGGAACTCTGCTGGTGATGGGAGTATCCACCCAACTCCCATGGCCTGTTGTGAGTCTCCCTCAGTTTCGTTAAAGGATTTTGCTGTTTCTAATGTAGTCTCCCGGTAGTAATTTTCTGTAGAATCTGTAACGTGATCGTTTGCTGGTTTTGGCTCAACAAGCGTATAGAGGCTTTTGTCCCCCGTAAAGAAGGTCATTTCAACACCGTCTTCGTCTAGTGCGTCCTCTTCTGTGTGTTGTGAAGAGAGTTGTGAGAGTTTATTTTCAATAGCATTATTTAGTTCAGTTACGTTCATATGATGGTTTCTCTACTCAATCAATAAAAGGGTATCTTCTTTCTTCACGTTTCTGTAACATATTGCACCGTTATGTGCGTGACCGCGTGTTTGTTTTGTATAACTTTATACCTATGACATTGTTTTATTTGTATATGGAATCGCCTTACGTCACACTTGATGGTGTCACCATTAGTTATGGTGATAACCCCGTGTTAGAAGACATCTCTTTCACAATCGAGTCTGGTAACATCTACGGGCTTATTGGACCTAATGGTGTTGGGAAGACAACCTTGTTAAAAACGCTCACAGGAAGGGTGACTAGTTTTACTGGTGAGTTAGAGGTTTTCTCAGTTGACCCTCGAAAAGACCCGCAACATGTCCGTGAGTCCGTTGGTGTCTTGCCAGAAGGAGGACAACCAGAGTCAATGTTTCGACCGCCGGAGTTGTGGAGATATACTGCTGATCAGTACGGTATTGATTACGATGTGGCTGAACAACGTGCAGAATCTTTGTGTGAGCAACTAGACTTCTCACCAGCAGATGATGTTGTTGCTGATTCTCTTTCAAAAGGCCAACAACAGAAACTGATGATTGTTCGGACGTTCTTGCCTAACCCGGATCTCGTATTGATTGATGAACCGCTTGTAAATCTTGATAGGTTCTCACAGTACCGGTTTATTCGTTTACTCAAGAGTTACACTGATTTAGGGAACTCTGTGTTGTTTTCAACACATAATACGGCAATCGCAGCCTCGATCTCTGATCGTGTTATGCTTTTACGTGATGGGCGATTGATTCGCTCGTTGTCTGTTGATGAAAGCGTGACTGAAGAAACACTACTTGAGCCGTATATCGCTAACCCACAAGAGCTTGTCGATACAACGCCCTCTGATAGCGATTGGGGCTACGGTGAAGATATCTTAGAATCTGGAGCTGTAGACGACGGTGTTGAAGGTGAAAGCCAAACAGAAAAAGAGGGGGGAGAGGATCGTTCTGTTGATGAAGTTCCTGTTGAATCTGGTGGAGACAATAAATGAGCTCGAACCGGCACCTTTCTCTTCTGAAGTGGTTATTCATCGAGGAAATGCGGTTCTATGAACAGTTCTCTCGCCGGTCTCTTATTGGGTTTTCAGTGCTTATGTTTCTGTTGTCTAGCACATTACTGTATTCAATGTATGCGTTAGGCGGCAGTGTGTCGCTAGTGGTGTACACGTCGCAAATATTCCTCACACTCGCAGGGCTACAGATAGCGACGGTTGCGTTTGTGCTTGGTGATCAAGAGTTCGGGATATTTGAAGGAAAACAGTTCATCATCGAGAATACTCAGTATGATCCCCTTTCACACCGTTCTGTTTATTCGCTCGCCATTTTCAAAGATCTGGTTTTCTATGGGGTTTTGTTCGTCATTCCAGTTCTACTGTCGTTGTTCACTGTTGTGGCTATCATTGATTTTGCTCTATTAGTTACTGGTGGCGTTTCGTTTCTCGTCTCTAGTGTACTTCTCTTTTTGCTTGTTGGAATGTTTTCGTTGGCGTTGGTTACGGTGTTACAGGCTGTTCAACGGGTGAAGTGGTGGTTATTAGATCGTGCTAGTAGGGTAGAGAAGGCCGGTTTTGTGGGTGTATTTTCACTGGGTGTTGTGAGCGTAAGTGTTCTCGCTGTCTATGCGTTCATTCCGGGGTATGATCCGTCTGGGACGATACTCGAATCAGCGCTCAATGGAATCGTTATAGGATATTCAGGCATTGTTGTAGCGCTTTCATTATTCATAGAGCCATTCACATACATCCACTCAGACAATCACTTGCCTATCCTTGGCCTATCTGTATCTATAATCATTGGCTTTGTGTTCTCTATTCTCATATCTAATCCGTCAACAGCAAGACATGAGACAAAGGCAGTTATATCGTACACAGCGTTGAAGAGGCTTCCATTCATCGAGGTGACAGCAGTGGGTCGTAAAACGTTGATCGATGTTATACGTAGTACAGGTGGTCTTTGGAAGGTTGTATTCTCTCTCGGCTTTGTGTTTGTGTTCTCAATATCGATGTACGAAATGCTACGGAGTTCTTTTGGGTTCTCTCCTGATCCAGCTCTGTTCTTTGCTGCCTTGGTTAGTATTTACCCATACCTCATTTGGTCATGGTCAACATCAATATCATCACCTGAAAGTTACCAACGGTATCCAGTAGCGCTTTCAGAAGTTCTCCGTCAAAAGGCTACAATCGTCATATACCTCTCTCTTATTGGGAGTTCTCTACTGTACTTCGTATTATTGGGGTTGACGACAGAGGTCTCTGTGTTGTTTGACCCATACGTCATGACTTTTGGTGTGTATGAGATTACGAATCTAACAATCTTACTTGGATGTTCTCTATTGGTCGTGTTGAACCTGTATACGGTGTGTGTCACCGTTTACTTTACCGGGTTCGACACTGATGCTGTGCTTCTCGACTGGAGCACTCTTATGAAATTCAGTGTGGTATTGATGTTGCCTTTCCTACTAGTCATCATCGGGTCGTTTTATCATCCAAATATTCCTGAGTTCCCGCTCACAATTACTCTCTTTTATTCTATTACAGGGTATGGAGCATATTATCTGTTTGAGAAAAAGCTAACGAATACACTCGGTTGAGCATATTTCTGTCTTCGTCTTTTCCAAATCTTCTTAACTATCGCTGTGAAATATTCGTGTGTAAATCATGTCCCAAAACCTTACGGAAGATATAGTTGAGGAATGTTTGAACACCATCGAAGAGGAGAAAGACTCTGAAACAGTAGTTGTCTTTATGCAGGGTGAAATTGCCCTGCCTCAGAGTGGGTACGCTCAACACGTTGTGGAGAGCCTTCAGCAAATCCTTGGTTTTGAAGGCCCATACAAAACAGTGAATATCATCGGTAATCTTGAAGCGTATCAGGTCGCATTTGAGAAACACACAGGGAGCGGAGATGTTCCGCAAATATTTGTCAATGGTGAGTTCTTCGTGACGGGCGATGAGTTCATAGATCTTGAAGAAGAGGGGAAACTAGAGTCGCGTCTCCGTGCTCAGATGGATAATTAAGGCGTGTAGGAGTCCATACGGATCGCTGCTTGTTTTCTCTAGTGTGGTGTCAATGGGGAGCTGTTGTTTGTGGAAAGGACTAATACAGTTCATACGGAATTATAGATAGATACCAATGATCGCAACACTCGCCCTCGGATTGGTAGATGTATTTTCCCAATCGCCATTTTTACTGGTGGCGGTTGCACTACTGGTTGCTAGCGTTGTGTTTAGTCTATTGAGTGGGTTACTTGATGTGGCAATTTATCTGGCCGGGGTTGGGGCTCTAATAGCCTTTATTCTGGCTGGGCTTTCTTTTATTGGAGTGAACGTTTCTGCTTTTCTGCCAATGGTGTTTTGATCGGGGTTCGAGTAGCTGGTTGTGTTCACTGTTTGTTCTTTCGGACTTCTCTCACAGCCTATATAAACAAGAGACCGATGTTGAACAGGAATAGCAAACCACCGATTATCGCTCCGACAAAGAAGTTAATCATATTTGAGACGCCATACATTTCTTTTGTCCCCATTGTAATGATGTAGACGGTCCAAAGAATTCCAGTAGTCACGAGAAGTATCGAGGTGAGATCTTTTGGGATACGTAGGTAGAGGAATAGTGAGAGTATATCTCCACCACTCAGGCTTGCACTTGTAAGAGTCTCAACAAGCACGTCTTCACGCAATAGATAGATGAATATTGAAACGATGATATTTGGCGCATATGACCACGATACTATACTAAAAGATCGGACAAGACTTCCGTTGTCAGATTCCATAGTGTAGATAAAGTGTAGCCCTGCTCCAAGGGTTGTTAATACAGAAACGTCCCTGATGATCCCCAGAATGAAGAGAATGATCGAGAGATTGAATGTAACCGAGCCAAACCCAGACGGAGAGAGGAGAATAGTGTATACGGCATTAGTGATCAGTGCGTAAATGAGAAATATAGCAATACCCGGTAGCAGTGCTGCCATAATATTTGCTCGGCGGGAAGAAAAATACGATCCCGGATTAAATAGAGGAGTTCTCACACAGTAATAGATGGTCCATCTCAATTTAAACCCTTTAGGTGAATACAGACATCAAGGAGTCGCCAACGGCAGCGAATAGGCAGGGGTAGTTTACATGGCAAGAGACATAATTATGAGCCCGAGAAGTGTTACAACACCCGCGGCCAGCATGTTCTGTGTGTTTCTCCGATAGAATCTATGGAACGAGTCAAGGAAGAAGATGGGCTTCCTGTGTTTTTCGCTGGTGATGTTGTTTCCCTCTTTAAGGGCGTTCACGACGATCTGATCCCCGTTTTTGACTGCCTGTAACTGGTATCTGTATTCTCGCTTATTCGGTTTAAAGTCTGTTTCTGTGATGATGTAGCTGATTATTTCGTCGTCAAAGTCCTTAAACCGGGCTACCTTTTGCGTGAGATCTGTATTCTCGTATTTGAATTTCTCTGTGTTGAATGGGTCTTCTTCAAAATGATCGGTTGCTATGACATCAGTTGGGATGGCCAGATTATCGAGTTTATCTGCTGTTTTGAGGACTATCTGCCCATGCTGAATGCCGCTTTCAGTAGTGTTCCAGCCACGTTCGTGTCCGCTTGATCCTTTGTTTTGGAGTCGCCACATGTAGAGGCCTAATTTTCTGTCTGTATCAAGAAGGGATTGTACCGTTGGTGAGTATGGTGCTTTTTCGTTTACCTCAACAACCCCTTTGATGGCATGGCTCAACTCTTGATGTAGCTCTTTTGTTGAGTACATGAGGATCTGTTGTGAGGTGAACCATACGAGAAACCAGCCACTGATCAAGAATAGACAGAATCCAACAGAAACCGCAATTGAACTTAGTATATTCATGCGTTCTCCTGTTCATCTTGGTGATCTGATTGTGAGGGTTCATTCTTTTTATCGTGTATGTATGGTATCGAGGGGATAAGCCCTGTCAAGAGGTTTTTAGGATGGAACGCTTTGAGAATGATGTGCGGGAGTTGTACCGCAACCACGCCAAGGACGAACGCAGCTACTGCTGGAATGTATGCTCCTTCAGACAAGTATATTGTTCCGAGAACAAGAATAGGACCAGCAAGACTGATCCCAGCCAATGTTTGAATCCACCAAAAAGCACCGGGGGTGCGCATATGTTTTGTTTGGAGAGAATGGCCATAAACATTACTCGACGCAACCTATCCAGACGAAAGCTAATTTTTATATTCAACCCGGTCTATACTATCATACACAGGCAGGTGCCACAGCTGTCTGTACAGTCATACCATAGGGATATGCCCACCACGCACCTATGGCAAGGTCACAAGAGATCCACAAAACGCGGTGCAAACCGGGCCCTTATTCAAATACCGGGGAATAAGGGTATTTTCACGCGCCTTTCAAGGGCGGTCTCTTGTGGTTCTTTCCAAGTAATGTGGCAGTTTTATTCAGATTCTTCTTTGGGAGAATAAGACTGTAGTATGTCTTCGAGTTCGGAAACTAATTCGATATCCCCATTTTGTTCAGCCTCATCTCGAAGATTACACAAATTATCGATGTCGTTAATGTTGGACAAATTGAGGTTGTAATGTCGTGATTTATTTGTCATATCCTTTAACCTCCCCACTTTGGGAGGAACAAGTGGGTTAAATGCCCATTCTGGGAGGAGTTGTCTAATCGCCTCTTCTTGACTGTTCATATCATACGCATCCCTATACTTTTTGAGTGCATCTCGGGTTTCTTTCCCAGTCTCTTCGCTCAGTTTCAAATTTGGTCTTTCTCCCATACTCCTGTTTTCCCAGCCCATCAAGTAAAGTGTTGGGATATATGTATCCCACCACGTGGAGAGTGAGTTTGGTGATTCGAGGCCTCACTCTGAATAGAGAAACCGCATTACCACCTATTGACACCCTCCCCGCTCTGAACGCGAGGATTTCTCCTCGATTCTCCGTAACCGAGCCCAGCCTACTTCGCTCGGTCTTGCGACCTTGCTCCTTGGGGTCGGGCCCCCCCCCTCGAAAGATGCCGATATTGTTCCCGAGTGTGTATTCTGTGGGGTGTGTATTCCGGCGTCTTTGGGGGCGAGTGGGTGCGTGTGCGTGATCGAGAATGCTAGCCGATTTGGCATAGACTTATACCAGTTTACGATGATGATGTCGTGTACAAGGAGAGTGTCAGCATGTTCCGCCCAATTTATTCACTGGCGCGTGTGTTGATGCTCTTCTACAGTAACTCAGTGTTCAACACATGACTCAAGATAATTCGTATCCGGGTGTGACTGTATCGTTATTGAAGGGTGGAGTTGGAAAGTCAACAATTGCACTCAATGTAGCTGACCAACTCTCAAAAAAAGGCAACGACGTTGTGCTTGTCGATCTCGACATGGATGGCCATATGACTACTCAACTCGGGTATTACGACGAGTTCGAAAATGGGGCTGGTCTCGGTGAAGTCCTATTTGGAGACAAAGAGGCAGAAGAATTGTTGATAGAGACAGATTTCGGTGTCTCTTTGTTCCCGTCGAATACGCAGATGGAGAGTACACAAGATCAGGTCAAGAACTCACCGTTACCGAATACGGCTATTGCGAATGGTGTTCTTGATCCGTTGTATGAGGCGGGATACGATTACTTCGTTGTAGATGCACCGGGACAACGTGGGAAGCTTTCAGATAATGCGTTGATTGGCACTCAACGACTGATTATTCCCCTCACGCCCGGTGCTGGCTCGATCAATGGACTGATGAAGATGATGGACAGACAGATCAAGCCGCTTGATCAGCGGGTGGGGATCGATATTCTAGCCATCACGCCGAATCGAATCCAGAAGACAATGAACCAACGGAATCAGCACCGCATCCTTGTTGAAAACATCAATAAGCGGTTCGGGCAGTATGTTCCTGAATACGCACGCATCGAAGGTGAGGTGTTTGATGCGCTCGACGCGAATTCTGTGAGTGAGTACCCCAAGCCCGGTATTCGTGAGCGGGGTAGTATCACAAAGGCGTTCAAGGATGGTCTGCCTGTGTCGGAATATGACCCTGAGTGTGATCAGATCTCGGTATTCCGCGAGTTGGCCGAGATAATAATCGAGCGGTCACCCAACAAGTCACCAGATAGTACGGAGCAGCTAGAGCAATAGTATTTTATAAGATAAAATAAAATAAATAGCCATGACAGAAGATAACGAAACAGAAGAGGACAGCCGTTTCGGCAACCTCGAAGACGAGTTTGAAGGGCTTGGTGGTGGGCCTCAACAGTCGCCTGACCCTGAGCCGGATTCAGAAGAGAGTCCAGATGCTGGAAGTGTATCTAACGTTGCTGCTGCATCCACAGAGCGGTCTGATGAGAGTTCTGGCAATGAGGGTGGGCTGGCACTCGAAAGTCGCTCAGAGACTCCTACTGACGCGACATCTGGTGGCGAGGATGAACGGCGCAATGGTCGTTCATCACCTACCAGTGATTCGCCGTCTGAATCAGCTGATGATTTTGACCCAAAAGAACCGGGATTCCCATTCGAAGCTGTCGTTCAAGAGCAAATCTATCCCTTGGACGATGAGTGGAATACGTGGTCAATAGAAACACAATATGCAGTGGATCGTCTTGTCCATAAACATGGTCTTCGGAAGATCAAGGGCCGTGAATACCAGTCTGCATTAGTCGCTATTGCGAATAGGCATCCACAAGAGGTAGCTGAATTTATCATCGAACAGCGCGGTGTCGAGTTCGATGAATCCCTCGCTGAGTGAGGCTACTCTTCTTTTTCTTGTGTAGGGATGTTCACGGGTAACGCGGTCTGATATCGGTTTTCAACAAGGTATTCTCCAGCGTATTCGAGTGGTATTGACAGTCCATAATAGGCACTATTTGGAGCTGGTTGTGGCCCACTCCACGGCCATAGTAGTTCAATTACCTTTGAGTCAATCTCGGCCCATGCGTGTCGTTGTGGGATTCCCCCGTACTTTGGCAAAGAAACACCTTCACAATACTTGAGGGTTCCACCCCCGTCGTAGGTCTGTACGAGATCATAGACGAGTTCTTGTTTTGTATCGTACTCTTCCTTCGTTCGGTGTGTGTCTTGTATGAGGTCGTGTATTTTTCCTTGTGACTGGATAGTCTCTCTCCACTCGCCTTCATCAAGTATGGTCTTCAGTAAATTTCTTTCTCCGATGCGTTCTTTTTGTATTGCCTCCTGTAGCCGTGATTCTACGTCTGTCACCCGCTCTCTTCGTGTTCTACTTTCAATCGCTGAAAGGTGTTGTGTCGTGATGTGTGTTGAGCTCGTATTCTTAAAATCACTCGTGATGTGCTGTTCATTGAATCGATACCGCTCTAATTGCTGGAAATACGCTTCTAGTGTGGCTTGGGGATCAGTTGCTATTATCGCAACGTGTAGTGGGTCTTGTTCGAGTGTAGTGATGCAATATTCATCTGTCAAGTCAAGATCTGTCTCTTCTTTTGGGTATGTTTTGAGAGAGACGGTTGTTTCTACTGTAGGCGTCTCATCGGATTTGTCGGGCTGGGATTTCTGTGTGTTTTCGGGGCGTATCTGTATTGAAGGGGTTTTTGTGACCGCGTTGTGAAGTGTTTCTTCAGTATCAACAGATGTCACATATACTACGTCGATCTTTTTTTGACGGTCTCTCTCCATATACCGTGCATTTTCCGTTTTTACGTATAAGCCTCTTGCTTGTTTGCAAATATCCTTGGAGTCACTCTCGTGGAATCCGTCTCGATCTAGCTTGATATAGGCGCTAAGCCCCTACCCTCAAGGATCAAACGGCATCAGCCGTGAGCGAGTGGGGTAGGGTAGTTCACTTTTCTTTATTGTTGTCGTCTCCAGAACCTTCTGTTGTATCTTGGGTTGTGCTTTCTGTATTACCCCACCCAAAGTCAGTGTTTGACTCTTTTTCGTCGTTTTGTGCGTTATTTTCACCTTCGTCAAATGCGGCAGTGAAGTCTTGTTCTGTCTGGTCTGGAATGTTATCTGTTTCAATTGACTGGTCCTCGTCAGGCACAGTTGGGGTGTCTTTTTCTTGTTTTTCTTCATCTGTCAACGATGGTCCTCCAAATATATCACCGTCTATATTTTCCTCATTGTGTGGTTGTGTCTTCTTGCCGAATGGAATTTGTTTGAATCCGAAGTGGCCTGTTGCTGGATTCCAGCCGTCTGGTTTTCCTTCTGCGTAGACAAACAAGCGGTTGTCTGTTTCCGTCACATATTCATCGACATTCTTGACGTAGACAACTCCATTTCCTGTGTCATTCGCATAGAAAATGAGCTCCTTTAGTGAGTCAGTCGTTGAGATCTTCTTGTCACTATCAAGTGCGCCATAATTATCGACGGTGGTGATCCAGTCTTTGTAGCGCTCATGGTTAATTCGCTGTTTCACATTATGGACAGAGATTCGTTTCTCTGCTTTCGTTGTCGTTACACCAGTGATCAGCAACAACAGCCCGATAACGACCTCGTATATTGTGTCATGAGCGATAACAAGGTCGTCAATGAGAATTACGCTGGAGAAGTCTGTCTCCGTGATTATTTCTGTTTGTTCGGTGGTTTCTGTTGTTCCGTCAAAGTTGAGTGAGTATATTTGATTGGATATCTCGACTGTTTCGTCCTCTTCAAAAACGATCTCGTCTTCACCGAACAGTGTCTCTCCTTCGGGATGGAGTCGGAATTCAGCAATGACTGCGGTTTCTACTGTGGCATCCCTGCTAAAATCATCTCTGAGTTCGCCGTGTTTTGAAAATATACCGGAAAAATTCAATTCAGTGTGTGTCGTTTGTGTTTCTTCACTGTGGATAGAAAGGTTAGACTCTGTTCGTGCTGCTTGTGTTGTCCAAAAGGGTTCGCTGTCTCCAGTCTCATAGAGGCGGTGTTCAACCGTGTATGTGACCGTCCCATTAGCATTCACACTTCCCTCTGATTGCGTGTAGATATCGAGAGTTTGCATCGCCGTTGTACTGTATACGGTTCCGGTTGTTGTCTCTCCATCCTCCCACGCGCTTGTGTTGGTTGTTGCTGTCGCCTCTTGGGATTGAGATATTTGAATTTCGTCTGTCGCAGTAACAATTTCTGTCTCTGTTGTTGGAACCTCGTGTGTTACAATTGCTACACCCATGACGACACATCCAATTAGCATAAGTACGACACCGATTTGTTTGCCGTACTCCCCTATGATGAGTTTGAGACGTAGGAATCCCGGAAGTTTTGAAAGCATGAATTTGTTATATGATATTTTTTGTATTTCTGTATAAGTGTTATCAAAATGATTCAGATCGTTTGAGCGAGCGGGTCGTATAGAACGCCTTTGGGTCAAGGAATATTAGATATAGTAGATAGAATGGCGCAATTGTAATTCCACCGGTAATGAACGCTGTGAGTACCACCGACCGTTCATGGAGATATTGAAGTGTGTCTTGTGGAAGAACATCGGGGTAATGATATGCGGTTGTATAACTTGTTGTAACCCCTCGTTCGGTTTGTGGCGTGTTATATACTGTCACGGTGAGTTCGCCAGCTGTATTTTCGTGGATTTCAAACTCAGCAACCTGTTCTCCGCCATCGATGACTGTTGTGGTGAACTGTGAAATGGGGGTGTTAAAGCTCACATTCTGTGAGTCTTGTTCTCCAATTCCAACGAGGTTACCACTCCCTTGAGCCGCTTGTTCTTCACTAGTCACGACGTATGTTACACCAACAGTTGTCGCACCGAAAATGACACCTAATGCAATCATGATGAGAGCTATTGCAAACACAGTATTGAACACTATTTTGTTTTGGATGAATGTATTTTCTCTGTCCAGATCTCTTTCATCCCCTTCATCGATTTTAGATGTTCTTGCTCGATTCCAGAGGGTGTTGACCCCGACTAATAATGCGAAAATTCCTGTTAGGCCATATACTCCAAGGTTGTTGATCAGTCTAACTCCGATACCCACAAACGGAATTGTTATTGGCGAGTCCCCAATTGAGAATACAACACCAATTATATCATCGGTGTTGTAATGTGGATGGCCTTCCTGCTGGTCTGTTGTTGGGTTAGCGTCCCCCCGTGTTTCAAAACCGTTTTGCGTGTCTGCAACTATCCGGTGGATCAATACATGGTCTGTTTCGTCAGTATCTATCAAGACCACATCTCCCACTTCAGGGGTTGTGTGTTCAGAATAGAAAAACACATCATTTGATGTTATCTCTGGTTCCATGCTATTGGTGTAGACAAACGACATGCCGAGCGGGCCAAAAATAAAGCCGATGAGTACCACTAACGCAAACACAGCGAGAACGATTGTTTTGAGTGTACTATCCGGCATATGTTGTATGGGATGAGGTAGCTACTACTCAAGTATAGTTCGTCAATGGTTAAAAAGAAGCGCCATTTGGCGCGAGTTGCCCTCCTCAGTTAGCCGAGATCTGGAGTGTGCCGCTCAGGTCGTCATCTTCTGCAAGGGCGTCTGTGTTGACAACCATGACTACATCAACGGATTCGCCGCTGTTGAGCTCATTACTAAACTCAGTGTCTCCAGCGTTAACTGCTGCAATTTCACTCTGGTCTGTTTCATCGTAGAAGTAAAATTCTACGTTATCTCCAGCTGCGTTATCGGCAAGGTATTCAACAGTGATTGTGTTTGCCGAATCATCATTGTTGGTCAGTGTGAATGTATTTTCTGTATCTGGATTGTCTTGGTCACCGTAATTGAACGTCCCATCAACATTGAGGCCGTCTGCGGATGCTGTCGATGTGTCAATTACGAGTGCGCCATCATCGAGTGATGCAGCATCGGTTGCACCCGGTGTCAGACCGATCACAGCTGCACTATCTCCGGCTGTTTCTACATTTACGTCACGGTCAACTTCTGCGTCTGTGAATGCAACACCACCGACTCCCATGGCAACAACTGACATGAGAACAGCGATTAACACCGTTTTGCTCTGCATACACCCTTTCCACCCCGCTTTCATATAAAGTGTTTGTTTTTATTCAGCGTATTATTTTTTCAAAACCAGAGGGGTTATGCAGTATTATAACCAAGACAACGTGCGAGCTACCCCCTGTTGGCGGCGCGGTCCGGGTTAACACTGGTGTATTTCCACAATATATTCATATACTGATCGTTAATAGTTATACAGAATGCACCCAAAGTACCCCGATATTAGCATCGAAGGAGAAGCGTTTGTTATCTCAAACGATTATGTGGATGATCAGCAATTGGATATCGAGTGGGAATTTCCAATCTATGAGGCACAACTCCATGGAAGTGATGTAGAGCGTTTAAATTCAGACCTCGAAGAAATCTGTTTAGAGCTTGAAAAGGCGTTGCACAAAAGTGATATTGGTATTGCGAAATCGCATGATGATGACATCGGTCATCACGGTGGTCCAAAAATACTCCCATATATTGGGAGATACACGCCACTATATGTGAATCATCCAGCGATATCAACCTATTTTGCTGTGATGAAAAAAGCACATGAAATGGCTGTTGATTCAATGGGGTTAGAATATGATGGACGTGAGCATGTTCGGGTCAAATCATGGTTTTCTACGTATCGTGGGGGTGGGATCTCTCCACACTCGCACCGTCTTCGAAAGGATTTCTGTTATCTCGCACTGAATTACTGCGTGAATGCAACTGATGAAACAGCGACTGTGTTCGAGTTGCCCGGGTTCAGAAATACTGTCGAGGATGGCGGTGATGAAGAGCACGTTGGTGAATATCACTCTGTAAACAACCCCGGAAAGATGACGTTCTTCCCTCATTGGGTACCACACTATTCGACATCATACGATTCAGATCGTGTTCGGATCACACTGGCAAGTAATTTCGACCGGACTGTTGAATATAAACCACATGAAATTGCGACAGTCCCGTTGACAAGCCCGCCGTTTTTCAATGACCGTTTCTCAGAAGAGTCGTTTCGTTATTGGAATGTTGTTGAGGTAGTTAATGATATACCTATGGTAGGCGGGTTGTCTGAAAACAGGCAAATTTAATTTCCAACACCCTTTTATAAGCCGGTTGTATATTATAATGTATGCTGGAAGACAATACAAATGTTACACGGCGTCGTACACTTCTTGGCGGTCTCAGTATCGGAAGCATCATCCTTGCTGGGTGTATGGAAGATGACCCAGAAGAGACACCCCCTTCAGATGACGATGGGGCTGACGATGATGAAAATGGTGGTGAAGAAGAAGAGGAAGAGGAAGAGGAAGAAGAAGAGGAGGAAGAGGAGGAAGGAGAGGAAGGAGAGGAAGAATCTGTCCCGGATTATCAATCACTCGGTGTCGATCAGCTCGACAGCGATTTCCTTGTAGATGGGCAAGCAAAGGTGTTGAATATAACCCCAGTGGATGAGATAGATGAAGATTCTCTTGGTTGGGATTCTGATGATATCGCATTCGTTTATCGTATTGATGAGGATGTTGGCATCCACGAGCCTCTTGCAGATTACCTTGATGAATACGGGCGTGAAGACTCTATAGAAACTTGGACAGAAACCTTTGGCGAAGAACGTTCATATGCAGTATTCCTGATGCAGATGGTTGTTCCAAGTGACACGGAAACAAATCTCAGCATCACAGATGCGAACGTTGATGTTGATAATGAGGTCTTCAACGTTGACTTCGAATCGTCAGAAGATGATAGAAGAGAGTCCGTTTCTGATGGACGTGCTATCCTCACATTCGAAGCGTTTTACCAGTTTGACCGAGACCAGTACCCGATCAATGAGGAGCGCTATGACGGGACTACACGATTCAGTAACTCTGATGGAGAGAGTCTTGAAGTGCTAACGAGTGGTCCGCACGCCCCGCGCGAGTAAGATCCGTTAACTGGCTGCTTGTTTTTGAAGAAGATCAAATACGTCGAGGGACGGACTCGAACCGTCGACCACTCGGGTAACAACCGAACGCTCTACCAACTGAGCTACCTCGACAGTGTGGAAAGGGCTGGGCGGGATTTGAACCCGCTCTTGCTGGATTAAAAGTCCAGTCCGTTTTCTGGGGTCGGCTCCAGCCCACATGCCGAAGGACGGATTTGAACCGCCGCATTCCCGATCTTCAGTCGGGTACTCTCCCAAGCTGAGCTACTTCGGCATTATGTCTGTGTTTGTATGCTTACTAAGTGGAGATTGGCTCTCCAAGTCCCCCTGCCCAGATTTGAACTGGGATTACTCGATCTACAGTCGAGTGTCGTTTCAGTTGGACCACAGGGAGTGAGTGACTGATCCACGTCTGTAAGGCGTAGATCAATAGTCGATACGAGCTCGGGTGCCACTCCTCACACGTACCGGGATCAATTGCGTTTAAAATTATATGCGAACGGCGTTGCGTACCCAGTGCTACTCACCATCTCGGTGTGAGCAGTGCCAGCGGGGGTACGCTCTGTCATCATATTCGTGTACCAAGGCCATCCATATATATGTGTCGGACTAGAAGAGAGACTCGGTTGGGTCAGGGTGCGATGGTCTGTTTTTCAATTGTTTGTCCAAGCAGTTGGCGATAGTTTTCTGCATAGAAGTGTATAACAGCGAGGTAAAATGTGTGAGTGAAAAATGGAACAAACAATGACCCGATGCCAAATGTGACTGTTGAGAATACAGCCATGGCAATCAGACCAACAATCCCTATCACAACTGTAACAAGACTAGAGAGGATGTATCCACTACTCATGCAAATGTGCGCTATCGTTCCCATGTGGAACGCTGCTGCAAGGTCATCTTCCATCGTCATGTGAATCAGACTTGCTGGGAGAATGTACAGAGAAAGCAGATACACAACAATAGCCACAAAGATCAATGCGACACCGCTAGCGGTGAGTCCTGTACTCCCAAGACCTAACCCAAACATCCACACTAAAATTGCTAACATGACTACGAGGACAACCGGTATGGTTGTGTAGATGATCGAGACCCCCGTTCCCTTCAATCCAAGAATGAGAAGTTCTCCCCAATCATCAAAGTCTGGTGGTTCATCGTCTCCTTGTATAATACGTTTTGAGGCGTCCATGTAGTAGCCCAAGATGAAAAATGCAGGGAACAACAACCATGAGAACAACCATAACATCCCTCCGATTATGTGTTGTGCTACCCAATTGTCTGATCGAATTGGGTATGAGATCCCTTTTTCTATCATTATGAAGGATCTTGACTACACGTATTTATACGCTATCGATATTTCGGGGAGATGAGCTCCCAATCTTGTTCTGGGTGCTCATATCTTGTGTTTAATCCGGTATCATAGAAATTGTCTACTATTGTTTCGGTGTCGTATAGCTGTTCCCAGTTGTCTGTTTTCGTCGTGGCCAAATAGACAAACTCGTCAGTTTGTGTATCTTTGAACCGGCGTTTGATTTCAATAACCTTTGGTTCGTTTGGGCTGGTTTGTTTTCGCCAAAGGAGTTCGCCGGGGATTGCCGTACCTGTATGTGTTGGGTCAACTTTGCTGTGTATTTTATGTTTGTGTGAGTTATTGATCCGCTCTCTTATTTCTCGTCCAAGGGCGTCTACAGTGTCTTGTAGTCTGTCTGTCCACACGCCCGTATAACAGAGCCGACATCGTGAATCGAAAGTTAGCGCAGCTTGTTGATCGCATTCATCGCATGTTTCTGTGAACTCTCTATCAGCAGAATGCGGGCCAAAGCCAAGGATTTGTGAGCTGGCTTCCTGTTCAATTCGACTTATCGTGAGTGCATGTTCAACTTCTTCTCGGTCAGGGTCTGGTCCAAGATCTATGATACGCTCTTCTGGTAGAAACAAGCTGCCTAACATCCCCTCATAATACTCCCACCCATTCTCACTCCACCAATCACCGCCAATAAACAGGACGTTGCTTTCGTTGACCTTATGCCCGCAGTGATGGCAATATAATTGAAATTCCCATTTGTCTCCAAGAGAACCGTTTGTTGGGCTCTCCATGTAGTAAACCTCTCTCCCGCACTCATTTGTCGCGTGGAACTTTTTCCACCGATTCTTCGTTGTCCGAAGTGGGTGTGTGAAAACCTCTGTGGAAGGGTATTGTTTGTCTCTGTTGGGGTATCTGTTTAACTCGGCGAATGTGTCTATTTTTTTCTGCCGTCCTGTGTCTGTCTCGTTTGTTTCTTCTTCGCCATCTTGAGTGGTGGAGAAGGTTTCTTGATCGCTATCCATTGTATGAATCTCGTATGGAATATTTGTCTGTATTCGTGTATATATCCTATCTTTTTCTCACGATTTTCAAAACGATGTGAGGTCGGGTTGTGTATTCCCCTGTTTCTGTACATGCTGGATTTCATAGAGATTCAAGGCGGAAACCCACGACTTTAGTCGTGGGAGGAAGCCGACACTCCAGTAAACAAACCACGCTCGATGGCAAGGCCGACTCCCCACATATCTATAAATACTATTAAGTATCTCTGAGTATACTAATGAAGTATGGGGGTTGTTCGGAACATCCAAGTCAAACTCAACGTTTCCGAGGACGACCACGAAGTCCTCGATGAGACGTTCGAGCAGTTCCGACACGCGGCCCAACACGTCGCAGACCACGGATGGGACGACAACCCC
>LFFM01000207.1_pt1 | contig 39752 bp, 33 predicted proteins | sample 643131 | NCBI WGS metagenome assembly LFFM01 (sample SAMN03777445, study PRJNA286221) | soda lake metagenome | biome: soda lake; feature: Kulunda steppe; material: water; isolation source: sample Tc-Br brine of Tanatar trona crystallizer | place: Russia: Kulunda steppe | collected 2011-07 | reverse complement strand
GACCACGCGTCGGCGGTCGCCGCCGTCCCGATCCCGCCGAGGTCGCCCTCGAGCGCCGACTCGTCGAACAGCGTCGCGTCCTCCGCGTGGACCGTGACGGGGACGTCACGGGCGGCCGCCTCGGCGAGCGCCTCCTCGAACAGGTCGAGGTCGATCCCCATGTCGCCCGTCGAGTCCGCGAGGAACACCTCCCCCAGCGCGAACACGGAGCGATCGAACAGCGATTCGGGGTCCCAATCCGGGGTGACGCCGCCGTTGATCCCGTAGTCGACGACGGACGCCGCGGCCAGCTCCGCCTTCTCGTCGAACGCCGCGCCGTCGACGGTCGGCGGCGACGTGTTCGGCTGGTCGACGACCGTCGTGACGCCGCCGGCGGCCGCGCTCCGCGAGCCGCTCGTCCAGGTCTCCTTGTGGCTACCGCCGGGCTCGCGGAAGTGCACGTGAACGTCTATCGCGCCCGGCAGGAGGTGTCGGCCGCGCGCGTCGACGACCAGGTCGTCGGGGACGGGACCGAGCCCCTCGCCGACCGCAGTGATCGACCCGTCACGAACCCGCACGTCGCGAACCCGCCCGTCCGCCAACTCCGCCCCAGTAATGAGCATGGTGGGTGAGTCGGCGCGGGGGAAATAAACGGTGGTGATCGGACGGGCGAAACGAAGTGGTGATCGGACGGGCGAAACGAAGGTGACGACGGACGGACCGTCGACCCGAGGCTCGCGGCGACCCTCCGATACGGTTTTGGGCCGTCCCCCGGAAACGTGCGTAAATGCTGTCGCGACAGTTCCTCCGGGAGAACCCCGACACGGTCCGCGAGGCGCTCACGAACAAGGGCGTCGACGTGGACCTCGACCGGATACTCGACGTCGACGAGGAGTGGCGTGCGCTCAAGAGCCGCGGCGACGACCTGCGCCACGAGCGCAACCAGGTCTCCTCGCGGATCGGCGAGCTGAAAGCGGACGGCAAGGAGGACGAGTCTCAGGAGGCGATCGAGCGGTCCCAGGAGCTCAAAGCCGAGCTCAACGGGATCGAGGAGCGCGCTGACGAGCTGGAGGCGGAGCTGGAGTCGTCGCTGCTCGAACTGCCGGGGATCCCCCACGAGTCGGTGCCGATCGGGGCGGACGAGTCGGAGAACGTCGAACTCCGTCGCGAGGGCTTCGACGACCTGCGTGACCTCCCCGGGACGCTCGTCCCGCACTACGACCTCGGCGAGGACCTCGAGATCCTCGATTTCGACCGCGGGTCGAAGGTGGCGGGCGCGGGCTTTTACGTCGCGAAGGGGGACGGCGCGCGCCTCGAACACGCGCTGATCCAGTTCATGCTCGACGTCCACCGCGAACAGGGGTACCACGACGTGTTCCCGCCGCTGCCGGTCAACTCGGCGTCGATGCGCGGGACGGGACAGTTCCCGAAGTTCACCGAGGACGCCTACCGGATCGAGGGCGACAACACCGAACCGTACGACGACGACGACCTCTGGCTGCTCCCGACCGCCGAGGTGCCCGTGACGAACCTCCACCGCGACGAGATCCTCCTCGACGAGGACCTCCCGCTGAAGTACCAGGCGTACACGCCGAACTTCCGGCAGGAGGCCGGCGAACACGGCACCGAGACGCGCGGGATCGTCCGGGTCCACCAGTTCAACAAGGTGGAGATGGTGAACTTCGTGAAACCCGAGGCGAGCTACGAGCGCTTCGAGGGCCTCGTCGACGAGGCCGAGGAGGTACTTCGACGGCTCGAGCTCCCGTACCGCGTCCTCGAGATGTGCACCGGCGACCTCGGCTTCACGCAGTCGAAGAAGTACGACCTCGAGGTGTGGGCTCCCGCCGACGACATGGAGGGCGGACCCGACGAGGGCGGTCGCTGGCTCGAGGTCTCCTCGGTGTCGAACTTCGAGGACTTCCAGGCGCGCCGCGCGGGGATCCGGTACCGCGAGGAGCACCACGAGTCGGCCGACTTCCTCCACACGCTCAACGGCTCGGGCCTCGCGGTGCCCCGCGTCGTCGTCGCGATCATGGAGTACTACCAGAACGACGACGGCACCGTCACGGTCCCCGAGCCGCTCCGGCCGTACATGGGCGGCATCGAGGTCATCGAGGGACACGAGGCCGTCGGCGAGACGAAGCTCGGCGGCGACTGAGCGGCCGACCCGACGCGAGGAGAACACGCCTTCCGGCACGAAGGGAAACGCCTTAATGGACCACGCGCGCAGGTGTTACGTATATGAGCAACGGCGATGACGACCCGGCCGACGCCCCGGATCCGGCCGACGCCGCGGACGACACGGAGGAGGCTGCCGACGCCGAGGGGGCCGCCGCACCGACCCTCCCGGACGAGCCGACCGAGGAGTCCCTGACCGAGTACCTCGACGAGATCGAGGCGCTCTTGGAGGACGCCGACACCGAGGCCGACCTCGACGACGTCGAGGCCCTGTTGGACGACGCCGAGGCGGGCGTGGCGGAGGCGGACCTCCCCGAGCCCGACGAGGACGACGAGGACGCCGACGACCCGCGAGGGGACCTCGAGGACCGTATCGCCGGCCTTCGCGACGAGCTTGAGGAGGCCCGCGGCCCGTACGCCGAGGACGTCGTCGCCGCGGTCGAGGCGGCCGCCGAAACCGTCTCCGACACCGAGTGGACGGCCGACGGCGTCGACGACGTCGCGGCGGCGGTCGAATCGTTCGCCGGCGACGTCGCGGACGCGGTCGACGTCGACGTCGCCGCAGAGAGTGAGGACCCCGCCTCGCTCGCGGCCGCGCTCGAAGCGGTCGCCGAGGGCGTCGGCGACGCCGGGTTGGACCCGGACGACGACGCCGAGACGATCGCGGACCTGATCGCGGCGGCGGACGCGCTTGCTGACGCCCTGGAGAACGCCGAGGAGTGGGACGACCTCGAGACCAACGAGCAGCTCCGGGCACAGGGCTTTTACGACGTGCTCGGCCACTACAAGGACTACCCCGTCGAGTGGTCCGCGCTGAAGGAACACGAAACGCGCGGCAACGTCGACATGATCCTCCTCGCGCTCGACTCGCTCGGCTCCGACTTCATGGAGCGACACTGCCTGGAGGCGCTCGAACGGATGGGCAAGCGCGGGAAGACGGACGCCTCCGTCGAGGAGCTGCTCGGCCGCGCGGGCAAGCGCGACCAGTTCGCGATCCGCATCCTGGGGAAGATGGCCGCCGAGGAAGCCACCGAGACGCTCGTCGAGTACGTCGACGAGGACTCGAACCCCGGGCTCCAGAAGGTGACGTTCAAGGCGCTCGGCGAGATCGGTGCCGCGGAGGCGGTGCAGCCGCTCGCGAACAAGCTGGCGATGGACGACGATCAGGTCCGCCCGCACGCCGCACGTGCGCTCGGACTCATCGGCGACACGCGTGCCGTCGAGCCGCTCGCCGACGCGCTCGCCGAGGACGACTCCGACGACGTCCGCGCGGCCGCCGGCTGGGCGCTCCGGCAGATCGGCACGCGGGACGCGCTGGAGGCCGTCGCCGAGCACGCCGACGAGCGCGTCTACATCGTACAGACCGAGGCCGAGAAGGCGATCGCGGCCCTCGACGCCGACGTCCCGACCGCGTAGCGGGACCGACTCCGACCCACCAGCAGCACGACCTTCCGAACTGCCGTCCGAGCACACGTTTCGAGCACACGTTCTGAGGACCCTTTTCGAGCACACCTTTTTATCTGATGCCGGGCCCAGACGGGCCGTGCGCCGCCGTACCGTCGTCCTCGTCACCGTCCTCGTCGCCCTCGTCGCTCTCGTGGCGGCGGCCACGCTTCCGGCCGTGAGCGCCGCCGAGCCGCCGAACGGGTCGTCATCGGCCCCGGCGAACGGCACCCTCCAAGACGGGCCCGACGCCGGCGGTTCCGACGCGCGGATCGTCGAGCTGTACCCGAACCCGGTCGCGGCGGGGAACCGCGGCGAGTACCTCGTGGTTCGGCTCCCGGAGCGGGGGAACTGGTCGCTCGACGACGGCTATCACGACGCGGCCATCCCGGCGAACGCGAGCGGCGAGATCGCGCTCGCGATGGACCCGTCGAACGCGAGCGCACACGTCGACGACGTCGACGTCGACGTCCACGGGCTCGACGACTACTTCCCGTTGGCGGCGACCGGCGACCGGATCGAGCTCCGTCGGGACGGGCGCGTCGTCGACGTCGTCGAGTACGGCCGCGTCCGAGACGGCTATCGCTGGCGGGCCGCCTGGGGGGAGTGGCGGCCGGACGGGTACGAGCCACGCTCCGCCGAAGAGGCGGCGGGAGCGACGGTGACGCCGTTCGTCCTCCCGGACAGCCCCGACGCGCCGATCGCGGCGGTTTCGGGTGCCGAGGAGCGCCTCCTCCTGGCGGGGTACACGCTCGAATCGGCGCGGGTGGTCGACGCGCTCGTCGCGGCCGCCGACCGCGGCGTGACGGTACGCGTGCTGATCGAGGGGACGCCCGTCGGCGGCTTCTCGGAGCGCGGCGCTTCGGTCGGCGACCGGCTCGATGCGGCCGGCGTCGACGTGCGGGTGCTCGACGGGAACCCCGACCGCTTCCGGTTTCATCACGCCAAGTACGCCGTCGCGGACGACCGCGCGGTCGTGCTCACGGAGAACTGGAAGGCGTCCGGCACCGGCGGCCGGTCGAACCGCGGCTGGGGCGTCGTCGCGGCCGACGAGCGCGTCGCGGACGACCTCGCCGCCCTGTTCGAGAACGACGCCGCGGCCGGGGACACGCGGGAGTGGACTTCGTTCCGTCGCGACACCGCCGTCTACCCGTCAGGGACCGCCAACGACACGTACCCCGCCCGGTTCGAGCCGCCGCCGGCGACGGCCGCTGACGTGACGCTTCTGACCGCACCCGGGAACGCGGCGGACCGACTGGTCACACGGATCGACGAGGCGGACGATCGGGCGCTCGCGATCGTGCCGCGAACCGGCGGTTCCGACGAGCGTGTCGTCCACGCGCTCCGGCGTGCCGCCGACCGGGGCGTCGACGCCCGCCTGCTGTTGTCGGGCGCGTGGTACGACCGGGACCGGAACCGGGAGCTCGCGGCGTCGCTCGCCGACGAGCCGATCGACGTCGCCGTCGCGGAGCCCCGGGGACGGTTCGGCAAGGTCCACGCGAAGGGCGTCGTCGTCGACGACGCCGTCGTGGTGGGGAGCCTCAACTACAACGAGGTGGCACGGACCGAGAATCGAGAGGTACTGCTCGCGATCGAGAGCGCGGCCGTCGCCGACTTCTACGCGCGGGCGTACGCGGCCGACTGGCGCGGCGGCGGGCGCCAGCTTCCGGTGGGGTTGCTCGGAGGGTTCGGCGTCGCGCTCGCCGCGGGACTGGCCGTCGCCCGGCGGGAGGTGTCGTTCGTCTGAGCGCTGTGGCGGGTCGGACGACCACAGCGACCACAGCTACCACAGTTCGTCGAAGCTGTCCACGCGTCGGTCGCCGAGCACGCAGCGACCGCGGTCGGCGTGGCCGACGCGCTCGACGTGGACCGCGTCGAGCCCGGCGTTCCACGCCGCGCCCACGTCGCTCTCGCCGTCGCCCGCGTAGTATCCGCGATCGGTGGCCGCCGAGACGCCCATCTCCCGCATCGCCAGCCGAAGCGGGTCGGGGTCGGGTTTCCAGCCGGTGTCGTCCGTACAACAGACGATCGCGTCGAACCGGTCGTGGAGGTCGAGCCGGTCGAGCACCGGGTCCGCGAGGAATCGTTGACAGTGGGTCACGAGGCCGGCGGGAGCGGGCGACTCCGCGAGCCGATCGAGCAGGCGGGCCGCGTCGTCGTGGAGGAACGTCGACGCCGCCCGAGCGGCCGGATCCTCTACGGCGTGGAAGGCGGGCCAGAACCGGTCGGGATCGACACCGAGGTCCCATAAGGTGTCCGCCCGCGCGCCGCCCAGGCCGTGCCAGAGGACGTACGCCTCCCGGTCGGTGAACCGCCGTCCGAGCCGGTCGCCGACCCGGTCGAACACCGACCGGGTGTACGACCAGTCGGCGTCGACGAGGGTGCCGTCGAGATCGAACAGATGGAAATCGTACTCGGAGAGGACCATGAAGTCGCCCGTACGTGATCGGACGATAAATCGGTTTCCGTCCCTTCGGGGGAGCGGATGCGGTGGGTGATGTGGGTGCAGGGGACGTGGGTGATGTGGGGGATACGGCGGATACGCCGGGCCCGGTCGACAAGCTCACCCCCGGACGTGGATCGACGACCCGAAGTACTTGTGAAGGACTTCGTCGACCGAATCGGCGTTGAACCGGTCTACGTCCTCGCCGATCCCCGCCTTCAGCGCGTCGAGGTACGCCTCGTCGGTCCGGAGCTCGCTGAAGGCGACCTCGACGACGGTGACCCCGAGACGGTCCGTGGCGAACGTACGGAACGTCGGCTCGTCGCCGACCTCGCCGCGCCAGAGCCGATCGCGGAAGAACAGCCAGTCGACGGCGTCCGACCCGCGCGGCCGATCCGAGCCGTTCGCTCCGGACGATCCCTCCGGCCCGTCCGGGAGGGGCGCGGGGATCGCCATGGTCGTCTCGAAGCGGTTCGGCTCGACTCGTGCTCCCGCGGGCGTCAGCCGGAACGTCACGCGGAAGCGATACGTTGCGTCCATCGTGTTTCTCTCGTCGGTCTTTGGTGGCGTCTCTCGTGATCTCGTGGGGGCGATGTCCTCGCGTTCAGTACTCGTCGTTACAGAGCCCGGCGGATCGAAGGTCACGCTTCGTGACCCCGTCGACCTCGTGAGTGGTGAAGCGAACCGTAACCGACTCGTAACCGATCTCTATCGTAGGGTGATGGTGCTGCTCCTCGGCCACCTCGGCGACCGCGTTCGCGAAAGTGACGCCGTCGAGGTAGGCGTCGAACCCGTAGGTCCGGACGATCTCGGTCCCGTCGCGCCGCCAGCCGTCGGGGAGGGCTCGCTCGACCTCCGCCGCCGAGAGTACGTTCACCATACGTCGACGTTCGTCGCGCCCGCGATAACCGTTTCCCCGTTCGCGTCCGGAACGCCCCCCGCCCCGGGTTCCCGGCGTCGAGGGTGCGAGTCAGTGCCGGAACGACACCGGACACGAAAAGGTACATACCGCCGGGTGTCGTGGGCTCGACCATGCCGACCCGGATCCGCGAGGGCGTCGAACGCGCGTACCTCCGACTCCTCCGTCGCGAGATCGACCGGGTCCCCGAACACGTCGCGATCATCCAGGACGGGAATCGCCGCTACGCGCGCGAGCGTGGCGACGATGCGCCCGACGGCCACCGCGCGGGTGCCGACACGACCGAGCGCGTGCTCGATTGGTGTGCGGACCTCGGTATCGAGGAGCTGACGCTGTACGCCTTCTCGACCGAGAACTTCGCGCGGCCGGCGGCGGAGCTGGAGCCGCTGTTCGACCTGTTGGAGGCGAAGCTCCGGGAGTTCGCCGACGCCGACCGGGTCCACGACCAGGGGGTCTGTATCCACGCGATCGGCGACGTGGCCCGCCTCCCGCCCCGGGTCCGCGACGCCGTCGACTACGCCGAACGCCGCACCGCCGACAACGACCGGTTCCGGCTCAACGTCGCGTTGGCGTACGGCGGGCGGAACGAGCTCCTCTCGGCGGCTCGCGGGATCGCCCGGGAGGTCGCCGCCGGAGAGCTCGACCCGACGGACGTGGACGTCGGAACGGTCGAGGACCGCCTGTACGACCGACCCGTCCGCGACGTCGACCTCATCGTCCGCACCGGCGGGGACGAGCGCACCTCGAACTTCCTCCCGTGGCACGCGAACGGCAACGAGGCGGCCGTCTACTTCTGTGCGCCCTACTGGCCGGAGTTCTCCGAGATCGACTTCATGCGGGCGATCCGAACGTATCAGTCGAGGGAGGAGTCGTGGCGGCGGGACCGCACGGAGCGGGCGGTCGCGCTCGTCCGTGCCGTCGCCGAGGTGGAGCTCGCGGAGGCGCGACGCGTCGCCGGACGGCTCCGGGAGCGGCTCCCGATCGTCGACCCGGACGCGCTCGCGACGGCGGTCCCGGACGGCGACGCCGCGGACGGCGACTCGGACTCGATCGATTGAGGGCGGAGTCGTGCGGTCCGTTGCAGCGCGTACGTGGGGTCCGTTGCAGCGCGTACGTGGGATCCGTCCGAATCGCTCGGTTCGTAGAGGGATCCCTTTGGACCGTCGGCCCCTGCCTCAGGCGGGGTTCTTCCGGCTCAGATCGCTGCCACAGATCGGACAGCGCTCCTTGTTCTCGTCGAACGTCCGCCCGCAGCCGGCACACTGGAAACGCCACTCGCGCTCCTCGGTGATCCCCTCCCTCGCGATCGGTTCGACGGAGACGTCGAGCCGTTCGGCGACGTTCTGCATCGCGTAGTCGTCGGTAACGAGGGTACCGCCGAGCTCGAGCGCGGTCGCGACCAGCCGTAGGTCCGTGTCGGACAGCGCCGCGGCGTCGCCGGAGCCCGTCGCCGCGCGTTCGACCTGGCCGACCGCGCCCGGGGCCGGCACGTGGATCGTCATTCCGGAGCCCTCCATCGCGTCGAACCGGAGGGCGGTCCCGCCCTGGAGCTCCTCGTGCACCTCGGGGATCGAGGCGACCTCGTCGTCGGTCGTGTACTCGTGGATGAACGCGGACGAGTCGAGGATACGCATCAGCGGGCGACGACGATGTAGTCCTTGACCGCCTGCACGCGCGCGACCGGCACCCGGATCCGACCCCGGTCGTCGACGTCGAACCCGGACCGGGCGGGGTCGAGGTGCTCGTGGGGACTGACGAGGAGGTCGTACAGCTGTCCGGATTTCAAGTCCATCGTGATGTTGTACAGGTCGCCGAGCTCGGTTCCGTCGGCACCCATAACGGCCTTCCCGGAGAGGTTCTCCGCGAGTATGTCTACCATGTCCCCGATCACCCGTGCGACGGTCTTAAACGCCACGGGGCGTCGGACGGACGGCCGACGCGGTTCGTCGCCCACGTTCTGAAACACTTAACTGACGGCCGGGCCGAACGGTACACAACGACCTTTTCGGGGCGATTCTCATGACTGACGACACACACACGGACACCCTTCGGACACCGATCGTCGCCGTGCTCGGCCACGTCGACCACGGGAAGACGAGTCTGCTCGACAAGATACGCGGCTCCGCGGTGAGCGAGGGTGAGGCGGGGGCGATCACCCAACACATCGGAGCCACGGACATCCCGCTCGCGACGATCTCGACGATGGCGGGCGAGCTCGTCGACCCCGACGACTTCGACCTCCCCGGCCTCCTGTTCATCGACACGCCGGGTCACCACTCCTTCTCGACGCTTCGGGCGCGCGGCGGGGCGCTCGCGGACATCGCCGTCCTCGTCGTCGACGTCAACGACGGCTTCCAGCCGCAGACCGAGGAGGCGATCGACATCCTTCGCCGGACGGGGACGCCGTTCGTCGTCGCCGCCAACAAGGTGGACACGACGCCCGGGTGGAATCCCCAGGAGGGGGAGCCGATACAGCGGAGCCTGGAGGCGCAGTCGGCGCGGGCCGAATCGATGCTCAACGAGAACCTCTACGAGATCATCGGCCAGCTCTCCGACGCGGGGTTCTCCGCGGACCTCTACTGGCGCGTGCAGGACTTCCAGAAGAACATCGGCGTCGTCCCCGTCTCCGCGATGACTGCCGAGGGGATCCCGGACCTGCTCGCGGTGCTCATGGGGCTCTCCCAGCGGTTCATGAAAGAGGAGATGGCGATCGACGTCTTCGGCCCCGGCGAGGGGACCGTGTTGGAGGTGAAAGACGAGCGTGGGTTCGGCGCGACCGTCGACGCCGTGATCTACGACGGCGTGATCCGCAACGGCGACACGATCGTCGTCGTCGGGCAGCACGACCCGATCGTCACGGAGGTCCGCGCGCTGTTGCAGCCGCGACCGCTGGAGGAGATCCGGACCGAAAAGAAGTTCGAGAAGGTGGCGGAGGTCGGCGCGGCGGCCGGCGTGAAGATCGCCGCGCCCGACCTCGACGACGCGATGGCGGGCGCACCGATCCGCGTCGTCCGCGACCATCCCGTCGAGGACGTCGTCGCGGACGTGAGAGCCGAGCTGGCGGAGATCGAAGTCGACACCGCCGAGGACGGCGTCGTCGTCAAGGCCGATACGCTCGGCTCGCTGGAAGCCATGGCGAACGCGCTCCGGGAGGCCGAGGTGCCGATCATGCGCGCGGAGGTCGGCGACATCGCGCCGCGCGACGTCGCCATCGCGGAGACCGCGAACCAACAGGAGCACAAGGCGATCCTCGGCTTCAACGTCGACGTCCTCGCGAACGCCGAGCGGGAGCTGGAGACCGCCGACGTGAAGCTGTTCCGGAACGACGTCATCTACCAGCTCATCGAGGACTACGAGACGTTCGTCGAGGAACGGCAGCGAGCCCAACAGGAGACCGTACTCGACAAGGTCGTCCGCCCCTCCCGGTTCCGTATCCTCCCCGACCACACGTTCCGGCAGAACGACCCGGCGGTCGTCGGCGTCGAGGTCATCTCCGGGACGCTCCAGAACAACCGCAACGTCGGCTACTTCGAGGGGAACGAGTTCGTCCGCGTCGGGAGCCTCTCGGGGATCCAGAAACAGGGCGACGACGTGGACGAGGCGCGGGCGGGCGAGCGCGTCAGCATCGCCATCGACGGCCCCACCGTCGGCCGCGGCATCGAGGAGGAGGACACCCTCTGGACGGAGTTGCCCGAGAAACACGCGAAGATCCTCGAACAGGAGTTGACGGAGGAGATCACCGCGGACGAACGGGAGGCGCTGTCGGCGTACCTCGACACGCGGCGGAAGCGAGACCCCTTCTGGGGCAAATGAGCCGACTGCCCGGCGCTACTTCGCGGTGGGCGTGACGTCGCCGACCGCGTTCATCACCTGCACGGCGGCGCTCGCGGCGAGCCCGCGGGCGACCTCGTCGGCGTCGGCGTCGGCGATCCCGGCGTCGAGCTCGTCGGCGTCCGGCGTGAATCCGGCGGAGACGGGGTGGCCGGCCGGCGGGTTGACGGCGACGGTGGCCTGCGCCCCCTCCGCCCCCACGGAGAGCTCCGAGCCGACGACGTAGCTGTCGGGGAGGTACGACTCGGTCCGCGTGACGATGCCGGCGACGGTCCGCCGGAGGCGACGCTCCTGGTCCGGCGTGAGGTCGACGGCCGCGGGTTCGCCGGCGTCGGTGACGCCCGGCGGCCCCGCATACGGGTTGTTACCGTTCATTGAAGATGGGTGGTATAAGTTGACCCCGTTGAAAAAGGCGTCGGCGACCGCGGCTACAGGACCGGTTCGGACTCGCCGTACGCCGCGACGACGACGGCGGTCGTGTACGCGTCGGGTTCGGGTGCGGCCGTCTCGACGCGGAGCTCCCGGTCCGTGAGCTCCCAGTCACGGAGGTCGCTCCCGGCGTCGAGCCCGGCGTGGATCCGCTCGCGGACGTCCTCGGGGTCCGACCCGGTCACCTCGTAGAAGATCCCCGGTCCCGGCCCCGTCGCCCAACCGAGCCCCGCCGCGACGGAGGGGCGTCGTCGGGGCGCGCGCTTGCTCTCGGCGTCCTCAGCGCCCGCACGGCCCCCCTCCCGGAAGTCCACCTCGTCGCTCGGTCCGACGGTTCGCCGCGCCTCGACGACGGTGAGGCCGTTCCCGGCCGGGCCGAGATCGGGGGCCCGATCGACCGGCGTCACGGCCGCGGTCGCCGGGACCACCGAGGAGACGGCGATCAGGTTGTAGTTGTGGAGGTTCGCGTCCGCGAGCGCCGCGTCGTACGACGCCATCGCCGTGTCGGCGATCCCGACGCCGCCGACGACGTGGATGGTGTTCATTGCCGGCAGTCGGCGGCGGGTCGGGTAAGCAGTTACGGACCCGGGCGGCGCGTCGCCCCCGCCGGTTCTCAGCTTCGAGGATCGAACCCAAACCCATAATTCCCCCCGTCACGGGGTGCGAGTATGTTCGCATCGCTGCCGGACCTCCTCCGGCTGCTCGTCGTCCCCGTCTTCGCGTGGGCCGCGCTCCGGGACGTCCGGACGCGCCGGCTCCCCAACCGGATCTGGCCGCCGCTGTACGCGTTCGGGCTGATCCTGCTCGTGTGGGAGGTCGCCCGGCTCTGGCCGCTGATGGGGTTCGGCGGTCGGCTCTTCGTCATCCAGGCCGCGATCAGCCTCGGGCTCGTCGCGCCGCTCGGCTACGCGTTCTGGTACCTCGGCGCGTTCGGCGGGGCGGACGCGAAGGCGCTGATCGGGCTCGCGGTCGTCTTCCCGACGTTCCCGACGTACGTCGTCGGGACGACGGCGTTCCCGCTCGTGGTCACGGACCTCGGCGTGTTCTCGCTGACGATCCTGACGAACACGGTGCTCATCGGGCTGGCGTACCCGCTCGGGCTCGCCGCCGTCAACCTCGCGGCCGGCGAGCGGTCCGCGACGATGTTCCTCGCGCGCCCGGTGGCGACCGAGTCGCTGCCCGAACGACACGGACGGCTGTTCGAGGACGCGGACGGGACGACGCGGCACGGGCTCGACCTGGACGCGCTCCGCATGTACCTCCGGTGGCGGGGGCTCACCCTCGCGGAGCTCCGATCGGACCCGGAACGCTTCGCCGACCCGGAGAGCGTTGGCGAGACGTTCGACCCGACCGACGGGGGGACTCACGTCGGGCCCGCGACCGACGGCGGCGAAGTCGTCGCGGACGGCGAGGGCCCTCGCGACGAAGCCGCGGTCGGGGACCGGGGCCGGGACGAGGACGGCGCCGAGGCCGATGCCGATTCGGGGGGGAGCGGTCACGCCCACGACGACCCGTGGGCCGCCGAACGGTTCCTCGCGGAGATCGACGGCACCGCGTACGGGACGGATCCCGACACCCTTCGCGGCGGGCTCGCCGCCGTCACGCACCGGGATCTGGTGTCGGTCTCTCCGGGGATGCCGTTCGTGGTCCCGATGTTCTTCGGGCTCGTTCTCGCGCTCGTCTACGGCGACCTGTTGTTCGCGCTCCTCGCCGTGGCCGGGTTGGTGTGAGAAAACGCTCGTGAACGAGGGGGAGAGAGGTGAACGGCGGGAAAGGAATGAACGAGCGGGCCGTCGGCCGGCCGGCTCGGCGACGGGCTCAGGCCTCGGCGTTCGCCCGGAGGTCGCCGACGGTCCGGACGCGCGTTCCGATGGGTCGTTTCACGAACTCCCCGACGCCGCGGCCGAACACCTCGCTCACGCCGCGCTGTGCGGCCACGTCCAGCAGTCGCTGGTCTATCGATCCGTCGACGACGACGGTGTGGGGCGGGTCCTCCGCGTCGGCGACCGCGTCGAACGTCCCGTCGGCGTCGACCTCCGACCGAACGCTGAGATCGGCTTCGAGCAAGCGTGCGCGCCCGCTTCCCGCGTCGATCACCTCCTGAACGTGCTCCTCGAGCGATCGTGGTTCGTCGTCCGCGTCGTCCGCATCGTCCGCGTCGTCCGCATCGTCTTCGATCTTCACGTTGTCGGTGTCGTCCGTGCCGTCCGCGGCGTCGGTTCCGTCCGCGGCGTCAGTTCCGTCCGCAGCGTTATCCGCGTCGTCTCCGGTCGGTTCCGGGTTCGCCTCTCCGGCTTCGTCAGCTTCAGCGTCCGCCTCCGTCCCCGAGCGGTCGTCGTCCCCGTCGGACCCGCCCGTCCCGTTCCGGCCGTCGGCGCGTCGGCCACCCCCGCCGTCCCGGTCCGTGCCGACGCCGGCGGTGGCTGTCGGGGTCGTGGTCGACGCTGACGTCCGGGCGCCGTCGGCGGCCTCGCGGAGATTCGATTCGTCGGCGAGCGTCTCGTACGGGACCTTCGCGCGCAGCGCCTCGAACACCGCACCCCGGTCGAGGTCCTCGACGGACTCGCCGGCGGGCGCGAAGGCGACGTAGTCGACGTCACCTACCTGCGCGAGCTCCCGGAGGATCAGCTCTCCGCCCCGGTCGCCGTCGAGGAACGCGGTCACGGTCCGTTCCTCCGTCAGGTCCGCGACGGCGTCGGGAACGTTCGTCCCCTCGACCGCGACGGCGTTCTTGATGCCGCACTCGAGCAGCGTGAGCACGTCGGCGCGCCCCTCGACGACGATGACGGCGTCGGAGTCGCCGACGCGTGGCCCGGCGGGGAGCCCCTCGTAGTCGGCGATCCCTTCGACGCGGGCGGCGTCGCGGACCTCCTCTAACACGTCCGTGCTCGCGAGGCTCGTCTCCTCGAAACCGTCGGCCAGGAGTTCCTTCGCGCGCTCGACGACCTCGCGCCGCTTTGCGGCGCGGACGTCCTCGATGCTCGTCACCTCGACGGAGGCGTGACAGGGACCGATCCGGTCGATCGTCTCCAGTGAGGCCCCGAGGATCGCCGTCTCGACTTTGTCGAGGCTCGAGGCGACCGTCACCTCGCCGAAGGACTGTCCGTTCTCGGACTCGACGGCGACGTCGATCCGACCGACCTTCGAGGAGTCCTGGAGGTCCCGGAGGTCGAGCTCCTCGCCGAGGAGCCCCTCGGTCTGTCCGAAGACGGCCCCCACGACGTCGCTCCGCTCGACGACGCCGTCGGCGGCGATCGTCGCGTGGATCAGGTATTTGGCTGTGTCGTTCATGTGAGTGATAGTGATCGTGATCGGGCGGCACGGGCCGTCCCGAGGTTTATATACTGGCGTTTCGGGCAAATAGTTATCGCACTCGTCGCCGGGGGTGTCGCTTCGGCCACTGCGGCCGGATCGTCGCCGTCGGAGCGTCGCGGGCGATTCGCCGCGATCGGATCGCCGCCGTCCCGAAGCCGTCCCGAAGCCGGCCCGACCGGCACCTTTTATATCTTCGTCGGGGTGACACACGACAATGTCTCGCGTTCGAAGGGATCTGCTGTGGATACCGACGTTCGCGGTCCTCGTCGCCTTCGCGGTGCCCTGGCCCCTATGGGGGGTTGACGTCGTCGTCGCCGGGCTTCCGGTGTGGATCTGGTGGCACGTCGGGTGGCTTGCGCTCTGTTCGGTGCTGTTCCACCGGTTCGCCGCGAGCGGTGCGTGGGAGCGCGGCATGGGGGTCACGCCCGACGACGGGGGATCGCCGTGAGCGTCGCGCTACAGGTCGGGATCGTCGTCGCCTACCTGCTGGTCGCGCTCGCGATCGGCCTGCTCGCGTATCGTGTCGCGGAGTCGACCGCCGAGGACTACTACCTCGCGAGCCGGTCGCTCGGGACGCTCGTGCTGCTGTTTACGACGTTCGCGACCCTCCTGTCGGCGTTCACCTTCTTCGGCGGGCCGAACCTCGCGTATCAGGCGGGCCCCGAGTGGCTGATCGTGATGGGGGTGTTGGACGGCGTCCTTTTCGCCGTACTCTGGTACGTGATCGGCTACAAACAGTGGCTGATCGGGCGGCGAAACGGCTACCTGACGCTCGGGGAGATGCTCGGCGACCGGTTCGGCTCGCCGGGGCTTCGCGCGCTCGTCGCCGGCGTGAGCCTCATGTGGCTGTTCCCGTACGTCATGCTCCAACAGATGGGGGCCGGCGAGGCGCTGGTCGGGCTCTCCGGCGGCGCGGTTCCCTACTGGGCCGGGGCGGCGCTCATCACCGCGTTCATGGTGCTGTACGTCGTCCTCGCGGGGATGCGCGGCGTCGCGTGGACCGACACGGTACAGGGGCTGTTCATGCTCTCCATCGTCTGGATCGCGGTCGTCTGGGTGCTGTCGGCGGTCGGCGGGCTCGGGGCGGCCACGGGGTCGATGCTCGAGGCTCGTCCGGAGTTCGGGAGCTTCGGTGGCGGCCTCTACACGCCGGGGTTCATCGTTTCGACGGCGATCACCATCGGGTTCGGGGTGACGATGTTCCCGCAGATCAACCAGCGCTTCTTCGTCGCCGAGAGCGGGGCCGTGCTCAAGCGGTCGTTCACGCTGTGGCCCGTCCTCGTGCTCCTGCTGTTTTTACCCGCGTTCATGCTCGGCGCGTGGGCGGTCGGCATGCCCGTCGAGGTCCCCGAGGGGGCGAACGTGCTCCCCGTCGTGTTGAACGAGTACACCCCGCTGTGGTTCGCGGCGCTCGTGATCGCGGGCGCGATGGCGGCGATGATGTCGTCGTCCGACTCGATGCTGCTCTCGGGGTCGTCGTACTTCACGCGTGACGTCTATCGGCCGTTCGTCAACCCCGACGCCTCCGCGCGCCGCGAGGCGTGGCTCGCCCGGGTCGGCGTCGGGGCGTTCGCCACGCTCGCCTTCTTCGCGAGCCTGCTGCGGCCCGGCACCCTCATCGAGGTCGGCGACACCGCGTTTTCGGGGTTCGCGCTGCTCGCGCTCCCCGTGATCTGTGCGCTGTACTGGGACCGGACGACCCGCGACGGGATGGTCGTCGGCGTCGTCGTCCCGCAGGTCGCGTACCTCGCGCTCGTGTTCGTGCCGGCGCTGCCGCGGAGCTACGCCGGGTGGGACTACGCGCTCGCGCTGATGGTCGTCTCGGCGCTGTTGACCGTCGGCGTCTCGCTGCTCACGGACCCGACCGACGGGAGCGACGCCTCGCGGTTCGCGGTCGTCGATAGTGAGGAGGGCGGGGAGGGCGTCGCCGACGACGTGACCGGCGGCGACGCCATCGACGACTGATCCGGGCGTCCGGGTCGCAGTGGCGTCGGTATTCCTTATCAGTGGTTCCCGAGACGGGGAGGGCGTTAAAGCCCCGGCTGCGAGGTCGTCGGGCACCGTTACGCCTCCTCAGCCGCAACCACACCTCACGCCTGCCTAGCGTCGCGGTTTCCCAGCTCCACCCTCCCCAGCCTCGCGGCTCCTCAGCCTCACGCCTCCCCAGCCTCGCGGCTCGCTCCGCTCGCCGCGTCCCTCGCGCTCGGTTCGCGCCCTTATAAGGGCGCGAACCGGGGCGCGCCACCGCGGACGCGTGCTTATATACTTCGTCACCCGTGAACCGTGCGTGGTGGATATCGAGTTCGCTTCCGGTTCGTTCCTAGCCTGTTCGCGGCTCGTTCGCGGTTCGTTCCCGATCCGTTCCCGGTTCGTTCCCGGTTCGCTCTCGGTTCGTTCCCGATCCGCTGGGGTCGTCGAAAGGCAAAAGCCCGTCTACCACCCAGCACACGTATGAACGAGCCCGGCACCGAGGGCGTGCTGTTGGACCAGGAAACGCTCCACGATCGGCTCGACGACGCGCCCGGGTGGCTACGGGAGCACTACCGGACGTTCCGCGAGTCGATGCTCGGCGATCGCGACGGGTCGCCGTTCCCTTGCTACTTCGGGATCGAGGTCGAACGCGAGGGCGACCTGCTGTACGCCGCCTGCGAGTCCACGACCGACCCGGCCGCGCTGCTCCGGCTGCGCGACGTCCTCCTCGAGTACCTCGAGACGTACGCGGACCACGCCGACCGGACGCCGCTCGCTGTTTTCTTCAACCCACCCGAGGGCGAAGCGACCGAGGCGGACTACCACGAGGCGCTCTGGCACGTCCTGGAGTTCCTCCACGTCCACGACCCGGAGCCGTGGCCCGACGACATCCCGACGGAGCCGGACGACTCCCGGTGGGAGTTCTCCTTCGGCGGCGAGCCGCTGTTCCCCACGTCCCGCGCGCCCTTTTATACCGATCGCAAGAGCCGCTACTCCCCGGTCGGGCTGGAGATCACCTTCCAGCCGCGGGCCGTGTTCGACGGCCTGACGGCCGACACCGAGGCGGGCGAGCACGCCCGCGAGGTCATCCGCGAACGCATGGGCGAGTACGACGGCGTCTGTCCGCACGCGGACCTCGGCGACTGGGGCGTCGAGGGGGACCGCGAGTGGAAACAGTACCTCTTCCGCGAGGACGACGCCGAGAGCCCCGACGAGTGCCCGCTCGACCCCACCCGAGAGCACCCGAAAGCGCCCGCCGAACTGCTCGAACCCGGCGCGTGGCGACGGTTCGCCGACGGGGCGCGGGGGACGACGTCGCCGGTGGCCGGGGGCGACGATGACTGACGACGCCGCCCTCCTCCTCGTCGACTTCCAGGTCGGCTTCGACGAGCCGTCGTGGGGCAAGCGGAACAACCCCGACGCGGAGGCGGTCGCCGCGTCGCTGCTCCGGGCGTGGCGCGACGCCGGGCGGCCGGTCGCACACGTCCGCCACGCGTCGACGGAGCCGGGATCCCCGCTCCGGCCCGACGGCCCGGGCTTCGCGTGGAAGCCCGAGACCGCCCCCGTCGACGGCGAGGCGACGTTCGCCAAGTCGGTCAACGGCGCGTTCGTCGACACCGACCTCGACGGCTGGCTCCGCGAGCACGGCGTCGACGACCTCGTCGTCTGCGGGCTCACGACCGACCACTGCGTGTCGACGACGGTCCGGATGGCGGAGAACCGCGGCTACGACGTCGTCGTCGTCGCCGACGCGACCGCGACCCACGGGCGAACGGATCACGAGGGGGGGACGATCGATCCCGAGACCTCCCACCGGGTCGCGCTCGCACACTTAAAAGGGGAGTTCGCGACGGTCGTCGACGCCGCCGACCTGCTGACCGAGATCGACTGAGCGGCCGACGACCGGGCAGCCGAACGGTCAAGCAACCGAGCGGAACGCTCAGTCGTCGTCCGTGGCCGCCGCGGTTCGCGTGTCGTCTTCGGGCGGCTCGCCGACCCACCAGGACTCCTCTTGCAGGAGGAGCGGTTCACCGTCGGCGGTGAACTGCCGGATCAGCCCGACCATCGCGATCAGACAGACGAACGCGAACGGCGCGCCCGTGATGATCGCGGCCGACTGGAGCGCGTCGACGCCGCCGAGCGTCATCAGGATCGCGGCGGTCATCCCGAGGACGACGCCCCAGAAGACGCGGTTGATGTTCGACGGCTTCGCCTTGCCGCCGGTCGTCATCATCGAGACGGCGAGCGTCGAGGAGTCCGCCGACGTGATGAAGAACGTCGTCACCAGGATCATGAACGCGATCATGAACACGGAGCCGAGCGGGAACGCCTCGAAGAGGATGAACCCGGACACCTCCGCCCCGAGCTCGAACGCCATCACGCCGCCGAAGTCGGCGATGCCGTGGTGCTGGTTGTAGACGGCGGTACCGCCGACGAAGGTGAACCAGGGGATCGTCGCGGCCGACGTCGCGGCGATGCCGGTGAACGCGACCTCGCGGACGGTCCGGCCGCGGGAGATCCGCGCGATGAACAGCCCGGCGAACGGCGACCACGAGAGCGCCCACGCCCAGTAGAAGACGGTCCAATCGTTCATCCACTGGGTCCCGCCCTCGGTGCCGGCCCCGGTGAAGAGGCTCATCGAGACGAAGTCGCTGAACATCCCGCCGATCGCCTCCGTCCCCATGAGGACGAGGAACGCGGTCGGTCCGACGATGAACGTCGCGAGCATGAGCGCGGCGAAAAGCACCATGTTGAAGTTCGAGATACGGCGGATCCCGCGGTCGACGCCGAGCACCATCGAGACGGTGAACAGCAGCGTCATGCCGGTGACGACGAGGATGACCCCGGTGGTCCCGAGGTCGATCCCCCACTGGAAGGCGAGCCCCTCGACGAACTGGCTCCCGATGAACCCGAGGGAGGTGGCGACGCCGCCGATCGTCGCGAAGACGGCGAGCACGTCGACGAGCTTCGCGACCGGGCCGTCGAGGTTCTCACGGCCGAGGATCGGCGTCAGCGCGGAGGACACCCGCAGCGGGACGCTCTCGAAGTTGTACGCGAAGTAGCCGATGGCGATCCCCATGATGGTGAACACCGCGAGTTGCGGGATCGCCCAGTGGAACAAGGTCTGTTGGACCGCGAGCGGGATCGCCTCCGCGGTGCCGCCCTGCACGTCGAACAGCGGCGAGGGGTTGTCGTAGTAGAACAGCGCCTCGGTCGGCCCCCAGAAGACGACCCCTGCAGCGAAGCCGGCCGAGTACAGCATCGCGAAGAAGGAGAGGAAGCTGTACTCGGGCTTGTCGTCGCCGAGCCGGAGCCTCCCCCACGGCCCGAGGATGAGGAACACGAGGAACGTCACGATGAGGAAGACGATCACGAGGAGCGCCCAGTTGAAGTAGTCCAGCATGAACCCGTTCAGCATGCCGATACCGTCCTCGACCGTCCCGGGATCGACGAAGTACAACAGGATGAGCCCGAGCGTGAGCCCCGCTCCGAACAGGAAGACGGCCGGGTCGAGCTCCTCGCGGAACCGACCGATCGGGCCGTCGGGTTCCACCCCGCCGTCAGCCTCGACGCCGGCACCCGTGTCCACTCCGGTACCCGTGTCCACCCCGTCGCCCGTCTCGACGCCGGCATCCGTGTCCGCCTCGTCGTCGGACGGCGAGTCGGCAGCGGTCACGTCGCCCCACCCCGTTTGTCCCGGGACGTTGCACCGGTCGTGCATCCGATCGACGGCCGATCCCGAACCCAAAACACCATGCGCCGTGATGCCATACAGCAGTGGTTGGAGCTATGATATTTAAGTTTTCCTGTTATCGTAGTTGATGTATACAGTTTATGTAGACAGATGCTATCGCCCGCGGAGTCACTGGCGTCGCTGGCGTCGTTGGCGTCGCTGGGGGCGCTGAGGGCGCTAGCGTCGTTGGCGTCGCTGGGGACGCTGAGGGCGCTAACGACGATCGCTTCGTCGGCGACGCCTCGGCGTCGCGGGAGGACGTCAAGCGTTCGACTGACCGGCAGTGGGCACCCGAACCGTCACGACGGTCCCCGTCGGATCGCGGTCGTCGAAGGAGACTCGCCCGCCCGCGAGATCGACCCCCCACTTCACGACCCAGAGGCCGATCCCGCTGCCGTGTTCTAACGGCGTCTCGGTCCCGCGTTCGAGCACGGCGTGTTCAGCCTCGTCGATGCCGCAGCCGTCGTCGGCGACCGCGATCTCGACCCAGCCGTTGTCCGCCGTCGCGGAGAGCCATGCCGACGGCGCAGGTCCGTCGTTGTGCCGGACGGCGTTCGACAGGAGGTTCTCGAGCACCACGTCGATCACGCTCGGCACCTGGACCTCGGGGACGTCTCCCGCGACCGAGACCGTCGCGTCGGGGTGTTCCTCGCGGGCGCGTTCGACCGCCGTCGTCAGGAGTTGGCCGAGCTCGGTGGGAACGAGCGTCTCCGAGTCCGCGTCGAACATGTCGCTGGCCGAGCGCGTCCGCTCGCTCAGGTCGTGGATCCGGTTCGCGCTGTTGCGGACGATCGAGAGCGCCTTCCCGTCCTCCGGATCCGTCGCGAGCCGGTCCACGTAGCCGTTGATGAGGTTCGTCTCCGTGCGGATGTTGTGTCGGAAGACGCGGTTGAGCACCTCGAGCCGCTGCTGCTGGCTGAGGTACTCGCCGACGTCGTGGAAAACGATCACGCGACCGACGGACCGGTGGTGAACGTTCGTCACGTCCTGGACCGTCACGTCGTACGGGCGGCGTCCGCTCGCCCCCACGACGCTGACGTAGCCGGTGTTCGCGCCGCCGTTGGATGCGTCCCGGTCGCCGCTGGATGCGTCCCGTCCACCGTTGGATGCGTCCCCGTCGCCGCCGTCGGCGAACTCCTCGTAGGCGGGGACGACGTTGCGGGCGAGCTGGCCGACCGTCACGTGACGGTCGAGGCCGAACGTCGTCACCGCGCTCTCGTTGAGGTCGACGACGTACCCCTCGCTGTCGAGGACGAAGACGGGGGCGTGGAGGTATTCGAACACGAGCTGTCGCGCCTGCCGTCGCGGCGCGGGACTGATCGTGAGGAGCCGGAACCGCGAGAGCGCGAGGAGGTACGCGACCCCCGAGACCGCGAACGCGAAGGGCGTCGGGTCCAAGCCCGGCACCGGCAGCCAGCCGAGGACGTAGACGACGCTGCTCACCCACGGGGCCGCCGTTCCGACGAGCAGCGCGGCGCTCTGCCCGCGGAAGGGGCGCGCGTCGTCGCGGACCAGCTGGAGGAGCGGCACCGACCCGACGAGCCCGAGCAGGTACGTGTAGCCGGCGATGACGAAGTACCACGGCCCGGGATCGGTCACCAGGAACGGGCCGAGCGGCGTCTCGATCAGCGACATCCCCACGATCAGGAACCCGTCACCCAACCCGGTGATCGCGAGGATCACCGTCAGCACCGGCACGATCGATAGCCCGGCCACGACCGGGGGGGTCACGTAACGGTTCCGGCCGGTGTACTCCAACGCAAACAGCAGCCACGCGACGGGGATCACGACGACGCCGATCCACTGTACGTCGTACCACCACACCTTCGCGGCGAGCGTCGTCGACTCGAGCTCGAACACCAGAAACACCGTCCACCACACCTGCCCGACGAGCAGCAGCGTCAACCACGTCGCGCCCGCCTCCGGACGCTCCCGCCACGCGAGGATCGCCGCCGTCGTTCCGGTGGTTATCACCACGAGGAGCGCGACGGTGAGTGGGGTCAGCGAAACCACATAAATCCGCACTCAGTCGAGTTATAAATAACCGGTGGGCCGAAGGGAGACCCTCGAACGGCCGAGCGAGGCGACTCAGCCGAACAGCACGGCGGCGACCATCGCGCCCCCGACGACGAGGTAACAGCAGTCGGGCGCGACGCCGAGCACGTCGGTGTCCGACACCCGACCGGCGAGCGCGGTCACGCCGAGCGAGACGGCGAGCCCGACGAGCAGCGCCATGGCGAACGGCCACGCGACGAGCCCGGCCGAGGCCGCGACCGCGATGAGCGCGGCGGTGCCGAGGTCGACGCCGTACAGCGCGCGGCGGGTCCACGTCACGCCGACGACCACCGGGAGCGTCGCGACCCCGATCGCCGCGTCGGCGTCCACGTCACGGACGTTCGGCAGCTCGGCGTCGACGAACGACCGCAGGAAGAAGTACGCGAAGACGACGCCGACCGTCGGCGTGACCGCCGCGTCGGCGAACGCCAGCGGCAGGAAGGTCAACGCGACCGCCCACCCGGTCGCGACCAGCGCGGAGTTGACGAGGAGGACGTCCTTCAGCCGGGGGAGGTCCCCGGTGACCCGTTCGATGGAGCGTCCCGTTTCCGGGAGCCAGTCGGAGGCGTACACGACCCAGAACGCGCCGGGCAGCACCGTCAACGCGAGCGCGAGCGGACCGCCCAGTACCGCGATCGCGACCGCGACGCCGTACGCGCCGGCGGCGGCGATCATCAGTTGGTCGCCGTAGCGGCGGGCGTACGTCGCCCGGCCGGGGTTCGAGCGGGCGTCCGTGTCTGCGTCGGCGACGCTGTCGGTGGTGTACACGGCGAAGGTGACGAGCGCGACGACGAGCGGCGCGGCCGTCAGCGGCACGCCGAGGAGGACGGTCGCGATGCCGACCTCGACGGCCGCGACGAGCGCCATGAACACGGAACTGTACACGAGGGTGCTTCCGAGACGTTTCACGTACCCCGTGAGCCGGGCGGTGTCGGGGCGATACGACGGGTTCGTGCCGTCGACGATGGACGACGGCGATTCGGTCTGTTGTGACATTCGTTCGGGAGGACGCGTATCCGCCGCGTGCCCCCCAGCGAAGCCTACGAAGTCCCGATACATACGTTTCGGTCAATTATCGGAAACTAACCGTATCGGGAAGCGTGGTGAATCGTTCGGACGAGGTACGTCGTGAACTGTCCGAGAGAAGCCCACCCGATCGCCGGCTCAGATCTCGAACTCGGGGGTCGGGAACGCCCCTTCGTCGGCGTCGACGTCGTAGCGCTCGATGCCGGTCAGCGCCACGTCGAGCGTCGCCTCGGGGTCCCAGCGGCCGGTGTTGATCGTCAGGTCGTAGATCGACCGGTCGTCGAGGTCGATCCCGTAGTAGGACTCGTACCGTTTCGCCTCGATGACCTCCCTGACCTGCATCTCCGAGGTCAGCTCCTCGCGGCCGGCGGTACGTGCCGCGCGGACCTCCTCGGGGGCGTCGAGCCAGATCCGGATGTCGGCCCGGTTGCCCGCGAGCCAGCCGGCGAGTCGCGACTCGAGGACGAACGCCTTGTTCGCGGTGCCCCACTTCTCGGCGATGTGCCGAAGCCGGCGGTCGAGCGCGCGGTCGATCTCCGCGGATTCGCTCGTCTTCGCGATCAGCTGTGAGAGGCTCATGTCGCGCTCGGCGGCGATCTCCCGGAACAGCTCGCCGCCGGAGACGTATCCGCAGTCGAGCGCATCGGCCAACCCCTCGGTGAGCGTGGTCGCGCCGCAGCCGGGCGGTCCCGAGACGGTGACGAAGAGGTTCCGGTCGATGCGTCGGTCCGACGCCTCCGCGGGCGGACTCATGTGCGCTCGCCAACGACGCCCGGCCGAATAAACGGGACGGTTGCCACAGTCGTTGGCGACGTGGCGGCCCTCGATTCCCGACACGACCGCTTTTCCGCTTCGGGACCGTACCCCCCCGGCGTGAGCGACCTCCCCGACCCCACGACGGACGGCGACGTCGGGCGGGCCCTCCTGCACGAGACCGCGTCCGACCGCGAGCTCCCGTTCGACCCGGCGACGGTCCCGATCGCGGACGGCGACCTCCTCGAACGACTCTCGCCCGCTGTCCGACGCTGGTGGGTGCGGGAGTTCGCCGAGTACGTCGGCGAGAACGGCGGCTTCTTCACCCCGCCACAGCGCGGGGCGATCCCGCACATCGCCGCCGGCCGGAACTGTCTCGTCGCCTCCCCGACGGGGAGCGGCAAGACGCTCGCGTCGTTCACCGCGATCCTCGACGACCTCTTCGTCCGCGAGCGTGAGGGCGGGCTCGAGGCTGGCGTCCACTGCCTGTACGTCTCCCCGCTGAAGTCGCTCGCGAACGACATCGAGCGCAACCTGGCGGCCCCGCTGTCGGGGATCGCCGCCGAGCTGGCCGACGCGGGCCACGGGACGGACGTCCGCCAAGCGATCCGTCACGGGGACACGACCGACGCCGAGAAGCGGTCGATGCTGGCCGACCCCCCGCACGTCCTCAACACGACCCCGGAGACGCTCGCGATCCTGCTCAACGCCCCGCGGTTCCGCGAACACCTCCGGACCGTGCGGTACGTCGTCGTCGACGAGATCCACTCGCTGGCGGCGGGCAAGCGCGGGACGCACCTCGCGGTGTCGCTGGAGCGGCTGACGGAGCTGACCGACGGCTCGCCGACCCGGATCGGCTGTTCCGCCACGGTGGAGCCGCTCGACGAGGTCGCGGAGTTCCTCGTCGGTCGCGAGCGCGTCGCCGGCGCGGTCGGGGACGAGGACGGGCTCGAACCGCGCCCGTACGAGGTGGTCGACACCCGGTTCGTCCGCGAGTACGACCTCGAGCTGCGGACGCCCGCCGCCGACCTCGTCCACACGCCGCGGGCGACCGTCACGGACCGGTTCTACGACGCGCTCGACGAGCTGATCGGGGCCCACGACAACACGCTGGTGTTCACCAACTCCCGGTCGGGGGCCGAGCGCGTCCTGCGCGACCTCCGGGAGCGGTACGGCTACGACGAGTCGAACTCCGGCTGTCACCACGGGAGCCTCTCCGAGGAACGGCGGACGCGGGTCGAGGAGGGGCTCAAAGGCGGCACGCTCGACGTCGTCACCACGTCGACGAGCCTCGAGCTCGGGATCGACATGCCGCACCTCGACCTCGTCGTCCAGGTCGGCTCGCCGAAGTCCGTCGCGGCGCTGCTTCAACGGGTCGGCCGCGCGGGACACAGCCCCGGCGAGACGGTCGAGGGACGGGTGTTCGCGCTCGACCGCGACGAGCTCGTCGAGTGTGCGACGATGCTCGCGCGCGCGGCTGACGGCTTCGTCGACAGCGTCTCCGTCCCGGAACGCGCCTTCGACGTCGCGGCCCAACACGTCTACGGGATGGCGATCGCCCGGATCCGCCCCGACCGCGAGGTGCGCGAGGTGCTCCGGCGGGCGTACCCGTACCGCGGCTTCGACGACGCCGACTACGGGACGCTCATGCGCTACCTCACCGCCGACTACGAGGGGCTCGAGGAACGGCACGTGTACGCGAAGGTGTGGCGGGACGGCAACGACCCGCCCGATGGCGAACACCACCACGAGGGGTTCCCGGTCGGCGAGACGCTGGTCGGGAAGCGCGGTCGCCTGGCGCGCGTCATCTACCTGACCAACGTCGGCACGATCCCCGACTCGTTCACGTGCGACGTGTTCACGCGGAACGACGAGTGGGTCGGCACGCTCGACGAGGCGTACCTCGACACGGTCGACCCCGGCGACGTCTTCGTGTTGGGCGGCGACCGGTTCGCGTTCCGGTACCGCCGCGGCTCGAAGGTGTACGTCGACCGCACGAGCGAGCGAGCGACGGTCCCCTCGTGGTACGCCGAACGGCTCCCGCTCTCGGCGGACCTCGGGCGGGAGGTGTTGGCGTTCCAGGAGCGGCTCCTCGACCGGTTGGCCGACGGCGGTCCGCCGGCGGTCCGCGCGTGGCTTCGGGAGCTCCCGCTCGACGGCAACGCGGTCCGGGCGATAACCCGTATGTTCGACGAACAGGTCGCCTACGCCGGGCGCGAGTCGGTGGCGACCCCCTCCCGGATCGTCGTCGAGGAGGAGCTGGATCGGACCGCGTACAAGCGTCGGTACTACGTGCACACGGGACGTGGCCGGCGGTTCAACGACGGGCTCTCCCGGCTCGTCGCCGCCGAGTGCGCGGCTCGGGCGACCGCCAACGTCGCCGTCGCGGTCGCCGACAACGGCTTCAGTCTCTCCGTGCCGCTCAACCGGAAGGTCGACGTCGCCGGGACGCTCCGGGGGCTCGATCCCGCCACGGTCCGCGCCGACCTGCGGGACGCGCTCCGGGACACGGACCTGTTGAAGCGCTACTTCCGGATCGACGCCGCCCGGTCGCTGCTGATCTTGAAACGGTACAAGGGGTACGAGAAGTCGGCCGCCGAACAGCAGGTGTCCGCGGAGATGTTGCTGTCGTTCGCGGCCGGCCTCGACGGCTTCGCAGTGATGGAGGAGACGTACCGCGAGCTGTTGGAGGACCGTCTCGACGTCGACCGGATCCGGGACGTCCTCGCCGCGATCGCGGCGGCGGAGGTCGCCGTCGCCGAGCACACGGTCGACTCGCCGACGCCGCTCGCGTTCGGGCTGGCGACGCTCGTCGACTCCGACGTCGTGCTCGCGGACGACGAGTCGGCCGCCCTCCGCGAGTTCCACGCCCGCGTTCACGAGGCGATCGACGACGGGTCGGCGTAGCTGTCCCCGCGGCGGGCGTCCGTCACTGGACCGGGCGAAACCGAACCGCCTCTCAGCGAACCGGCTCTCAGCGAACCAACTTTCAGCGAACCAACTTTCAGCGAACCGGCCGACCGCGACGGAGGACGTAGATCGCGTGGACGGTCCCCGCGTAGGCGACGCCGACCACCGTCGCGAGGGCAAGACGGGCCAGCGCGCCGTCCGGACCGTACGCCGCGGCGAGGAGGTACGCCGCCCCGCCGACGAGGAGCGCGTACGCGATGATTCGGGTCGGCCCCACGTCGGCGAGCCGCTGCGGGTTCGGTCCGGTCATGGGGCGGCACAGGCGGAGGTGACGGGTATACCTCACGGTCGAGCCGTGTCGGGTCGCGTCGATCGCGGCCCGTTCGTACGGCGTTACTGCTCGTCGCCGGTCGGCGCGGTCAGGAGCGTGTGGAGCGCGTCGGGGACGACGAGCACCCGCGACCCCGGCGCCAACGCGTCGGTCACGTTCTCGTGTGCCGTCATGAGACAGTCGTCGACGAGGTCCGGATGGTCGGTGTTCGTGACGTGAACCGGGTTCCGGCGAAGCGCCCGGGCGAGCACGAACGCGCGCTGTGCGCCCGGCTCGTACCCGTCCCGCATCTCCTCGTACAGCGCGTCGGCGCTCGACGCGCCCCGGAGCCGTTCGTGGAATCGCCGCTCCCCGGTTCCCTCCCCTGCGCCCTCGGGGATCCGCGCGGGGACGACGACCGGGCCGCCGGCTTCGACCGGGTTGTGCGGCCCGAGACAGCAGTACGTCGCCGCCCGGCTCGCCTGATAGAGGTTCGCGTCCTTGGGCGCGGGCACGCAGGTGATCGCCGCGTCGAACGTCCCGTCGACCGCGGCGGAGAGCGCGTCGAGCCCGATCGCCGTCAGGTCGCGAACGACGTCCCGCGGTCGGCCGGCGCTCACCCCGATGATCCCCTCGGGGGCCGCGGTCACATTGACACAGAAGTCCGGCCCGGCGAGGTCGCCCGCGCGGTCGAGCGTCTCCCGGAACGGGTTGTCGTCGATCCGCCCCAGCCGGACGCCCGGCAGGGAGAGCAGCTCCGGGCCGTGCGTGTATCTGATGAGCGACTCTGACCCGGAGCCGATGACGACCGTCTTCGCCCCGCCGGAGAATCCCGCGTACTGGTGCGGCTCGACCATCCCGGTCGAGACGACGAGGTCCGCCTCGACGACGGCCGGATGGACGTCGATCGGAACGGGATCGCCCCCGCCGGCACCCTCGACGGTCCCGACCCGGACGACGTCGTCGGGGTCGTGGTTGACCGCCAGGTCGGCGTTCTCGCCGAGCCCCTCGCGGACCTCGGCGTCGGTCATCGGTCGGTGAAGCCCGAGCCCCAACACGACCGTCACGTTCGAGCGCGGGACCGGCAGTCGGTCCAACAGCGCGGCGAGGAGGACGTCGTCCGGCGTGTCGCGGGTCACGTCGGTGACGACGACCGTCACCTCGTCGTCGGGGTCCGCGAGCGACGAGAGCCGCGGGCCGTGCGGGTCGTCGAGGGCGACCTCGGTCGCCGTCGGCACGTCCACCGGATCGCCGCCCGTCGGGGTGGCGACGGTCACGTCGTAGTCGTCGAGGTCGACGTCGAGACGACCGTCGCCGTACGGGAGTCGCATGGCGGCTATACCGCCCCGGTTATGAAAGGACTGACGGGTACGGCTCCGAGAAGCAACGGGGCGTCGATCGGAGTCGAGGATCACCCGTCCGCAGTCGGCGGGAGCGCCGAACCGACGCGAGAGGGCGACGGGTTCTCGGGAAGGACGTCCGGCAGCCCCTCCAGCACGAGCGTGGTGTAGTAGAGGAAGACGGCGAGCGCGAGGACCGAGAGGAGCAGGAGGAACAACAGGACTGCGCGCTCATCGCTCCGAACGAGCGCGCGCTCATCCGTCAGCATTCGCGTCACGCGCCCGGATCGCTTCGACGGTTCCACGCGTTCCGGCGGCTTCGACGGTTCCGGCCGATCCTCCTCGATCATCTGACGGCTATATCTCCGGCTCCGTCGTTAAGAAGACGACGATGAACGGGGGTCGGCCCTTCCGCTCGTCAGTCGGAGTCGACGGGCTGGGTGGTCGTACCGCTCAGCGGCTCGCCGTCGACCGGCTCGTCGGGGTTGGCCGCGCGGGCCTGTTCGGGGAGCCCGAGTTGTGCGTCGAGGTCGACGTCCTCGCGGACGTGAACGGTGCCGCGATGGACGGCGATCGCGTCCGCGAGGTGGAGCCGGACGGCTTCCAGCAGCACCTCGGCCTCGAGCGGCTGTCCGCGCCGTTTGATCTCGCCGACGTCCGCGCCGTCGGGGACGTCGAAGGCGCGCTGAGCGATGACGGGCCCCTGATCGAGGTCCGTCGTCACGTAGTGGGCAGTGACGCCCGCGATCCGGACGCCCGCGTCCTTCGCCTGCCGGTACGCCTCCGCGCCGGGGAACGCCGGCAACAGCGAGGGGTGGACGTTGACGATCCGCCCTTCGTAGCGGAAGACGACCTCCGGCGAGAGGATCCGCATGTACCGCGCCAGCGCGATGAGGTCGATGTCGTACTCCGCGAGCAGGTCGAGGAGCCGCCCTTCGTCGGTGTTACCGCTCCCGTCCCCGACGTCGTAGAAGGGCTTGTCGTACCGCTCGGCGAGCGACCGGAGGTCGCCGCGGTTGCCGATCACGACCGGGATCTCCGCCCGACCGTCGGCGGCGAGCTCGTCGTTGGCCTCCGCCTCCAACAGCGCCTCGGGCGCGTGCGTCTCCTTCGTGACGAGCAGGGCGATCCGGCGCGCGTCGCGGTCGCTCGGGAACCGGACCTGGATGTCGACGCCGAGCTCTCGGCCGAGCTCCGCGAGCGCGCGGCGGAGTTCGCCACGAGAGGTGTCCATCTCGGTGGTGTCCACTCGGGTCGTCATCCGGAAGACACCCTCGCGAACCGCCTGATCGAGGTCCTCGATGTTGATCGAGCGCTCGAACAGCAGGGAGGTGACCCGCGCGATCAGTCCCGTTCGATCTCCTCCGACGACCGTGATCTCGGTTAGTTCGCGGGTCATGCGACGATCACCTCCGCAGGTTCGAGCGGCAGCATACGTCGACGCCAACGGTGCGGACGGGTTTGCCCCTTTCGTTCCACTGTGGGATCGACAGTCCGTCCCAATATCCACGAGCGTGTATATCGAGACGCTTCCAAAACGGTTTTTGCCCACGGCTCCGCATTACCCGACGATGACGGCATACACCGCGACCGTGACCGTTCGACTGAAGCGGGGCGTCCTCGATCCCGAGGCCGAGACGACCCGGCAGGCGCTCGAGCGGCTCGGCTTCGACCTCGACGGCCTCCGTTCGGCGGATCGGTTCGAGGTCGACCTCGACGCGCCCGACGCCGACGAGGCGGCCGCCCGCGCCGACGAGATGGCCGAGCGACTCCTCGCGAACCCGACCATCCACGACTACGAGGTCGCGGTCGCCGAGCGATGAGGGCTCCCGACGATCCGACCGGAACCACCGCGGGCGTCGCCGGCGCGAGGTGGTCGACGTGACGGTTTCGGTCGTCCAGTTCGGCGGGTCGAACTGTGACCGGGACGCGGTGCGCGCCCTCTCGTACCTCGGCGTCGAGGCCGAGCGCGTCTGGCACGAGGACGGGCTCCCCGAGGACACCGACGGGATCGTCCTCCCCGGCGGGTTCTCGTACGGCGACTACCTCCGTGCCGGGGCGATGGCCGCCCGCGCGCCGGTGATGAACGAGGTGCGTGCGGCCGCCGACCGCGGCGTCCCCGTGCTCGGCGTCTGCAACGGCGCACAGATCGGTTCGGAGTCCGGGCTGACCCCCGGCGCGTTCACGACGAACGCCTCCGCTCGGTTCCAGTGTGAGCCCGTCCACCTCCGCGTCGAGCGCGCGGACACGCCGTGGACGGCCGCCTACGACGAGGGCGAGGTGATAGAGGTGCCGATCGCCCACGGAGAGGGGCGATTCGAGATCGACGACGAGGCGTACGAGGACCTCGTCGACGGCGACCGGATCCTCTTCCGGTACTGTGACGCCGGGGGGGCCGTGACCGACGCGGCGAACCCGAACGGCTCGGCGGGGAACGTCGCCGGCGTCCTCGGCGAACGCGAGACGGTCGCGGTGTTGATGCCCCACCCCGAGCGTGCGACCCTTCCCGACGTCGCGACGAGCACCGACGGTGCTGGCGTCCTACACGCGTTCCGTTGAGTAACCACGAGTAGTTACTTCTTTTCGATCACGGGAACGTTTCGGGTTACTGGGAACGGCTTTACCGATCCGCGCGTTCCTCGTACCTGATGGGTCTTCACGTCGTCTCGGATCGTTTCGGGGTCCGGTTCGATTCCGGTGAGGTAACCGGGGCGTTAGGAGATTCAGTTACGGTCCTTCCGATCGTCGTCTCGCTCGCGCTGTTGACGCCGCTGTCGCTCCCGCACACCCTCGTGGCGTTCGGTGTCTTTCAGGTCGTCTGGGGCGTCGTCTACGGGATCCCGCTGTCGGTCGAACCGATGAAGGCCCTCGCGGGGCTCGCGATCGCCGGGGCGATCTCGCTCGGCGAGCTCGTCGCTGCCGGCGTCCTCGCGGGCGTCGTCCTCCTCGTCGCGGGCCGGATCGGGCTCGTCGGCGCGATCGAACGCGCGGTCGGTCTCCCGGTTGTTCGCGGGATCCAACTCGCCGTCGCGCTGCTGCTGGCGACGACCGGGATCGGCCTCGCTGCCGGTGCGCCGATCGTCGCGGCAGGGGCGACGGTCGTCGTCCTCCTCGTTGCGCTCGCGGGCCACCGCGACGCGAGCGCGCTGGTCGTGTTGGGGCTCGGCGGCGTCGTTGCCCTCGGGGCCGGCGGCGTGCCGACGCCGACGCTCCCCGAAGCGACCCTCTTCGCGAGCGGCGGGCCGACGTTCTCGTGGGCCGCGTTCGACGCGACGCTCGCGCAGTTGGCGATGACCGTCGGCAACGCCGCGGTCGCCACCGCGTTGCTCTGTTCGGACCTGTTCGATCGGGAGGTCTCGGCCGACCGGCTGGCCGAAAGCATGGGAGTCATGACCCTCGTCGCGATCCCGATCGGCGGGCTTCCGATGTGTCACGGAAGCGGTGGACTCGCCGGAAAGCACGCCTTCGGCGCGCGAACCGGCGGCGCGAACCTGATCCTCGGCGTCGGCTACCTCGCGCTGGCGCTCGTCGCCGGGGTCGTTCTCGCGTTTCCGATGGCCGCGCTCGGGGTGTTGCTCGCGATCGTCGCCTACGACCTCGCGCGGACCGCGTTAGCGAGCGACGACCGGCTCCTCACGGTGGGTGTCGGCGTGCTCGGGCTCGTCGCGAACATCGGGGCGGCGTTCGTGATCGGTGCCGTCGCCGGCTGGGTTCGCCGGAAGACCGATAGCCGTGGCGCGTGACCGATCCCCGTGGAACGCGACGATCACCCCACGACCTTCGCGGAACTGTTCGAGCGGGCGGCCGGGTACCACGTCGACGAGGACGCGATCCGATCCGCACTCGTGGAGCGACGGGCGGGGAAGCGCAACCGGTCTGACGACGGTGGCGGCGGTGAGGAGCCTGACGACGATGGCGGCCGTGACGACCGCGACGCCGAAAGCGACCGCGACACGGCCGGATCGGCCGGCTCGAGCGTGACGGGCCGGCCGGAGCCGAGTCCCGCGCGCGTCGTCGCCGACGCGGACGTTCTCGCGGCGGACTTGTTGGTCGGGGGCGATGCCCGCGCCGCGCTCGACGTCCTCCGGTCACACTCGTGGACGACGCTCGTCGCGAGCGACGCGCTCCTCGCGGACGCGACGGCCGTGATCGCGTCGGTGACCGACGAGGGGCTCGCGGCGGACTGGCGACGGACGATCTCTCGATGGCGGGAGCCGGTGGACCACCCCGCGGGGGACCATCCCGCGCTCGCGTCGGCGTACCGCGGTGGCGCGATGCAGGTCGTCACCCTGGACCCGTCGCTGACGGGCGCACGGACCGCAGCGGGCCTCCGGAAGCGGCTGCCGGTGAGCGTTCGCGACCCTCACGCGTTCGTGGCGGTGTTCTCGCCGGAACGGCTCTACCCGTCGGCCGTGGGTGGGTCGTATCCCGGCCCGGACAGAGAACCACGGTAGGAGCCCGGTTCCGATCGTTCCGAACGGACCCGCTTGGAGCCCGATAGTACGGCGGAGCGGTGTGAGGAACGGGGAGGACGGAGAAGACAGGTGGAACCGATCGGTTCGCCAGATCGGTAGCTCGGTAGATCGGTAGCTCGACAGCCCGGCGGCCCGGCGGTTTGACGGCGTGGCGAACAGGCGACACGGTCTCTGTCCCGACACGACGTGTCACACACCCGCGTCCCGTGCCGGGGCGGTTCGGGAGGGCACGGAACGGGGTGTGGCGGTATCCTTGATAAAGTCGGGTGCGGGGGCGACGGAACTACCGGTCGGCGTACCACTCGGCGAACTTCTCCAGCGCCCGACCGCGATGGGAGACCGCGTTCTTCCGTTCCGTGTCCATCTCGGCGAACGTCTCGTCGCCGTGCTCGAAGATCGGGTCGTAGCCGAACCCGCCGTCGCCGCGGGGCGAGACGATCCGGCCGGGGACGTACCCCTCGAACAGCTTCACCGGGAGGGCCGCCGGCTCCCGCTCGTTTGAGTCGTCCGCGTCCGTGGGACCGGCCGCGGCGGCCGCGGCTCGGTCTCCGCGGTCGACGGCGTCGGGACTCGCCGCGAAGCCCTCGCCGTCACAGTACGCCAGGGTGCATCGGAACGCGGCCCGCGGGTCCTCGAGGTCCCGCGCGAGCTCGCGGACGCGGTCGATCCCGAGCGTGTCCTCGACGTACGCGGAGTAGGGTCCGGGGAACCCGTCGAGCGCCTCGATGAACAGTCCGGCATCGTCGACGAGTACGGGTTCGTCGGCGTGACGGTACGCCTCACGCGCCCCTCGTGCTGCGATCGGCCCGAGCGATCCCGCCTGGATCTCGGTGTAGTCGAAGTCGAGCTGGCTGACCGACCCCTCGGCGAGGTAGCTCTCCGCTTCGCGGACCTTCCCCGCGTTGGTCGTCACGTACCTGAGCATGGGGTGGATCGGGACCGTCGCCACGAATAGCCGTCGATGCCGGATGGGCCCCCCGTCGCAGCTCGGACCCCGCCACACGGTGTCCGTATGGCGACCATACGCGCCGATCGGGTCGCCGTAACCGGAATATGAGGATCGTAACGATACGTCCTCGAGGCCTCACGTGGAGTATGGTCGAGACAGCGACGACGGCGGCGATCGTATCGAGCCTCTGGTCGGACGCGACGTCGACGGCGACGGCGGCCCCCGCCCAGTTCTCCGGCGGGTTCCTCGAGCTGGCGCTCCTCTTTTTCCTGTTGGCGATCGTCGCCGCGGTCCTCGGCGCACGCGGCGTCGCCGGCGTCAGTATGACGGTCGCAAAGTGGCTCGTGATCATCTTCCTCGTGCTGGCGGTCATCTCGCTGGTGTTGTGAGCGTCGACGACGCTCATCGGCGAGTCGACGGCGGCAGCGACGATCCCTTCACCCGCGCTTTTTTACTCTGTTAGGGCCGACGACGGCGACCGGGGAACAGCGACGCTTCCCTGGTGATCCGACCGAAGCAGCCACGGGAGGTGCGGCACTACTCGGACCCGGTTGAGCTGCTTCAACCCCGCAAGGATTCGTCTGAAACGCGAGGGCGTCGACGAAGTCGTCAGCGAACACACGCTTCAACCCCAAAGGGTTCGTCTGAAACTCGCGCAGGTCAACGACAGCCTGCCCGCGATCGAGCTTCAACCCCACAAGGGTTCGTCTGAAACAGTCCGCCGTCTCGTCGTCGATCGATACCGAATTGCTTCAACCCCACAAGGGTTCGTCTGAAACCCGGAGCCTGGCGGACTTCGTCGACAAACCGAGCTTGCTTCAACCCCACAAGGGTTCGTCTGAAACACCGCGTCCGCGCCGAGCGTGTCGACGTTGACGACGCTTCAACCCCACAAGGGTTCGTCTGAAACCATCGATAAGCCCTGCGGCCGTCCCCAGCAGCGAGGCTTCAACCCCACAAGGGTTCGTCTGAAACAACGCCGCCCCGAAGTCGTCACCCGGCCCCGACATGCTTCAACCCCACAAGGGTTCGTCTGAAACGAGCTGGCCCACAAACACGGGGGCCGACTATGAGCGCTTCAACCCCACAAGGGTTCGTCTGAAACCCAGTTTTCGATCGACCCGTCGCGCGGTCTCACGCGGCTTCAACCCCACAAGGGTTCGTCTGAAACTATACGCTCTCTCGTCGTCACACAGCGGCCGTGGCTTCAACCCCACAAGGGTTCGTCTGAAACGCGCTCGATCGCGAGCTTGACCCGGGCGTCGAAGCCGCTTCAACCCCACAAGGGTTCGTCTGAAACTCCGTCACCGGCCGGACGAGGGCACCAAGCTCAAGCTTCAACCCCACAAGGGTTCGTCTGAAACACCGGGACGACGACCGTCGAGATCACCTGGGACGAGCTTCAACCCCACAAGGGTTCGTCTGAAACTGCGCCGGTCGGACGGGCCGGGCGCGCTCATCCTCGCTTCAACCCCACAAGGGTTCGTCTGAAACTCGATCGAGGAGCAACTCGCCCAGGTCCGCGAGGCTTCAACCCCACAAGGGTTCGTCTGAAACCACTATCTCGGAACGCTCAGGGCGTACGCGAGTCTGCTTCAACCCCACAAGGGTTCGTCTGAAACCACAAGGGACGGGGATGGACGCCGAGTTACCGATCGCTTCAACCCCACAAGGGTTCGTCTGAAACGACGTTCACGACGCGATCCGACAGATCGAACAAATAGCTTCAACCCCACAAGGGTTCGTCTGAAACCGCCGCGCCGAGCGCTTCAGCGGACCGCGACCGACGCTTCAACCCCACAAGGGTTCGTCTGAAACCGCCGAGTCAACCACGAACGCGACGGCCGCCGCGGGGCTTCAACCCCACAAGGGTTCGTCTGAAACTTGGCGGGTGGGGACGATTATCCAAAAGACGGGGAGGCTTCAACCCCACAAGGGTTCGTCTGAAACGATAAGATTTATGACGGTCAGTCGGCGAGGTCGGGGCTTCAACCCCACAAGGGTTCGTCTGAAACTCATCATCAAATGCGCCTGTAGCCACGTGTTCGAGCGCTTCAACCCCACAAGGGTTCGTCTGAAACCTCTCCGCCTTCAAGAACGCCAGAATATGACGCCGTAGCTTCAACCCCACAAGGGTTCGTCTGAAACACGACCCAAAACGCCGTTGGGATCGACGGGATCGTGCTTCAACCCCACAAGGGTTCGTCTGAAACTCGTCTACTTGAAGGAGGAGACGGTCCGGTCACTTGCTTCAACCCCACAAGGGTTCGTCTGAAACATTCTCGCCCGGTAGCAGTCGCTCGCGCTTAAACGAGCTTCAACCCCACAAGGGTTCGTCTGAAACTGTCGACTGCGGGGCCGTCGACGCCGTCCAAGACCCGCTTCAACCCCACAAGGGTTCGTCTGAAACTAGAGGATCGCGTCCACGTCGTCGCGGTGCAGCTCGGCTTCAACCCCACAAGGGTTCGTCTGAAACTCTCCGAGCGCCTGAGCGCTCTTCTCGTGCGGATCGCTTCAACCCCACAAGGGTTCGTCTGAAACGAGATTGAACAGGGAGCGATCTACGCCACCGAACCGCTTCAACCCCACAAGGGTTCGTCTGAAACCCGGGACGAGCCGCGCGGCCTCGAGCCCGCCGAGGCTTCAACCCCACAAGGGTTCGTCTGAAACGGCCGCCCGCCCTGTCGGAGCGCCAACTCCGCCTCGCTTCAACCCCACAAGGGTTCGTCTGAAACAGCTACGAGAGCGACGTCTCCGGACTCAAAGCGATGCTTCAACCCCACAAGGGTTCGTCTGAAACCGTCGACCGGCACGCGCCGGCCACACTCGAGGCGGACGCTTCAACCCCACAAGGGTTCGTCTGAAACCGATTCGCCATCGGGGAACTGGTGCGGCTCGTCGGCTTCAACCCCACAAGGGTTCGTCTGAAACAAACTCCGCGGGGCGACCTTCGAGCGGCGGACCACGCTTCAACCCCACAAGGGTTCGTCTGAAACTCGTCCCGGCATGGACGCGCCCGTGGGAGGTGGACGCTTCAACCCCACAAGGGTTCGTCTGAAACAAGGACTGCATCGGGTGGGTACCGTCGAATCAAGTGGCTTCAACCCCACAAGGGTTCGTCTGAAACCGACCGGGTGCATGTCGAACGGCGGATCAACGTTGCTTCAACCCCACAAGGGTTCGTCTGAAACGCGCGACGACGACGGGCGCGTCGTCTATTCGACCGAGGCTTCAACCCCACAAGGGTTCGTCTGAAACTTTCGGACGGGCATGATGGGCCGGCGCTTCGGCAAGCTTCAACCCCACAAGGGTTCGTCTGAAACTCGCCTTCAGCATCGACGAGTACGGCGACAAAGGCGCTTCAACCCCACAAGGGTTCGTCTGAAACCGCTATCTTTGGCGACAACCTCTTGACGTGGCTTGAGCTTCAACCCCACAAGGGTTCGTCTGAAACGCGTCATACCGTCATACTGTATTATACTATAGAGAGCTTCAACCCCACAAGGGTTCGTCTGAAACCGCGCGGCGAGCTCGCCGCCCACTGCCAAGACGATGCTTCAACCCCACAAGGGTTCGTCTGAAACCAGCCGGTAGCGTTCGCTATCTTCGAGGATCGTTGGCTTCAACCCCACAAGGGTTCGTCTGAAACCGCCAACCATCCAGCCACGAAAGCGTGCGAATCCTCGCTTCAACCCCACAAGGGTTCGTCTGAAACAGGTCCTCGTTTTCATGGCTCATAGCTACGAGCCGCGCTTCAACCCCACAAGGGTTCGTCTGAAACAACCTCGCTATCACGTCATGGCAGGCTGAGGTGTCGCTTCAACCCCACAAGGGTTCGTCTGAAACCTCGGAGTCGGTCTCCTCGCTCTCGCGAGCGGGGGAGGCTTCAACCCCACAAGGGTTCGTCTGAAACAGGACGACATGGATGCGCTACGCGTCGATATCAAGCTTCAACCCCACAAGGGTTCGTCTGAAACGACCTCGACCGGAGCTCCGAGTCCGGCCAAGCATGAGCTTCAACCCCACAAGGGTTCGTCTGAAACTAGCGAAGCGTCGTTGTCGGCGGCGGAGGGTGACGGCTTCAACCCCACAAGGGTTCGTCTGAAACGTGGCTTGAAAGCGACTACCGCGACAAGATCGCTGCTTCAACCCCACAAGGGTTCGTCTGAAACCGTGGTACCCAACCGCGGACGTTCCGGGCGAGAGTGCTTCAACCCCACAAGGGTTCGTCTGAAACGGCGACGGGTCATTCGAGGAACCCGACGAACTCGACGCTTCAACCCCACAAGGGTTCGTCTGAAACACGCGCACGGGAGCGGCACCTACGCTTTAGCGGTGCTTCAACCCCACAAGGGTTCGTCTGAAACACGGATCGGTTATCATTCGCATCGATGGGTTCGCTGCTTCAACCCCACAAGGGTTCGTCTGAAACGGCTGGCAGGAGGGCCGCGCGATGACTGATCGCGCTTCAACCCCACAAGGGTTCGTCTGAAACGCGGCGAGCTGGCCGCGCCGTCCACGGTGATCTCGCTTCAACCCCACAAGGGTTCGTCTGAAACTGTTGCAGTGCGTGGTCGGTATCGAACGTGTTGGGCGCTTCAACCCCACAAGGGTTCGTCTGAAACGCGGTGTGAGGTGTGGGTATGCCCGACATCAACTGGCTTCAACCCCACAAGGGTTCGTCTGAAACCGGTAAGACGTGATGGGACAGACGCAACTCGAAGCGGCTTCAACCCCACAAGGGTTCGTCTGAAACGTGGAAGGTGACGGACGCATGAGTACGCTACAATCGGCTTCAACCCCACAAGGGTTCGTCTGAAACGTCATCGCGGCCGTCGAATACCGATGGGGCGTGGATGCTTCAACCCCACAAGGGTTCGTCTGAAACGGATATTACTGATTCCTACTTGCTCTGTAGTGACCGCTTCAACCCCACAAGGGTTCGTCTGAAACCGGCGCTGCCCGGTTCGAGCTTCTGATACATCCCGAGCTTCAACCCCACAAGGGTTCGTCTGAAACCGGGGACTCGGAGGTCGGAGAGGTCGAGGAGGAGTCGCTTCAACCCCACAAGGGTTCGTCTGAAACCCGCGACCTCCCGAGTCGTATCTGGTCGTTCATGGCTTCAACCCCACAAGGGTTCGTCTGAAACGGGGATCACCCTCGCCAACCTTCGGAGTCGTGACCGCTTCAACCCCACAAGGGTTCGTCTGAAACGACGACGCGCCCGAGCGCCGGCAACCCTTCGAGGAACAGTCGCCGTTTCTGTGGAACTCGCACAAGTTCTACGGCTACATAAGCGGCGTCGGGGCCGGGAAGACCGCGGCGGGCGTCATGCGGACGGCGCTGAACGCGAATCTGTGGAACCCCGGCGAGATGGGCGCGATCGTCGCCCCGACGACGACCATGATTAAGGACGTGATTATCCCGCTCATGCGCGAGTGGGGCCTGCTCGACCGGTGGACGTACAAGTCGAGTCACACCGAGGAGCCGGGCTTACACACGCCGGAGGGCGGGCGCATCCTGATCCTGTCGGCGGACAACCAGCGGACGATCGAACGTCTCGCGGGGTTGAACCTCGCGTATTGGTGGATCGACGAGGGGGCGCGGGTGCCGGCCCGCGCCGTCGAGATTCTCGAACAGCGCCTGCGCGTCGGCCAGTATCGGAACGGGTACATCACGACGACGCCGATGGG
>LFFM01000206.1_pt1 | contig 39764 bp, 41 predicted proteins | sample 643131 | NCBI WGS metagenome assembly LFFM01 (sample SAMN03777445, study PRJNA286221) | soda lake metagenome | biome: soda lake; feature: Kulunda steppe; material: water; isolation source: sample Tc-Br brine of Tanatar trona crystallizer | place: Russia: Kulunda steppe | collected 2011-07 | reverse complement strand
TCGTTCCTCGCTGACTTCGCGCCTGTTCGACGCGGACAAACGGACACGTATCTGCTTCGTCCGGTCCCGCGAGGGATCGAGGTCACGTACGAGGAATCGGACGACGGATAGCCGACTGGACGACACGGCCCCCTCGTCCCCCGTTGGAGTCGAGGTCACACCGACCGCGACTCCGGGGTTAGGGCTGGGACGACCCGGAGCGGATCCGGGACGGGATCAGGGGACTGGGGGAAAACGCGTGAACCGTCCAACGGTTCCAAGGAGGCACACGAGAATCCACCGCCGGGCGCTGGCGGCACGCCGCCGCCACCGATCGGCGTTTCTTAACGAATTCGGACGCTGAGCCACCGGAACGGTCAACTCGTCGGTGTATCAGACGATTCGCCCCCGACGGCTCGGTACAGCGGCCCGGCGAGCAGCATCACCCCGACGAGTGCTGTCGCGATGAGGAACGTGGGGTCTGCCGGTGACAGGTCACCGCTGGCAAGCCCATCGGCGGAAACACCGATCGCGATGCCGGCAACGACCCACGGGAACTCCCCGATTGCGGTCCCCACGAGGAACGATCGAAGCCGGACGCCGGCACCGCCGGCCGCAACGGAGACCGCGTCAGCAGGTACTGGCAGGAACCGTGTAGCCGCGATGGATCGAACAGTACCGGCATCAACGACGAACCGATCGACCACGTCGAAGGCCCCGGCAACCGCCCCCGATCCATCAGTGAGACGAACCCGTCCGGCTCGTGCGAACCAGTACGGCGGCAGGGCGGTCAGCGTGAGCAGAAGGACCGCGAGCGGGACACCGATCCATCCGTACCCGAACCCGACGGCGACGGCAATGAGCGTCGTCGGCCAGGCGAGAAACGGGCGGATTACCGCCACGGCTGTCAGAGCCACCCCAAAGCGAATCGGGTCGGCTGCGAGCCACTCCAGTGCCGCAAGCGCCACGCTTGGGGACGTGAGCCACGCGACCCCAACGACCACAGCAACGAGGAGCCCTCCAGCAACGTATCGGCGGTTCACAACGGTCGGACGGGTCAGGAGAGTAAACGCTTTGTGTCGTTCATCGCCCGGCCTCTCCTTCGTCGAACGCTCCCGTTTCGAAGTCGGTTTCCTCGATAAACGCGTCCCGGAACTCCGCCGAAAGATGTCGGCGTTGCCACTCGCGTATTTGTGCCTCGTCGAGCCGACCCCCCCAAATCGAGAGGACAAACATGAACATCGATACGCCGGGAAGAATGAGCGTGACCCCATCGATGAGAATGCCAACATCGAAAAAGACCCACGCGATCCGGTCTCGGATCGCGCTCCACACTGGGCCGAAGACAAGCCATCGGATCGCGACGGGAACTACCACGACGGTTGTGGCCGGGTAGACGAAAGCCGAGGTCACCGGCCCGCCCTTCCCGCGGACGAACGCGACCGCGTACACCGTCCAACAGGCGAGCGAGGCGACACACGCTGCGATCCATCGGGGGATGTCTGGCCCGCCGTGATCGAGAACCGAAAGATCGAAGACGATGAGGGCCGTTCCAACGTATCCAACGGCGCAGGCAACCACACCTACGAGAACGGTCAACGCGTGTTCTCGCGGGCTCTGATCGACGAACGGCTCCAGCGCCGTGGGAAGTTCCATACACAGGATCGGCACGGCTGTTGAATTGAACGTTGTGCGTCGTGAGCGCCCGGCCGCCGGTCAGGATAGTTTGTCGAGCGCACTAAAAAAGTTGGAGTCGGGGCCGGCGATCCGCATCGGTGGCCTGGTCTGTTCGACAGTCACCTCAACCGGTCCGTCAAGCACCGTCGAGTTCCGTCCGTCACCCACCACAACGACGCCGTCGGAATTGGAGACGGCGACCGTCACCGTCGCCTCGATATCGACCACGATCGGCGGCATCCCAGTTTCGGGAGCCATCTCGTTGATTATTAGGCCGGAGACATCGGGGTGAACGATCGGTCCGCTCTCCGAGAGGTTATACGCGGTCGACCCCGTTGGCGTCGCGACGATGATACCGTCGGCGTGTCCGGTCGAGTACCGCGAGCCGTCGACGCGCAGTTCGTAGTCCACCCCGCCTCCCGGTCCGCGCCGGGAGCCCTGTACGACGACTTCGTTGGCCGCCGGCACCGACTCCCACTCGTCGGTTCGGGCGGCGAGTCGTGGTGACTCCCGGATGTGCATCGAACCGTCACGGAACTCCTCGATGGCGGAGAGAACGGCTGCCTCCGCGTTGTCGGGAGAAACGACGTTGAGGAATCCGACTTCGCCAAGGTTGATCCCGAGTATGGGGGTGTCGTCGGCGTTCCGTGCGACGAAGAGGAAGGTTCCGTCTCCGCCGATGGCGACGGCGAGGTCGCAGTCCGCGAGCGCGTCGACGGGTCGTCCCTGCGTCTCGTCGAGGGCGGCTGCCGTCAGTTCATCGAGCCAGACAGACGCCCCGTGGGTGCGAACCGCGTCTCGAACCCGGACAGCGACCGCCGTCGCGTCCGGGTTCCCCTTTCGAGCCACGATTCCGATCTCCATACTCGCAAGGTCCTCCGGGCCGGAGTAAAAGCATGTGGACATCGGCCGGGCTCCGGAAAGCTTCAAGCCATCGGCACACGTTCCGGGCCATATGGCGATCCTGTACGGACGCCCGGAATCATGAGTGGGGACGACGACGAGGACTGGTTCGAGCGCGCGCTCCGCGAGCTCGATGAGGAGGATCCCGCGTCCGACACCGCTGAGGAGGAGCACGTACAGGACGACAGCTCTCGCTCCAGTCAGGAACACGAACCGGAAGCGAGAGACGGATCCGGTGCGGAAGACGGATCCGGTGACGAGGACGACCCGAACGGTGACGCCGAGAGCCGATCTGACGACGCGGCTGACACGTCACCCGATCAGTCACCGGACGCGATCGGTGACGGACCTGAACGCCGCGACGACTCCGATACCGGATCCTTCGGTGACGGCGATCCGTTCGGTGGCGGTGGAGAGGCTTCAGGGGAGGGCGATCCGTTCGGCGGTGGCGGTGGATCCTCCGGAGAGAGCGATCCGTTCGGCGGTGGCGGGGGAGAGGCTTCAGCGGAGAGCGATCCGTTCGGCGGTGGCGGTGGATCCTCCGGGGAGAGCGATCCGTTCGGCGGTGGCGGGGGATCCTTCGGGGAGGGCGATCCCTTCGGTGGTGGCGGAGGATCCTTCGGGGAGAACGACCCATTCGGCGGGTCTCGGTCAACGGATACGGAGACGCCGGGCGGGTTCGACGAAGCCGCAGCCGAGGAGTTGGACTCCGATATTGATCGAACAGACATCGGCATCGCCGGGCTCGACGAGATGATTCTGGGAGGTCTCCCCACGCGATCACTACTGTCGGTCATCGGTGGCGCTGGGACCGGAAAGACGACGTTTGCGCTTCAGTTCCTCAATGAGGCACTGGAGTCGGGCGATCGGGGAGTGTACATCACACTCGAACAGACGCGCGAGTCCATACTCTCGACTGCCGAGGAGAAGGGGTGGTCATTTCGTGACCACGTGGAGGCGGGACGGCTGGCGGTCGTCGCACTCGACCCGATTGAGATGGCGAATTCGCTCGCATCCATCCGGAACGACCTCGCGAGACTCATTGAGTCGTTCGAGGCGGATCGCCTTGTGCTCGACTCTGTCTCACTACTAGAGATGATGTACGACCACCCGGCCAAGCGACGGTCGGAGGTGTTCGGCTTCACGCGGTCGTTAAAAGAGGCGGGTATGACAACGTTGCTTACTTCCGAGGCGAGCGACGAGAGTTCGTACTCTTCGCGGTACGGGATCGTTGAGTACCTCACCGACGCAGTGTTCGTTCTCCAGTACGTCCGCGGGTCCGACTTCCGAGAGACCAGACTCGCCGTCGAGATACAGAAGATCCGTAACGCGAACCACTCTCGCGAGACAAAACCCTACGAGATAACGAACTCCGGAATCTCAGTGTACCGACAGGCGAATATTTTTTAAAACGCAGGACCGCCCTGACACACCTTACTGGGATGGTACGTGTATTATTACTGTTCCGCCCATATAAATCGGTGTATGCAACGATTTGCCGACGATCGACGCGAGATATACGTACACCCAAACGCGACGGTCGACGACGTCCCGCTCACGGGCGAGTTCGACGTGCCGCCCGTTGCCGACACGGAACCGTTCGTCCCGGACAACATGAAGGATCCCAAAATATACCCCGGCGACGTAATTGCGGGCGTTGTCGGTGGAGAGGTTGCGTTCGTCGAACTCATCGTCGACAAGGACGATGATCTCGTTATCGTGACCCCGCTGAATAAGGGAATCCCAACGTATATTCGGGACAACATTTTCAGCGCTCGGATCTTCCGTGCGGACCGGATTCACATCTTCGAGGCGGTCGGGGAGACGATCGAGGAGCCCGACGTGGAGTTCGATGTCTCGAAGCTTCAGACGCCCGAAGAAGAGCGTCCCCGGTAACGAGCGAGGGTGCTCCGGACGCGAGGCGCGATGAACCCGGCTCGCGGCCGTTCCCGGAGTATCGTCCGTGAACCAACCCGTTTTTCGACCGATACCCAGTCATGAATCCAAAACGCGCACGCGTCAGGAACTACAAGAGCATCGACGACACGGGGTGGGTTGAGATCGACGATCTCACCTGCCTCATCGGAAAAAACGAGTCCGGAAAGACCGTTCTTATGGAGGCGCTCACACGCCTCAATCCGGATCGGGGAGAAGGGGAGTTCACGCCGTACGAGGACTACCCGAGGCGGCGGTGGTCCGAATACAGTGATCGCCACGACGACAACCCCGATCCGGTTGTAAGCGTCGAGTTCAGGCTCGATCGGGAGGAGCGATCGCGGCTCGACGAACACGGAGGACGTGCTCCGAACGGGACGGTCGTCGTCACGAAAAACTACGCCAACGACCGCCAGTGGGAGTTGGAGGTCGACGAGTCCACGTACTTGGACCGGCTGCTCTCGACCCACGACGTTCCCGATGACGCAAGCGAGGAGCTTCGCGACGCTGACTCCCTTGAAGCGTTTCACGCGACTGCTACGAGCCTCAGTGCGGACGCAGAGCAGGACGCGGGCGACCTCGGTATGCTCGCGGACGGTGTCCCCGAGTCGATCGCAGCAGTCGCTGACGAAATCGGTGAGGAGGTCCTCGCCCCGGAGCTCCCGACGTTCCACTACGTCGGAGAGTACAGCGCGCTAGACGCCTCGATCGACCTCGACGCGTTCACCGATCGGGTCGAGGCAGGGGAGCGAACCGCTTCGGACCGCGTGTTTGAGGCGCTGCTCTCCGTTGCGGATCTCGATGTCGACTCTCTCCGGACGGATGACTGGCGCGAAACGCTCACCGAACTGGAGGCGGCGTCGAGCGATGTGACGAGCGCGGTCACCAACTACTGGAGTCAGGCCGACGACGTGGTGGTCCGACTCCGCGGAGTCGACGGGGAGTCGCGGACGGTCGAGGTCCGCGTCGAGAACCCGCACCACGGGGTGACCGTCGAGTTCGACCAGCGTTCACAAGGGTTCCGCTGGTTCTTCTCAACGTTTTGTACCCTGTTCGGGCTTAAAAATGCGGACGAGGATGTGGTGCTGTTGTTGGACGAACCCGGCCTCCATCTACACGCCAAAGCAAAACGTGAGTTCCTATCGTTCCTCGACGAGGAGATCGCCAGCGACGGAACCGTCGTGTACAGCACTCACTCACCGTTCATGATCGACCTCAATCGGGCCTATCAGACGAAGATGATCCACAAGGATCCGGAAACGGGGTCGACCGTGCTCTCGGATCCCGACGACGCTGACGCGTACACCCGGTTCCCGCTTCAGAACGTGTTCGAACTCGGCGTGATGGAGACGATGATCTCCCGATCACAGCTCCTGTTGGTCGAAGACGGGACGACCTACGAGTACCTGTACAACGTCTCACAGCTGTTGGAGGATACCGACGCACCGGTGTTAGACCGCGGGTGGACAGTCCTCCCAATCGGTACGCTCGAAAACACCGAAACGGTTCGGTCGGTGTTCGATACCGGCGAAAAGGAGGTTGCGATCGTTCACGACGGCTCCGAACTCGACGGCCCCCAACCGCCGGGAGATGTCACAGTCGTTGGAATCGGTTCACATGCGCTCGTCGACGGCGACGCGACAATCGAGGACGTTCTCTCCGAGTCGTTCTTCCTCGAACTCGTCAATCGGACGTACGCCGCGGAGTTCTCGGCTGCCTCGGGCGCTCCGGATCGTGTGACGAGCGGCGGACTCGCCGACGTGGCCTCAACCGGACCGATCGTCGAGCGACTCGACGCGTACTTCGCAGAACACGGGATAGCGGGCGGCAGCTTCGACCGTTCACGACCCGGAACGTACCTCCAACGACACCGTAGCGAGTTCACGGAGGAAGTGGATATGGACACCCGGAAAGCGTTTGGCTCGCTCGCTCGTGAGCTGAACCGGACGCTCGGACACTTCGACGGCGACCGAAAGACCGGGTTCTTCCAGTCGCTGTTCGGAGGGTAGGCTGCTCATTCCCGGCAACGCGCTGGGGAGCGCCCCACGCGGGCAGTTTTTTCCACCGATCGGAACCGACGACGGTGAGCATTTATTATAACCCTCCTACGTCAACAGGTACCTGTGAGCGACGACGGATCGGAACGTGACGGGAGATCGGGAGAACGACGGAACAGACTGGAGCGGCATCACACCGGCGGGGTCCGAAACTCGCTGTGGTCGTGGCCCGATGCGAAGTCGCCGCTGGCGGTCGTTCGAAACTACGTGGCAATTTCGCTTGCGCGCGTAAGTCCGAGCCTTCGGCTCAAGAACTGGTTGCTCTCACGGATCGGCGTGACCGTCGGGTCGGGGGTTTCGTGGGGGCTCGAATCGACGCCCGATGTCTTCTGGCCCGAGCGGATCACGGTCGGTAACGACGCTATAATCGGGTACGACGCCACCCTGCTGTGCCACGAGTTCCTACAGGATGAGTACCGCCTCGGTAGCGTCGTCATCGAGGACCGAGCGATGATCGGCGCGGGAGCAATTATCCTTCCGGGCGTCACGGTTGGAGAGGAGTCGCGAGTCGCCGCTAACTCGCTCGTTACTGACGACGTTCCACCGCGAACGACCGTGGCCGGTGTCCCTGCCGAAGTCGTCTCTCGGGCGGACGACACCGAAGACGACGATGGCGACTTCAACCCGGAGTAGACGCTCCGTTCAGTTCTTGGATACGGCGTCGTCGTCGTCCGCGGACGTGGCGTCGTCGTCTTCGGGAGCGGTTTCGTCTGCGTCGCTCTCGTCGGCCTCGCCCTCTGCTTCCGTGATGTGTGCCTCGGTGCTGACGCTGTCGAGGTCGACGCCGACCTCCTCGGCGACCGCGTCCATGACGGCCCGCTGCTCGGCCATCTCGTTTTCGAGCGCCTGGACGCGCTCTGCGGTGTCGGTCACCGTCGCCTGCGTCTCGTTGACCTCTTCGAGGAGTTCGTTCATCTTCTGGTACGTCCGTTCCGCCTTGTCCGCGAGCTTCTGGATGCGTTTTGCCGTGTCGCCGAATCCCATACCACTACTGTGATCCCGACCCTACCTGTGCCTTTCCGTTCGCGTCGGCGGGTTGCGGGCGGTCTCGACGACGGACTTTTGGCCGGACATAGCAAGGACAATATATGAGTGTCGACCGGATCCTGTTGACGAACGATGACGGCATTGATGCCGTCGGATTGCGGGCGATGTACGACGCCCTCTCTGCGGAGTATGATGTCGTAACGGTCGCGCCGACCGGCGACCGCTCCTCGATCGGACGCGCCCTCTCCGACGAGGTCGACGTGCGGAGTCACGAGTTGGGATACGCGGTTGACGGAACCCCAGTAGACTGTGTCGTTGCCGGGCTGGACGAACTCGTCCCCGACGCCGACTGCGTCGTCGCCGGCTGTAACAAGGGTGCGAACCTCGGATCGTACGTTCTCGGCCGGTCGGGAACGGTATCCGCGGCCGTGGAGGCCGCCTTCTTCGACGTCCCCGCGGTCGCGGCGTCGATGTACGTGCCCGGTGATCACCCCGGTTGGCGACAGCGGGAACTACCGCCGGAGCGATTCGACAATGCCGTGCTCGCGACGCGGTACCTCGTCAATGCCGCGTTCGACGCGGACGTGTTCGAGACCGCGGACTACCTGAACGTGAACGCACCGATGGCGGACAACGGCGAAACAGGGGCTGCCGCCCCGATGCGAGCCACGACTCCGTCCGACTGGTACGGGATGACCGCCGATCACCGGAAGGGTGACGAAACAGCCGACGGTGGCCGCCGGATCGCGTTCGACGACCCGATCTGGGGACGGATGACGCCGGAGGCGGTCCCCGACGATGTCGGGACAGACCGGCGGGCAGTCGTCGACGGCGAAGTGTCGGTCTCGCCGCTCACTGTCCCCCACGGGACGGACGAAGGCGGGACTCTCAGAGAACTCGTGGAGCGATACGGCGGAAGCGACGGGGGCGGCGAGTGAGCCGGTAAGAGATGCGGAGCCGAGCGTACGACTAGAGAAGGTCGCTACTCCCCGCCCGCGCTGACGGTAACCTGTGCCTCGGTGATGACGCGATCTCCCATCTCGTAGCCGGGTTCGTACACTTCGTGGACCGTTCCCTCAGGCTGGTCGCTCTCGACGCGGAGCATCACCTGGTGACGCGCCGGGTCAACCTCACTTCCAGGGTCGGGCGCTATCGGATCGACACCCTCGTCCGCGAGCACGTCGTCGAACTTCTCCAACGTTGATTCCACGCCGGGTCGAATATCGCTGCCGTCCTCTTGGTCGAGGGCTCTGAGGAGGTCGTTGCGGACGGGGGCGATCCGCTCGACGAGGGCCTCTGAGGCGCGCTCGCGGATCTCGTCGCGCTTGCGCTTGGCCCGCTCTTTGTAGTTGCTGAAGTCGGCCCGAACCCGAGCGAGCTTCGAGGTCAATTCGTCCACCTCCTGGCGGCGCTCGTCGAGCTCCGCCTCCAACTCAGCTACCTCGTCGGCGAGTTCGGCGTCGTAGTCGGCTACGCGGTCGGCGAGGCTCGGACCGTCGGTCGGCGTCGTGTCGTCGGCGTCGCCCATCGTAGCGGTGTCGTCCCCCGCAGCTGTGTCGTCCGCCGCAGTGGCGTCGTTGGTATCCGCCGCGCCAGCCTCCGCCGCGTCGGAAGATTCGGTTGTGTCGGCCTCCGCCGCGTCGTCCGACTCCGGCGTCTCGACCTCGACGGCGTCTTCGTCGCTCATGTCCGATCGAAGTCCGTCGGTGCGTATAAGCGTTGTAGAACACGGTCACGAGTTGCCGGGTTACTTATTCCGCCCGGCCGTATCGCCGGCAATGACTGCGCCGAACCGGAACACGCTGTGGGGGCGGGCGATTGTCGACGAACTCGTCGCCGCGAACGTCGACGCCGTCGTCGCCTCGCCGGGGAGCCGATCCACCCCATTGACGACCGCTGCCGTGCGCCACGACGACCTCCACGTCTTCTCGTTATTAGACGAGCGCTCGGCCGCCTACTTCGCGCTGGGCCGGGCCCGACGAACCGGCCGGGTCACACCGCTGATCTGTACCTCGGGAACCGCCGCGGCCAATTATCACCCGGCAGTGATGGAGGCCAGCAACGCGCGTGTTCCTCTGCTCGCTCTCACCGCGGACCGGCCCCCGGAGCTCCGCGACTCCGGAGCGAACCAGACGGCGGACCAAGAGAAGCTGTACGGAGACGCCGTTCGGTTTTATAAAGACCTTCCCGAACCCGCCGCCGCCGAGCGACCTCTTCGGTCGGTTCGGACGACCGTCGCTCGCGCGGTCGCAGTCGCTGAGGGCGCGGATGCCGGTCCGGTCCATCTCAACGTACCGTTCGCGAAGCCGCTGGAGCCGACGCCGGTTCCCGATGACGTTCCGGACGACCTCGATCCGACGGCAGCCGTCGGCCGCGACGGCCCGTACGTCGACGTATCTCCGGGAAGCCCAGAGCCGAGCGAGGAGACGCTCCGCACGCTGGCAGCCGACCTCTCAGCGGATCGTGGACTGATCGTCGCTGGACCAGCGGATCCGCCGGGACTTGACCCGGAAGCCGTGACCGCGCTCGCACACGCGACAGGGTATCCGATCCTCGCCGACCCGCTCTCTGGCGTTCGGTACGGCGGCCACACTCGCGTCGCACCCGTGATCGGTGCCTACGACGCATACCTATCGGCCCACCTCGCCGGGAGTGAGGCAGAGACGGTTGCCGACGGGACGGACGCCCACTGGGACGACCCCGAGGTCGTTGTTCGACTCGGTGCGTCACCCACCTCGAAGTCGCTTCGGAAGTACCTCGCTGCGACGGAAGCGGACCAGTACGTCGTCGACCCCGGGAGGCGGTGGCGCGAAGCCGAATTCGCCGCCACCGACCTCGTCGTTGCCGAACCGAGCCGACTCTGTGCGCGCCTCTCACGGCTCGTTCCGGGGAGCGGCGGTGACCCGGCGTGGCGTGACCAGTGGGAGACCGCTGACCGGGTCGCGGAGGCTATCCACGCCGGCGACGGATCCGCGGCGGAGCGGTCGGTGCGTGCGCCCGCGAGATCGAACTCCTTGTCCGCGAGTTCGGACTCCGCGAGCGCGAGTTCCGAGGCCCGTGGGATTCACGAGGGGGACGTTCTCCGTGCTGTCGGTGACGCAATCCCGGATCCCTCAACGCTGTTCGTCTCGAATTCGATGCCAGTCCGCGATCTCGACCGCTTTGTCCCGCCGTCGACGACGAACGTCACCGCGCTCGGTAACCGAGGCGTCTCTGGGATCGATGGGATCGTGTCGAGCGCACTCGGGGCCGGATCGGCGACGACAGACGACCTTACCCTTGTCGTCGGGGATTTAGCGCTGTATCACGACACGAACGGGCTGCTCGCGATCAACCGCTGTGACGTGGAGGTTACGATCGTTCTGATCAACAATGACGGGGGCGGGATCTTCCACGCGCTTCCGATCGAGTCCTTCGACCCACCGTTTACCGAGGCGTTCAAGACGCCACACGGCGTCGAGTTCGAACCGATGGCCGAACTCCACGGGCTAGAGTACGCGCGGATCGACGCACGGCCGGGAGGAAGCGACGACGCCCTCGAAGCGTTCACCGAGGCGTACACGCAAGCACAGGAGAGAGACGGCTCGCGTCTCATCGAGGTGCGAACGGACGGTGAGTCGAGTCACCGGACCCGCGAGCGACTCGGAGCGACGGTTGAAGACGCCGTTCGCGAGGCGGTCTCTGCGGAGTCTGTCGGTGACGACGCGGCGACGGGAGACACGGAGGGAGAGCAATGAAACGTGGCTGGTTTGCGGTACTCGGTGGGGGAATGCTCGTCGCCTTCGGGGTGGCAACGGCGCTGTTCGGAACCGGGTTTTGGTCCGCTCCGGTCCGGGCAGTACAGGGCCTCTTTCTGCTCGGCGGGGGCATCGCGTTCGTGTGGGGTGGCCGCGGTGAGGAGCGGTACGACCTCGAACCGATCCGGCTGGTCGGGCTCGGAACGCTCGCGCTCGGCGGTATCGCGCTGCTCAACGGCGTTGGCGTCCTGATTGGTGGGATTCCAGCTGAGACCGCGGAACTCGGTGCCGCGGTCGGCGCTGCGGTCAGCGGCTTCGCGCTCGCGTTCGTCGGCGGCGGGCTCTACCGGGGCGGTGACGCTATCGACATCGAACTCAGCGACGAGCCACTCCTGACGGACCGCTGAGAGTGCCAGCGACCCGGTCCAGCTGACCGATCACCCTACGGTGACCGTCGTCTGCGCGGTCGTCTCCTGTTCTTCTGCGGCGAGTTCACCCATGACACGGTACGACCCGGCTGGCGGGTCGGACCATGTTCCCTCGTAGGTCGCTGAGTCACCCGGTGCGAGTGTCTCACTGCCAAGCACCTGCGTGAACATCCGCCCGTCCGCGTGTCGCCAGACCTGATCGCCGGTGTCCGTGTCGTGGGCGATAAAATCCGCCCGTTGGCCGGTTCTGAACCGGACCGTTACCGGATCGGACCCATCGTTGGTGACGACCAGCGAGAGCCGGATCTCCGTGGTTTCGTCGCTCGTATCGCTGTTCGCTGTCTCTGCCGAGAGGGTTGCGGAAAGCATACGTGAGTACTGACACGCCGACTACGTAAACGCTGGCGACGACCGCCGGTCCTTATTGTCCGTCGGCCCGTGCTGATACGTGTGCAGGTTGTGGGCTATGACACCGGTGGAGGGGCCGCCGATAGCGACGCAGACAGAGGCGACAACACTGGGAATGGATTGTACGTCGCGAGCGGCGGTGAGATCGACTACCTCGATGCGAGCCCCGGAACGCAGCTATCGTTCGGACTCGGTCAGCGCCGATGTGCCGGAACAACCCACGAGGACGGCCACATCGACTGTGAGAGTCCAGACGCGCCGTACTGCGATTCACACTCTTCAGTCTGGGTGTGCGCCCGGTGTACCGGTACGTGTCTCAAAGACGAGATGGACTGCCACGAGGACCACGCGATGTATCTCGCAGCGTTCGCGCCGGACGTGTTCAAAGTGGGCGTCACCCGTCTGTGGCGGCTCAACACCCGGCTTCGCGAGCAGGGAGCGGACCGCGCGGCACACGTTCGAATCTTTCCCGACGGCCGGGTCGCCCGCGAGGTCGAGGCCGAGCTCGCGCGCGGCGACGACCTCGTCGACCGCGTTCGAGTCCCGACGAAGCTCGCGGGATTCGGACGAACGGTCGATGGCCGAGCGTGGGAGGCGTTGCTCGACCGATTCGATCCGATCGAGCGGTTCGATTTCGACTACGGGCTGGATCTTTCCGAGCGTCCCGTCGCAGAGACGATGGCTGCCGGGACCGTCCGCGGATGGAAGGGTCGGGTAGTGGTGCTCGACCGCAACGGCTCCACGTACGCGGTCGACGCGCGGGAGCTAGTCGGGTATGAACTGACCGAGGAGGTGCCCGAGCGAGACCTCCAGTCGAGCTTGGGCGCGTTCGGCGGGTAGGAAAGCCGACCGATCACGTCCCGAGCCCGTTCTCCGTCACGAACCGTCGGACGCCGAGGTACGCGACAGCGGCGATGCCCGCGTAAGCGACGACGGTCAGCGTTGTCGTGGCATCCGCGCTGTCGATGGCGAGCCGTGCGACCGCGTTCGTAGGGCCACCGGCCATCGCCGTTGCGCCCCCGAACAGGACGAGCACGGCGATGGAGTAGAGGAACTGTGCCGCCCGTCTATCGGGCGCAACCGCGGCAATCCCGGCAGCGACGGCGACCACGAGTGTCGTTAACGCGGTCATGAGCGCGAGAATCGTGCCCACATTGGCGACTGGAGTACCGTTGGCCTCAAGCAACAGCAGCCACAGCAACGCCTGACCGGGGGCGATCGCGACCGCGGTGAGCGCTTTCCCATCGAGTATCTCGCCTATTGTCACCGGAGCAACTCGGAGCAGTTCCAGGGTGCCCTCGTCGATCTCCTCCGTGATCGAGTCGACGACGAGCGATCCGGAGATGAAGACGGGAAGAAACACCAACACCGGGATCAGTATCGTGTACGTGAACGTGAAGTAGGGGCTCGTCCCCGTGGGATCCGGAAGCGGAAGGGGCTGTTCGGTCAGCCAACTGCTCCGTGACTCCCGCTCGGTCCGCTCGTACGTCCGTAACAGCTCCCGGAGTTGGACGACGACCACGGTCGTCTCGACGGTCGCGTCGGGCGCGGTTACGGCGGCTGTGACTCCGCCTCGATCGTCGCGGTTTACGACCACAACGGCGTCAGCCGCGTTCCGCTCGAAGGCTGATCGCGCGGCGAGCCCCGACTCGTAGCGAGTGACAGAGACACCAGTCACGTCGTCGGCAGCCCGTTCGAGATCCGCGACCGCGTCGCCCGCGCCGGCGACCTCCACTTCCGCGCCGTCGAGCGCACCCGGGTCGTACATCGAGACGAGCCCGACCACGAGAAACGACGAGAATGCGGCGATAAACAGCTGGATCCCGATCGCCAGCAGGATCGTCTTCTCCGCGCGCAGTCCTGCGAGTTCCCGCTTTCCGACCGTCAATCGGCTACCCATAGAGGCTCACCACCCCGAAGTTGTACGCCGCGTGGAGAAGCGTCGCCAGCACGAGCGTCACGGCGTAGTACGTTCGGTTCCGACTCGCGCCGACCGCGGTCAGTACCGTCGTGAACCCGTGGACGAGAAGCGGCAGGAAAAACAGCGCCGCGAGGAGGACTGGTGGGAGTCCAGCGACGCCCGCGACAGATCCGAACGCGGCCCGCCCGACGTACAGCTCTGTGAGTCCAACCGCCTGAACGACCGCAGTCGCCTTCTCCGCGAGGAAGAAGCCGATCCCGGAGGCGAGTCCAACTGCGAGCGCGACCCGGTCCGTGCGGGCGAACACCTCCCGCTCGAATCCGGCATAGAGGTGAACGCTCTTGGCGACCTCCTCGATGAACGCGATGGTCACAAGCAACACGGGAATGGAGACGGTCACCGGGAGCGCGAACAACACGGCGACCGCGAGCAGCTCCGCGACGAACACGAACGGGACCGTACAGGCCGTCAGAAACGCAACCGCCCCAAGGCCTCGGATCCGATCCGGCATCCACGCCGTAAGGCCGGTCACGGGAGGCCGACGGACGCCATCACCGACCGCGTACAGTCGGACCGCAAGCGCGTCGAGGAACTTCCGTGATACCGGCTTCTGAGTGAACAAGTCCTCCTCGCGGTACACGCCGAGACCGAGTCCGAACAGGAGAGCGGCGGCAATGGCGGTCGGTCCGGTTGCGAAGAGGAACTCGCCGAGTGAGACCGCCTCGCCCTGAAGATCGAATACGACGAGCGTGAGCGGAGAGATCAGCGCGACCGGTGTGACGTTCGTGAATATTGCTGGGACGAACGCGTAACTCGTCAGGAGGACGCTCACTGCGACGGTAACAAAGGTCAGTTCCTTGAACGACCGCGCAAACACCGCCCCCACGAACGTCGCGGCGAGGAACGCGGCCGCAAGTGGGAGTATCGCCACCACGGAAACAGGACCGCCCCCGACAACGAGCGCGATCAGGGCGGTGACCGCCACCGCGACCGCGACGTACGGGAGCGTCTTGCCAGCAACGATGTCGACGGGCGAAAGCGGCGTGACGAGCAGTGGCTCACCCCGACGGTTCGTCCGCTCGGCAAGGACCGACGAGCCGTACGCTTGTACGAGGAAATTCATCGGAACGAGAAAGACGAACGCCAACACGAGCGAGGCGAACGGGAACGGAGGCGTGATCGATCCGGGAGTACCCACGGACTCAGCCCCGAACGCCCCGCCACCGATTGACGGGACCGCGAACCCGCCGTCCGTCGCATCTTCGTCGTCGGTATCCTCGCCGTCGGTGTCCTCCCCGTCGGCTCCGCTCCGGTCGGCCTCCTCCTCGCTTTCGTCGGCGTCGTCAGGCTCACCCTCGGACGTGTCATCGCCGACCGTCGGATCACCGGTATTCGGGCCGATTCGGCTCGTGTACTGGAGCGTGACGGTGAGGGGGAACGCGGCTGTGCGGTTCGACTCCGCACGCATCAGCCGTTCGTTGTGACCTTCGACTGCCTCGCGGAACTCGGCGGCCGCGGCCTCACCTTTGGGTGTGTCCGTGGCGCGAACGATGACTCCATCAATCGCGTCGTGTTCGTGAACAACGAGGTCCGCGTTCGTGCCGAGCGTCGCACGCTCACCGGGGACGAGCGTCAGGGTGGGCTCCGCCTCGACCGCGTCCGCGTACGGCGAGTCGGTGTCGACGCCCACCCGATACACGTCGCGGTCGACGTTGAGTCCGACCACGCCGGCCGCGAGGCCCGCACCGACGACCGTGCCGGCAATCGCCAGCAACGCGACCGCAGCGAAAACGGTCCGGCGGTCGACGCCCCCTGAGGCGCGCGACGCTTCCCAGCGGGCCACTCGGAGGACCCGCTTCAGCCGGGTTCTCACTCCCTCCCCTCCGGCTGTTCCGCCGACACCGGATCCGTCGAGGCTGTGTCCGTCGCGTCGTCGGAGGCGGTTGTATCGTCGGGAGCGGTTGTATCGTCAGAGGCAGTTGTGTCGCCGAGAGCGGTCTCGTCCGAAATATCGCTGGCTCGCCGACCCGGCATCGGACGCCCAACCAGTTCGAGGAAGACATCCTCAAGGCTTGGTTCGCGGGTTCTGATATCGACCACTGTCCCGCCCGCGGTGGCCGCAGCCGTTCGCACCGTCTCGACCGCGTCCATCGTCGGAACCACGGTGCGAAACCGGTCGCCGACCGTCTCGACGGTCGCGTCCGGAAGCGATCCGTCGTGGTCGTCGCGGATCGCTTCGAGGTCGGGCGACACGTCCGTGTACACGTGATACGCGGTCTCCCCGTGTCGCTCGCGGATCTCGTCGACAGTACCGCGAGCGACGATCCGTCCCTCGTTCATGATTATCACCCGATCACAGACGGACTCAACGTGATACAGATTGTGTGCGGAAAATACGACGGTCTTCCCGGCCGCGCGAAGCTCGCGAGTGAACTCCAACACTGAGTTCGTCGTCACCGGATCCAATCCAGAAGCTGGCTCGTCGTACACCAACACATCGGGGTCGTTGACGAGCGACCGTGCGATTGCGACCTTCCGTTTCATGCCCTTCGAGACGTCGCCGAGCCGTCGGTCTCGATGGTCGAGTTCCAGTCGGTCGAGCGCGCTCTCGATACGCTCGTCCGCAACTGGACGGGGGACATCGTAGAGGTCGGCGAAAAACCGGAGGTAGGAGGTCGCGGTCATCTCCTCGTAGAGCGGCGACTCCTCGGGAAGGAACCCTAAGTGGTGTCGCATCGCCGATTCGGTGGAGTCGTAGCCGGCGACGCGCGCTTCTCCGTCGGTCGGCTCGACGAGCCCTGCGAGTATCTTCAGTGTCGTGGTCTTGCCCGCGCCGTTCGGTCCGACGATCCCGAACACCTCGCCCTCATCGACGCTGAAGTCGCTGTCGACGACGGCCGCGAAATCGCCGTACGTCTTCCGGAGTCCCGCGACCTCAATCATGCGTGCGACTCCGTCGTCACCTTGGTTAAAGCCACGCCCGTGGCTATCAGCGGCGAGAACGCGGCGGCTGCGACACAGCCTCTCAGTCGTCGGCCCACGCGTCGCCGTGTGCGCGGTAGCCGTCGAACTCGCCGCGCTCTATCTCGCGAGAGATCTCTGCTTTCGTCTCGCGGTCCAACTCAAGAAGATGACAGAGAGGATGACCCGGCGCTGCGACCGGGTTTTCGAGTGCTCCGAGGATCAGTCCGTCGAAAGGAGCCTCGACAACGCGCTCTTCGGTTTTGAAGTGGTTCGTTACAGCGGTAGCGAGGCGAAAGCCCACGGCTTTAGCCGTGGGATGAAGCCGACAACTGGGTAGCATACCACGGGTGTCGGCCTGCCCGATATTCCCACTTTTTAAAATCGTCCAGACATACCTTACAACTGTAACCGTGGTCACGACGACCGTCACCACGACGTTTCACAACCCATCCGGCGAGCGCCGCAGGGAGTGGCAACGCGCCACTCACCTGTACCGCGACACCAAGCAGTTCTGTATCGACGGATGGGAAGCCGACAAGTTCGGAATGAGCGTGACCACGGCCAGCATCGACAACGACCTGTATTCGGCTATACAGAATCAGGCTATCCGCGAAGCCAAATCCGACTACAAGAAAGACGGCATCGTGGAATACCACGCTAGCCAGCCGTTCGCGGTCAACAACCAGAACTGGGAGATCGACCGCACCGAGAACGGGTCGATCGTCGTCGGCTTCCCCTGTATCTCGGGGTGGTGGTACACGCCCATCGACGTATACGACGACATAGCCGACGACGTTGCCCGGCTCGTGGACGGTGAAGCCGACAAGTCCCGGTTACAGGTGTACCGCCGAGGAGACGACTGGTTCTGTACGTTCACCGTCGAGTACGACGCCGAGGCAGGCGAGGAGACGGCAATCGGCGTGGACATCGGACACAATCACTTGCTCGCCGCCGACGCTGAAACGGGCGAGTCGATGCTGGTGTCCGGTCGTGAGGAAAAATACGTCCGGCGCAAATATCGTTCCCTACGTGAGTCGCTTCAACAAGCGGGTGCGCTTCGCGCACGGAACCGCGTGGGTGACAAAGAGGAGCGCCGGATTCGTGACTGCAACCACAAAGCCTCCCGTCGCCTCATCGACTGGGCACAACAGTTCGAGAATCCCGTCCTGAAAATCGAGGACTTGGAAGGTATCAGAGACGGGAGTGACTGGCGTGGTGTTCACTCGTGGCATTTCCACCAGTTGCAGGAGTTCACCGTCTACAAGGCAGAGCAGGCCGGGATTCGCGTTGAAGAGGTTGACCCGTTCCGGACGAGTCAACGCTGTTCGGCCTGCAGTGCCGAAGGCTCACGTGACGGCGACTACTTCTCGTGTTCCGAGTGCGATCGTGGCCGCCACGCCGACCTGAACGCCGCCGAGAACATCCGACAACGGGAGGGAGAACCATGCACGGCCTAACAGTTCGGCTGAGGCGAACCGTGCGGCCTCGTGGACTGAACACTCCACCGTCTGCTTCGCAGACGCTCGGCGTGACCGGGGAGGAAGGCCGCTTTGACCCGGCTGTACGCGCTGAAAAGCACGTCCGGGGTCGTAACCGGACGGCGACCGCTGACGTGGGACGCGAAAGCGTACTTCACCGCCGAGGAAACGCGCAACCTGAATATCCCCTTCGGGGAATCCCACCGCTAAAGCGGTGGGAGGAGGTCAAACACGTGGAGACAGACAATCGTCCCGTGGAGTCCACTGGGGTCGTATCGGTCCGCGACTTCTTGGACCACCTTGACGCCGTTGAGCTCGTCGCCGTGGATGCCGGCGCTGAGGAAGATGGTCGGCCCACCGTGTTCGCCGTTGATCACGGTGATCGGGACCTCGATTGGGTCACCGAGGTAGCTCTCGCCCACCTCGTACCGGATGTGTCGTTTCTCCCCCGGATCGACCGCCGCATCGTACTGGAACGGCTCTGATGGTGCGGGTTCGGTGTTCATGCTTCCCGGTCGTGGGCGACCCGCAAAAACACACCGCCCAGTTGTTCTCCACGAAACCGACTCCGGAGCCGTTCCCCCATCTCGCCGACAGGCTTACACTGGTGGTGAGCAATTTCCCGCTCATGAGACAGGGTCGAGAGGAGAATGAGCCGGGACGAAGCGCCGAGTCGGCGTCCGGCTCGACCCCCGACGCTGAACGCGAATCGACATCTTTCGATGTCACTCGCGACGAACTCCGAATGACGTTCGACTACCAAGTGAGTCGGCTTCAAGAGATCGACACGAAGGCGATCGAGATCCTCAAAGCGAACCTGCTGCTCATCGGGCTTGTGGTCACCGGCGGATCGATACTGGTCCAGACCGACCTGGAGATCGCGGCATTCCTCAACCCATTCACCGTCGTTGGTGGGTTGCTGTTGCTGGGATCGACCGGACTCGCAGCGGTGACGTACACCGCCTCCGACATCCGTGGCGGCCTCGATACGGAGGCGATCGAGTCGATCATCGCTGCTCGCTCCCGTTCTCTCGACGACGTGTCGACCGGATCTGTCCACGCCGAGGACGATGCCGTCGAGTTCGACGAACGGCTGCTGCGGAGCTACGCGGAGTGGATCGAGTACAACGCCCGAGTCACCGCCGTCAACGACCTGCTCGCGACGGTGACGGTCGTGTCCGTCTTCGTCGCGTTCGTCTACGTGATCGCGGGTGTCGCTGTCGGCGGTGCCGGACTCTCCACGGGAGCGGTGTGGCTGACGTTTCTCGCGGTCAGCGTCGTCATGTTCGGGTTTTCGTACATTGTCGTCCACATGGATCACGTCGACGCCGCGCCCGATCGCTTGCCGGGGACCTTCGAGGGCGTCCGGATCTCAAAAGGCGGGAGTCGCCGCCGCGGAACGACTTCGCTTCGGCGGATGATCGACCCTCGGCAATCCGCAGCGGATCTCGGTGACGATGCCCGCGACGACGATCTCACTGCGGAGTAGTCGCCGGTGGGGGGTTCGGCAACAGGAAACCGAATTGCGTCCGAACGGCACCGATATCGGCCCGGATCGAGTCGAGATGGTACGGATAGAGCCGTTGCTCACTGGCGTTTAAGGGGTCAGTTAACAGAGGACTATCTGATACCCTCGCGTTGGTTATTCTTCTTCCTCTTCTTCGACGTTCGGGTGTCGTCCGCCTCGTTCCCAGACGGCGCTTGCAGAGGTGTCATTCGGTGCTGTGTGTGAGACGTCTTTCATCGTGTCGCGGTCGGAATCGGTCATCTTGCTACCGCCTAACCCAGATCCGTATATTAACGCTTCGTGGAAAGAGATAATGATACCCATTATCATATAAGGAAATATTAATAGGCTGTTTATGTCCGATCGACTCGAAGGATCGGACTGTGACTCACGCCGATACGACGACCAGAGGTGGGGACCGTCAGACCGCAACCGTGACTCGTGAGGGCTGTTCCCTTCTCGTCGCTCGGGAGGTCCATGTCTCGCCAACGACGGCGATCAGGAGGCTCCGAGATACCCGTACATGGAGCGAATGGAGTCCGTCGATTCGGGGCGTCGAGAGCGACGACCGCTTCGTCCGGGAGGGAACCCGCGGTCGCGTCCGCGTCGCCGGCGCGTGGATCCCCTTCGAGGTCACCGCCTTTTCAGGGCGGCAGTGGCGCTGGCGCGTGGCTGGGATCCCGGCCACAGGTCACCGAGTTGAGGCGTACGCGGGCGATTCGGAGCGGTGTCGGGTCGCGATCGAGGTCCCAATCGTCGCCGCCGGCTACGTGCCTGTTTGCCGGCGGGCGCTCGACCGGTTCGCAACGCTCGTCGAGGACGAGTGACCGGACCGGTCAGTTCTCGTAGCCCGCCTCGAACGGGTCGATGACTTCGCTCCCCGGTTCGCCCTCGTCGTGGGTGAAACCGGGACCCTCGGTTGCCAACTCAAAGACGAGTCCGTCCGGATCGCTGAAGTAGATGCTTTTGAAGTACGTCCGGTCTTTTATTTCGGAGACGTTGACGTTGTGGTCGCGGAGATACGTCTGCCACTCGCGGAGCGTCTCCTCGTCGGCGACGCCGAACGCGAAGTGGTGGCTCGCGCCGGGACCGGGCGCACCCTGCGAGTTCGGGTACTCGAAGTAGGTGACGGTTGTCCCCGGTTCACCACTTGGGGTCGAGGAAAAGTAGTAGTGTGGCGTTCCCGGATCGTCGTAGTTCTGCGTTCGCTTGACCGTGTGCCAGCCGAGCGTCTCCTCATAAAAGGCGACGGTCGCCTCCATGTCGGTACAGATGTTCGTGACGTGGTGGAGTCCGGTCGTTGGCGGCGGGTCGGTCATTTCAGTCATGGGTTGTGTACACGCGGCTCTTACCGTCCATGCTAAAAGAAATTGCCTGTAATCCACCGTCTCGCACGCTGGTCTCCGTCACTCGGCACGAACCGGGGTGTTCGTCCGCCCCACTCGGCGGGCTTCGATAGCACGCGTTATTCGATCAGCGGCGCGCTTGGCCCCGGGGATGTTCGGCGCATACGGGCCGACCACGCCGAGCGCCAGCGCACCGGAGACGTACAGCGGGAGAGCCGCACCATCGGTCGTTTCCCACGCCAGCGTCTTGTCGACGAGCATCGGAAGCCCACGATGCCCGCGTGCGAGGTTCAGGTCCGCAGCCAGCCGGTCGATGAACGGCTGCTGAAAGGCCGGCTCGAACCCGGTCGCACAGACGACACGGTCCCCTTCCAACACCTCTCCGTCCTGAAGCCGGAGTGCGACACCGCCTTCGGTCGGGGTCGCAGTCTCGATGTCACCTTCGAGCAGCCGAAGCCGTCCGTCGCCAATCTGAGCGTCGAGCGGCTCGTATAAGTACGGCGGCACCGTCGCTGAGTGTCTGGCGTCGCGGACGGCATCGAGTCGCGCCTTCGAGGCCCGCGGATATTGGTGGAGCTCTCGTTCGATATGGTTCCAGTTGAGCCACGGCGGATCTGCCTCCGAGACCTCCCACTCCAGTGGGTGACGACTCACCATCGTCACCGACTCCCGCTCGCTCAGGACACACGCGAGTTGGACGGCGGTGATCCCCCCACCGACGACGATGGTTCGGCTGGTGTCGGCTTCGGGGTCGAAGTCGCCCCAGACGTGGTCGATGCCGTCGACGCCTCGTGCCCAGTCGGGAACGCGGTTCCCGCCCCCGTGACCGATGGCGAGCACACAGGCGGCAGTGTCTATTCGGCCGGTGGACGTTTCAAGCTGGAACTCACCGTTGGTTCCCCTCTCAATGTGCTCTACCCGGGCCTGCCTGTGGAGCGAATTGAGATTGTTCGACTCAATAAACCGGTCGGCGTGGTCCATAAAGAGATCCAGTGAGGGGCGCTCGGGATAGTCGACGGTCGATAGGAGCTCGTCCTCGCGGCCGGTCGCCTCCGCGAACGATTCGAGGCTGAACGGCTCCGTGCCGACGTGTTGGACGTACGTCGAGCGGAGCGCCTCCATCCCGCAGGCGTTCGTTTTCCGGCGGAAGGAGTCCAGCAGCTGGTCGTTGGGGTCGATGATGGCGATCGCATGACGATCCAGTCCGGCGTCTTCGATCAGCCGTCCTGCGAGATGTGTTCCATGGATACCGCCACCGAGTATCACACAGTCGAATCTGCCACTTGGGTGGTTCTCGTTCATGCGAAGGGACACAGTCGTGTTCGAACAGAGCAGTGGAAAGTTAATAAATTTGCTGTTAGAGATAACAAGAACTATTTACAAACAGTTCATGGTTGGTAACACATGGAACGTGAGACAACGCCCGTCACGGTGCTATCGGGCACACTCGGTGCCGGCAAAACGACCACGCTCAATCACCTGTTGTCCAAGAGCGGCGACCGCGACCTCGCCGTCCTCGTCAACGACATGGGCGAAGTGAACGTCGACGCCGAACTCGTCGCCGAGTCCTCCGACATCTCGAACGAAGACGAGGAGCTGATCGAACTCGACGACGGCTGTATCTGCTGTGAGCTCCGTGGTGATCTCCTGGACGCCATCGGAAACCTCACCAGAGAGCGGGAGTTCGACGCGATCATCGTGGAATCGACCGGCGTTGCCGAACCGCTACCGGTCGCACAGACGCTGACACTCGGATTCGACCAGTCGGATCTCGATCCAACCGAGTTCTACGAGGAGACCGGGATCGAGCCGCTCGATGCGTGTCACATGGACACCGCAGTCACCGTCGTCGACGCCCACCAGTTCCACGATGCGATGAACTCCACTGAGTTGTTGGACGACGATGGTACCGAGAAACCCCTCGCCGACCTTCTCGTTGAACAGGTCGAGTTCTGTGACGTGTTGTTGCTCAACAAATGTGATCTCGTCGACGAAGCGACGCTGGCTGAGATCGAGTCGGTCCTCGAAACCCTCCAGCCTCGCGCGGAGATCCTCCGGACGACGCATGGCCGCGTCGATGTCGACGATATCGTCGACACCGGTCGGTTCAACTTCGAGGAGGCTAGCCGGTCTCGGGGCTGGATGCGAGAGCTACAGGAGCCCCACGAGTCGGCGGAGGAAGAACACGGCGTGACCTCATTTGTCTTCGAGGCGCGTCGCCCGTTCCATCCGGAGCGGTTCGCCACGCTTCTCGACGAGTTTCCGGAGTCGGTCGTCCGCTCGAAGGGACACTTCTGGCTGGCCGGCCGCGAGACCGAAGCGATCATGCTCAACGTCGCAGGACGGTCCGTCAGAGTTGCTCCGGCTGGGCCGTGGGTCGCCGCGCTTCCGCCAGAGGAACGTCGTGAGCGACGCGAGGCGATCCCGGAACTCGACGAGAGCTGGGACGAGGAGTGGGGTGATCGCGGCACCCAACTCGTGTTGATCGGCACCGAGATGGACCACGACGCGCTCCGCGAGCAACTCGACGACTGTGTGCTCACGGACCGGGAGATGGCGGCTGACTGGTCAGCGTTCGATGACCGGTTTCCGACGTTCGAGCCGCCAGGCGAAGACGACGCGGGGGCCGACACGACGACTGACGCCGACGAACAGGAGGAGATCAGCCTTGCGGACTGAGTCGCCACCTGACTCGGGAGACGCTCGCGGGGAGCGGCAGCCGACCGACGAGACGGATTGGCAGTGTGACGCAGTCGTTGAACAGCGAGACGGCCAGCCGGATCAGTGTACGATCTACTCGACCGCGTCGGCGGATCCGGTGGCGACGACGTGGATCTCCGCATCGGCGGGATCGTACTGTTCCGTGGAGGCGTGCCGATGACGGGGCCGTTCCAGCGGGCAGTCAAAGGTAACGTCGAACACGGACGCCGCGAAGAGGCGATCGCCACGCTCGCGGCGGACGGCCGGGTCAGAGACCTCGCGGTGCTCGTCCGCACCCGAGGGCTTCCCGGTGGCCTGCGACGCCGAGCAATCGACGGGTTGGTTCGGTGCGGTGCCGAGGAGGCGCTCGATGACATCGCCACCGACAGTACGGTTCCAGACGAACTCAGGCGAACAGCGGAGCGACGATGACCAACGCGACCGACGATCAAAACGGATCGGAGCGCCGTGTTTGCCGTGTTAGCGGCCGCGAGCAGGGACTAGTCGGGAAGTACGACATCTATCTCAGTCGGCAGGCCTTCCGGGAGATGGCCCGCGACATGGGGTTCGAAAAGTACGACTGATCGGCGCGGGTGCGATGAGTCGGGGCGGCTTACAACAGGCCGATCCCGAGACCGTACGGCCACGCGGTGCCGCCCACGGCGAGCAGCGCGATGGCAGCGCCGGCACCGTAGAGGTTCTTGAGAAAGCTGGTCATCTCAGATTGTTTGTCTTCTGGGTCGTCGATCGACCAAAAGTCGTGCATCGTGACGGCGGAAACGAGCAGGAAGATGGCGAGCCCCCCAGCAGCGATCACGGGGTACGCGCCGACGACGATCCCGATCCCACCGAGAACGAGGAGAACGCCGGACGCGACCACGGAGAATCGCGGTGCGGGAAGCCCCTTGAACTCGGCGTAGCCGGCCATCGTGTCGAGGTCCATGAAGTGGTTCAGGCCCATGAAGGCGAGCACACCTCCGAACAGGAGGCGGCCAAGCAGGAACAGTTCACCGGCGAAGGCGGTATCGAGCTGTAGCGGTAACGCAGCGATTTCTGCTAACATTGTGTAATCACGTATACGGACGTAACCTATATATCGATTCCCGGACAATAGGGTAAGTAGGTAACACCGATGTCATCACAGGACCTCGCCGACACGAAGCGACCGGCGGAGACGGAGGAAGCGACCCGATCGGACGGGGAGGAGACGACGGATCCTGCGGCTGACTGGGACGAGCCGCGCTCGGAGACGCCGTGTCCGGTAATCGACTCACTCGAACAGATTGGCTCGCGCTGGCGGCTCGTCGTTCTCTATGAGCTTCAGAACGGCGAACGTCGGTTCAACGAGCTTAAACGCGAGACCGACGCCAACGCCCGGACCCTCTCACGCGTGCTCGATGACCTCCAAGACTCTGGTTTCGTCGCCCGTCGCATGGAGGAGGATGCCCCGGTAGCAACGTACTACAGCCTCACCGACAAGGGCGAGTCGCTCGCGCCCGTCTTTGCCGAGATCGACGAGTGGGCAAACGAGTGGCTCGCCGAGTGCGGGGCATCGGTGGACGGCGACGCCTAGTCGCCGAAACCGACACCTTCCTTCGGCCCTAACTGACTCCCGTGTACGCCGGACTGAAGAACACTCCCTGCTGTTTGTGTGGGCGCGACGAGACGCAGTCCCGAATCGAAGTGCCGCCACGTGCGGTAGAGTTGATGGAGAACGGCGGTCCGATCGCGTGGCGAGACATCGTCGGTGGCGTTACGCTCCGGTTTTGTGCGGACGACTGGGCGCTCGTGAGCGACCTCGCCATCGAGATGGACACACATCCGCTCTCGCGGTGTAACGCCGCACACGTCTCGCTTGACCTCCGTGAGGACCACGAGGCGCTCCTCTCGGCGACGAAGGAGGCCACCGATCAGACCAAGTTGGAGGCGGAGCTGGAAGCACGGGCGGAGGAAACGCTCGCCGCGGTCGACGACCCGTACACGGACTCACGCGATGTCGTCGAGGCGATCGTTGTATTACGAGCGTTAGAAGAACTCGGCGTCCGAGACCCACCGGGCGACCCGGTCCGTCCCTGAGTCGCGTGACTTGACCCGCGGGACCCGGTTACCATCGGACCTCGAACCCGTCCATTTCCTCCGGTTTCTCGCGAGTGACATCTACATCGTCGACCTCGGCGGCGCGGCTTCCGGTGTGACACCACTCGATCATGGCCTCGACTGCGGATTCGGACCCCTCGAACACCGCCTCCACCCGTCCGTCATCGAGGTTCCGAACCCACCCGTCGACCTCCTTCTCGCGGGCGGTGTCCCGCGTCGACGCTCGGTAGTAGACGCCCTGTACGCGGCCGGAGACGTACACGTGTGCGCGGACGGTGTCAGACATTGTTCTTCGCTTGTACCAGGTCGTTGTTAACTGCTTGCGGACCGATCCCGGACCGACGCCTACTAACTTCCGGCGGTCGACTGATCGGGTATGGAACTGTTCGGAACCGCGGGTATCCGTGGACGCGTCGAGGAGCGAGTCACCCCGGAGCTCGCGCTCGCGGTCGGCCGTGCCGTTGCGGCGGAGATACGTGAGACACACGGTAGAGACGGCGAAAGCGTCGGATCGGATCTGACTCCCGAGGTCGTGCTCGCTCGTGACGGTCGGGTCACCGGTCCAGCTATCGCCGCCGCAATGGAGTCGGGACTTGCCTCCGGTGGGGTGTCCGTACTGCGCGCGGGTCAGCTTCCGACTCCCGGGCTCGCGTACGCCTCACAGGGGCGGTACGGGGTAATGCTCACCGCCTCACACAACCCGCCGGGCGACAACGGAATCAAGCTCTTTCGTGATGGCGTAGAGTTCGACCGGGAACTCGAACGTGCGATCGAGCGGCGAGTCGGCGACGACGAACCGGCCGCGGAGTGGGACGCGTGGACGACGACGGAACGAGGAGATACCCTAGAGTCGTACCTCGGCGCGGTCGTGACGTACGCAAGAGAGTTCGGTGAGATCGATGGCCGAAACGATCACGAGGCTCTCGACGGCCTCCGGATCGTTGTCGACTGTGGGAACGGGATGGCCGGTCCGGCGACGCCGGCTGTACTCCGGGAACTCGGGGCTACAGTCGTCACGCTCAACGGGAACGTCGACGGTCACTTCCCCGGGCGCGGGAGCAAACCCACGCCGGAGAGTCTCCGCGACCTCCGGGCGTTCGTGGCGGACGCGAACGAGGGCGTGGCGGATCCGGGGCGACCGGGGACCGACGGCGACGCCGAGGGGTTCGCGTTCGGGATCGGCCACGACGGCGACGCCGACCGGCTCGTCCTCGTCGACGCCGCCGGCAACGTGGTCCATGAGGACACCGTGTTGGCGATTCTCGCGGAACGGTACGCCCGTCGGTCGAAGGCAGACGACCCGGTAATCGTGACCACGCCGAACGCTTCCGGCCGCATCGACGAGCGTGTGCGCGCCGCTGGCGGCCGCGTCGAGCGCGTCCGACTCGGCGCGCTTCACGAGGGGATCGCGTCAGTGGAAGCCGCCGGCGACACGGTCGCGTTCGCAGCTGAACCGTGGAAACACGTTCACGTCCCGTTCGGTGGCTGGATCGACGGCGTTTGTTCGGCCGCCGTGCTCGCACGGCTCGTCGCAGCCGACGGGCTCGACGCGCTCCGGGAGCCGATCACCGAACGACCCTACCGAAAGGTCAGCGTCGACTGTCCGGACGACCGAAAGGCGGCGGTTATGGCGGACCTGATCGAACGCCTTCCGGAGACGTTTTCGGATGCGACGGTCGACACGGATCATGGAGTTCGATTGGAGTTTGCGGACGCGTCGTGGACGCTCGTCCGCCCGTCAGGAACAGAGCCGTACATCCGGGTGTACGCCGAAAGCGACGATGTTGACGAACTGGTCGAGCAGGTCGAAGCGGTCGTGACAGCTGCGGTCGACGCGGCGGATTAGATATCACGCTGACAGCTACGAGCGTCGGCAGCTAGACGGGCGGTTCTTCGCTGTCCATCGGTGAGGGAAGTCGTAGGTCGGCAAACTCGTCGAGATCGCCCACGCCGGTGACGATCCGAACCTCGTCGGTGACCGGGACACCAACACACGAGAGCCGAGCGTTCGTCTCACGGATGCGTTCCTTGGAGAGGATCGACTGGCCGGGCATCGCTACGTCCCCATCGACGACGATGACGGCGCAGTTCGAGCACGCGCCGCCGCGACAAGCGTACGGCCAAGAGCGACCGCCGCGCTCCGCTGCTTCGAGTATCGACTCCTCCGGTTCGACGAGGAATCGCCCGTAGTCCGGCAGATCGAGGTCTGATTCGGCTGCCTTCTCGAACAGGTCCGGATCCTCGAACGACCACCCCCGTTCCTCGACAGCGTCGTACGAGAGGTGATACACCGTCGACGGCGACCCAGTCGTTAGGGGCTGGACGCCACCCTCCGCGTACCGTCTGATGACATCGGCGGCCTCCGGAACCGGCCGGCTCTCTAGCGCGTCGAACCAGTCGACGACCGTGGCCACAGAGAGGTTCGACTCCTCGGCGACCGCCGCTATCTCGACGCCCTCCCGACGGGCGATCTCGGCGACGTACGAGGGATCGTCGATCGCGTCGATCGTCTCTTCGGCCGCCTCGGCTGACCACCCATACCACGAGGCCAGCTCGTTGACGCCGATTCCCCGGTCGTACGCGATTGCGGCCATCAGAGCTTCGCTCGTCCGTGCCTCTTCGACCTCGCTAAGCCACTCTCGGAGCGTGTCGACATCGGCGTGGGTGAGCCCCGTCATGTGATAGCATTGACTTCGGATCCACCTAAGTACCATCACTAACAGTAATTTGATGTTTCGATTCTGTACGTATCCCGTCGCTTCGTGGAGGTCCGAAACGGGAGTAAAGAGTTTTGGCCCGGGCGTGACAGGGGACGGTAATGAGTATCGACGAGTATGATGTCGTCGTGGCGGGAGCGGGAACCGCCGGCTGTTATGCTGCCGCGACGATCGCGAACGAGGGACTCAATGTCGTCATCGTCGAGCGAAAAGACGAGACGGAAGCCGGTCACATCGCCTGTGGGGACGCACTGAAAGGCGCGGACAATTTCCCCGAGGTCATTCCGAAGGACCGACTGGAGCCGGCGTTCACGAACACCGGTGTCGACCACGGTCGGTTCGAGATACCGCAGGAAGACACCGTTCTTGAGATCCCCGTCCCGGGGGAACTCGCCGTCATCGACCGGTGGGAGTACGGCCGCCAGATCATCGCCGGGGCGGAGGAGGCCGGCGTCGATTTCCACTACGACACGGTGATCAACGACGTGATCCAGGCAGCCGACGGTCGCGTGACCGGACTGCGAGCCAAACGGAAGGGAGACCCAGTCACCTACAAGTCGGATATTGTCATCGACGGTGCGGGGTCGCTGTCGCTGCTACAGGATAAGGCCGATTTCTCGGACTCGACGTTCGACACCAACGTCCGCTACTCACAGTTCTGTTCGGCCTATCGGGAAATAGTCGAGGTGCCGGAGCCGGTCGAGTGGGACGACGCACTCGTGTTCAAAGCGACTGACCGCGCGGCGGGCTATCTCTGGTACTTCCCGCGGACGAGCACGGAGATCAACGCCGGATTGGGCTTCCAAATGAACGAGGAGCCGATGCAGTTGGTCGAGGCGTTGAAACGCGACCTCCGGAACCGCCCCGAGTTTGAGGGGGCAGAGGTCACGGACAAACTCGGTGCCGCGCTGCCCACTCGGCGACCGTACGACTCCGCGGTCGCACCGGGGTACATGGCCGTCGGTGACGCGGCAGGACACGTGAACCCCACGACCGGTGGTGGGATCGCTGGAGCCGCGTACGCCGGAAAGTACGCGGGCGAGCAGGCGATTAAAGCGATCGGCGACAGCGATGTCAGCGAGGAGAACCTCTGGCGGTACAATAAACGCGTGATGGATCACTTCGGCGGCCGGTACGCCGGACTCGACGTGTACAACGTCCTCGCAACCGCGGTCGATGTCGATGACCTGATGGGGTTGCTCGCGGCCCTGCCCGGCGAGAAGCTCGCCGAGGCCCTGTACGAAGGGTCGACATCCATGTCGTTCGGACTGAAGCTGAAGGCGGCGGTCCAGAGCTTCGGCTACTGGGGGACCATCCGGAACTTCTACCAGACGAAGTCGCTGGCAGACGAGCTGCTCGATCATTACGAGTCGTATCCGACCAGTCCCGCAGCAATGGCCAACTGGTCGAGCGAGCGTGACGCCGTGATGGATCGGATCTACGAGACGACGGGTGCCGAGCCGAAGTACTAACGCACACGCCGTACTTTCAGTCCGTTAATCCCACGTCACCCACAGCAAGAACGCGAGCGCAACCGTCTGGAAAACGTGGACGACGATGTTCGCGCGCCACGCCAGCGGCGGCATATCGGTTGCGAACCATACAGCCAACACTGGATGGAACAGGTAAAAGTAGAGTGAGAGCGCGTTCTGTGCGAGCAGTAGGACACCGAAGACCGCCAACCCGAGCGCGTGTTTCGACCGGAACGAGAGGTAGTTCCGGCCCCACACCCACGTCAGCCCCAGCAGCATCACGAGGTTCAACGACACGCTGACGCGAGCGACGTCTATCCACCCTACGACCATCCGCACCCTCCCTGTGTTCGGGTCAACGCAGTCATACCGGTAACCCGTCAGCTATCTCTTCGACTATTTCCCAGTTTCGCTCGACGCCTTCCGTTGGGTAGTACACCGTGCCGTAGCCGTCGCCGGTGCGCGTGACCACGTCGTGTTCCCGGAGCACGTCGAGATGATGGCGAACGGTCGTGTAGTCCAACTCGAGGAGTTCCGCCAACTGATTGGCGTTTCGTGGACGCTCGTTTATCGCCCGCAGAATACGGACGCGATTGGGGCCGCCCCGGGTGCCGGTGAGCACGTACCAGAGCACGGCCTCCATGGTAGATATACGTGGCTGAGACCGCCTAAACCTACCGCCTACGAGGGTTCTTGCCGACGAGACATCACCGGCGAGCGTGCCGCAGCAACGCTGTCCTTGGAGTCAGATCGGCGTCGTTGAGAGTCGGGTGATCGCTCGTGAGAGAACGTCGATCCCCACCGCCACATCGCGCTCGACCACATCGAACGTCCCGGTGTGGTGACCACCGGGATGATCGGTGCCGACGCCGACGTAACAAGCGAGGCCACCGTGCTCTTGGACGCCCCGCATCAGATACGTCGCGTCTTCGGAGCCACCGAGGTCGGCACGGTCGACGATCTCCGTGACGCCATCGACATCGGCGGCGACATCACCTATCAGGTCGGCAAGCGCCGCGTCGCTTTCGGCGGAGGGCGCTTCACCTTTGGTGGAGACATCGACGTCGACATCGTGCATCTCCGCGGCCGAGTTGAGCACCCGGTCAGCGTGTTCAGACATGTGATCGGCGAGTTCCGTGGTCCCGCCGCGGACCTCGCCCTCGACGTACGACTCTTCCGGGATAATGTTCGTCGCAGTGCCGCCGCCGACGAGGCCGGCGTTCACCCGAGTCGGTCCGTCGGAGTGTCGTGGGATCGCATAGAGGTTCTGGACCGCCGCCGCCATCGCCTGTACCGTGTTTCGGCCCTCCTCGGGGCGTGCGCCGGCGTGTGCGGGTTCGCCCTCGAACTCCGCGAGGAAGTGTCTCACCGCGAGGAACCCCTCCACGCCACAGACGACCTCGCCCGACGGATGGTCCAGCCCGATGTGGACCGCGTAGAGGTACTCAACGTCGTCGAGATGGCCAGACTCCGCCATGGGCTTCCCGCCAGAGACCTGCTCTTCGGCGGGCTGGAAGAACACTTTGAGTGTACCGGAGAAGTCGGAGTCGAGGACAGCGTCTATCACCCCAAGTCCGATCGTTGCGTGGACATCGTGTCCGCAAGCGTGCATGTATCCCTCGGTGTTAGACCGGAACCCCTCAGCGGCGGGAGCGTGGTCGTCGGCCTCGGACTCGCGGATCGGCAGTGCGTCGATGTCGACGCGGAGGCCGACGACAGGGCCATCGCCGCGCTCCACGACGGCGACACAGCCGGTTTGGCCGCCGGCGAGCGTGTCGAGCACATCGGGGTCCGCGCCCGCGTCCCGAGCCCGTTCGAGCCACTCGTCGAGTTCCGCGTCGTCGGGGACGTTCATTCGCTCGTCGCCGGCGAGTGCGTCGGGCCCGACGTGTAACTCGGTGAGATCGCGCTCGCGCAGCGCCGAGACGATTCGGGCGGTCGTGTAAAACTCACACCACGCGGGCTCCGGATGACGGTGGAGATCGCGACGGAATTCACGATACGGATCCGCAAGGACGACGGAGTCGCTCATACGACCGGGTGGGCCGCAGCCAACTTAAAAGGTTGAGTGGTCGTCCGGTGCGGTGGCGACGATCCAATATTGACACTGCGCCATACGGTGACTTGGCTCTGTCGAAATCCTTCACAACTGATACGAACTGCGTGCTGAATACAGGGCGCGAATGCAGCACGGGCTGAAGCTCGATCCGGAAGGATAGTTGTTGGTCAGCATGGGACGAGCAGTCAATAAAAAGAACGACCGGTACAGGTAGAGACTGGAAAGTATACGTGAAATATATTGTAATCACGGGAAAGCTTTTGAATCTTCCCATAAAATATGGTATTACACCATGTCAAAATCGACGGACGAACGAGGCCGGATTTATCTCCCAAAAGACGTCCGAGAGAGGTTCGGTAACCAGTACCGCATTGTCGAACTCCCGAGTCATGTCGCTCTCTTTCCCGTCGACGAAGACCCGATTGCGGGGCTCCGAGCTGCCGTTGGCGATGCGTTCGTAGAGACGGAAGCCGCCGATCTGAAAGCAGACGCACGTGAGGCGATCTCTCGAGAGGTGCGAGAGGAAGCAGAAGCTCGGTCACAGGCCGGTCAGGAGTGACCTGTGTACGTCGAAACTGACTTTCTCACAGCGTTGGTAAAGGACGATGACTGGCTTCAGGAAGCCGCAATCCGGGCCCTCGACGAGCACGATAATATTCACACATCGATACTTGCATATGCCGAGGTGCTGGTGCTGTTCTACGATCGTGAGACTGCCGAGTATGAGATCGACGCACCACGGGCGATCACCAACTTACTCGAACTTGTTCCGATCGTCCCGAAAGAACACGAAGAAGCGGTTCTGGCCGCCGCAGCGTTCCTCGATGAGTACGAACTCACACCATTTGACGCACTTCATGCTGGACTCGTCACAACCAGCGAAGGGTGCGTTCTTTCGACCGAGCAGGACTACGACAGTGTCGGCCTCGACCGCACACCCTTGGAATCTTCATTTTCGGAGTGACTCTGTCAATACGCACCCTTATTATAACAGCTAATTCACCGCAGATCGGTTGAAACGGATAAAATCCGTCTGCTACACTGATCCTCTATATTCAGCGCGATACGAGAAACATATCATTATTTGAAGACTTCGACAGAGCCGCTGACTTATAAATCGTTATCATGGAGACGACTAATATAAAACACCGATACAGCGACAGTCGTGCTACCACTGCGTAACGATAGCGACAATTTATAAGCGACCGCGCCAGCGACGGCCGAAAAGTCACCTGCCGCTCCGCGGTACCGATACGCGACTACAGTCGGATTCGCTCCACCGTGGTGCCGGCCGTCGTGAGGTCCTCGTCGGTTGCGGCTGCGACGATCATCGTGTGCGCGTCGACCGCCGGGTCCAGTCGGATCTCGAACTCGCCGGCGGCGGGGGTTCCAAGCGACGAGCCATCCGCGGTGTACACGGAGACGACTGCGCCGTCGGTCTCGCCGGAGACGACGACCTCGTCGGCGACGAAGTCGGCCGTGACGGACAGTTCGGGCCCGTCGGGTCGATCGCTCGCAACGTATCTGTTACGGACGAACTCCGGGGTCTCGACCGGCTCGCCGGCGTCGACGCCGTGTGCGAGGCGAATGAACCCAGCCATCGACCACGCAAGCGGGGTCGCCCCCCCGGTTCCCTCGCCGAACTCCCAGCCGTACTCGGTGGGGTTCTCGCGGTCCCACACCTGCTCTGGGAGCATTCGACCGTCGTTGCCGAACCCGGCCATCGTTTCCAGTAGCGCGCTCGGTTCAAGTGCGTCTTCATCTGTGCCGCCGAAGGCGTCCGATCCGTCGGCGCGCGCTCGAAGCTCGTACTCGCCGCGCTCGCCGGTGAAGATCGGCCACAGTCGTCCCTCGCCGTTGCCCATCCCGGCCCACGGTGCGCCCGGATCCTCCGAGCCGAGTTCGCCGTAGGCGTCGCCGACGTACCGGTACCAACCGGGGCCGTATGGCGTGTCGACGCGGATCGACTCGTCGACGACAGAGACGGAGTTACGAACAACTGGATCGTCGGCGGGTTTTACCCCCAGCCGGACGAGTTCGAGGAACCCGCCGTCGACAATCTCGCGTTCGTCGTACGTCGGTCCGTCGTTAGCGATCGTCCGGGGGCGTCCGGAGTCGGGGTCGCCGTCGGCGGTGATTCGAAGGTAGTAGGGCGTCTCGGCGTGACGGTCCGTTCCGGTGTCGGTCGCACACCACTCCTCGATCCGCTCTGTCCACTCATCCGCGAGCCCGAGCCACGCTAGGGCGTCCGCGCGCAGTTGGTCGGATGCCGGGAGCGTCGAACCACGCTCCGGCTCGTCGTCTGCGGCTGCGCCGATCCGGTCTGCTTCCGCAAGCGCAAGCGCGGCCGCACAACAGAGGCCGGCGATCTCCGCGGCGATGCTCGACGGAGAGTAGCCGGCCTCCTCCTCCCATCGCTCCTGTGCCGTCTCCGGACCGTTTCGAGCGACGTAGCCGATCGAGCGGCGAACCTGATCGTAGCTGTACTCCGCTTCGGAGAGTGAAACACCGTGTTCGTACAGCTGCCAGGCCATGACAGAGGGGTACGCGATGTTGTCCATCTGTTCGCCACCCCACCGGGTTCGGCCGTCGATGTAGGTGTTCTGTGGGAGGAAGCCCGTCTCATCCTGCTGGGTGTTGTATAGATATGCGAGTGCGTCCGCACTCCGCTCGACTTCACCCACCTCGATAAGGGCGGTAAACACCTGATACAGGTCGCGCGACCAGACGAAGTTGTAGCCGAAGCCACGGTCGGTGTCGGCGTACTCCGTCTCGCCCCACGGCACCGAGGGACTGGCGATCCCCGCCCCGTGGTGGCGCTTGTCCTCGACGGCTGCGAGCGTCATAAGTGCGAACCGGTACTGCGTCTCCAAGTCATGGTCGCCGGTGACGGAGTCAGGGAACTCGCGCTCGGCGAGCCACTCCCGCCAGCCGTCGATGTACGCGGCAGATACATCCTCGAAGCCGCGGGCGAGCGCCCCCTCTGCTTCGCCGAGCGCCGCGGCGGTGTCCGACTGCTCCGCGAAGCCGAGCGCGACCGTGTCCGACACCGTCGTTCCGCTCCCGACGAGCCCGGCGAGCACCACGTTTCCGGTGGCCTCGGCCGATCCCGTGCCCCGCTCCCCGGCCGCAAACAGCCTATCGAGGGCGTCGTCCTCCGCGGACAGCGCGCTCGCCCAGTCGAATCCGTCGGTAGCCGTAAGCGCGAGCGCAACCTCGAACGGATCGCCGTTGTCGTCGACGAGCTTTCCGGGTGGTCGGCTGTCGTGTTCGTTTCTGGCGAGCAGGTGGTAGCGGTCGTCACCGACACGAGTCCCATGATCGTCGGTGCCGACGTTGGTGACCGTCGTGTCCGCCAGCGCGTACACGTCGTACTCACGGCTCCCCTCGAACACGACATCCGCGAGGATCGCGTTGCCGTCCGTGTCGACCGTGTACTCGACGGTCAGCGTCCAGCGATGTCCGTGGCCGTCGCCCGTTTCCCGGATCGTCTGGGTGTACGCGAGCGCGTCGTCAACACTCGGCTCTGTCGTCCGCGTGATCGTCTCCGTCGTCGTCACGTGACTCGTCTCGTCGAACGTTCGAACTGTGTAGTCCGTCCCGGGATCCGTGACGAGGAAGTCGAACGTTCGGAGGTTCATCACGTCGATCCGCGGGAATCGGGCCTCGGTTAACGCGCCCTCAGTCAGCGTGAACCAGACCGGAACCGATTCGTCCGCGCCGTGGTCGGCAGGTGTGCCGACGCCGAACTTCCGACCGGTCGTCCACTTCGGCGCTTCCGGACCGCTCGGCCGGTCGTGAGGGACCGGTAGCGCCCCGTGGCGGGCGAGTGTCGCGGTCGCGTCGATCCGGAGCCCGTGTGCCCACGCAATCGGCGTTGCGCTGTCCAGATCCCCGTTGTCGAAGACCTGCTCGGCTAGAAGCCCCGCGTCGTTGGCGAAGGGGCCGTCCGACTCACAGAGTTCGTACAGCCGTTTGGCGTCGGCAAAGACCGCGTCTGCGTCGTCGCCGCGGGACTCAAGCAGTCCACCGGCCGTTGCGGCCGCGGTTGCGCCCCACAGCGTCGCGATAGACCACACCTTCGCACCGCCCTGTTCGGCGGTTCGCCAGTCGTCGCCGACGAACCGAACCAATCCCTCGACGTTCTCCGTTTCGCGGCCGAGCGCGTCGATCGTAGTCCGGACGTGTGTCACAACCCGGGAAACGAACGCATCACGCTCCGAAGAGTCTGGTGACGGGGGAAGCGGGTCGTCAGACGGCGTTCCCTCCGGGCGTTCCTTGGCGAGGGCGTCGTACTCCGCAGCCGCGTCCGCGAGCGCGAACGTGCTCGCGTCCGCGCGCTCGTCGCGGTCGGACCCGTTCGCCCGCTGTGGGAACCGTTCCAGCTCCGGAATCCACCGGTCCTGTAGCGCCTCAACCGCCGCGTCGGCCGCGAGGGTCGCCCGAAGCCGGATATCGTCGTCGAGTGGTGCGCGCCCCACCGCCGAGAACGCGCGAAGGTAGGTCGCCCCGGTATGGGTGAATCGGCCGAGCGCGTTCTCCCAGCAGTTCTGGCAGCGCTCGGGGAGCCCGTCATCGGCGGTCGTCTCGTGGAGAAACTCGACCGCGTCGACGATCGTTTCGTCGATCCGGTCACGAAGCGCGGGCGGAACGTCCGTCGTCCGCCGAAGCTCCGCGAGGAACGCGACCACAGCCGCCGGCTGGTCCAGTTGGTCGTTCGGGGCGTCGTCGCCGGCCGCCTCGATCCGGGCGTTTGCCCACCCCGGCGCGACCTTCCCGGAGTCGGCCCATACGCGGTGGGGCCAGCTCCCGTCCGCGTCCTGCGTTCGACAGAGGAACGCCGCAGAGGCGAACAGCTCCGAGTCGGCGTCCAGACCGAGCTCTCGGCTCGCGGCAAGCAGCGCTGTCGATGTCTCCGCCTCGTCACGGAACCACGTGTAGCCGTACCCGCCGGAGGTCGAATAGAAGGGATCGAACTCCGGACCGGCGATCCGAGCCCCTGAGTCGGCAGTCAACAGGTCGAGGGATCTGAGGTCAGTCGCGACAGTCGATGGACGGGGTGCGTCGTCTGGAACCGTCGGTTCGAGCGTCGCGGCTGCCTCCCGGATCGAATCCGCAGTCGGGTAGTTGCTGACAGCGTCGACGATGGCTTCGATGCGGCGGGCACGGTCCGCGTCCTCACCGATCCGCTCGGCGTCGTAGACGCTCTCGTCGGCCGAGGGACCCCCGCCGGTCGCCGTACTGCTCTCCCGGCGGTCCGCCGGGTCGTCGACAACGGCCCGGCTCGCGAGGGTAACGCGCTCGGTGCGGGCGTCGCGCTCGAACGGTGCGCGGACGACGACATCGGGGGTAAGACGGGAGTCCTCGCGCTCGTCGATCTCGCCACGGTGGGGAAACCCGCCGTCGTCCTCGCCGAGGAGCGCGGAAATGGTCTTCTGACGGCGGCCGTGGGCGGCCGAGAGTCCGTTCGAGGCGGCGAGGAAGTCGTGCTCGCGGCGGTGGTACACCTCGACGACATCGCCGTTGCCGGGACCGGCTCCCTCGTGTACGAGGTTACCGACGCTTCCCTCAACCATATCCGGAGCAAACACGCAGGTCGCGACGAGGTCGGCGTTCGCGGGCGGCGCGCCACGCAGTTCGACGTGGGTCAGGTGGACGCCGTCGACGACGAGGTCGAACTGATGGACCGTGTATCGCCCGGCGTCGTATTCGGTCTCGACGAGCGGTGTGTGTCCGTCGTAGTGCTGGCGCGTGGTGTCGAGTTCGTCGAGCCACCGGATCCCGCCGCCGCCGGCGATCCCGACCCGGAGCCGATCGGTTCCTCCCACGCCCGAGAGCGCGTACGAGCAGTCGTGGGTGGCACCGTTCGGTCCGACGTGGACCAGTCGGCCCCCGTCGCCGGTGAACGCTCCGACAGTCGTCGGGCGTTCCGTCGGGTAGCGTTCGCCCCGGCGACGTTTGTGTTCCGTGATCGCGGTTCGCAGTCGCATGGAAAGACTCGCGGTCGCGTGGGCAAAAGCCTTGACGGACCGGGCGAACTTCCGCACCTCTGTGTGAGATAGTCACATAGTAGGCCAGCTGATCGGATGGGCAACACGTTCGCGTGGAGAGCAACACCGAAGACCCCGGGCGTTGATGTGGCGATATGCACCACCCAGGACCGCCACGCTTCCTCTCGACGGGCGAGACGACACAGCTTGCCCCGAGGGATCCGGATCCCGGAGGAAGCTACGAGTGGCGAATCGTCGACTCCCCGCCGAACAGCGACGCGACCGTCGGTGAAAGGCCGGTAACTGAGTTCACGCCGGACGTTCCCGGTCGCTATCGTCTCGGGCTGAACGCGCCGGACGGCGACCACACGCTTACCATCAGAGCGTTTCCCGCCGCGTACGAGGGTGTCGATGTCGCGGGCGGAAGCGGAGAGGCGATCCGTGACCGCGGTCCGGACCGCGCCGAGATTCCGTACGCGAGCGACCGGGCACACGAGGGGATCGGCCGGCCGCGGGTTCGCCTCGACGCCTCGGTCACGGACGACGAGGTAGTCGTCCGCGCGACCGCGACGCCGAATCCCGACTCGGATCTGGCGGCCGACGAGCTCGACGTGACGTTCGTGGTCGATGACCGAGATGTCGCGTCCGCGGTGGCTTCGGGGCGAACGAACCCGCGTGACGCACTAGAAGTGACCGCAGACGGAGACGGGGCGATACTGCGGGTGCCGACACAGACCGTTCCCGACCGCCTTCGCGTACACGGCGTCGCCGTTGCGCGTGAACCCGGGCGTGAGCCACGGATCAGCGTCGCGGACGCGGTCGCGGTTACCCGTGTCAGCCAGCAAGATCCGACAGCCGACCGTGCCGACGAACGGGACGTGGCAGTTGACCCCGAAGCGATGACTCCGGACTCCCGGTTTCGGGTCAACAGGCTCAATCAGCCGCCCGAGTGGACCGAGACGGCAAGGGTGTACGAGGTGTACGTTCGCACGTTCGCCGACGCCGACGAGGGGGAGACGTTCGACGCCATCGCCGACCGGATCCCGGATCTCGCGGATCTGGGCGTCGACACGCTGTGGCTCACTCCCGTATTAACAAACGACGGAAAGCCTCACGGCTACAACATCACCGACTTTTTCGACGTTGCCGCCGACCTCGGGACCCGCGACGACTACGAGCGTCTCGTTGCGGTCGCGCACGACAACGGGATGCGTGTGCTGTTTGATTTCGTTGCCAACCACACCGCGCGCGACCATGAGTGGTTCAAGGACGCATACCAGAACCCTGCGTCGCCGTACCGCGACCGCTACGAGTGGCAAGACTCCGGTGAGCCGGGAACGTACTTCGACTGGGAGCTGATCGCGAACCTAAACCACGCGAATTTAGCTGTCCGACGGTTCCT
>LFFM01000205.1_pt1 | contig 39795 bp, 38 predicted proteins | sample 643131 | NCBI WGS metagenome assembly LFFM01 (sample SAMN03777445, study PRJNA286221) | soda lake metagenome | biome: soda lake; feature: Kulunda steppe; material: water; isolation source: sample Tc-Br brine of Tanatar trona crystallizer | place: Russia: Kulunda steppe | collected 2011-07 | reverse complement strand
TGGGGAAGGTGCCGAACGTGAACACGAACGTCAACGCCGCCCCCATCAACACCGCGGGATACACCTGCGGGGCGACCACGTCGAAGAACGCTCGGATCGGCCCCGCGCCGAGGCTCCGGGCGGTCTCAACCGCGCTCGCGTCGACCGACTCCCAGGCGGCGGTCGTCACTCGCGCGACCAGCGGCGCGTTGTAGAACGCGTGGGCGATCAGGATCGCCTCTAGCGTGAACATCAGCTGGACGGGCGGGAGCCCGAGCGCGCCAAGCACCGCGTTGAGCGTCCCGTTCCGGCCGAACGTCGCGACGAACCCGACCGCGACCATGATCGACGGGAGGACGAACGGGAGGATCGTGAGCGACCGCAGCGTCCGCCGTCCCCGGAACTCGAAGCGCGCGAGCAGATACGCGAGCGGGACGCCGAGCGCGACGCTGACGAGCGTCGACAGCGCGGCCTGATACGCGGTGAAGCCGACGATCCCGATCCGGCGATCCGGGCCGAGGAAGTCGCGGGCGACCGTCAACGGGTTCTCGCCCGCGAACACTCGCGCGAGATCACCGAAGTAGAACGGATCGCGCAACAGCTCCGCGAACACCGCCAGCGTGACGACGCCGTCGACGACGACTGACTCGACGAGCACCGTCGCGACCGGGTAATAGAAGACGACGAGCAGTATCCCGAGGGTTCCGGCTCCGAGCGCCGCCAACACGCGCCGTTCGAGACGGTCGCGGACACGCGCCGTGCGCCGCTGGCCGCCGGTCGCGTTCGAATCGGGCCGCACATCCGGGTCGTCGGTCACCGCTTCGGCTTAGTTACCGGCGACCTGTCGTTCCCACGCGGAGATCCAGTCCTCCATCGACCCCTGGAGCTCGTCGTAGTCGAACGTCACCGGGACGTCCGGCTCGTGAGCCAGCTCGTCGTAATCCGCGGGCAGTTCGGCGCTCTCGGTCGCCGGGAACGAGACGTTGCGCTGGACGATCTCACCTTGGACGTCCGGCTCCAGCATGAACGACATGAACTGCCGGGCGAGCTCGGGCTCGTCGGCGTCCTCGAACAGTGCCATTCCGGACGGCGTCGCGTACGCCTGGTCGTCCAAGAAACGGATCTGGTGTTGATCGAGATCCGCACCGTCCTGGCTCGCGAACACTTGATCCGTCGAGTAGGAGACGACGATCGGTGCTTCCCCTTCCGACCACGACGTGTACGCGGCGTCCCACGCGTCGAGCACCCGGACGTCGTTCTCCTGGAGGTCCGCCCAGAAGTCGAGGTAGTCGTAGTCGCCCTCGTCGCCGAACCGGTGGACGGTGTGTAACAGGAACGAGCGACCCGTCGTCGAGCTGCCGGGGTTCTGTGCGATGAGGTCGCCACGGTGCTCCTCCTCGAGGAGTCCCTCGAACGTCTCCGGAGCCTCCGTCTCCGTGCTGTCGTACACGAGACTGACGTAGCCGGTGTCGTACGGGACGGCGCGATCGAACGGATCGAATCGGAGCCCGTCCCGGATCTGCTCGTCACCGTCGATCTCGAGATCGGAGACGAACAGGTCGCCGTCGTACCCCTCGTCGATCTGGACGAGGTCCTCGGTGCCGATGCCGACGTAGAGGTCCGCGTCCATGGCCGCTCCCGAGGCGGCGCGCTCGACGTAGTAGTTCAACTCGTTGTCCGGCGTCGCGTACTCGAGCTCTGCGTCGTAGCGGCTCTCGAACTCCTCTTTGAGCCATTCGCCCGGGCTGATCGAGGGGGCGTCGACGAACGAGCCGAACGTCCCCACGGTGAGGACGGTATCCTCGTCCCCGCCGCCCGCCACAGTACCGTTCTCGTCGTCCCCGTTTCCGCCGTTCCCGTTTCCGTCGGCCACCTGTTCCGCGCTACAGCCGGCGAGCCCCGCCACGCCGGCCGCGCCACCCAGCGCGATGAACTCTCGTCGACTGTGCGTGTCACCGATCGCGTTCGACTCGTCCGTCATTACTTGGTTGTTGTACCTGGTGGTTACATAAGGGATCCGTGTCGAGCCGGACGGTCCCGTGGCCCAGTCGATATCGATTTACGTCCTGACGGTCTCGGGGCTGGTATGAACGAGTCTCGATCGACGGCGCTCACCAGGCGTCGACTGCTCGCGTCGGGCGCGACCGTCGGACTCATCGCGACGGCCGGCTGTCTGGGTACGCGCGAGGGCGACGTCCCGGAGCCGGTCGTCACTCACGAGAGCGTCGAGGAGGACTGGCGACTGGTCGACAGCTCCGACAGCGTCGCGTTCGAGGAGGACGTCGGCCCGGTCACCGTCCGAGCGCTCGAGCGCACGGTCGTCTACGAGTACGTCGACATGGCCGAGGCGGCTGCCGACGCGTTCGATGCGGACGGCTCGCCGGTGACCTTCTTCGCAGCCCGGATCGACCTTCGTCCCGCGCTCGATCAGCTCCCCGGTGGCTTCGGGCGGGACCGGCTGATGGAGGAGGTCCGGGCCGCTGCGGAGGCGGCGTTCCGTAGCCAGCTCGCCGGGAGTGGTGTGAGCGACGTCGAACGGACCGGCAGCGGCGAGACCTCGGTCGAGAGCGGCCACACCGCGACGACCAGCGAGTTCGTCGCACGGTTCGACATCGGCGGGGACGTACCGCTCCCGGACGGGGGGACGACCACGATCGACGGGACGGCCGAGATGAACGCTCGCCTCGCAGTCTGGCACGACGGCACCGACGTGCTCATCTCCGGCGGCGCACATCCGGCGGAACCGTTGAGCGAAGTCATCGATCGGTCGATCGACGCGCCCGTGGACGGGGAGACACTCATCGACGAGACGGTCGATGACTCCGACGTACTCACCGCGGAGCCTTCCCGGTTCGAGGACGCCGTCGACGCGCTCATCCCGTCCGTCGAGTAACGCTGTCCCGATCTCGTCCCGGTCCGCTCACCCTCCCCGTCCGAACCGCAACCGACCGGTTTAATCGTCGTCGCGTCCCCCACGGGAGTATGCGACACTCAGCGCGCTTCCCGTCGTTCGAGGTGATCCCGGCGGTCGACGTTCAGGACGGTTCGGTCGTCCAGCTCGTCGGTGGCGAGCGCGGGACGGGAAAACGCTACGGCGACCCCGTCGAGGCGGCGTCACGGTGGATCGAGGCGGGCGCGAGAACGCTCCATCTCGTCGACCTCGACGGCGCGTTCGAGGGCAAACGTGCCAACGCCGACGCCATCGAGTCGGTCGTCGACGCGACCGCCGACGGCACCGGTCTCCAGCTCGGCGGCGGGATCCGGACCGCCGCGGACGCCCGGAGCCTGCTCGACGCCGGGATCGATCGGGTGATACTCGGGACCGCAGCCGTCGAGACGCCCGGGATCGTCGGCGATATCTCCGAGACACACCCGGGAAGCGTCGTCGTCAGCCTCGACGCCAAGGACGGCGAGGTCGTCGTGAGCGGCTGGACCGAGGGGACCGGGCTCGACCCCGCGGACGCGGCCGCCCGGTACCAGGAGCTCGGTGCGGGCGCGATCCTCTTCACGAACGTCGACGTCGAGGGACAGCTGGAGGGGATCGATCGCGAGGCGGTCGGGCGCGTCGTCGACGCGGTCGACATCCCCGTGATCGCCTCCGGCGGGGTGACGACCGTCGACGACGTCGTCGCGCTGAAGCGGGCGGGTGCGGCCGCCGTCGTGGTCGGCACCGCGCTGTACGAAGGGCGATTCACGCTCCGGGAGGCGCAGGCTGCCGCAGACGATGCCGCCGCGTGTGACTCCGAATAAGTCGCCTGTTCGACGAAGCGTCTCCCCCAATCAAACGGGTATATCGCCGGCGTATTGACCCTCTCACCGGTGTGAATGACCATCTCACCGGTATGAATGGCTCTCTCGTCGGAGTGAAGTTTAACCGCCCAGACGACGAACTATGTGTATAGCTACCATCTCATGAGTACTCCCAACGCAGCGTGGACTCGCCGTCTCGCCAGGGTGTCGAACCAGTGACTGCCGACACCGCGACCGAGCAGCTCGTCCGTGTCCATGAGTACACCGACGAGCGCGGGTACGCAACTGCGGAGATCGTCGCCGAGCCGTCCGTCTCGGAGGGGCAGCTGTCCGTCCCCGTCGAACTGCTCACTACCGGGGAGCGACACACGCTGCGATTTCCGCTTCCCACCACGTGGTCAGAGGAGTACCGAGCCGTGCGGTTCGTCGAGTCGGTCGGCTACGGTCCCGGCGGGATCGAGCTGCTCGTCGGCGAACGGTTTCCGGTCGAGATTCCGGCCGACGGCGACGCGGCTCTCGAACCCGTCTTCGACCCCGACGATCCGCCAGAGCCGGACCGTACCGTCGCCGGCGTGTCTCTCCCCGATCTCTCGCGGGAAACAGTCGGTCACGGCGCGGTCGGTGCGCTCCGTTTCGCTGGACGCTCCGCCCGGTACGCGGTCATGCTCGCGGCGTTCTCGCTGGTCGTCTCCGTTGCCGCGCTCGTTGCGGCGACGATCACGTACGCGGTCGTGCTCGGCGGCTTCCTCGTGAGCTCTCTCGCGGGAACGGTCGGCACGATCGGACTCCTCCTTCCGACTCTTCTCGTCGTTTTCGCGCTTCGCGTCCGCTTCTCGCGGGGGCTCGGATCGAGGCTCCGAACCGGGGCCACGCGCGGAGCGGGTCGATCCGGTCCGGAGCTCCACCGCCACCGGTGACCGTCCCGATCACTCGCCTTACTCTTCGCTCTCCTCCGGTCGCTCCCGCTGGACGACGAGCACCGGGCCGAGGAAGCGCTCTGCGACCTGTTCGGAGGGCATGCCGAAGACGAACGTCGTCACCGAGGGGTCCGTCTCGCCCATCACGACGGCGTCGTGTTCCCGCCCCTGACGGGCGATCGCGTCGATCGGCGTCTCCGTCTCCTCGACGAGGGTGTCTATCGCCTCGGCGTCCATCCCCCGATCGACGAGCTCGGTCTCGACCCCGTTCAAAAGGGTCTGCGCGTCGTCAGCCTCCTCTTCCGGGCCGAGCACGTGGTACAGCGTCACCCGGATGTCGGTGCCGGCGAACAGGCCGGCGATCAGCTGCGTGTTGCGTCCGATGCCGACCGTTCCCCGCACGGCGACGAGCACCGACTCCGGCGTCTCGATGCTGTTCGGCACGAGCACGGCCAGACAGTCGTGCTCGTGGCTGATCCGGTCGATCGTCGCCTGCTTCCCGTGGGTGAACACGAGCCGGATCTCGACCTCGGCACCCGCCGTCGTGAGCCGGTCGGCGAACTCCTGGAGCTTCTCCATCGCGGTCTCGCCAAACTGCTCGCGCGCCTGCTCGGCCGCGGTCTGTTCGGGGATCACGTGGTAGCCGAGCAGGACGACGCGCGCGTTCGCGAGGAGCTCGCTCGTCCCGTCGGGCATCGACTCGCCCTCAAGCACCTCGAGGGGAACGAGCACCGTCGGCCGGTCCGCATCCTCTCGTCGCTCGGTATCGTCGTTTCCGGGCTGTTCGTCGGCCGTCGGTGTGTTCGTGTTCGTCATCTCAGAAGTCACCCTTGAGTTCGACGTCGGTCGCGTAGTAGCGGTACCACCCGTAGGCGGCGACCATCACGACGATCCCGACCCCGATCGACGCCGGCTGCATGAACGCGATGAGTCCGAAGCTCGCGACCGCCCCGACGCCGGCGACCGCGAAGCCCGCCGGACACTCGAACGAGGGCGTGTACCACTCCGGGTTCTCGCGGCGCAGCTGGATCAGCGCGACGCAGATCAGGCCGTACAACACGAGATGGAGGAACGACGCTACCTCGGCGAGCAGCTCCACCTGTCCGGTCGCCGTGAGCACGACGATCGGGCCGCCGGCGAGTCCGAGCGCCACGTGCGGGGTGCCGTACTTCAGGTTAATTCGGCTCGCCGCCTTTGGGATGATCTCGTCGCTGCTCACCGCGTACACCGCCCGCGACGCGCTCAGGATCGAGGCGTTCGCGCTGGAGAACGTCGCCAACAGCCCGGCGATAACGATCGCGAGCGCGCCGGGGAAGCCGATAAATTCGCGGGCGACCTCGACCATCGCGGTCTCGCCGAACTCGCCGAGGCGAGCGCTCCCGAACGCGCTCGTCGCGACGAAGATGGTGACGACGTAGAACACACCGACGATGATCACGGAACTGACCATCGCCAGCGGGAGATTCCGCGAGGGGTTCTTGATGTCGCCCGCGACGGTCGCGATCTGCGCGAACCCGAGATACGAGGTAAACACGAGCGCCGCGGTCTGAAGGACGGGCAGGACGCCCCCGGGCGGGAAGAACCGCTCCGGTGTCGACTCGGTGCCGAACACGCCGAGCGCGTCGAGACTGCCGTAGCTTAAAAACAGCGTGAGGATAGCCAGCAGCACGATCACGATCCCGTTCTGCAACGAGGCCGTGTTCTCCGTCCCGAACAGACTCAGCACCGTGAGTCCGATCCCGAACGCCACCCCCAGCGGCACCGCGGGGCTGATCGGCAGCGCGATCCCCGCCTCCAAGAACACCTGTCCGGCGTAGCTGCCGAGCCCGACGAGATAAAACGCGGACGCGAACACGAGCCCGAGCCAGAGCCCGAGTCCGACGATCGCCCCCGGGCCTGTGCCGAGCCCCCGCGAAATGAAGAAGTAGCCGCCGCCGCTTCTCGGCATCGCGGTGGCGAGCTCCGATGCGGGGAGCGCCACGAGCAGGGCGATCACCGCTCCGATCGCGAACGAGAGCGCCGCCGCGGGGCCGGCGTTCTCGGCCGCGAGCCCCGGGAACACGAAGATCCCCGCGCCGATCATCGTCCCGATACCGATCGCGAGGCCGCCGACCAGCCCGATCGTCCGTTCGAGCTCCCCCTCGCCTTGGTCGACGTCGTGTTCGACCGGGGGCTCAGGAGCGCCCTCCGGACCGGCTCCGTCGGTAGCCATGGCCGGGTGTTCTCCCGGCCGATAAAAATAGGCACCGACGGCCGAACGGTTCGCCGCCCCGGCCGTTCGCTCTTTCCCCGTCCCGTCCCCGCAACCCCCTTAAGAGTCCCCAACGAGAACCGTGTATGAGCGAGCACGACCGGACCGCGGCCGTCTCCCGCGAGACGAGCGAGACGACTATCGATCTTACTCTCGCGATCGACGGCGACGGCGACAGCGAAGTGGACACCGGGATCGGCTTTTTCGACCACATGTTGACGTCGTTCGCGAAACACGGCCTCTTCGATCTGACGGTGCGCTGTGACGGCGACCTGGAGATCGACGACCACCACACGATCGAGGACGTCGCCATCTGCCTCGGCGAGGCGTTCGACGAGGCGCTCGGCGACAAACGGGGGATCTGCCGGTACGCCGACCGCCGCGTCCCGCTCGACGAAGCGGTCGCGAGCGTTGTCGTCGACGTCGCGGGACGCCCCTACTACGAGTTCGAGGGGTCGTTCTCCCAGGAGTCGGTCGGAGAGTTCACCAGCGTCATGGCCGACCACTTTGCGCTGTCGCTGGCGATGAATGCGGATCTCACCCTCCACACGGCGGTCGAGCGCGGCGACAACGCGCACCACGAGGTAGAGGCCCTATTTAAGGCGCTGGCGCGCGCCCTCGACGACGCCACCCGGGTCGACGAGCGGCGGAGCGACACGCCGAGCACGAAGGGCTCCTTATAAGTCGGTTCGTGGCGTCGCCGTCGCTCGCGGCTACTTATCAACTCGCACCGGTTCCGTCTGGACGGTAAAAAACGCGTGTCGCTCGGTCGTCGTTCCGTCTGTCTCAGATCTCGGCGGCTTCGCCGTCGAGGCGGTCAGCGTCGTCGGCGTCGCCGCCGTCGGTGACCTCGTCGCCGCCGGCGAGCTCGTCGCTGGTGCCGTCGGCGAGTCCTTCGAGCGCGGACAGGGCCGCGGCCTTGTACGTCTCGGGGTCCGGATCGTACTGCTCGCGCGCCATGCGCGCGTACTCGTCCCCCTCGTCGTCGAAGGCGGCGACGCGTTCGAGCGTCCGCTCGGCGGTTTCGGCCACCCAGCGGTCGCGCACGTCCGCGTCGACCTCGGTGATCGACTCCGGGCGGACGGAGACGCGGATCGTTCCGTCGTCCGTCTCGTACGTCCGCGGCTTGCCCACGACCGCGACGTATGCGGGCGCCTCCAGTCCCCGGAGCTTCGAGGCCGCTTCCGGCTGGTACTGGCCGGCGTAGACGAAGAACGTCCCCGTGGGATCGACGATACGACCTCGCCAGTACTCGCTGTCCTCGCCGACGTCCTCCTTCTCCGTGAGGGTGCCGACGAAAAACACGCGGTTGGCCGATTCACCCGTCGGTAACAACAGGTAGACGGGCGCGCGCTCATCGTCGGACTCCTTGAACGTGTAGCCGGCGTCGTTGAACTCGCTCGCGAACGCGCGCCGGGCGACCTCTCGGGTCGGGGTTGACTGGTTCTGGCTCATCTCAGATCGACCTCGCTTTGATCAGCACGCTCTCGACGTCCACGGTTCCGGGTTCCTCCATCTCGTCGACGAGAACGTACCGACCGAACGTCGGCCCCGTCACGCGGTAGTAGCGGCCGAGAACGTCGTCGGCCATCTCCTCTGCGACCACGGTCGTGTCGAGCGCGTCCATCGCCATGTCCTTGGCCTCCTCCAGGCTCATCCCGGTGAGCGCCTCCGTGGCCTCGCGGTCGAAGATCACCTCGGTGACGGTTTCGCCGTCGTCCAACACGCCCTTGATCCGGAGGTCGAACTCGCCCTCGACTTGGCCGTGTTCGGAACACCGCCCGTTCTGGAGGACGCGCGTACAGTCCTCCTCGGGACAGCGTTTGATCAGTCCGGATCCGGACTGGATGTCGACTAAGGCGCCCTCGACGGTGTCGGCGTTGTCGCCGACCTCGATCGACTCGTCGATCTCGGTGATCCCCGTCGTCCGGTTGAGCTTCACCGAGTAGGAGCCCTCGTACTCGTCGGTGACGACGTTCGTGAGCTCGTACGCCTGCCCCTCCTCCAGCTCGGGGAGATCGGATGTCTCGAAGGCAACGAACTTGATCGTGCCCGATTCGTCTCCCAGTAGCCCGACCTGTGCGATCGAGTCGCTTCGGGGCTCCCAGAGGTCGACGAGCTCCACGCGGAGGTCGACCCACTGCTCGTCCTCGTCGATGTCGTTCACTTGGACGCGTTCAGAGCCGCCCCGTCCGAGCTCGTCGCGCTCCATCCCCGCGTCGTCGAGATAGCTGTTCGTGACGCTCCGTCGAGCCTCGTCGAGTGGGACGCGGTACTCGTTGACGAGGTTCTCCAGTCGCTCTTCGATCTCGTCGGGACCCACGTCGAGGTGGTCCGAGAACTGTTCCGCTATCGCTTCCGCTTCCTGTCGCAGTTCGCTCATGGGTATCTCGCCTCCGGTCGTGTTTCAATGGGAGGCGTACGCCGGTTGGTTCCTCATCGTATTAAAACGCCCGTGACCATGGCGGAAGTGAAACCACGGAACCGGCGTAGGGTGGCTCTCCCGTCGGATACAGCCGCATCCAGGCGGTCGCTGAGAGTTCCGGAGGTTCCGTTCCAAGGGTGAGGAAGCGACACGAGCCGGGGGCGGGACGGGATCGTCAGACGCACGTCAGCCACGCGCGGGCGGCGTTTCGGGTGGAACGTTGACACGTCTCGAGCAGCGCCATCGGCCTCGCCAACGGACCTATGGTCGGCGGGGACGAACGTGGGGGTATGGACGATCGGCTCGAGCGCGTCATCCGCCAGCAGCTCCGGAAGGCTGGCCGCCAGTTCGAGGAGGCTAAGCGGGCATACGGTGAGGGACGAAGCGACCCGACCGGTACCAACGCGGGAGCGGACCTGTACGATCTCCCGACGGACGACGACGGCCGCGCCCGGATCGTCTGCCGCCGACACGCGGAGAAACGCTCCGTGACCGTCGACGAGGCGGGTCGTCCCGCCTGCTTCGACTCGGGCCATCCGGACTGTGAGGGCTGTGCCGAGGACGTTCGTGACGGCTACGTGGAGACGTGGGCACCGCCTCACGAGTGACTCCGTGTTGAACGGTTCCCGTCCGCCCGCGAAATCGACTCTCCGGGACAGATCCGTGGAACGCCCCCGGGAACGGTCGTTCCCTCGCAACCGGACGCTCCACAACACGTTTGAGCTCAGAGCGCGTGACACGGGGGTATGGATCGGAAACCGATCGCGATCGTCCTCCTCATCGTCGTCGCCGTCGGGCTCACTGCATCGGGGTTCATCGGCGACACCGCCGACGAGCCGACGACGCCGGCGGAGGTCCCCGAGGAGTCGCTGATCGCGATCGACGGCGACCACGAGCTCTGGCCGTACACGAGTCGAACCGAGTCCGTCGATGGCCGAACGCTCGCGATCAACGTCGTGTTCCACGACGACGGTGACTCGGTCCGCGAGGCGCTCGAAGCGGGTCCGGAAACGGATTGGGAAGAGACCGACGAGGAGGAGACGGACGCGGATCCGGAGCTCACCCGTGACATCGTCGTCCGTGAGTGGGACGACGCACACGGCTCCGTCCGGTACTCGTATTTCCAGGGGCCCGACGGAGGCCAATGGGTCGACGAGTCGTTCGAGCTTCACGACGGCGAGTATCTCGGCTCCCGTGATCACGTTCGTGCCTACGAGTCACCGGACGGCGCGTACACTGCCGTACAGGTCCACGAGGAGTACTACGACTGGTTCCGCCTGCGCCACACCGTCCCCGACATCAATGACCCCGCAGTCAGGCTGGAAAACGAGTTCATCGAGAGCGATCTCGCGACCGACGTGCGCCGGGAGCACCACGGCATCGAGGGGGGCATGAGCGACGGCTGGCTCTCAGTGATCGAGCTGGCGCTGTTGGTTCCCGTAGTCGGCGCGCTCCTCCGCCGGCGAACCCGCGAGGCGGTCGTCGAGACCGCCGGCCGGCTCCGAACGGAGGGCGGTCGTCACGCCGAGGCTGCAGTACTCGGGACGGCGTTGGCGGCGGTGTTCGTGGCGGTACGAACCGCGGGGGTCGCACTGGAGGTCGCCTATCCCGCGGTCGCACCGAAGCTCATCGCCGCGCCCCTGTATCTCGTCATCGCGCTCGGGCTTCCGTTGCTGGTGATCGCTGGAGCCGATCGCTGTGATCCGACCGCGGCGTTTCTGGGGGTCGTGTTGGGACTCGGCATGGGGTTCGTTCTTGATTTCGCGGCGCTCGGCGTGGCCGTCCCCGCGGGTCTGATCGTCCATCGCGTCGCGATCCTCGCCGCGCTCGGCCTGATCGCCGTCGGTCGCGCCGCGGAGGACGGTCCCGTCCTCGCTGCCGGAGCGCTTGCGTGGATCACCGGACTTGCCCTCCCGCTCGCCGGCGTGATCTGAACCGGCAACGGATCGCCGTCAGGCCGGGGCATCGGCCGCTTCTCGGACGACACGATGCCGATCGGTCTGCGTGGGAATAACTCTCTCTCCCGAACACCTACCACAGAAGTGATATAGCTTCGGCGACGATTGTTTGTGAGTAATGGGTAGAGAAATACGCCGGCGTGAGGCGTTGGCAGGGATCGGTGCCGCTGCCGCCAGCGCCGGCTGTATCGGTCGTGCCCGCAACATCGTTGGACGCGACCGGTCCTCGCAGCTGGTGTTGGAGATCGTCGTCCTTCCGGCGGATTCGGACCCCAACGGGATCCGGATCGCGAGGTCGCTTTCGAACCACCTGAATGCGGTCGGGATCGGAACGCGCGTCGAGACGGTCGCTGCCACCGAACACCGCCGTGAGACGCTTATCAACCACGACTTCGATATCTACGTCGGACAGTACAAGGAGACGGAGCCGTTCGATCCGGACGCGTTATACGGGCTTCTACACTCGCAGTTCACCGCGGAAAGCGGCTGGCAGAACCCCTTCGGTCTCACCGAGTTCTCGGTCGACGAGCTCCTCGAGGAACAGCGGACGATAGCTGATGCGGACCGTGAGGCGGTGGTGGACGAGCTCCAGCGACTGGTGTGTGATCTGCAGCCGTTCACCGTCGTCGCGTTCCCCGACGCGCTTAGCGCGGTCCGGTCGGAGCGGTTCACCGGCTGGGAGACCGCCCGACCTATCTCGCTCGGTGGGCTCCTCTCCTTGGAGCACACGGGCCCCGCCGATGAGCCGTCGACTCTGCAGCTCGTGACGACAGACGAACGGATCACGGAGAACTGGAACCCGATAGCGACGGAACATCGGCGACACGGGACGTTCACGTCGCTACTGTACGATCGGCTTGCCGAGGTCCACGACGATGCGGTCGTTCCGTGGCTCGCTCGGGACTGGGAGCGAATCGACGAGGAGACGCTTCGAGTCACACTGCGCGACTCCACGTGGCACGACGGTGTTCCGATAACGACGTCCGACGTCGCGTTCACGTACGCCTTCCTTCAGGACACGTCGATGGGGAAGGCCGAAACGCCGATACCGGCACCGCAGTTCAGAGGGCGCAGCGTGACCGTCGAGGAGTCGACGGTCGTCGACGACGTGACGATCGACCTCTCGGTCGGATCCGTGAACGAGGCGGTCGCCGAACGGGCACTTTTCGTTCCCGTCCTTCCCGAACACGTCTGGAGCGACCTGACGGAGCCGGCGACGGTCGCGGGGTTCGAGTTCGATGAGGGGACGACGGAGGCTCTCGTGTCGAACAACGAGGACCCGGTCGGGAGCGGGCCGATGCGGTTCATCGAGTCGTCTCCCGAAACGTCGGTCTCCTTCGAGCGAAATCCCGATCACTTTCTCGTCCGCGCCGGACCGACGACGACGGGCACGGAGTCGACGGAAACGGGTGCGGAGTCGATGGAAACGGGTGCGGAGTCGACGGAGATGAACGACGCGTCGGGGTCACCCGGGTCGTCGGAACCGGTCACAGCTGTGGGGATCCCCGACGCGTATCGTGGAAAGCCGGCGTTCGATCGTCTGGAGATCGAGGTCGTCGGCTCCGATATCGCCGCGGTTCAGCTGGTCGGCGACGGATTCGCCGACGGAACTGCGTCGAATCTCGGCCCGGACGCGGTTCCCCGTATCGGCCGCGAGGCGGATGCTACCCTGATCTCGGGGCGATCGGCAGCGTTCTATCACGTGGGGTACAACACCCGGCGAGCCCCGCTCTCGAACTTCCAGTTCCGGCAGATACTCGCGGCCTTAGTGGACAAAGCGCGGCTCGTCGACGAGGCGTTCGCGGGATACGCTCGACCGGCAAGCTCCCCGCTGGCTGCCTCGCCGGAGCGGGTTCCGGACGATCTGACGTGGACCGGCGATCGGGACCCCGTCCATCCCTTTTATCACAAGGCGGATGCGGACGAGGACGGCGAGCTCGACGCCGAACGCGTTCGGGAAGCGCTCCGGGATGCAGGGTATTGGTTCAACGAACGCGGCGAGCTCGTCATTCGTAGCTAATGGATCCGTTGTTTTCCGTCGCACTGCGAATCGTCGTCTGGGTGTCCGCGATGCTGCTCGTTGCTGGCGTCACCATTATCGGCCCCCGGCAGCTGTACGGGGTCGCTGAAAACCTGGTTCGGTACCTCCGTGAGTCCCGAAGGCAAGTCGCCGCGCTGCTCGTCGTTCTCGCCGCCAGCGCCGTCGCCAGACAGCCGCTCCAGGCCGTCTCCGAGGTCGTCGGGCTCCAGTTGACCGGATTCATCTTCGCGATCGAAGGGGAGTTCGTCGCGTGGGTCCAGACGTTCGCGACGCCGGAGCTGACGTTGTACTTCTCGTGGGTGTACGTGTACGGCTACGTGTTCCTGCTCGTCTTCCCGTTTATGGCGTACGCCGCGCTGCCGACGGCGACGATGCTGAAGCGGCTCATGGCCGCGTACACGCTCAACTACGCGATCGGGCTCCTGATCTACACGCTCGTGTTCGCGCACGGTCCGCGCAACATGATGCCAGAGCTCGTGAGCTCGCTTTTGTATACGTTCAACCCGGACGTTCAGTCGCTTACGGGAGAGATCAACGAGGCCACCAACGTGTTCCCGTCCCTCCACACGTCGTTATCCGTGACGGCTGCCGTTTTCGCCGTTCTCTCCCACGATCGGTACCGAGCGTGGACGCCGATCGCGCTGGTACTCGCCGGTTCCGTCGTCGTGTCGACGATGTATCTCGGGATCCACTGGCTCACCGACGTGGTCGCTGGGATCGGTCTCGCGGTCGGTTCCGTCTACCTGTCGTACCGGATCGTCGAAGACGGTTCGTCCGGCGGGGAGTCGGACGCGGAAGTGGGTAAGGCCATGAGGGGCGATTCGGACGCGGAAGTGGGTGAGGGCGTAGAGTCGGACCGTGACCGACCGAACACGACCTGAACCGCGGGCTACTCGCCCTCGATGAGTCGTTGTAGGTGCTCCGGCGGCACCGCGCCCCGGGCGGCGTACCCGTCGTACGCGAACGTCGGTACGCCGGTCACGCCGTCCCGTCGGGCCGCCATGAACAGGTCGTCCAGCCGCTCGCGGAGGTCGTCGTCCGCGAGCGCGTCGTCGACGACCGTCGCATCGATCCCGTCGACTCCTTCGGCCACGTCGGCGAGCACCTCCCGGTCACCGACGTCCCGTCCGTGCTCCCACAACGCGGCGAACAGCGCGTCGTCGAGCGCTGCCCAGGCATCGGGAGACGACTCCTTCACGTGTAGCGAAACGAGCTGTGCCGACAGCGAGTCCACGTCGGTGGCGAGGGTTTGGGACATCTCGATGTCGTACTTCTTCGCGAGGCGTTCGACGTTCTCGCGGGCCTTCGCGTAGTAGTCCTCGTCCGTGCCGTCGTCGGCCTCGGCGTCGATCGATCCGTCCGGCGTCCGCTGGCCGGCGCGCAGGTCGAACGGGTGCCAGTCGACCGCGAGGGGTGCCGATCGTGACTCCCGATACCGCGAGAGCGACTCGCGACCGAGATAACAGAAGGGACAAACGTAGTCGGAGTACATCCTGACGGTGTCGGTTCTCGCGGGCGGGTCGGGTTCCTGTTCGGTCATACGTCTCCTTCGATCGTCCACGGCGAAAGGTGGTTCGACGCCGGCCATCGTCGATTCGAGGACCGATCGACGGCGGGAGTCGGCTCCGACCGCGGCATCCGGAGACGAGACGGAGCGAAAGGATTGAAGCCCGGGGTCCCGTGGAACGACCCGCCGCGGGCGCCGTGTCGCTCGGGTAGGGGCTGTACACGGCCTCCGCGGTCCTCATCGCCAGTCGACCCGTAGGGTTTTAGCCGCCGACGGCGGGAGTACGGGTATGCCAACGGGGATCGTCGAGGAGTTCCTTGAGCTCAAGGCGGGGACGGATGCGGATCTCCTCGCCATGCAGTGTGGCGATTTCTACGAGTTCTTCGCCGACGATGCCGAGACGGTCGCCGACGAGCTCGAGCTTAAGATGTCGACGAAGTCCTCACACGGGTCGTCGTATCCGATGGCGGGCGTTCCGCTCTCCGAGCTGACGCCGTACCTGAAAGCGCTCGTCGAACGGGGCTACCGGGTCGCCGTCGCCGACCAATACGAGACCGACGACGGCGGCCACGCGCGGGAGGTGACCCGGGTCGTCACTCCGGGAACGCTCCTCGAGACGAGCGATGACGACGCGAGATATCTGGCGACGGTCGTCCGTGAAGGCGACGGCTCCGGCGCTCGCGGGGCGCGAACGGGCCGCGCTGTCGACGAACACACCGGGGAATCCGACGGGGCCTACGGCGTCGCCTTCGCGGACGTCACCACGGGCCGGTTTCTCGTCACTGAACTCGACGACGAAAGCGACCTCCGTGCCGAACTGTACCGCTTCGATCCCGCCGAGATACTCCCCGGCCCGACGGTCCGCAACGACGACGCGTTCCTCACCGCGGTCCGTGAGGATCTCGCCGGATCCGTCTCCGTCTTCGACGCGGAGGCGTTCGCTCCCGGGCGGGCGGGCCACGCGGTCCGCGAGCGGTTCGGTGACGAGACCGTAGACAGCGTCGGACTCGACTCCGAGCTGGCGACACGGGCGGCCGGTGCCGCGCTCGCGTACGTCGAGGAGACGGGTGCGGGCGTACTCGCGTCGATCACGCGGCTCACCGCCTACGGCGCGAGCGATCACGTCGACATCGACGCGACGACCCAGCGAAACCTCGAGCTCACGGAAACCATGCGGGGCGATCGCGAAGGGTCGCTGTTCGACACGCTCGATCACACGGTCACCGCCGCGGGCGGTCGGCTGCTCCGTGAGTGGCTCACCCGACCGAAACGCGACCGCGACGAGCTCGACCGCCGGCTCGACGCGGTCGAGGCGCTCGCCGGCGCGGCGCTCGCACGGGACCGACTTCGCGAGACCCTCGCGGACGCGTACGACCTCGAACGGCTGGCCGCGCGGACGACGAGTGGAAGCGCGGGTGCACGGGAGCTCGTGTCGGTTCGGGAGACGCTCGCGTTGTTGCCGGCGCTCTCGGAGGCGATCGAAGGGACGTCGCTCGCCGACTCGCCGATCGCGGACGTGCTCGACCGACCGGACCGCGACCGCGTTCGTGCGGTCCACGACGAGCTCGCGGCGGCGCTGGCCGAGGACCCGCCGAAGACGAAGACGGAGGGGGGACTCTTCCGACGAGGATACGACGAGGAGCTCGACGAGTTGATAGAACGCCACGAGGCGGCCTCGGAGTGGATAGACTCGCTTGCGGAGCGCGAGAAGCGTCAACACGGGCTGACTCACGTCACGGTCGACCGCAACAAAACCGACGGCTACTACATTCAGGTCGGGAAATCGGTCGCGGACGAGGTGCCGGAGCACTACCGCGAGATCAAGACGCTGAAGAACTCCAAACGGTTCGTCACTGACGAGCTCGCCGAGCGCGAGCGAGAGATCCTCCGCATCGAGGAAACGCGAGGTGACCTGGAGTACGAGCTGTTCGAGATGCTTCGTGAACAGGTCTCGGACGCGGTCGAGCTGCTTCAGGACGTTGGACGAGCCTTCGCGGAGATCGATGCGCTCGCCTCGCTCGCGACCCACGCCGCCGGGAACGACTGGACCCGCCCGATCCTCTCGGGGCCGGGAGCACTCTCCATCGAGGCCGGACGACACCCGGTCGTCGAGCAGACCACCGATTTCGTCCCTAACGACCTCCAGCTCGATGACGAACGAGGGTTCCTGATCGTCACCGGTCCGAACATGAGCGGGAAGTCGACGTACATGCGACAGGCGGCACTGATCCAGCTGCTCGCACAGGCCGGATCGTTCGTCCCCGCCCGCTCCGCGTCGGTCGGGGTCGTCGACGGGATCTACACTCGGGTCGGGGCGCTCGACGAACTCGCACAGGGTCGGTCGACGTTCATGGTGGAGATGCAGGAGCTGTCGAACATCCTTCACTCCGCGAGCGAGGAATCGCTCGTGATCCTCGACGAGGTCGGGCGTGGGACCGCCACGTATGACGGTATCTCCATCGCGTGGGCCGCGACCGAGTATCTGCACAACGAGGTTCGTGCCCGGACGCTGTTCGCGACCCACTACCACGAGTTGACGACGCTGGCGGACCATCTCCCCCGGGTCGCGAACGTCCACGTCGCTGTCGACGAGCGTGGCGATGAAGTAACGTTCCTCCGTTCGGTGCGTGACGGCCCCACCGATCGGTCCTACGGCGTCCACGTCGCCGACCTAGCCGGGGTGCCCGACCCGGTGGTCGGGCGAGCGGACGAAGTGCTCGATCGCCTCCGTGCGGAGAAAGCGATCGAGGCAAAGGGTGGCTCATGGAGCGATACCGACGGAACCACACAGGTCGTGTTCGACCTCTCGTCCGGATCGTTCGCGAGCGAGGCCGGACCCGCCGAGGGGAGCGACACGAGCGACGAGAGCGGCAGCGAGGGGGGGCCTTGCGACAGTACCGAACGCGGGAACGGAACCGCCGTCGCGCGCGAGCCGGTGACGGCAGCTGGCGATGTCGAAGCCGAGGCCCGGGTTGCCGACCTCGACCCGGAGATCCGCACCGTGATCGAGGAGCTGCGCGACGTCGACCTCGCGTCGACCGCGCCGGTCGATCTGCTCTCGCGGGTCCAGAAATGGCAGGAGCGGCTGGACGACGATCCGGACCAGTAGTCGACGGACGGATCACCCCGTACCGGGGAGGTACTCGTTCGTGAACAGCGTCTCCGGCGGGAGCTCGTTGGCGGGAATCGGCTCCCCGTCGATGGTCGTTAGAACCCCTTCCTCGGCGAGCCACTCGACGAACGCCGCCCAGCGCGTCCCCTCCATCGCGCCCCACGCACCGTCATCGGTGAGATACGCTTCGGAGACGCGTCGCTGGCTCTCACGAAGGAACTCGGGATCGTCGGCGTCGATTCCGGACGCCTCCGTGCGGAGCAGGTCCGCGGCGGTTTCGGGCTCCTCGGCCGCGAAGCGATACCCCTGGGCGGTCGCGTCGAGGAACGCGGCCAGGCGGTCATCGTCGGCCTCGATCGTCTCCGGCCGGGCCAACAGTACCGGCGTGTAACCGTACGGGACCTCGTACTCGTCCAGTCCGAAGGCGTTCAACTCGATCCCGTCGCGTTCAGCCAACAGCCCCTCCCACGGGGTGAACACCCACGTCGCGTCGGCGTTACCCTCCAGTAACGTGTCCCATATCCCGAGTTTCGGCGGGGTGATCGACTCGAACTCCCCCCTTCCTCCGTCGTTTTCGATCAGCCGGGCAACGATGTGGTCCTCGAATCGCGCGTCGTACGAGGCGTATCGGCCACCGTCGAGGTCGGCGGGGCGGTCGACGTCGCCGTCGGCGAGCGTCACGATCGCGCTCAGGTCGGACTGACACACCGCCGCGACCGCCGTGAGCGAGGGATACTCGGGATGGGTCGAGTAGCTGATAACGCTCTCGGAGGGACCGATCGCGAGCGTCGCGTCGCCCGTCGCGACCCGCTTGGCGGGCGTTTTCTCGTACTCGTCGGCAGCTGGCGACCGGATCGTGACGTCGAGCCCCCGATCGTCGTAGTACCCCTCCGCGGCCGCGACGTAGAAGCCCGTGTGGTTCGTGTTCGGCGTCCAATCGAGAACCAGATCGATGGTCGTCATATCCGAGTACTACTACGGAGTGATACAAAGGTCTGCGGGTGACCCACGAGCGGCGCAGTCGCCCCCTCAGTCGGCGGGGATCCGGGTCCGTTCAGCGTCGCCACACGCCCTGTCGTCCGTCGAGCCACGCGACCACGGCGACGTGTGGGAGCGTCATCGCGGCGATGGCAACGAGCGACACCGCGAGCAGGTCTCCGGGTGCCGCGACGCCGTACGGGACGGCGACCGCGACGCCCCCGACGACGAGGAACCCCCCGAGCGTCAGTGGCGCGGCGTCCCGTGCGAACCGTCGAAGCGCGCCGCGCGTGTCGCCGTCCGCGAGCGCTCCCGCGGCGACATCGTCGAGCAGGACCAGTCGGCCGACGTGCCGAAGCGCGTGCCAGAGCGCGAAGTACACGCCGATGGCGAACACCGGCGCGGCGAGCAGGAACCACGCCCACAACACGAGCGTCTCGCCGGCGTCCCGGAGCCACCCGCGACGGTGTGCCCCCCTGCGGACCCGCCACGCCCCGAGTGCGAGCGACGCCACGGTCGCGGCCACCATCGCGACGCCGACCGCGACCCGGACCGTGTGGGCGAATACGGGGTCGACCGCGGCGGCCGCGTCGGCGACGAACAGTCCGACGACCCACTCCGCGACCAGCCGATACTCGCCGGGATGCGAAAGGAGCGGAACGCCCATCGGGAGCCCGCCACGCACGACGAGCGTCAGCGCCCGCTCCGGCGGCGTCCGCAGGTGTTCCACGCCCGCAACATCGAGCGCTGCGACGTCTCCTTGTCCCCAGTGGACCCACGTGAGCACGATGAAGCCGACGAACGTGGCGACCGGCGCGAGAAAGAACCCGACGACGACCGCGCCACCGAGCACTGCGTACACGACGGAGACGACGCCGACCGACCGACGGACGGAGACGCCGAACGCCGCCCGCAACGGAACGAGATGATCGACCGCACCGTGTGCCATTCCGATGGCAAGGGTCCCGAGCGCGAACGTCGCGACGCCGACCTCGACCGGAAACGAGGGGGTTACCGCGCCGAGCGGGAGCAGGACGACGAGCGCCAGTGCGGGATACAGCGCGAACACCCGGTCGGCCCGTGCCGACGCCTCCTCGGAAGCAGCCGGGTCGGGAGCTGAAGTCGGCTCCGCCGTCGACGTGGATTCCGACATCGTCAGTCGCCGTCAGTCATCGGCGGGATCGAGCGTGTCGACAGGCGACCCCTCGGCGGTCGTCCGGCGATCGTTCCAGTCGAGCACCCACTCGAACAGGACGAGCCCGTTGATCGTCATCAGGCTCGCCGACGCGAAAAAGAGCATCTCCTCTATCGGGAGCCCGAGAACGGCGATCCCGGTCGTGTACGTATCGGAGATGATCCACGTCCCCATCTCGATGGCGATCCGATCGACGACCCAGAAGTAGAGGGAGGGAACGAGTGTTGCGGTCAGCCACACCTCGGGGGTTCGAACGAGGTAGCCGCCGCCGACGCTCCACTGGAGCGCCAACACCGGTCCGACCCACGCGATCAACCCGCCGAGATAGAGGAACGAGTCCCCGAGCGACACGAGCCAGAGCCCGACGACGACCATCGAGAGCCCGACGAGCACCCCCGAAATCCTCGGTTTCCGGTCGAAGTCGCCCTCGCGGAACGTCGGGTCGAACCCGAGGCGGTGGAGAACGAACGCGACGATGAGCGTCTGGATCGCGAAGTAGAGGTACTCCCCGAGCGGTATCGACAGCGCTCGAACGAGCACCGCCCCGTCGGCGTACCACCACGCGCCGCGCCGGATCATGTAGCTGATCCACGGCGTCGTGTACGCGTACGCGATCGCGACGAGGATCGCGATCCCGGCGGTCGCGCGACGACGACGACGGTCGTCGTATCGCGGCGCGACGTACCACAGGACCGCGAGAAGCGGGAAGCTGAAGACGAGGTGAAACTGCAGGTACGTCAGGGTGGGGATCATCCGGACACCCCTGCGAGTACGGCCATGGCTCGCCCTTCGATCCGGCCCCGAATAAGGATTTACGAGTCGGACGACCGGCCGACCCATGGACTGCTCGCCGGTCAACCCCATCAGCCAGCTACCGGTCGGCTGACGCCACGCCGTGTGCCTCCAGTACCTTCCCGAGCCGGTACATGGAGGCGACGACGGCGTCACAGACGGGCCGGACAGCATCTTTCGGGACGAAGCCCACGGCGAGGCCGGCGACCTCGAGCATCGGCAAGTCGTTCGCGCCGTCACCCACCGCGACCGTCGAAGCCATGGGGACGCCGAGATCCGCTGCGAGCGACTCCAGTGCGTCGTCTTTCGTCCCTTCGATGAGCGGCCCCTCGGCCTCGCCCGTGAGCGCGCCGTTCGCCATCGGCAGCCGGTTGGCGACGATCGTGTCGACCGCGACGCTTTCGCGTTCCAGTGCGCGCTCGACGCCTCGCTCGAACCCGCCCGTGAGCACCGCGACGTAGTGGCCGTTCTCGCGGAGTCGCCGGATCAATCGGGCAGATCCGGGGCGAAGCCGCACCTCGTCGAACGCCGCCGAAACCTCCGCCTCGGAGAGTCCCTCCAGCAGCTCGGCGCGCCGATAGAGGCTCTCCGCGTAGCTGATCTCGTCGTTCATCGCCCGCTCCGTGATCGCCGCGACCTCGTCGGCGACGCCCGCGCGCTCCGCGAGGAGGACCGTCATCTCGGAGTCCGAGAGCGTGCCGTCGAAGTCGAACGCGATGAGACTCATACCCGCCGTTGGTCGGGGAAGGGTATTTAATCGCGGGATCGCACAACGCGCGGCTTCGAGTGGAGATCGATCCAGAGCGTGTGATCAGCACACACACGCCGATCGGAACGCCCGACCCGTCTCCAGGCTCTCATCGCCGACGTAATCAAGAGACTGCGGCACGATCGGACGAACGCCGTGTACAGTCTCAACGTTCCGCTACCGCCAGCCGTGAGCCGTCTCACGTCCGATCTCTACCCGAAACTCTCGGGGTTCGATCGCGTTCGTGACCGGCACACGCTCGTCTGCAAGCGGTTCGGCGTCGACGACATCGGTAGGGGCGAGCCCGATCGACTGCGCCCGCCGAAGTCCGAAGCGGTCGAGACGCTACGCCGCGACCTCGGCGGGCTGCTGTCGGGAACGGTCCCGTTCGAGGTGGCGGTGACCGGGATCGACGCCTTCGAGAGCCCCACGTCGGGTGCCGGACCGGTCGTCTATCTCGTCGTCGAGAGCGACGAGCTCGTCCGACTACATCGGCGCTTGTGTGCCGCTTACGACGTGATCGAGGGGATCGAGGGCGACGAGTACGTTCCACACGTTACGCTGGCACGAGGCGGGGATCCGGACCGGAGGGCGCTCGATCGACTGATCGGGACCGATATCGAGCCGGTCCGGTGGCGTGTACACGCGCTCGACCTGTACGACGCCGAGTTCCGGGAAGTCGCCGGGACGGTCACGCTCCGAGTGTGAATCCTGAATCGGACCGGTGAGTTACCGCTCCCGCAGCCGCATCGGCACCGGGTGGTTCGGGTGCATCGTCAGCGAGCCGCGAAGCGAGAGCGCCGGCCCCTCGTACTCGAGCGCGTACGTCGAGCAGACGGAAGCGAGAATGAGCTTCGCCTCCAGCAGCGAGAACGCCTTGCCGATGCAGTGTCGGGGGCCGCCGCCGAACGGGAAGTACGAGAAGCGCGGCCGAGCGCTCCGTCGCTCCGGAAGCCACCGGTCCGGATCGAACGTGTCGGGGTCGTCGTACCACCGGGAAGACCGGTGGACGACCCACTGAGAACACATCAGCGCGGATCCTTCGGGAATCCGATACCCATCGATCTTCACGTCGAGTTTCGGCTCGCGAAACAGCAGGTACACCGGCGGGTACAGCCGCATCGCCTCGTTGAGAACGCGCTCCGTGTACGCCATCTCCCTGACGTCGGCGGCGGTCGGCGACCCGTCCGCGGTCGCGGCGTCGGCCTCGCGTTCGACCCGCTCGCGGGCCTCGGGATGTCGCGAGAGGAGGTAGAACGTGTACGTCAACGCGAGCGCGGTCGTGTCGTGACCGGCCAGTAGCATCGTCACCATCTCGTCCCGGAGGTTCTCGTCCGTCTGCTCGCCGCGAGTGCGGGCGCGCAACAGTACGGAGAGAAGGTCCATCGGGACGTCTCCGTCGGGGTCGCCGGGCGGCCCGGCAACCGCCGCTCCGTCAGGGCCGGCAGGATCGACTGCCGGGTCGCGTTCGGTCCCCTGTCGACGCTCGACGATCCCGTCGATCACGTCCTCCAGCGTCCGCACGGCCTCGTCGAACGCCCGGTTCTCACGGGTGGGCACCCAGTTCGGGATCAGGAAACGCCGGGGGTCGGGCTCGAACCGAGCGCCGAGCGGTTCGAGGTTCTCCTGTACCGTCGCCACCTCCTCGTCGGTGACGTCCGCGCCGAACATCGCCGAAACGATGATCCGGACGGTGAGTCTGGCGACCTCCAGTTGGATGTCGATCACGTCGTCCGGCTCCCACTCGGCGAGGTGTGACTCCGTATGACGAACCATCGTTCCCGCGAGCGCGCCGATCCGTCGGGTGTGAAACGATGGGTTAGCGAGAGTACGCTGTTTACGCCACGTGTCACCCTCGCTCAACAGGAGCCCGTCGCCCAGCAGTCGCGTCATCGCGTCGTCGCCGAACTGTGGCTTCCGATATCGTTCCGCCTCCGAAACGAGCACGCGCTCGATATCGGCGGGGTTCGTGAGGAGGTACGTCTCGCGCGGCCCGAGGTCGAACCGGACCACGTCGCCGTAGCTGTCGGCGCAAGCGCGCATGAACGTGAACGGGTCGTCAGCGAACTGTCGGCCGTTGCCGAAGAGGGGATCGCCGATGGGTCCGGGCGGCGTGACGGACATACGAATTCTGGGGACTCAGCGGGGTTAAACGTTCGGCGGAGAGCGAAGAACACAAGTGACACTGAAGAGAGACCATGGGCATGAACGGCCGACGTCTCGTTCGGCTCTGGCCCCATCTCGTCGGAACGCGGCAACCGAGACGCCGCCTCGCTGCCGGCGTCGCCGTGCTCGTGGCGAGCGCCACCGTCGGATTCCTGCTCGGAGTTGACGCCGCGCGATCGCTCGGCTGGATCGCGGTCGCTTTCGGTATCGCGGTCGCGGGTGGTACGTGGGGAGCGGGGTTCGTCCCGACGGCCGTCACGCTGTGGCTCGTCGGGCTCTGGTGGACGGCGTTTCCGCCGCTCGCCGGCTACCTTACCGGTGGATGGGCTCCCGGGTCTCGATACACGTACCCGCGGACCCTCGATTACGCCTACGTCTCTGCGCGGACCGAGTTGGTCGGTGGGATCGAACAGGGGATCAGAATCGGGCTCCTGTTCGCGATTATTCTCGGAGCGTCGGGATACCTCGTCGGAGTCGGCGTATTACGGCTACGGCGGTGAGACGTCTTCATTCATTCGTCGTCACCCACGGGTGTCGAGCCGCTCGACCCGCGTGATCAGCTCGTCGCCAGCGTCCTCGATACGTTCGTGGGACCGTTCGACCGCCGTCGACGTCTCGTCCGACTGCGCCTGTAACTCGTCGAAGCTCTCCGTGATCGCCTCGGTGTGTCCTCGCGTCTCGTCGGCGAGCCTCTTTACTCAGTGATGATCAGGGACAGCTGGTCCGCCGCCCGTAGCGTTCAAGCGCGTCCGTCGGCTACGTGGAGCCGATGGACGTCGAGGCGGTTCGGGGCCGTGCGAACGACCTGCCCAGGGAGCCGGGGGTATACCAGTTCCGCGACGGGGAGACGACGCTATACGTCGGGAAGGCGGTCGACCTCCGTGATCGCGTCCGGTCGTACACGGACCCCCGATCCGGGCGGATCCGCGGGATGGTCGAGCGCGCCGACCGGATCGAGTTCGCCGTCACCGACACGGAGACACAGGCGCTATTGCTCGAGGCGAACCAGATCAAACGGCTCCAACCGCGGTACAACGTCCGACTGAAGGATGATAAGTCCTATCCGCTCGTCGCGTTCACCGATCACGAGGTCCCGCGGATCGAGGTCACGCGGGACCCGGAGGAGGGTGCGATCGCGTATGGCCCGTTCACGAACAAGGGACGCGTCGACGCCGTCGTGAAGGCGATCCGCGACGAGTACCGACTGCGCGGCTGCTCGGATCACAAGTACTCGACCCGCGAACGCCCGTGTCTCGACTACGAGATGGGGATCTGCTCTGCGCCCTGCACGGCCGAGATCACGCCCGAGACATACGCCGAGGACGTGGCGGCGGCTCGGCGGTTCTTCGAGGGCGAGACCGGCGTGCTCGCCGATCCGCTCCGGCGGCGGATGGAGGCCGCCGCGGAGAGTGCCGAGTTCGAACGCGCAGCGAACCTCCGGGACCGGCTGGAGGCGGTCGAAGCGTTCCACGGCGACGGCAGCGAGGCGGTGAGCGATCGACGGGACGACCGGACCGTCGACGTTCTGGCGGCTGCCGTCGAGGGCGACGTCGCCCGGGTCGCACGTCTCCACAGCGAGCGAGGCCAGCTCGTCGACCGGGACAGACACCGGCTCGACGCTGCCGTCATGGACGACGACGACTCCACACCGAACACCCCGGCGGCCGTCCTCTCCGCGTTCCTCACCCAGTACTACGCCGAGCGGGAGTTCCCTGACGGCGTGTGTCTCGCGGAACGTCCGGACGCCGACGTGGTCGAGTGGCTCGAGAGCGAGGGAGTGTCCGTCCGCGTTCCCGGAGCTGGGCGGGAAGCGAGACTGGTCGAGCTCGCGCTCAAGAACGCTCGAAAGCGCGGCGGTCGTGACGACCCGATAGGCGCGCTCGGCGATCGGCTGGGGATCGACCGACCGGAGCGGATCGAGGGGTTCGACGTGAGTCACGCCTCGGGCACCGCGGTCGTCGGCTCCGACGTCTGTTTCGTCGGCGGGAGCGCCGAAACGAGCGACTACCGGCGGAAGAAACTCACTGACCGCAACGACGACTACGCGAACATGTGTGAGCTGGTCCGGTGGCGCGCGTCCCGGGCCGTCGAAGGGCGGGACGATCGACCCGACCCGGATCTGTTGCTGATCGACGGGGGCGAGGGACAGCTCGGTGCGGCGCAGGACGCGTTGTCGGCGATCGGGTGGGACGTCCCGGTCGTCGCGCTCGCGAAAACGGAGGAGCTCGTCGTAACGCCCGACGGACCGCGCCGCTGGCCCGACAACGCTCCCGAGCTCCACGTCCTCCAACGAGTCCGCGACGAGGCGCACCGCTTCGCCGTGCAGTACCACCAAACCGTCCGTGACGAGGTACGAACGGTGCTGGACGACGTCTCGGGCGTCGGTCCCGAAACGCGAAAACGACTGCTCCGGCGGTTCGGGTCCGTCGACTCCGTGCGTGAGGCGTCCGTCGACGACCTCACCGACGTCGACGGGATCGGTCGGACGACGGCCGAGCGGCTCCGTAGTCGACTATGAAACGAACAGGCGGCAGTTCCGACCGGGACGACCGCCGCACACCCGCCTCCCGTCCCGGGGCTCACGTCAGGTCACGGCGGGGGTGGCCGCGGCTTCGGATATATACTGTCGGATCCTCAGGGTGAACGGTAGCGTGGAGGGCGGACACGACCGACGTCGAGCGGAGGAGCTATCAAGTGGGTTCGAGTCCGAACGTCGGCCGTGACGTTTCTACTCTACGGCGCGTACGGGTACACCGGCGAGCTCGTCGCGCGCGAGGCGGTCGACCGCGGGCTCGACCCGATCCTCGCGGGGCGAGACGGCGATCCCCTCCGCGAGCTCGGTCGCGAGCTGCGGTGCTCGGTTCGAGAGTTCGGCCTCGGGCTTCCGGAGACGGTCGCTGAGAGCGTCCGTGATGTCGATGCCGTTCTCAACTGCGCCGGACCGTTCGCGGCGACCGCCGCGCCGCTCGTCGACGCCTGCGTGGAGGCGGGAACCGACTACTTGGACGTGACCGGCGAGTTCGAGGTGTTCGCCGACATCGCGGCACGGGACGCCGACGCGGCCGCAGCGGGCACGACCCTGCTCCCTGGCGTCGGTTTCGACGTGGTCCCGACCGATTGCCTCGCCGCCCGGCTGGTGGAACGGCTCCCGATGGCGACCTCGCTCGCGCTCGGATTCGATGCTGATGGAAGCGTTTCTCGGGGGACTGCCCGAACCGCGATTCGGGGACTCGGGGAGGGGACGGTGATCCGCGATGACGACCGGCTCGTCCGCCTGCCGATCGCGAGCCGGACCCGAGAGATCGACTTCGGACGAGGATCGCGGTCGGCGATGGCGGTCCCGTGGGGCGACGTCGTCACCGCGGCACACACGACGGGGATCGGTGACGTGGTCGTGTACGCCGCGCTCCATCCACGTCTCGTTCGCCTGATCCGACTCTCGCGTCCACTCGGCCCGCTACTCGGGACGCGACCGGTGCGGTTTCTCCTGGACCGGATCGTCTCCGTCCGTGTCGACGGCCCCTCCGCGACGGAGCGGGCCGAGAACCGAGTGTTCGTCTGGGGCGAGGCTCGGACCGCAGCGGACGAGACTGTCGCCGCCCGACTGGAGACGCCGGACCCGTACGATCTCACGGTCGAGGCGTCGCTGGCGGCGGTCGAGCGGGTTCTCACGGGGGATACACCCGACGGGTTCACCACTCCGGCCGGGGCGTTCGGATCGGGATTCGTGGACGTCGTCGACGGCGTCGAGTGGACCGACGCGTGAGACGCGCGGTCGTCAGTGCGTGTGCCGTCGTCAATGTGGCGTCGTCAGTGTGTGTGCCATCGTCAATGTGGCGTCGTCAGTGTGTGTGCCATCGTCAATGTGGCGTCGTCAGTGCGCGGTCGTCACTCCTCGCCGGCCTCGGCGACGAGCTCGTCGTAGCGCGCTCCGGTCTGTTTCAGCGTTTCCGTGGAGTAGAGGCGTTCGTGCTCGAACGGGAGGTGATCGGCCGCCAGCTCGTCGATCTTGGCGTCCACGGCCTCGGCCTCGCGACCGTGGATCATCGTGAACAGGTTGTACCCCCAGTCCTGATCCGGTCGTCTGGGTCGATGGTAGCACAGCGTGACGTACGGGAGACTCCCGACCGACTCCCCGAGCCGGTCGAGGTCGTCGTCGGGGACGTTCCAGACGACCATACAGTTGTTCGTGAACCCGGTGACGATGTGATTGACGACACAGCCGATCCGCTTGATACACCCGTCAGCGAGCAGGCGTTCGACCGCGGCGAGCACGTCGTTGAGGGAGGCGTCGATCTCGGCGGCGACGTCCGCGTACGGCGTCGCGGAGAGCGGGAACCCGTCTTGAATCGCTAACAGGAGGTCGGCTTCGAGCGGTGTGAGATCCCCGCGGGCGTCCTCGGAGATGTGGGTTGCGGAGACGGCGGTCTCCTCGAGGGACTCCCTGGCGAACCGGTCCCGGTTCACGACCGGAAACTCCAGATCGATGTAGTAATCGGTGAGCATCGGGAGGTTCAACACGTCACAGCCGGTTCGATCCTCGATATCCGCGAGGATCGCGTCGCGCTTCTCCCGCGAGCCCGCGGTGACGACGAACCACTGGTTCCACTCGTGATCGCGGCGATAGTTGTGGTTCACCTGTCGGTACCCGTTGATGACCTCGGCTATCTCCTCGAACCGGTCGTCGGGTGCGCGGACCGCCGCGAGCGTGGACGAGCCGATGACCGGCGGGTTGAGAACGGCACCGAACCGCCGGAAGACACCCTGTTCGCGGAGGTCACGGACGCGATCGAGGAGCTCGTCGGCGGCGACCGAAACGCCGGTCTCGACGGTGATGTCACGGGCAGCGCGCTCGAACGGGCGCGATTCGACGGGAAAGTCGCTCTGGTACTCGTCGATGAGCGCGGCGTCGACCGCGTCGATCCCGGCCCGCCAGTCGGCGTCGAGGCTCATTGGGCGGTGTACGGGTCGGAGGTATCTAGCGGTTTCGGAGGGGATCGTCGTTTGATGGGCGTGTCAACGAAGCCGGCGTCGACACGCCGAGCCGCGGTCAGTCGTCCGAGGCGCTCTCGCCCGCGACGGGCTCGAACGCTCGAGCACTCTCCTCGAGTTGCGCCGTCGAGCAGCCACCGACGGTTGCGGCCTGTTCGAGCGTCAGCGTACGGGCACGGTACAGCGTCAGCGCGGTCGCCACGGATTTGGACGTCATGCGGATACGTATTCGTACTGAGTGGACGATCATATAATGTTGTCGGATTTTAGACCCGCTTACGACACGCAGTTCGTGATTTGGTTTACGTTCGCACTTTTCTAACCGATTTCTCTGAACACTCGATCTCTCTTACTTTGGTACTCGATACCACGATCCGGGATTCACGCGGTCCGGACTCGGCCCGCGCGTGTCTTCCGGAGACGCTCGTTTCTCCGTTCCCAGCGTTCGGGAGTCGAGCGGGAGGCTTTTCGTCCGCAAGCTCCAATAACGCGTATGGCTCAGGCGACCCAAGAGTTCGGCGAGTGGCCCCTCAAGCGGTTGATGACCGAAGTCTGTGGCTCCGGCCACAAGTCGGCTGACGACCTCACACGCGCACAAGCGACGGAAGCGTTCGAGCGCATCCTCGCCGGCGAGCCCGATCCGACGACGCTCGGTGCGTTCTGGCTGTCGAACCGGTGGAAGCGGAACACCGCCGAGGAGCTCGGCGCGTACGTCGACGTGATGTGCGAGCGCGTCGAGTACGCGGAGCCCGACTGCGATCCCGTCGACTGCGGCGCGAACTACGACGGAAAGGGCCGCACGGCGATCCTCGGCGTCGCCGCGGGGGCCGTCGCAGCTGCCGCGGGCACCCCCGTCGTCGTGCACTCCGGTGATCGCGTTCCCACGCAGAAACAGGACGCGTACAAGCACGTCCTCGACGAACTGGGCGTCGCGACGGAGTTGACGCCTCGCGACTCGGCCGCAATGGTCGACGAGACCGGGTTCGGCTTCTACTATCAGCCGACGTTCAACCCCGCGATCGACGATCTGTTCGACCGCCGCGATCGGATGGGCGTTCGTACCTTCGTGAACACGATCGAGACGCTCGCGAACCCTGCCGGCGCGTCCACGCATCTCGGCTCCTTCTATCACCTCGCCTTCGCGAAGAAGGTCGTCGATACGTTCGTCGAGAGCGGGTTCCACGACCTCGACCGCGTCCTGATGTTCCAGGGGATGGAGGGGTACGACGACGTCCGTCCCGGCTACACGAAGGTCGCGGAGTGGACCGCAGCTGGCGATACTGACTCGAACGCGGACGACGCGGACAGCGAGGGAAGCGACGGCGCGACGTTCGACGACTTCGAGATCGAGACCGCCGAGTACGGGATGGACCTCGAGGAGGCCGACCTCGCGGTCGTCGACGTCGCCGGCGAGTCCGCCGCGATCACCGAGGCGGTGCTCGCCGGCGATCGCGACGGAGCGTTCGCGGACGCCGTGGCGGTCAACGCCGCGCTCCGGATCTACGCGCGCGAGGACGCGGATTCGATCGAGGCGGGATTGGAGGCCGCCCGCGAGGCGATCGACGACGGGTCCGCACACGACGTTCTCGAGTCGCTCCGAGAGTTCTAGACGCGCGATCGTCCCGTCACGAACGCTCCGTCTTACGAACACACGCCGCGTTCTTTCACCTAAAAACCTGATTCACCCCTCCGTGAACGGATTCGGGACGAATTTTGGACTGAATTCGGAAAGGTGTCTTCCGTCCGCAGGCCCTGTTAATAGCTGTACCGAACATGACCCACGATACCGTCCTACACCATGCCGACGTGTGAACACTGTGAGGCACACGTTTCCGAACGGTTCGCCCGTGTGTTCGCCGACAAGCGCGGTCGGATCCACGCGTGCCCGAACTGTTCGGCGAACGCTGGAATCGCCGAGGTCGCAAAGGAACGCGCTCACGACGCGTGAATCGGTTCGAACGGACGTACGGGGCCGACGTCAGCGGCTCACGGTGGAAGCGTTACGTCGCCCGGCGGATCGTCGCCACACCCTCCCTGATAGAACCGAACGAAGTTTCGCTCGCGGGACTCGTGATCGTCGAGCGTGTCCATCGTGATCTCCTCGGTCGCGTAGAACATCTGTAGATGCGTTACCTCGACCCCCATCTCCTCGGCCACCGGGCCGCAGAGATGCGCCGCGAAGGCGTCGGCGACCGCGTCGCCGTCGCCGCGACTTCGAACGCTGTTCATGTAGAACCGTTCCCGATACGTTCCGTGTTGTTTCTGTAGCTCGTCGTACGGCCGTTCGTACGAGAGCTCACGCTGGTTGAACAGGTCGTACTCCTCGCCGTCCTCGGTCACCCCCGCGACCACGTAGTACCGGTCGCTCGTTCGTGGCGACGGTGCGAACACGCTCCATGCGGGCTGGTCGATGCTCAGCGCGTCGACGGTCGCGTCGACGCGCTCGTGCGTTCCGTCGACGTCGTCGGCGACGGGAGCGAGACCGACAGCCGGCACGATGAGTACGGCGATGACCGCGATCATCAACACCATCGTGAAGGCGACGCGGATCCCGCGGTCGACCGCGGCGTTCTGGACCCGAGGATCCGGAAGCCGCGTTACGGCTCGGCGGACGTCCTCGCCCGACCACGGCGGCGACAGCCCCGTGGGTATCCGATCGAACGCGGACCGTCCGTACCGCTCGGTCGCGTCCCAGAACGACGGCGGGAGGAACAACAACAGCCCCGCGAGGGCGACGTACGCGAACGCGCCGATCCGCACGGTGATCGCGAACGAGAGGTGACCCCCGACGAACAGCCCGACGAACGCCGTTCGAGCCTTTCCGCGGAGCAGCACCAGCGCCCACGCCGTCAGCATCATGTAGTACCACAGAACACCGCCGTAGCCGAGCAGCGTCGGAAAGTTCCGCATGAAGTCCCCGAGCAGGAACGTCATCTCGTCGATCCCCAACACCAGCGGCGCGACGTCGGTGGTGCCCCACATCTCCGATTGCGCCTTATGAACGCCGTTGACGACGTACATCGTCATCATCTGCGTGAGGATCGCCGCGGACGCCAACCCGGCGACGGTTCGGCGGGGCGTCCACCCCGTCGCGTCCCCGTCCGGGTCACCGGCGCTGTCGGGTGCGTCGGCGTCCGCCGCGAGCACCGCGTCAACGGACCAGCGCTCGCCCAGCGGGAGGAAGATCGCCCAGAACAACAGGAGCCGGTAGAGCAGGTCGGCGTAGCTCGTCACGAGCGGGTTCTGGTGATCGAAGGAGATCACGAGGAGGAACACCACGATACTCATGACGCGCGTCCGGTAGCCGGCGGCGAACACCAGCCCGGCGATCGCGGTGGCGACGAAGATGCCGGCCATCACGGTCGGGTCCGTGGTGTAATAAAAGACCGAAAAGGCCCCGTCGCTCGTCAGTCGCTGACTGAGCTCGGCGGACAACACGCCGTCGTCGGTGTAATAAAACGAGAAGTTCCGCGAGCGGGAGATCACGTCGCCGACGAGGAGCAATCCCATGAAGACGCGGAAGGCGGCCAGCGCGCGCGTGTCGATGGCGATCGACTCACCGCTTACGTGCGTCGGGTTCCCGATTCGGTCCTCGATCGCGTCCGCACCCTTCGCGAACGCCGTCACGACGCGATCGCCGGCCGCCGCTGCCCTCGACGGAAGCGAGTCCGGGTCGGAGAGGCTGGAGGAGAGTCGTCCCATGATGCCGTCTTGGCGGCACAACGACGCTCACGGATATAAGTCTCGTGTCCGCCGTTCGATCCCGGTTGGCCGCCGCGTCGAACCGTTGCCGAGTCCGATCCGCCGCTACGGTTCCGGCGCGGGCGGCATCGACCGCTTGTGTACGCTCCGCTCGGACAGCTCCACGACGCGGTCGACCGCCTCGGCCGGCACGTCGAGCGCGCGAACGGTCGCTGCTCGCGAGAGGCCGCCGTCGACGTGGACCGCGAGGATCGCGTCGACCGTGTCGTAGTCGAGGCCCATCTCCTCGGCGTCGGTCTGTCCCTCCCACATCCCGGCCGTCGGCTCCTGCATCACCAGGTCGCGCGGGACGCCGACGTGGGCGGCCAGCTGTCGGACCTGCTGTTTGTACAGATTACCGATCGGGTTACAGTCGACGGCTTGGTCGCCGTACTTGGTGAAGTAGCCCGTCATCGCCTCCGCGCGGTTTCCGGTGCCCAACACGACGCGGTTCTCCGCGTTGGCGACGAAGTAGTTACAGACGGCCCGGGTTCGAACGTACACGTTTCCTTTGGCCATCCGGTTCGCTGCGGGGCCGGGGAGCGCCTCGAAGAAGGCCTCCGCGATCGGCTGTATCTCGACGACGTCGTACTCGATCCCGAGCGCCTCGGCAACGCGCTCGGCGTCGCTCATCACGTCCGGATCGTTCACCTCGGAGGGCATGGTGATCCCGTGGAGTCCGTCCTCGCCGAGCGCCTCGACGGCGAGATACGCGGTCAGCGTCGAGTCGATCCCCCCTGATAGGCCGAGGACGGCCCCCTCTGCCCCGGCGTCGTCCACGAGGTCACTAATGAAGGAGACGATGCGCTCGCGGGTCGCCTCCAGCTCCGAGTCCGACAACCGAAGGTCGAGCGGCGAGTCGTCCGACAGCAGTACCGACTGATCCGAGGTCTGGCTCATACCCGAATACAGGGATTGAGACGACTAATACCTCCCCGTCACCACAGGAAACTGGACGTTCGTCGAGTTCCGTACCGCACGGAACGAGACGGTTTATTAGGATCGTTTCCGTTCGGACGCCCGATCGATGGAGCGACCGGCTACTGAACCCTCACTTCTGACCGATTACGGGAGTAAATCTCCCAGACCAAGAGCGACGAGGTCGTATATAACCCGATCACGAACGGCTCCGACGATTACTTATACCGAATGATGCGGTGGCTCACCGACGGTGCGAGGGAGCCCGGAACGGCGCCTGTAAGCGCCGTTCCGGCGAGGCTGGGGAGGTGTGAGGTCGCGGTGCTGTGCGGGGCGGGACTCAACGGGGCAGCCTGCTCCGGGAAGACGGGCGTTCACGAGAGCGCCGCTCTCGTGAGCCGATCAGAGCGCGGAGCGTTCTGATGACGACGCAAGCACGCAAAACGGGCGAGCGCAGCGAGCCCTTTTGAGCGCGCAGCGAGCCCCTTGACCGGAGCAGGCTGGGGCTTTGGACGTATTCACCGCCGTTCCAGACTCAATCACTTATAAACCACCGCCAGCAACACCACTCGTTCATTTATAAACGACCACTCCACCGTATTGCGAGACTCACTCCCGATGTCGATCACGGGGCCCTCCGTACTGACCGAAACCGAGGACTGATCGCTCTCAGCAAGCGATTCCATGAGGCTAAAAATGATACGGGGGACGGTCAGTCGCCGGTTGCGCCGTTAGTGGGCTTCGTGGACGTGCTCGCGGAGCGCGTCCGTCTCGTCGAACCGCTCGTTACAGACGCCACACGTGTCGTGATGGAGCGGGAGATGTTGGGTGAGTGCGGCCGCCGTGTTGAACTCCGAGTCACAGTCCGCGCAAGTGAGTGCCATTACGTTATTAACTAATGCGCTAAGACATAAAAAGGCTTGTTATGAATGGGCGTTCTGAGTGTGGTTTAATTTATTAACTCTCGGACGTTGATCACTACGTCCGTTTATATAACTCCGTCCGCCTTCGCCAGTAACAGTCCCTCGAGCGTCGCATCGTTCGTCGGCGGCTCCCGCGCGATGTCGAGGGCCTCGTCGACCGGCACCGCACGGGGAACGAGGAACTCGTTGCTGTCGGCCTCGACGTCGACCGGCTCCAACCCCTCGGCGAACACGTAGCCGCGCCTGTGCCGCAACACGCCCGTCGAACACCACACCTCCTGGAGAAGCGACGTCGACGACGGGGCGAAGCCGGTCTCTTCGGCGAGCTCGCGCGCGCCGGCCGCGGTGTACGACTCGCCGGGCTCGACGATCCCCGCCGGCAGCTCGAGCTGAGTGTTTCGCACCGTTGGTCGGTACTGCTCGACGAACAGGAGCTGGTCGTCGTCGAGCGCGACCACGACCGTCGCGGGCGGGAGCTCGGCCCAGTAGTACTTCTTCTCCGAACCGTCCGGCTGTTCGACGCGGTCGTAGCCGCCGACGAACCAGCCGGGGTCGTACTCGACGGCGACCTCCCTGACCGGCCACTCCGGCTCGCCGGGCAGCGAGTGGAGCCGTCCGTCCGAAAACGCGGGGAGGTCACGGAGGTCCGCTGCGGCGTGGTCGTCGTCCGGAGTCGTCGATCCCTCCGAGCCGTCCGATCCGGCAGCACCGCCCGGCCCCTCGGAACCGATCGGGGAGTCGTCGGTCATGGGGGGGACTGGGTGACCTCGACGTAATACGTTTGTCCGTCACGTTCGACCCGAACGCCGTCGCCGGTCGCGGCCTCGGGAACCCGCTGGGTGAGCGCGTCCACCTCGTCGAACGGGGTGTGTGTGAACCACTCCTTCATTCCGTAGGGGCCGAGCTGGTATCCCTCCGAGCGCCCCTCGGGACTCTCCAGTGCTCCCGTCAGGAACGGATACCGGCGTTCATCGACGTCGTTCACGTCGGCGGCGGGCTCGTCCGTCTCGATCGCCTCGGCGGTGAGGTAGTAGGGCTCGCCGCTCCCGAGATAGGTGGGAAGCGCGCCCAGCGCGAGCAGGGCGACGACGACGAGCGCGATTGCGACGAGAAGGTTTCGCGTGACCGGGCGCATATCCCGGGGTAGGGGCCGCCACCGAATACGGGTTTCGGCCGACGCGTTTTACTCCCGGCCGACCCTCCGTCGGACATGGAGTTCCGGTTCGAGCTGGCGCTGTGTGCGGCCCTCGAGTCGACGGACCACGTGCTCGCCCGCCAGCTCGGCTCGGGGGTGACGACGCCGGGCGCGCGGATCGTGGACGTCTGTGTGGTGACGCCGGGCTCCGGGTTCGACGAGCGAGCCGCCCTCAGCAGCGATCGTATCCCCGCGACCGCCATCGAGGCCGACGTGGGTCCCGGCGAGGCCGTCCCCGTCGCCGACGCGTTCGATCTCCGGCCGGAGCGGGCGAGTGCCGTCGTCGATGCCGCCGTCGATGTCGGCTACCTCGAACGGGAACGGCGCAACGGGCGGCCGGTCGTCCGCGCGACCGCCCGCTACCCGGACGACTGGATCGGTTCGGTGACCGCGATCGAGAACAAGCCGGACCTCGCGGAGCCGGGAGATCTCGCGGCCCAGCTGCGATACGACGTCGCGCTCGGGCTGTTCGACGAGGTCGTCCTCGCGACCGCGTCGTACGTCACCCGCGCACACCTCAATCGGATCCCCGATCCCGTCGGAGTCTGGCGGTTCGATCCCGAGACGGGGGATCGCGAGGTCGTCCGCGACCCGACCCCGCTGGAGTCGGACGAGCCGGGGGTCGAGATCCGTGAGGAGCATGCCCTCCGAACCGACGTCTCGATCGTCGGTGCCGGAGCGAAAGCACGGAAACGACGGCGGATCGCCGAGCGCGTCTACGGGAAGGGGTGGCGACCCGATCCGCCAGCCTGTGCTCGGGCGACGACGACCGCGGACGGACGACCCCGCTGTGCGGAGTTCGACCGGATCGTCGACCCCGGACGGGAGTGCGGTCCCGCCTGTCCCGCCCACGATCCGGCCGACCCGCCCTCGCTCGACCGTGACCGTCTTCGTGACGAACGGACCGCTTGGGTCGAAGATCCCGAAGGCGGCGGACGGCGGCGGCAGTCCGGGCTCTCGCGGTTCCTGTCGGATGCCTCTCACGACTGAAGCCGTGGGCTTCCTCCTCGTATTTCTGTGAGAACGCTTATACGCCGACGGCGGGATCCCTGCGACATGGACGAGATAGACGACGTCTTCGTCGCCCGCCTGATGACGACCGACCTCCACACGGTGACCCCGGACACGCTCGTCGCCGACGCCGCGGGCGTGCTGCTCGACAACGACATCAGCTCCGCGCTGGTCGTCGAGGACGGTCACCTCGTCGGGATCCTCACGACGACGGACTTCGTGGAGATCGTCGCGAAGAGCCAGCCGAAAGCGGAGACGACCGTGGAACGCTACATGACGACGGATCCGGTAACGACGAGTGCACAGGACTCCGTCGCCGCGGTCGCCGCGACGATGGTCGACCACGGCTTCCACCATGTCCCCGTCGTCGACGACGAAGGGACGCCCATCGGGATCATCACTACCTCGGACCTCGCCGCGTACGTCTCCGGAACGGAGCCGTTGACGCCGTAGCCGCCGTACCCGCCGTCGCTCTCGACACTGTGACCGCTATCGCACGCATCGGTGTCGCGTGGCTCGTCCCCGAAGCCGACAAGTGACGCCACTTTCTGCGGGGTATTAGCCTCGGAGCCCGTATCGAGGGTGTGACCGACCGCTTACACCTCAACCTCTTCACCATGAACTCCGTCGAGCACGTCTCGCCGGGTTCGTGGACGTATCCCGGGGACCGTTCGCCGGAGTACACCGATATCGAGTACTGGACGGAAGTCGCCCGAACCGCCGAGCGCGGCGGATTCGACGCGGTCTTCTTCGCGGACGTGCGCGGGGTCTACGACGTGTACGGCGACGACCGCGACGTGGCCGTCGAACGGGCGATACAGACGCCGGCGAACGACCCCGAGCTCGTCGTTCCGGCAATGGCTGCCGTCACCGACGAGCTCGGGTTCGCCGTGACGCGCTCGACGACGTACACCCATCCCTACCAGCTCGCACGGGAGTTCTCGACGCTCGATCACCTCACCGACGGCCGGATCGCGATCAACGTGGTCACCTCGTATCTCCAGTCGGCCGCCGAGAACCTCGGGCTCGACGAGCGAATGGACAAGGGGACCCGATACGACCGTGCGGACGAGTTCCTCGACGTCTGTTACGCCCTCTGGGAGGACTCCTGGGAAGACGACGCGGTGGAACGCGACAAGGAGGCGGGCCGATACACGGACCCCGAGAAGGTCCACGCCATCGATCACGCGGGTGAGCACTTCTCAGTGCCCGGGCCGCACGGCTGTGAACCCTCGCCGCAGCGCACCCCCGTCGTGTATCAGGCGGGGTCCTCGGACCGCGGTCGCGAGTTCGCGGCCGCCAACGCGGAGGCCGTTTTCGCGAGCCAGCCCACCGAGGAAGGGGTCCGTGAGTACATGGCGGACGTGAAAACGCGGGCTGCGGACCACGGCCGCGATCCCGAGAGCCTTCGGTTTTTCATCGGTGTCGTCCCGATCGTCGGGGAGACGCAGGCGATCGCGGAGGCGAAACACGCGGAGTACAAACGCCACGTCGACGTCGAGGGAACGCTCGCGCTGCTCTCGGGGTTCCTCGACATGGACCTGTCCGAGCTCGACCCCGACCAGAAGGTCGAGCACATCGAGACGGACGCGATACAGGGGACGATGAACGCGTTCACCAAGTCACAGCCGGACCGGAACTGGACGGTTCGCGAGGTCGCGGAGTTCTGTGGCCTCGGCACCACGTCGCCGAAGCTCGTCGGCACACCGGAGACCATCGCCGAGGAGCTCCAGTACTGGCACGAGGAGGTCGGCGTCCACGGGTTCAACGTGAAGGAGGTCGTCCGGCCGGACTCGCTCACCGACTTCGTGGACCTCGTCGTCCCCGAGCTTCGGGAGCGAGGACTGGTACCGCCGGCCGACGCCGATCCCGAAGGGGACACGCTCCGCGAGCGACTCCTCGGGGAGGGACGCTCCAGGCTCCGCGAGGACCACCCGGCCCGTCGGTCCGCCGAGTGAGCGGATATTATTAATCTCTGGCGGGGTTTTGATACGCGATCGCTGCCGCCCCCGGCATCGTTAAGTGGGTCGCGCTTCTCCTATCAGGTGACGCTTCGCTTGGAGGGCCGAAGCGTCAGCGGGGACCTACTGAACGCTCCGGCGTGCCACCTTTTCCCGGCACGCCGGGGCGTTCGTTCCTTTGAATCGCTGAGCAGCCGCCTCGTCCGGACGCCCGGTGCGTCGTTCAGGCTCCCTCGCCCTGATACTCGCCGTCGTACGTCCCGTCGTGTTCCGCGCGGGCGAGGACGAGCTGTGCGATCCGCGCGCCGGGTTCGATGTCGATCGGGTTGCCGACGTCGAGTCGCCCCTCGCCGACACCCTCGTATCCCGCATCCCAGACGGCGGTGTCGAGGGTGCAGGCGTTGCGGAGCAGCGTCGATCGGGGGAGCACGAAGCCGATCCGCCCTTCGGGGATCCGGACCCGTTCGCCGTACCGGATCACGTACGTTCCGGTCCCGAGTCGATAGGCACCGTCGACCGGTTCGAGCTCGGTACGATCGGCGACCGATTTCTCTTCGCGGCCGATCCGGCCGCGTCCCGCCCCCTCGAACACCGCGGCGACGGTGAGGTCGATCCCGTTCGGCTGTCGTTGTGCGTCCGTGAGCGAGACGCCCGCCGTTTCGAGCGCCCGTGCCACGGCCGCGCCGGACTCGAACATGCGCTACCGGAGCGCAGGTACCGATAAAACGGTGTCGGCGATCGCGGGATTCCATGCGGTTCGTTCCCACTCACGATGTGTGTCAACACGGCTTGGTTCCATCAAATATCCCCGGGTTCATCGGTTCCTCACGGTCGATGTGGCGGGTCACTCGCGGGTTTTATATTCTCGGGACAGCCATCTTCGGCTGATATGGGACAAACGATTACCGAGAAGATCCTCGATGATCACCTCATCGAGGGCGAGCTGACCCCCGGCGAGGAGATCGGCATCGACATCGACCAGGTCCTCACACAGGACACGACCGGCACGATGGTGTGGCTTCAGTTCGAGGCGCTCGATCTCGACGAGGTCCAGACGGAGCTGGCCGCGCAGTACTGTGACCACCAGACGTACCAGTTCGACTTTAAAAACACGGACGACCACCGATTCCTCCGCTCCGCGGCCGGTACCTACGGCGCGTACTTCTCCCGGCCCGGCAACGGTATCTGTCATCAGGTCCACAAAGAGAACTTCGCCGCGCCCGGCAAGACGCTGC
>LFFM01000204.1_pt1 | contig 39824 bp, 31 predicted proteins | sample 643131 | NCBI WGS metagenome assembly LFFM01 (sample SAMN03777445, study PRJNA286221) | soda lake metagenome | biome: soda lake; feature: Kulunda steppe; material: water; isolation source: sample Tc-Br brine of Tanatar trona crystallizer | place: Russia: Kulunda steppe | collected 2011-07 | reverse complement strand
TCCGGCCTCGCGCCGGTGGCGAGCCAATTTTGATAACACACCGTCGGCCCTCAACACCCCTGCGGCCCCATCCGGCCTCGCGCCGGTGGCGAGCCAATTTTGATAACATACCGTCGGCCCTCAACACCCCTGCGGCCCCATCCGGCCTTGCGCCGGTGGGGAGCAAAGTTTGATAACATACTGTCGGAATTCCGCCGCCTGTGGTTATAATTCGTGGGTGTGAACTCCGCGGATTGCCCCCCCGCTGCATTTTGACGACAAAGACGACGATGCGCCTTTACACCACAGAACGGCGAGAGGGTACGCTTCCCGTCGGCGCGCTGCTGATGATTCCCCTCTTTGCACTGCCCATGGGCGCCTGGCTTGTCGAACAACAAGTCATCGACCTCGGCATCTGCGGGCTCCGACAGGCCATCGACATCCCCTGTTTGAGCTGTGGAGCCACGCGGGCGACGATGGCGCTGCTGGGCGGAGACATCATCTCCGCCATCAGTCTTCAACCTCTGATCGTCACCCTCTACATCGTCATCTCCGTCTGGGGAATGGCCAGCTTCGCCACCTTTATGCGCAATCGACAGCTGGTACTCGATCTGAGTCGAGCCGGGGACCTGCTATTTAAGGGCTCCCTCATCGTACTGCCGCTGTTAAACTGGGTCTATCTCATCTGGCAAGATGTCTAGACGTCCCGCTTTCACTGCGGTGTGATGCCGAGCTCGACCCTCGACGACCAGTATTTCCAACCCCTTACAACCTCGATGAGTGACACCGAGCCTTCCGAACGACAACCGTCCGGCACTATTTTCTCTGCTCTGGTCGCCGGCGGTCTGTTCTTGCTGCTATTGGAGATCGGGTGGAATCTGGGCCACCGCCGATTCGAGCTCGTCGAATTGCCGGCCCCATCCTACCTCGCTGCATTAACGGCGATGACCATCGGGATGTGGCTTATTCACGCGCTTCCCGTCTGGGCGCTCTACCGCGCAGGCCGACGCTGGATCGCCAAATCGACGGTCGTACTGCCCGGTTTTGCAGCCATTTTCGGGGTCTCCTGGCAGCAGACCGTCATTCAGGGCGATGGCATCGGCGCCCACCCACTATTTCCCGTGATCCGAGTCGCCTTTCTGATCGGTGTTCCACTGGTCTGTGCGGCACTGATCTGGACATTTATCACGCCTCGCATCCCGAAACTATATCGCCGAATTGCGGCCGCCGTCTTTGTGATGGTCGGCGTCGTATTCAACCTGCTGATCCTCGTCGACTACCAGGCGTTTCACGGCCACCTCGCAGCCTTTAACGCCGCCATTATCGTCGGACTAATGCACCCCCTGTGGAATCGCGACGGACTCCGTTATGCCGCGGTGGCCGTCGGCCTCGCCGTCGTCGTCTGCATGGCGGCCATCGTTCCCAGCCACGAAGATCACCGCACTCACATCCAGCGCTTCGGACACCTTTCAGCATCGCTCAGTGCCGGCCTGCCCGCCGGCTCTCTGTTGCGCGTCGAGCCGGACAAGATTTTCGACGTCGAACGGGCATCCCACCAGGAACTCGATGAGTACTTCGATGTCTTTTTTGGCGACACCTCGAAATTCGAGGAATCGGAGCCGCAGGGTGATAATGTGGTCCTCGTCGTGCTGGAATCCGTCCGCGCCGACTACTGGGATGATCCGGAATTAACGCCCGAATTCCACGACTGGAAACAACAGGGCGTCTACTTTCCGAATGCCGTCGCCAATTACCCGGCAACCCCCCTGGCCTACGGTGCTATATTCGCCGCTCAACCCCCGTCGGTACTCGCCCAGACGCCGTACTGGGGCGACCATCGCCTCTTTGAGGGGGTGGAAGATGAGTTTGACGAGCTCATTTTTAGTCGCCCCGACATCAGTTGGTTTGAGCACACGGCGATCACCGACTTTTTTCTGCCCCGCGAACACCCGGTCAACGCCCACGAGCGCGGTCCCGATGGTCTCGATTACTTGCGGCGCAACATCAGCGAACTCGACGACGGCGACCACTTCTTTTCGTGGGTCCATCTCTACGAACCACACGATCCCTACGAGCCGCGCGAACCCTGGGCTGAAGACGGGGCTGACGACCACGACGCATACCGCTCGGAGATCGCTTACACCGACCATCACCTCGGCGAATTCATGGACTGGTTCTACGAACAACCGGTGGCGGAGGACACACTGGTCATCGTCGTCTCCGACCACGGACAGGGCATGGGCGAAGAGATCATGGGCGAGCCCTTCTGGGGCCATCACGTCCATGTCCACAATGTTGTCAGTACGATTCCCATGTTCGTCGCCGGCCCCGGCCTGCCCGCCGATACTCGCCAACAGGAATCTCCGGCGATGCAACTCGACGTCATGCCCACCATCTACGATTTCACCGGCCATGCCATGCCCGCCGAATTGATGCCTCAGGGCAACTCGATGTACCATCTCATCGAAGACGAACCGACGCGACCGCTGGTCACCGAGGCCTTTAGCATTCGCGGCCATCAATTCTTTGAATTCGTCGCCGGTACCCAGCAAGGCGACGATCTGGACGAATTGCGACGTCAATTCCACGAAATCAGTACCGATGGACACGGCTATTCGCCAAAGATCGCCATCCAACACGGCGACTACAAATTGATCCACGACCGCCTTTTGGAGACCGACTGGATGTACAATATCGCCGATGATCCCGAAGAGCACCGGGACCTCATCGATGACAACCCCGATAAGACTCGGCGAATGCTCAACCGCCTCGAGTATTGGAATGCACTCCAGGGAGAAATCGTCCGTCGCCTCGACGCCGTCCTCGCCGAGCCGTGACAACCCCCATCTGGGTCTCCTACACCGGAGTTCTCCGGTCATTTGTCATCGGCACTCTATCGCTGCGGCCGTCATCGATCGCCACCCATTGTGTCATCTTGTCGCACCCACCCCGAACGGCATTGACCGAATACAACACGTACATAGTAATGGGCGCCAACCGGTTGGGCCCCCGGCCCGACCGCGTCTCAAGACGTTATAACTGACAGAAATTCGTGTCTATTGCGCCGAGTTCTACCCATGCAGTGTCGGGTTTTAGCTGTCGTAGTCGCCCTCTCCTTCGCACTCACCACACTTGTCGGATGTGATTCCGACGACGGTCCAACCGATGACATCGATGACTCCGCACAACCCGTCGAGGAAGAATCGATGACCGTCGGCGACCTCCAGGACCGGGCCAATGAATTATTCGAACCGATCCCACATCAGATCGATGATGTCGACGACCAGAAAGTGGAACTCGGCAGGGCCCTATTTCACGACGAGGATCTGTCGGCCGACGGAAGCGTCTCCTGTCACACCTGTCATGTCATCGACGAAGGCGGAGGCGATAATCTTCCCACATCGATCGGCATCGACGACCAGGAAGGTCCGATCAATTCGCCGACCGTTCTCAATGCCCGTTACCACCACGCGCAATTCTGGGACGGTCGCCAACCCACTCTCGAAGATCAGGCCCGGGGCCCCGTCGAAGACGAGCTCGAGATGGGCAATACCTGGGATGTGGTCGTCGACTATCTGGCCGACGAAGACGTCTATGTTGAGGCCTTCGACGAACTCTACGAAGACGGCATCACTGAAGACAATGCCGTGCACGCCATCGCCGAATTCGAGCGCACCCTGGTAACCCCCGACGCTCCATTCGACGACTTTCTTCGCGGCGACAAAGAGGCTCTCGACGAGCGCGAACTGGCCGGTCTCGAAGCCTTTATCGACACCGGATGCACCACCTGTCACGGCGGAAAAATTCTGTCTCACGACGACTATCAAAAGATGGGTCTGGTCCACGATTACTTCGACGATCGCGGTACCGAGATCACCGACGCCGACCTCGGTCGCTACAACGTCACTGGCGACGACGACGACCGGCATCACTTTAAAGTTCCGACGCTTCGAAACGTCGAAATGAACCATCCCTATTTTCACGACGGTCAGATCGAAACACTGGAAGAGGCCGTCGACAAGATGGCCTACTATCAACTCGGCACTGAACTCGACGACCAGACCACCGAAGACATCGTCGCCTTTATGGAGTCGCTGACCGGTGACATCCCGGAGGTCTCCGACGAGCCCCGGCCCAATCTGTAGTTCAACGCCCCACCGCCCGCGGTCTGGGCGTGGTCGATTCCGAATCCCGTTCCATGACCACGTCGTGCATCGTCAGCGACTGCATCCGACCGCGGGTTCGCCAGTGATCGAAGCGATCGAGAATTCTGCGCAACTGCCCGCATCGCGCCGTGAGGTGATGGGCAAAGTCGGCGACGCGTCCCCACAGATGGACGATCCCTCCCTGCCTGGCGGCGTGGTCGAGTTCGCTGACCAGCCGCCATCGAGCAAGCGGTGAGGACCAGCGCTTGCTCCCCTCCAGGACCGGTGATAACCGGCGCGTCGCCGCCACATTGACCGGTCCCGGGGCCGTCCTGTGAGCCGGACCGACACAGCGAGTCCCTGTCAGCGGCACCACCGTATCGAGCTGACGTGCCCAGTGCCGAAGCTGGCCCTGAATTTTGCCGCCGTCGGTCTGGTCCCCGTCGTAGGGCCAGACCGGCGGTCGGCCTCGATACGCCGAAATTCCGAGTTGACCACAGATCTCGAGATACTCCCGGGGCAGATCGTTGTTGGGCACCACCAGGCTGCGCAGAATGATGCCGCGGCGTCGAGCCACATCGATGGCCGCTGTCAGATCGGCGCGAAAATCGCGGCGCTGCTGTCCGCGCTGCCTGCAGTAGAAATTGGAAAAGGTGTGACTGGCCACCTCCTGGCCGGGACAGGCGGCGATCTCTCCGATAAGTGCCGGAGCGTAATGAACGGGATCATCGCGCTCCGACGCTCCAATGCGGGCAATATGGGCGTAGGGCGAAGCGTCGATATCGAGATAGGCCGGCAGTCGATCGGGCATGACATCGAGCATTTCGTCTTTCGACGTCGCAAACAGCAGTCCCACCACCGGCCAGGTCACCCTCAGATCGTAGTCTCGAAACAACTCCAGCAGTCTCGGCACGGCCCGGCGCGCCGACAGCAATTCGTCGCGACAGGTCTCGAGGCGTTGCTGGCGTCGATGGCCCCAGAATAACTCCAGATCGAGCGATATGACCAGTTTGCCCCCGTCGTCCATCACTCCTCCGGTGTTGACACTACGCCTGAAGCATTCCCCGGTCCATCGACTCCGACCGGACGATTCCGGCCGCCGTCGACAGGACCGAATTGTCGTCGAGGCAACCAGACCATCCGTCGGCCACCGATTCCACCGCGCCATCCATGGTGGTAAAACCGGTTCGCCGTCGCCCGGCGACCGTCGGTCGCAGACGGCGGCTCCATCGAGTCCTGACCGACCTCCGTGCCGGCCGTCGTCCTCGAGTTCCCGACGGATCTTCTGGCCCCCCGCTCCGGTGGTGATTCTCCCCCCCACATGGTGGTCACATCCCGTGGATGCCACCGCCATCGAATCACCACCGGAGCGCGATGCCACAACGCGCAATGGCGCCGCCGGCCTCCTCAACTGTCTGCTCCGCAATCTGTAGCTCCAGTCCGCTACCAGCGTCACAGCCCCGGCTCCGGCGATGATCCTTCCCCCAGGGCATGACCGCGCAGTAATGGCGATCATGCAGGATCATCACCGGGGCTCGGGCTCCGACCACGGCCAGGCCGCACTCCACACCGACCGGCATCGACGGACTCCGAACTCTGCTCACCGGCTCCGGTGGCGATCCTCCCCCCCGAGATGCGACAGGTTGATACAGCGTCCATCGCAATAAGATCACCACCGGAGCCCGTACTCAGAATCCGGTCGCCGTCGTCGGCCGCTGGCCGCCGAGTCCCGTCGTCGTCACCGACGCCCCCTCGGTGCGCCGGGCGACGGTCTCGAGCAACTCCACGTAGCGATCGATGACGGCGTCCACCGAGTAGTGGCGCCGGACCTGTCGGCGCCCGGCGCGCCCCATCGCCCGGCGGCGCTGCTGGTCGCCGATCAACTCCCGGATCGCCGCCTCAAAGGCCTCGACGTCGCCGGCCAACACCCCCGCCTTCTCATCGTCAAATAACTGCCGATTGACGCCGACCGGCGATGCGACCACCGGCGTCTGCACCGCCATGTACTGAATGGCCTTGAATCCGCACTTGCCCCGGGTTGCGGCATTGTCCACAAGGGGCATCAATCCAATATCGAAGCCCCTCAACAATTCGACCTCCCGCTGACTCGACCACCGCCGTTGCTCGACGCCGTCGACCCCGTCCAACGGCTCGAATCGCCGGTTGGAGACCAGCCACACCTCCACCGCCTCCAGTTCCGTGGCCAGCCGGCCGAGCATGGGCGCCACCATCGCCAGGCTGTCGAAATTGGACGCCGTCCCCATCCAGCCGATGACCACCGACTCCCCATCGCCGCCGGCGTTGGCGTCGGCGCTCGAATCGGGGGCGTAGACCGCGGTGTCGACCACCGTCGGGATCACCGACGTCGGCGTCCGGTCGCGGGTCCGTTCGGCCAGGTATTCATTGCCGCAGATCACATGGGCGCAGCGGTCGACAATCTCCTTAAAGGCCTCCATCTGACGGGGCCTCATTCGGCCGTCGGGCCCCACAAAGATGGCGTCGTCGACATCGAAGATCGTCTGCGGATTGCGCCAATTTGCCAGCCGTTCGGCGATGGCGCTAAAGGGCAGGGCCGGCCGCTGCAAAAAGACGACATCGAAGCGATCGCCGTCCATCGCATAGGGGATGCGCTGGAGACTGCAGGCCAGCTTGTAGACCGCCGCGGCCGGTGTATCGGACCACCGGTTGTAGCCATCTCCGTAGGCCGGTCGCACCGTGCAGTCGATGCCCCGCTCTTCGAGATGGGGGACCAGCTGTTCGACGCGATACCTCGAGGCCGGCACCGTCGTCCCCTCCGTCAAAAACAGGACCTGGAGTCGGCGGCTCTCCCGTTCTTCGAGGACCTCCTGATAGACCCGGTGGTAGCGCTCGACGCCGCTGCGCAATCCAAAATGGGCCTGGGTCCGCCAGCGCGCCCCCCACAGGTCGGTGGCCGGCGCCGTGTCGTCGCTGTCGGCGATGATCTGCGCCGCGTTGCGCAGCGCCTCTTCATCGACGCGCTCCATAAGATGGCCACTTCCGGCCCGCTCAATCCAGTCGCCGACCTCCCGGCTGTGGCCAACATACACCGGGCGGACGCCGCCGGCGAAAAACTCGGCGAGTTTCGTCGGCATCGCCCCCCGGTAGGCCCGCTGTCCGTCGGCGGTATTGCGAAGCAACAGCCCCCAGTCCATCGCCTGCAGCCACCGCGGCATCTGGCCGTGTTCGACGGTGACGATGGTGTAGCTCGACGCCGGCAGCCCAACGCCCTCGATGCGCTCTAACAGCGCCTGGCGCTGGCGGGTGATCCCCACCAGATGAGCCGTCGGACAGCGCTCCAGGACGTGATCGAAGAGTCGCAGCGACGCGTCGACGCAGTACGCACTGCTGACGGCGCCCACAAAACCGACCACCGGATCGGCGTTGTCGATGGCCTCGATATCCGGCCCGTCGTCGCCGTGGCGACTGGGCATTCCGGGACTGAACTCCGCGTAGTCCACACAGGTCGGAATCACCGACAGCGGCCGATTCGACGGCCACCGACCAAATCGCTCGTCTCGAATCTCGCGGGCCGACGTCTCCGTCAAGACCACCGCCGCCGCGCAGTCGTCGTATAGCTTCGACTCCCACACCCGGGCCGCCCTAAGGCCCATCGTTCCGCCGACAAATCGACCGCGCTCGATGCGCTCATCGAGCCAGTAGCCGCGGGTATCAAATAGGTAGGGTACCTGGTGGCGCCGGCCGACCTGCCGGGCCACCGACGCCGGCACATAACTTCGGGCATGAATCAGATCGGCGCCGTCGGTATCGACCACATCGTCGACCATCGCCATCATGGCCCGCACATTCTGCGCAAAATCAAGCGGTGATCCGCCGGGCGTAAACGTCCGGCGCCGCCAGCGAATATGCCGGGCCCGAAGCCGGGCCTCCCGCTGTTGTTCGCGAGCCGCGTCCTGTCGATCGCCTTCCTTTTCGAGACTGCACACCGTAAAGCGATAATCGCCTCGCCGACCCAGCTCGCGGACGACGCGCACCACCTGGGAATACCCCAGAGGCTCCAGCAATCCGTCATAGGAAACGTACACAATATGTGGTCGACCGCTCGACAAAAATGCCTCCAGCATCGTCAAATCGTGGCTCATCGCGTCCTGTAAAGGGGCCATACTCCAGGTTTCACACCGCTACATCGATGGCTTCTGCCACCGGCCCCTCATCACTGTTCGACTGCACCGAAAAAACCTGTACGCCGGAGCCCACAGTTCAAACAAAAACTTTATTTTTCCCAGCCACTTATCGATCTCACCACCACCACCGGATCGGGTCGTCGGCGCCGGCCAGGCGTTTTCAATCTGGAAGTCGTGTGTAGGTTTGCTACGGGATCGATATCCAATCTCGGGAGGGGATTTTTACAGATGGAATTGGTGCGCCGAATCTGGTCGCTATTCGACGGTACACAGCGGCGCTACGCCGTCGGGATCTTCGGGCTGATGCTCGTCGGCGCCGCCTTCGAGGCCCTGGGCATCGGGCTGGTTATGCCCTTTATCTCGCTGGTCTCCGATCCGGCCCAGATCGAGGAGATGCCGCTGGCCGCCGACGCCCTTTCGGCCCTCGACATCACCACCGGCTCCGGCATCGTCATCGCCGCCGGACTGATCTTGCTGGCGGTCTTCGTGCTCAAAAACGCCTTTATCGCCCTGATGTACTACGCCCAGTATCGCTTCGTGTTTTCCAATCAGGTCCGGCTGTCGCGCCGGCTGTTCGACGCCTACATGAATAGCCCCTACTCCTTTCATCTGGACCGCAACAGCGCCCAGCTTCTTCGCAATGTCAACGAAGAGGTCCGCCAGACCTTCAGCAAAATTCTGATCCCGATGATGACGTTGGGCGTCGAATTGTCGGTGGTCTTTGTGTTGACCGCCCTTCTTATCTACGTCGAGCCCGTCGTCGCCCCGATCGCCATCTTGAGTTTCGGCCTGATTAGCGCCGGGTTCTACCGCATCATCCGCTCTAAAACCGTCTACTTCGGCAACCAGCAAATCCACCATAACGGCCTGATGATCCAGTGGGTCCACCAGGGCCTGGGCGGCGTCAAAGAGGCCAAGGTCGCCGGTTGCGAGGACTATTTTGTCGACCGCTATACCCATTCCAGTCAGGAGTACGCCCGGGCCCTTCGGTTCCATCGCTTCGTCAAAGAGATCCCTCGCAATGTCATCGAGACCTTCGGCCTCGGCGGCATGATTCTGGTCGTCGTCTTGCTGGTGGCCCGAGGCCAGGATATGACCGGTATTTTGCCGGTGCTGGGGCTCTTTGGCGCCGCCGCGGTGCGCCTTCTTCCGTCGATGACCCGAATCATCTCCGCGCTGACCGGGATGCGCCACTTCAAGCCCAGTGTGGACGCCATCTTCGACGATCTCGAATGGCTCGATGACACCGGCGATACCACCGCCGATTCCGACGCCCCGGCGGCCTCCGACACCGAAGCGCCCATCGAGTTTTGCAATGCCGTCCAATTATCGAAGATCTCCTATCGCTACCCCGGGGCCGACGAGGTCACCCTTTGCGATATCGACCTCCAGATTCAACGCGGCCAGTCCGTCGGCTTCGTCGGCCCCTCCGGCGCCGGCAAAACCACCACCGTCGACCTCCTGCTGGGACTGCTACAACCGGAGGACGGCCAGGTCCTGGTCGACGGCCGCCCAATCGACGACAACCTCCGCTCCTGGCAGGACCGACTCGGCTATATCGCCCAGCCGGTCTATCTGATGGACGACAGCATCCGGCGCAACGTCGCCTTCGGCATCCTCGACGACCAGATCGACGACGACCGCGTCTGGCGAGCCTTGCGAGACGCCCGGCTGGCGGCGCTGATCGAATCGCTGCCCGACGGCCTCCACACCTCCATTGGCGAGGGCGGTGTCCGCATCTCCGGCGGCCAGCGCCAGCGCCTGGGCATTGCCCGAGCCCTGTATCGCGAGCCCGAATTGCTGGTGCTCGACGAGGCCACCAGTTCGCTGGACAACACCACCGAGCGCGAAATCAACGCCGCCATCCAGCGCCTCCGTGGACGCATGACACTGGTCATTATCGCCCACCGACTGTCGACGGTTCGCCACTGTGACAACTTATTTTTGCTCTCCGACGGCCGCCTCGTCGACACCGGCACCTACGACGAATTACTGGCCGGTAATCCGCAATTTCAGACCATGGTCCGAAACGCCCACCGCGGCGACAAACACAATGGACCGGGACCGCCGATGAGGTTCAAATGAGCGCACCGAAACACCTGTTATTTCCCGTCGAAACCATCAATCGCGAACTCGACTACCGACTGGCGCTGGCCGTCCAGGCCGCCCGCCCCGACAACCGCATCTACATCGGGCTCCACGAGACGCTGATGCGGCTGGTGCGCCACCTCAAGGGCGGCGTCTATCTGGGCAAGGCCCCGATCCGCCCCCACTTTCCGGATGCCCTCGACGACTACCACCTGCTCAAAGAGCGGGGCTTTGTCTTTGTGCACTTCGATACCGAGGGGGCGGTCTACCCGGGGCGGGAGCCGCGGTGGCGTCAGATTCTTTACGAGCGCCTCGATCCAAGACATCTGTCGGCCGGCGACTTCGTGTGCACCTGGGGCGACTTTCAGCGCGATGTCTACCGCGACCTCGACCCGGCCTGCCGCACGAATATCCGCACCACCGGCCATCCGCGCTTTGATCTGTACGACAAACGCTGGCGCTCGTACTACCGGCCCGACGCCCGCCGCCTCCGGGCCCGCTTTGGCGATTTTATCCTCATCAACACCAATCTCGCCCGGGCCAACAATCACCTGGGCGATGATTTCGTCTTCAGCAACTACAACGGCTTTCGGCCCGAACAACTCGACAGCCGCCTGCACGCCGTCCACGAATGGGCCTTCAAAAACAAGCAGCTAAGCCATTTCGTGCGCCTGGTCCACCGGCTTCACGTCGTCTTTCCGGACATGCCGGTCGTCCTCCGTCCCCACCCTTCAGAAGATCCCGAATTTTATCGCCTCGTCTTCCGGGGCTTGCCCTCCGTCCACGTCCTCCACGAGGGGCCGGTCGCCCCCTGGCTTCTGGCCTGCCGGTGCATGATCCACGACGGTTGCACCACCGGACTGGAGGCCTATCTGGGCGACGCCCGAATCATCAACTTTCGCCCCGTCGACAATCCGACCCAGGAACTCTTTTTGCCCAATCAATTCGGCGTGCAATGCGACAGCGAAGACGATGTCGTCGACTGCCTGGTGGAATTGATGTGTTGCGACAATCGCCGCACCTGCTTTGATGATCCACCACTTATCGATCACCGAGCTCGGCGGCTGCTGAGCAATCTCTCCGACGACTCCTTCCCGGCGATGCTCTCGGTGCTCTCCGAAGCCCAGGCCAGCGTCGACGACACGGAGGCCCCCATCGATCTGAGCCTTCGAGCGCGAGAGGCGTTTTTTGAGACCGTCGAGCACTTCAAGAATATCCTGCGGCCTCTGTCGGCCCGGCATCGCCGGGCGGCGGCCTACGCACGCTCGAAATTTCCGGGCCTCCACACCGATCACGTCTCGACTCGAATAGAACGCCTCCAGAAGCTGACGGGACACCATGTCCGCCATCAAATCCTGAGTCGCGGCCTGATGGTCATCGACGCCGACTGACTTCCGTTTGCCCCGATACCCTCCTGCGCTTAGACTTGCGTCGCTACGCGAATTCAACGCAGGAAGCGCCATGCCCGGCATCGGAATCGTCACCAACCCCCACAGTCGCCGCAACCGCCGCCATCCCGAGAGGATGCGGCGACTCGGCTATATGCTCGGTCAACACGACACCTACGAGTTGACCAATCGCATCGAGGATGTCGCCGACGTCGCTCGCGAATTCAAAGAAAGTGGCATCGATATTCTGGGCCTCAACGGCGGCGACGGCACCAATCACGTCACCCTGTCGACATTTATCGATGTCTACGACGGCGCCCCGCTACCCAAGGTCGCCCTGCTTCGGGGCGGCACCATGAATACCGTCTCCAACGGACTGGGCATCAAGGGCAAACCGCCGCGACTTCTGGCAAACCTCGTCGAGAAGTACTACACGGGCCGCCCCTTTGAGACGACTCGCCGCGATATTCTGAAGGTCACTGACGAAGAAGAGACGCGCTACGGGTTTATCTTCGGCAACGGCATCGTCTCCAATTTTCTGGAATTGTACTACGGCACCGGCGACCCGAGTCCGACGACAGCCGCCGTGTTGCTGAGCAAAGGCCTGGCCTCCATCCCCCTTGGCGGCAGCGAATTGACCGACCAGTTATTTCGCCCCTTCCGGGCCCGCATCGAATTGGATGACACCACCTGGAAGCAGCGCGACTACACCGCCGTGCTGGCGTCGACCCAGGACCAGATCGGCCTTGGATTTCGCCCCTTTATCCGCTGCCAGGAGCGAGAACAGACCTTCCATATGCTCGGCGTCACCGGCGATCCGATGGACGTCGCCCGCGCCTTTCCCAACCTCCGAATGGGACTTCCCGTCGACGAGCGCCACTTTCCGTCGGCCGTCGCCGAAAAGGCCGTATTTCGCTCCGAAGAGCCCATCGCCTATACCATCGACGGTGATATGCACACCGCAGAAAGCGGCGTCGTCACCCTGGAGTGCGGACCGCGTCTGGAGATCATCATCAAGTAAATCGGGCGGTCCGAGGGTTCGTCGGCCCCGATGCTTCTTGTACTATCGATCCACCAACCTCATATCTCCGAAGTTCGGCGCCTCACGCTCGACAGTGCCGAAGGCGGGAACGCCTCCGTCTCCACCGTCGTTCCAGCCGACATCCTGCGCCTACGCGAGGCCCCGATATGCCTTGCGCTACCGGGGAATCAGCCTTGTCGGCTAAATCTCGCCAACGGCGACTGCCAGGCCCCGGTATGCCTTGCGCTACCGGGGAATAAGCCTTGTCTGCTAACTGTCGTCGACGCTCCCCCACTCAACTGCATCGGTCTGAACCTGCGGTTCCGGCTCCGTATCGTCGACGACTTTGGGCCCCAGAAAACCGCTGACCGGCCCCATATAGGTGACGCAATCGCCACCGGAGATCTGGTCGCTGGCGGTGCGAAACGAAAGCGACTGGCGCTGATCAGCCGTCCCGTATTTGAGTTCGTAGCAGTTGTAATCGCCGCCGCAGGGCGTGCCGGACTCCAGGCGGCCGCCGATGCGGATCACTTCGTAGTAATGCTCGTCGATGGTGATGGCCTCCGTGCGCAGGTCGTGGACCGGCACCGGGTGGCCGTCGGAGTCTATCGACAGGTCCGTCAATTCGTAGACCTCTGGATTGGCGTTGAAGACATTCATCGTCGTCGCCTGGAAGCTGATTTTTTGTCCGACCTCGACATCGTCAACCTCGCCGTCGGACGCGACGTGAACCCGCATCGCGCTGTGGCCATCCTGGATCCAGAATTGTGCGGTCTCCGGCCGGTCGTCGGAGGGCGCAAACGACGAGGTAGCCGTGACCGTGGCCTCATCGATGGCAATGGGCTCCGACAATGGCTGCGGATCTTCACTGTTGAACGCCGGACTCGTCGCCTCCCAAAGTGCCTCGATATTGGCATCCCCCGAGATGGCACCGCTGCCCGCTTCTGCGATCTCCGGACTTTCATCGGCGTCGAAATCACCGTAAAACTCGCGGTCGATGCCACAATCGATGGCCCGAAATCCCCAGTCAGTTCCGCTCAATACCGTGGGCTGGCCGGGGGTCGTCAATTCCGCCCGCCAGTGGCGAACCACACCATCGGCGGGAGCCGATGTGTCGTCGCAAGAAGCAGCGGTGGCGCCGGCGATATCGCTAAAATCATCGGCCTCATCACTCGCCGAGCGTTGCCACGTTATCTGAGGCGTCACGTTGGTCCAACGGCCGGTGACCTCCGGCGAGGTCTGCTCGTCGTGGACACCGTCGACGGCCCGCACGCGGTACTGATTTTCCGGTCCATCTTCGGTGACCATCCCCTCCAGATGCAGTCGCACCCGATCGACGAATACACCGCGCGTCGCCTCCGCATCGCCGGACTCCACAAGCTCTCCAGCCGGCGCGCTGTCATCGATAAATCTCGGCTCGTCGCCGGCATCGTACCACCGGTCGTCGGCCTCGGAGTGGACTTCGAACTCCACCGGATAGGCACCGCGATAGCCGGTGACCGGCTCCGAAGAGTCGCCGCTTTGGTCGTCGATAACGCCCCGGATTTCGTAGTCGTGTTCATCGCCGGGCTCCGGGGTGTCGAAGTCCCAGTCGATGGCGATGCCATCTTCCAGCTCGCCATCGGTGACCACATTGTAGGGCGCCTGTGGCGGCTGTGGCGCGTCGGCTGTCTCATCGAGAAACGCATCGCCATCACCCTCGACGTCAGCGATGGTCTCTCCGTCGCGCACAATTTCGTAGCCGTCGACGCCATCGATGCCATCCCAAGAGATGAGGACGCCGTCGGCCCGCTCTCCGCGGGTCGCCGTCGTGTTTTCGGGGACCATCGACTGGCCGTCATTGGCCTGGAAGTGATCGTACATCGGCGCTTGTTGCTCCGTGATACAACCGAATGCGACAAGGCCCGCCAGGGCGGCGATACCAATCCAGATCAGTACTTTTCGACACATACAAATCCCATTAAACGGGAAGACAATTAACTGAAACGCGGCACCGACGAGACATTTGTTTCAGTGAAATGGCGGGCCGTGTAATTCCAGGGTTCGAAGGCAGTGATCGATGCTTCGCTACTCGGCGGCGCTGACATCCTCAACATCGACGGGTCTCGCCTCTCTGTCGGGTTCGCGGACCCGCATCCGCCAGTCGACGCCGGCCACTTCTCCGGGCTCCATCTGAAGCCACACATTTTCTCCGTGCAGCGGCTCGCTGGAGACGATGAAGTGATTGACAAATCCGGACTGCGTCGCCGCCTCACAGGCCTGCGAAAAGCTCGGACAGCAGTCCCGTTCCGGACACTCCTCTTTGTAGGTGCTGTAGTACAACTCCTTGCCGCCGTGATGAGCCACCATCATATGGCCGTTGGTCAGCAAGAACGTCAGATAAAACTCCTCTTCTTCGCACTCCTCACAATCATAGCAGTCGAGTCCCACGATCTCGCGGATCTCGTCGACGGTGGCCTCCACGGCGCTGACGGCGTCATCCAGATCGGCGCCCTTTCGATCGACATCGAAATACCGGGCCATATTCGAGATCAGCAAATAGAAGATGACCTCGCTGTCGGTATCGCCCAGAATGTAGCGCCGATAGACCGGCGAGATGCGCTCCAGGATCTCCTCTCGATACTCCTCGAAATTCGGGATCTGACCGTTGTGCGCAAAGATCCAGTTGCCGTACTGGAAGGGATGGGAGTTGATGATCGACAACTGCCCTACCGTCGCCTTGCGAAGATGGGCCAGCACCGTCTCCGAGGAGACGACGCCGGAGACGCGCTGAAATAGATTGTCGGAGACGGCCGTGGAGACGCTTTTGACGACGTGCGGATAGCCGTCGACGTAGTACGCCACGCCCCAGCCGTCGGGATGGTCCTCACTCTGGCGCATCAGCGCATTGTCGGCGCTGACCAGACTGCGGTGGACCTGACTTGTGATCACCGATCGAAATCCGAAGAGTCGGCACATCGTTCCATCTCACTGTTGCGAGTCCCGTGACCGGGCGGAATGCTGTAAACCATACCCAACCACTATGGATTCCCTCCGGTCGCGATGCAAATCCCGATGACGCGGTGCGACAACCCGCAGCGCTTTGAGCCACACCGGTTCTTGTGGGCGCCCGGACACCGATTGGATTGGATTCTACCCGTCAAATTCGGCGATCGCTCGGGCGATGGCATCCTGGTCGTCGCGATACCGCCAGGCCCGTCGCGGCGGGTCATTGATCAGGATCGAAAATGCGACGGGACGGCCCGACGCGGTCTCGACGTAACCACTGAGAGCGGTCACATCGCGCAGCGTCCCCGTCTTGGCGCGCAGATTGCCCCGGGTGGCGTCGCCGTCGAGTCGATGTCGAAGTGTTCCATCGACGCCGGCAATCGCCAGCGACGACGAAAACTCCGGCCCCCAGCGATGGGTCTGCATTCCCCGTAAAAGCCCCACGATCTGGCGGGCCGTCAGCTCGTTACCGTCGTATAGCCCGCTGCCGTTGTGGAGCCGATAGCTGCCGTGGTCAAAGCCGTAGCCCGCCAATACCTGGGCGGCGCGATTTCTCGACGCCTCCCAGGTCGACGGGGCGTCATCGAGCCCACCCAAGACCCGCAACAGTTGCTCGGCGATGAAGTTGTTGCTCCATTTATTCATGGCGTTGATGGCGTCGACGACGGGCTGTGACTCGTGGCTCCACAGCTGCTCGACGTCATCCGGAGTGGTGCCGCTTCGGATTTCGCCGTCGAACTCAATGCCCACAAGCTCCATGGCCCCGGCGACGACAGAACCGGCAAAGGCCGGCGGGTCGTCGATGCGCATCCGCTGAACGATGGCGTCGGCATCGGCGCCGATGGTGCCGTCAATCGTCAGTGTCGTGCCGTCATCGGTGGCCTCGGCGGTGACATCGATGTGCGGATAGGGCCCGTGGACGGTGCGGGCCTGATTGTCGACGACGACGTGATCGTTGGGCGGATCCAATTCGACGCTGGGACTGTCGCCGATGCGCTCGCCGGGCTCGACGCGAGCTGCCACGGCGTTGAAGTTGACCGACACGGCGCCGATCGGCGATCGATAGGCCGCCCCGGCATCGCGCATATCGAAGCCCGGCGGCAGGTAGGCGCCATCGAAGGCTCCATCGTCGATGATCAGATCGCCGTCGATACGCTCCACGCCTCGGTGGCGAAGCCGACCGGCCCATTCCAATACATCTTGATACAGCAAAAAGGCCTCGCCCTCGCCGCGCACATAGAGATCGTCGATGGCACCGTCGCTATTGGACGACGTCATCAACGCGGTCGTAAAGGTGTGATTCGGTCCCAGCTGGTCGAGTACCACCGCAGCGGTCACCAACTTGACGTTACTCGCCGGATTCATCAGCCGATCGGCCTCTCGACTGTACAGAACCTCGTCGTCCTCCAGATCCTCGATGTGAATCGAGACATCGGCGCGCTCCAGCTCCCCGTCGATAGCGCCCTCGATGGCCTCCCGGAGTGCCGGATAATCGGCGCTCTCGTCGTCCGTCTGCGGCGCAGCCACGAACGACTCGTCGACCTCCGGCTGCTCGACTGCCGATGTCTCGTCGCCATCTTGCTGGGCCGCCGATTCCACGGACCCGGCGATCATCGCCAGCCCCATCACTGCCGCCACGGCCAGCCACTTCCCCGCCCCAACTTTTCGCCCTATCACCATGAATACCAACACCTTTTTCGAATTCACGAACCCGCATCGACACCGCCCTCCACGGCCATGCATTGTAGGAGGTCCATCGCCACATTGCGAGAAACGAATCGCAACCCATCACCCGTCGTCGCCGTCGCCACGTCGGTACTCCATCCACAACCGGCCGACGATCAGCGCCAGCAACAATGCCCCCACCGACAGCGAAAATAGCGCCCAACCGAGCGATACCCCCGACGCCCACTGTGATATCTCTGCGATCATCTATTTGCCCCGCCATGACCAATCGATATGGACCCGCGCAATCTCGGTGCCGTCATCGCGCCACCCGACGACCTCCAGGGTCCGCTCGACGCGCTCGTCACTTCGCGCCGCCTCCGAAAACGCCTCGTCGACCACATCACCCTCGGTACATTCGAATCTTACACGGGATTGGGCTTTGTCGACAAAATCGGCGGACACACCCCGGACAATAAACGAGCAATCCTCCCGTCGAGACGCATCGTGATAAAAGACCAATCCTCCCGTCGTCGCCTCGGCAGCCATCATCGACGCCGCAAAGTACATGGTGCCGAAGACGTTGCGGTTGCGCCAGTTAAAGGGGATCTCAATGGCGCAGCGGTTGGCGTCCAGATCGGTGACCCGGGGGCTGACCATCGCCAGCAGTGGCATTTGCGTCCACAATGCAGTCTGGAACAATGGCCCGGTGCGCATCGCCCGCGACAGAAGTCGCGCTTTGAGCGGTCGGTGGCTGTCGTCGTTGTCGTCGGAAGTGGCTTCTCTCATCGGCATGGATCCCTCGGAGGCGTATTCATTTGATTGGCCCGGCCTCGGAGACTGCGATCTCGATGCGACGGATGCATCGACGCCCGAGGCCTGTTGCACTATACAATAGACTGCCTGCGTTGGCTCGTCGACCACACGGTTTCGCTGTCTGAGCTATGACCGAACCGATCCGAAAACTGGGACGCTACGAATTACTCCGCCAGGTCGCCACCGGCGGCATGGGCGAGATCTATCTGGCGCGCACTCGCGGCGCCGGCGGCTTTGAAAAACACCTGATCATCAAGACCATCTTGCCCCATCTGGCCGAACAGGAGGAATTCGTCACCAAATTCCTCGACGAGGGCCGGATCGTCGTCCAGCTGACCCACGGCAACATCGTTCCCGTCTTCGATATGGGCGAAGAAGACGGAGAGTACTTCATCGCCATGGAGTACGTCCCCGGCCTCGATGTCCGGGCCATTCTCAAGCGGCTGTCGGCGCGCGGCGAGCAGATGCCCATTGAGATCGCCCTCTATATCACCTGCGAGCTGTGCAAGGGCCTCGGCTACGCCCATCGAAAGACCGATGACGACGGCCAGGGCCTCAACATCGTCCACCGCGATGTCAGTCCCTCCAATGTGCTCGTCTCTCGCGAAGGCGAGGTCAAGATCATTGACTTCGGCATTGCCCGCGCCGCCGACAAGGTCGCCGAGACCAAAAGCGGAAGCATTCAGGGCAAGTGTTGCTATATGAGTCCCGAACAGGCCCGCGGCAAATCTCTGGACGCCCGAAGCGATATCTTCTCGACCGGTGTCCTACTCTACGAGATGCTGACCGGACAGCGGCCCTTTGAGGGCGACTCCGATCTGGAGAGTCTGGAACTGGTCCGCCAGTGCGACGCCGATGCGCCGGGAGCGCTGCGCCCGGCGGTCCCGCAGCAAGTCGACGCCATCGTCGAGCGCGCCATGGCCCGCGACCTCGACGACCGCTACCAGGCCATCGACGACATGTTCGTCGACCTCCAGCACGAATTGTACCGCTGCGCTCAGCCCGTCACCAGTCAGCGACTGGCCGAAGAATTCGAGGAGATCTTCGAGGCCGCCCAACAAGAAGAGGGCGATGAGCAGCGCCGTCGCCCGCCGGCGAACCTCGACGAAGCCCTGGAGCTCCAGCTCGCCGAGGCCGAACAAGGCCCCTCCTCCGATCCCGCGCCGGGCGTCGCCTTTGCGGCGACGGCCGCCGCCGACGCCGACGGCACCCAGACGCTGGCCCCAACACCGACGCCGACGACCGTCGACGAAGGCAGTCAGGACTCGTCGACCACCACTCCCCCGGAGACGCCGCTCGACGACGCCTCGGGGTCCAACGACGACGAACCCGATTCTCGTAGCTACTCCAGTCTCGGAATCGAACTCGACGAACAGCGCCGCCTGATCTTGCGCCGCCGCCATATCGTCGCCACCGTCGCCGCCGCCCTGGCCATCGGTGCCGGCGTGGCCACCGTCTACCTTTTGCAGTCGCCACCGGAGGCGACCCTTCAGCTCGAGACCGAGCCATCGGGCGCCCAGGTCTACGTCGACGGCGACCAATGGGCCGGCACCTCCACTCCCGCCAGCCTCGAGCTCAGTCCCGGTGAGCACCGCATCGAATTGACCCTCGACGACTACCGCTCCCGCCAGTTTCGCGTCGACCTGGAGGCCGGCGAGACCAAAACTTTGGAATCCGACGATCTCACCATGACCCCGGAGCCCCAGGCCCAGCGCCAATTCACAATCACCACCGACCCGGAGGATGCGACCATTCTCGCCGACGGCCAGCGCCTGGGTAATTCTCCGGCCGATATCGAATTGGAGTCCGGCGATGTCGTCAATCTTTCGGCGCGCGCCCCCGGATGCTCGTCGCTGTACTACGCGCTTTCGTTTCGCCATGAGCGCGACGAAATCCATCTCCCCCTCGACTGCGACGACGACACCGAAGGTGAAGACGATCCAGAGGCCCCCCCGGAACCCGCGCAACTGCGCGCCGAAGGCCAACTCCCGGAAGATATCGAAGCCCGCGACGGGCGAGCCACCCGTCAGTCGATCCGCATCGAATCGTCGCCGTCGGGCGCCGACACCATTGTCGACGGCGACACCGTCGGCCAGACCCCGCTATACGCCGAACTCCATCCTCAACGCGAGGCCACCATTGAGGTCCGCCATGACGGCTACGAGCCGTTTCAAACCACGACCTCCGGCTCCGAAATCGATGGCCAGCAAATGGACATCGAACTCGAGGAACAACCTCAGGGCTGCATCGATTTTCGCGCGGTCTATCCGGCCAACAACAAAATCGCCATCAACGGCGAGTGGCTCGACGGCCGTCACATGACCCTGCGCAACCACCCACTGCCCGCCGGCGACAACAGGATCACCGTCTATCACCCCCAGAGCGAAAAACGCGAGACCTTTGACGTCGACATCGAACCCGGCGATGATTGCCGCGTCCTCACCGTCTGGGAGCGCGACTGATCCCCCTCCGGGGCCCATCAATCCGGCGCGCCTTGTTGCCCGATCTCGTCGACGCTATGGTGGCCCCACCTTGGCACTAGCCTCGTCCATCACCATCGAGCGCCTCATGAGTGACGCAACGCGGACCATCTTTTTAGACGGCGGCGACGAGCAACTCGAACTCCAGAAATACCGCCTGCGGGTCGTGGAATCCGAACACGACGGCGATACGATCGTCACCTGCGATTCGGCGAATATCACCATCGGCAGTGCCCCGAAAAACGACCTGGTCTTGGACGACCCGGCCGTCAGTCGCGTCCACGCATCGATCGACGTCGACGACAACGGCTACCTGCTTAGCGACCGAGACTCCAAAAACGGCATTTTCCTGGCCGACCTGCGGGTCCGCCAGTTGTACGTCGACGACAAGACCGAGTTTCGCCTCGGCAATACGACGATCCGCTTCGAATTGACCGACGAGAGCACGGAGGTCCATTTTTCGGGGCGCCAGCGCTTCGGTGATCTTCTGGGGAAAAGTCGGCAGATGCGCGAGATCTTCGCCATGCTCGAGCGCGTCTCGCCGACAGATGCCACGGTCCTCATCGAGGGCGAATCGGGGACCGGCAAGGAGCTGGCCGCCCGCGCCCTCCACGACCACAGCGAGCGCAGCGATGGACCCTTTATCGTCCTCGACTGCTCGGCGATTCCAGCCGACCTCATTGAGTCCGAGCTCTTCGGCCACGTCAAAGGGGCCTTTACCGGCGCCACCGGCTCCCGAAAGGGCGCCTTCGAGGCCGCCGAAGGTGGGACCCTATTTCTCGACGAACTCGGCGAGTTGTCGACGGAGCTCCAGCCCAAGTTGCTCCGAGCCCTGGAAAACGAAGAGATTAAACCCGTCGGAAGCAATGACACCGTCGATACCGATGTCCGGATTCTGGCGGCCACCAACCGCAACCTCCAGCACGAGATCCGCGAGGGCAATTTTCGCGAAGACCTCTTTTATCGATTTGCCGTCATTCGCATCCAGCTTCCCCCTCTTCGCGATCGCCCCGAAGATATCCCACTTCTGGTCGAGCATTTCCTTGACGAGGCCAACGAAAAGAGCGGCCGCGACGACGTCGACGTCTCCTACAAGACGATGGATAAACTCAAGCGCCACCGCTGGCCGGGCAATGTCCGGGAGCTCAAAAACTTCGTCGAACGCGCCGTCCTGCTGACTCAGGGCGACAATATCGAAACCCGATTTTTGTCGCCCGGCGAGCCGGCCTCGGCATCGGCGTCCGAAGCCCTCGAGGACTCCACACTTCCCCTCGTCGACACCGCACTCGAGGAAAATATCCCCTTTAAGGACGCCAAAAACCGCCTCGTCGAGGAATTCGAAAAGGAGTACTGGAGCCGCCTTTTGGAGCGCACCGGTGGCAACGTCTCCAAAGCTGCCCGCATCGCCGGCGTTCACCGAAAGAGTGTGGAATACATCCTCAAGAAACTCGACCTGAGTCGCGAAGATCTGGGCGTCGACTGACTTGCGCGACAGACCTCGCGTTACGGAGGTCTCGCCGCCAGTTTATGGCCTTTCCCTTTCGCTATGGTGCCGATGTCCACCGTCATCTGCATTCCCACCTACAACGAAGCGGGCAATGTGGAGCGTCTTACCGACGCCGTCATCGGCGTCGATGACGACCTGCATATCCTGATCATCGACGACGACTCACCGGACGGAACCGGTGCCATCGCCGAACGCATCGCCAGCAACAGCCGACGGGTATTCGCTCTTCATCGCCCCCACAAACAGGGCCTTGGAAACGCCTATATCGATGGGTTTCGCTGGGCCTTGGAACGGGACTACGAGCGCATCGTCGAGATGGACTGCGATTTCAGCCATCGCCCCTGTGATCTGCCCGGAATTTTGAAGCAACTCGAAAATTACGACGTGGTCATCGGTTCGCGCTACGTCGCCGGCGGCGCCACCGAGCGTTGGGGACTTCTCCGACGTGCCGTCTCCCGGGCCGGCGGATTTTACGCCCGGCTTTTATTGGGCTGTGACATCCGCGATCTGACGGCGGGCTTCGTCGGCTGGCGCCGCGACGTCCTGGAGGCCATCGATCTCGATGCCGTCGACGGCTCGGGCTACGTCTTTCAAGTCGAATTGAAATTCCGCGCCGAACGCCGGGGCTATCGCATCCTGGAAGTCCCCATTGTATTTCCCGACCGCGAAGTCGGTGACTCCAAGATGACTCCCGATATCGCCCTGGAAGCCCTGGCGCGGTTGTGGCGGATCCGCTTTAAATAACGCTCATGACGCCCCCGGCGTCACTATTGCTCGTTATCAGACTCCAAACCCCGACGACTCGCCGGCAATATCGAGACCCGACAAAAACGCCGTCAGATCGTCGAATCGGCGCCGGGCGTCGTCTTGCGTGTCGTAGTGAAATGTCCGGGTATCACCGCTGCTCATGGTCAATACGATCTTTTCGTCGACCCGCTTGATCTGTTCGACGTGATCGGGATTGAGCAGCCGATCGCCACCGGCACAAAGCCATTTCTTCGATGTCATCGTCATATCCTCGACAAAGATTGGCAGACTCCGCCATCGTCACTTCTTTCGAGAGTGCTACACCGCAGCGCCGCTGGCGATCTCGAGGATGTCATCTCCGAACATCTCGACATGCCAGTCCAGCATGGGCTCAAAGCGTCTCAGTTCATCGGTATTTGTCGGCGGCGCTTTAGCGATCTTGGTCAATGTGGCGTTGGTGGCCACAAACTCGGTGGGAATGCCGAGCCTGGAGGCCCTTTCATTTCGCCAGCTTCGAAGCGCGTCGTAGCGCGCCCGCTCCTCGCGCGACGGACGGCTCCGACGGGAATCCCCCGAATCGGGCCTGGTCTTCGGCGGTATGGCATTCGTTTCGGCGTCGGCGATCACCTCTATGATATCGCCGGCGTAGTCGTCGACCAGCACGTCGGGCACACCCCGTAATTCCCCCACTTCATCGACGGTCTGCGGCCGGCTGCGGGCCAGATACAACAAAGGCCCATTCGGAAGCAGTGTCACCGCCGAGCGATTGAGCCTGGTACACAATTTGTGGCGCCATAGATACAGCGCCTCAAGTGTCGCCCGGCCGCGACCGTCGAGCCTGGATGCGCCATCGAGATCGCGCCACCCGTCGGCCTCGAAGTCGTTGGGCACAAATTGGACGCTGTCGGCGATATACTGGCATTGCTGGCGAAACGGCTCCAGCCAGCCCTCGGCTTGCAACTCACCGATAAAGCGCCCCCGTAGCTCCAGAAGGTGATGAACATCGTCGGCGGCGTAGCGAAGGGCCTCGCCGGGCAGCGGTCGCGTCGTCCAGTCGTAGCGAGAAAAAGCCTTGCCCGTTTCCACATCCAGGAGGTTTTTCAGCATCCAGTCCAGCCCACATTTCTCATAGTCCAGAAAGCGAATCGCGATCTGGGTATCGAAGAGATTATTGACTCCAACGCCGTAGTCGCGGTCCAACTCGTTGATATCATTTCGCGCCGAGTGCAGGACCTTGGTGACCGCCGGATTTTCGAGGAGTTCAAATAGGGGTTGGAGATCGTCGTCATCGAGGGCCAACGGGTCGACGAGCGCCGCTCCCTCGTCGCCGGCGAGTTGGATCAAGCACACCCGGGCCTGATAGGCGTGAAAATGATCGCTTTCGGTATCGACGGCCACCGGCCCATCGTCGAGCGACTCGCAGAATTGTCGAAGGCCGTCGGCAGAATCGATCCACTGATGCGTTGTCATGGGGCTCGCAGTTGCCAGAAGAGAATTTGTGGGACCAGCAGTCGTTGCGTCACGAATATGGCACACCTTCGATGGCTTTCAACAATTGCCCCCCCCCAATCGATCATTCCCGAACCACGTCGATCCACCGGTGAATCGGTCTTGGGTTTTGCTACGAGACGCCCGCAACCTTGCGCCAGACCAGCGCATATTCCAGACGATTCCTCCGGGGCGTCCACGCCCCGATCGCCACCACAGCCCCGGGCCCCGACTCTTTTCAATAGATCACAATTTGGCTAGGCTGAATATTCGCAGAACTCATATCGCCCCATCGGTAGATTTAGGCTGATCCGCGATTCAGATACTATCGGCTCCGGGAGACCCGACCATGGCCAACAACCATTTTCGCCAGGGACAACAAACCGATTCCGCCGCCGGTGGAGGCGATGACAGCGACGACATCGGTGCTGACGATCTCATTTTGGCCGGTGTCATCGCCGGCGTTCTGGTCATGTCAGCGGTCCTCTGGGTGATGCTCTCCGATGACTCCGAACCGGAAGACCACGACCCCCATCCGGCTGTCCAGGAAATGCAACAAGAAAACGAGCGCATGGAATTCGACGGCGCCAACGACTCCTTTCGAAGCCCCGAACAGGATCTGGCAGCCCATCAGCAACAGGCCCCTGAATTCGATCCAGATCGCACGAGCCGAGAGGATTATACCGAAGAAGAGCAGCGCCGCGACGAAGAACGCTACCGCCAAATGGCCGAAGAGACCGTCGCCGAAGGCGAACCCGACTCGGTGGAGGACGTCCTACCCCACGATATGGAGGGCGTCGATGTTGAGGCCATGGAAGAGGATGCGCGCGACATCCAGCGCGGAAGTGCCGACCCCGCCGACTACGTCGACGAACAAGAGATGCTTCCCTCCGAAGCCCGCGACGAAGTCGATGTCGATCAAGTCCGCCGCCAGCACAACATGGACTGACGATGGGCCTCCGCTCTCCGCTGATTACTGACTCTCCATCATGCTGACGATCTCGGTCTGACGATCCGTCGGGTTTTCACTGATGTAGATCGTCAGCGCCTCTTCGCCTCGCTCAAAGGTCATCGTCTCACCGCTCATCTGTTGGAGCTCCGGGACGTGGGCCGCAAATTCATTGACAATCTGGTCTGATTCCGACGGCTGCCAGTCGCGACGCTGCATCGCCTCGCGGTAAAATCGGCCCACATCGTGCGACGGCGACGAGGTGTGAAACTGATTGAGCACATAGGGCTCGTCTTCGTTGAGCGCCTCCAACCGATTGCTGCGCTCGCAACCGATACAGGCCGGGACTTCGGCGCCGGGGCGCCGCTCCATGGCCTGCGGATCATTCATGCGGCCTGCATCAAAATCGTCGTCGGACCAGGTCGCCGTGACCTGAGACTGCATCTGCGGATGGTCTTGACGCTGTGCATCGAGGAAGCGAAATCCGGCGATATTGTCCTCGAAATCCAGGTCCTCGATATCGGTCGCCGTCTGAAGATGCTCGAATAACTCCTCGCCATCCTCGAAGTTATCGCGCATATTGGCCTGCCACTGCTCTCGGAATTCCTCTTTATCGCCGTCGAAGTCCTGGTCGGGAATGAGCCCACCCATCGTCACGTAGTCATCCTCCATGGTGATCGGGACCAACTCACCGGACAAGAAGGCGTCCATCTGTTCGAGCACCTCCTCGGTGTCGCCCAGAATTTCCGCCGGCGAGGCGTGATGACCGTCGGAGGGAATCAACGGCTGGTTGTAGACCTTCGAATTGATGCCGGCCCGCTCCAGGCGTTTTTGGTAATTCTCACTCAACTCAGTGGGATTCAGTGGCGAGTCGGCGGCCGCGAATTGCACGTGATTGCCGTTCATATCATAGGGATTCGGCTCCAGCCCCGACTCCTCCATCACGCGCTCGAAGTCTTCGTGCTCGGCGGCCGACTCCGTCTGCAGATCGAAGATCGTCGCCTGGGCCTCCGAAATATCTCCTTCACCGGAGATGACGACAAAGCCGACGGCGAGAGCCGCTATAATGGCACCGCTGATCCCCAGTTTGAGACCGATGATGATGAGTTCTCGAAGTGACATAGGACCTCCGGGCGAGTTGGTGGAAAATCTGGTGATTCGGCGACCGCCGTCTGCTGATGGTTACGGGCAAGAACCGATGCTGTCGGCACCGGAGCCGATATTGCCCCATCCGAAATTGGCGGTGTCGCTAAAGCCGTCGTCAGTGCCGATCTCGAGTCTGGCGAGACCGACGGTTCCGATGCGGTCGACGGGCCGCGTCGGCGCCAGGGCGCTGTAGTCGGTCTGGACATCGCCGCCAAAGGCTTGCGACATACCCATCGCCGACGCCTCGCTATCGGAGCCGAATTGATGGTCATCAACTCCGCCGACGACACCATAGCGAATTCCGGCCCCCAGCGCCGGACGGGCTCCCGTGGCGCTGAGTACGGAACCGGCGATGCCGGCAAAATTATCAAAATCCATCTCACCGGCCAGCATCCGATCATTCATCAAATTCGAGGTAAAACTCGGGTCGCACACGACCTGATTGATATTCATTTCCGGGTCGGGGTCTACGTTGACGTTGGGAATCATATCCGCCGCGCCGGCCTTGAACCCGCTCTCGGCGTAGATCCCGCCGGCGGCCGTTCCGGTATCAATGGTATTGGCCACCGACATAAAATCCCCGACCGATGCGTAGTGGGCAGTCGCACTGGCTGCTCCGGTGCCCGGCGTCATCTCCACGCTGACCGGAAAGCCGGACTGGACACCGACGGCATCCTCCCACAGATCAGCGGAGGCCCGTTGTTCACTGAGCAGCACCTCTTGATGAATATTGTACAGGTTCAAAATCCCGATCATAAACAGAATGTAGATCGGCAGTGTGACGGCAAATTCCGTCATCGCCGTCCCCGATCGCGACTGGTGCAATCGGCGCAGACTGCCGAGTGACCACCACTTCGATAACATGCATTTCATCGTTCGATCCCTTCGAGACGATCGGCCTCAAATGATCCGGAATTGGCGTACATCGCGAACATGTCGGCCACCGAGTTTTGGATGTCGAAGGTGCCGTCGATGACCGACGACATCTGACTGCTGGCGGCGATATAGGGCAGACTGTCGACGAAGACCGGTCCCAGACCGACGTCGTCACCCTGGATCGTCTCCCCCAACTCCTCGTCGGGCAAATACATCGGCCGCAGTCGTGCCGTCCACCGCGGCGTCCACATATGAGGGCCGCCGCGGGTCGCCACCATTCGACCCGCCAGGGCATCGGAGCCCAATTCGCCAAAGTTCGACAGCGCCCCCGGAAGCTGGTTATTGATAAAGGTCTCTCCAAATACAATTTCGCTTCGGGCTACCGACCAGGTACCGCCGCTTTGAAATATCGGGTTTTCGCTGTGGTCGCCTCCGACGAGTTCAAAGACGTCCTCGTCGTCTCCCGAACGCAGCCGATTGGAGGTGCGATAGGCCATGGTGATATTCGACGTCTCCTGCATCCAGTCGTTGCTGTCCTTGGCTCCCGGGAAAAAGCCGCCGCCATCGACGCGATAATCCATGGCGTTTTCCGACACATCCATATCGAAGCTGTACATTGGCAACGTCATCAACATCGTGCTGATACAGGTCCCTTCCGGTGCCGCATTGGCCCCCATGAAGTAGCCGACCGTCTGGCCATCCGACGAGATCCCCGACGGATCCCACCCTCCGCCATCGCTTTCGATGACATGCTCTACGGCGGGAATGACGTGCTCCAGACTCCAGCTAAACTCCAGGCAGTAGTCCATAACATCCATAAACCCGCCAAATCCTCCGTCGCGCTGATCGACGGGCAATTCATCGAATTCATCGGTATGTCCCGGAATATTGGCGCCCAGGTTGGTGTCGAAGTTGTCGTCGAAACTCTCGACAGCGCTGGTGACCTGATTGGCCCAGTCCGGAAGTGTGGCCTCCGGAGGCGGCCAGGAGGTGGTGGCTGTGGCGCCATTGTAGCGGCCGCGCAGCAGATTTTCGGCATACGCCCACCAGGGGGTGATGTCGACGAGATACTCCTGGAAGTCGTCGAGGGTGTCGAGTTCCTCGGCCGTGCGCTGGGCCGTGGGCCACACATTGGCAAAGAGGTTGATCAACTCCGCAACACTCTGCAATCCGCCGATGGTACAACGATAACAGGCGTAAAAATCAAAGCCCCAACTCGAGGCACAGCGGCTGCAATACGTCGATGTACTCGCCCCCAGGGCCGTCATCCCCGTGGTGTGCGTAATGAAATAGCTGAACAACATCCGCTTTGCGGAGTTGGAATACGTCAGCATATTCATCGACCGCGCCTTGACGACGGACTGGCTATAGGCTGCGGTGTCGGCGGCATTTTGCGTCTTGATCTCCTCGTGCGATGCCTCACCGGCTTCGAACATCGCCATCGACACCATGATCAGTATCAAAAAGGCGGCCAGCACCAATAGAATAATGGCCCCGTCCTCCGATTCATCCAGGGGACCGAGTCCGGCCTGTACGAGTTGTCGTATCCGTTCAATCATTGCAATCACCATCGTAAGTGGCGTCATCAACCCGTATCACCAGCAGCTAAACATAAACCCACCCGGCGGGCAGTCATTGGGCTGAATCTGGTGCGTCGTGCTGTGTTCGCGGCTGAGCGTATTGTACATCGCCGTGCGGCCGGCGACGGTGTCCATCTCCCCGAAGACCCGGTGAACAAAGGGCATCGCCATATGCTGCTGGTATTCGACGCGGGTCAACACTTCGTTGTCGTTGCCCAACATATACTCCACGTCGGTCGCGCAGTGGGCAAATTGAAGCTTCGACTGGCCGCGATGGGTGAAACTCGACTGATCGAAGGCCGCCGTCAGTGAAAACCGGCCCTCCGAGGTCACGCCCGCTTCGTCCTCGTGACCGGCGTCTGAAAGGGCCTCCAGCCGGGCGTCCAACGAATCGGACTGCTCACAGGCCTGCGTATCTACGGTGAAGTCCGACGGCGCCGCCGGGGCGACGGCCGCCGCCGCTGCCAGCCGCGCCTTCTCCTCGACGGTATCCTGATCGACGTCGTTGCGCTCTTCCATCGCCTCCGGGTGCCACACGGCAACGGTGCGACCGGCGTTAAACGCCCCGAGCGTCGTCAACAGCCCCGAGGTATTGAGAAGTGCCAGCTGAATCAGCCCCAGCGTCACCATCAAAAACACCGGAAACACCACTATGGTCTCCAACATCACCGCCCCCCGAGATTTGACGACGCGTCGCGAGGTTTCCGGGGTCGGCGCCAATGCCAGCTTCCAGACAATGACGATAAGCGCCCACACACAGGCGCTGAGCCCGGCGTGCAGCGCGATTTCGGGGGTCATACTGGCAACCAGTCCGTGGTGGGCCGCTTCGTACAGCGCCGCCCGACTCTCGGCGGGAAGCAACAGCCAGCAGGTCAACGCAAAGACCACGGCGACGCCCAGAAGATGAGCGGCCCCGGTCGTCAGCGCCTCAAACAACCGACGCCCCAAATCCCGGACATGGATGTTATGGATCGATGAAAACATGAGTGAAATCCTCGGCGCGCATTCAATCAAGCCCCAGGTCAAACGACGAGCACAGTGGCTCCGCTGTTGCAGGAAACGTGTTGCAAAGTATATTCCGTTGCCCACCACGCGTCAAAACGCGATTTCGCTCCGGCCCTGTCGTCGGCGCTATGGCCCCGGCGTCCATCCACACCGCACCCTAATGTCCCGGGTGTCGTCGACTGTGACAAGTTGACACATCCCCGGTGCTGTTGAGGGTATGATCCCACAGCCAACGGGGCCGGCATCAGCCCGGGAGGCAATTGCTTTCAGTTCCATTGCCTGTCGTGTAGTTTGACCCTGTTCGCGGTGGCGTTTCGCAACGTGCCCTGACGATACGTCACCACGCGTCTTCTCTGATACGGATGGCAACCACGATGAGCGGCTCCAACCCACAACAAATCCCCCCCGGTACTCGTCTCGAGGACCGATACGCCGTCGAGGGCGTTATCGGAGAGGGCGGTTTTGCCACCGTCTACAACGCACGGGACGAACTCATCGATCGGCCGGTGGCCGTCAAGGTCCTGTCCATGAGCCGAGTCGACGACGACGATGTCGAACGGGCGCTGCAGCGGTTTTTGCGCGAAGCCCGTCTGGCGGCCCGGATCTCCCATCCCAGCATTGTCGACATCTACGACTTTGGACGCCTCGATAGCACCGGCGCCCCCTTTATCGTCATGGAGTATCTCGACGGCGACAACCTCTACAACCAGATCTATGGTACGGGCCCCCTTTCACCGTCCTGGCTGCTGCCCAACTACTGCGACATTCTCGACGCGCTCGGCGAGGCCCATCTCGAAAATGTGGTCCACAAAGACCTCAAACCGGGAAATATCTACCTCCATCATCCCGGAACGAGACGAGAAGTCTGGAAACTCGTCGACTTCGGCGTCGCCCACATCGACACCCCGTCGGGAGCCCGGATCACACAAACCGGTTTTCTCTCCGGTACCCCTCAGTACCTGCCGCCGGAGTACATTCAAAAACAGGCGGTCTCACCGCAGATGGATGTCTATCAGATGGCGCTGACCTTTATCGAAGCCCTCTGTGGAGAACCGGTCGTCGGCGACCGAAAGCCCTTTAAGGCGGCGATGCGACACGTCGAGGGCAACCTGGAGATCCCCGACGAATTGACCCACGGCACGCTCGGCGATGTCCTGGGCCGGGCCCTGGCGCCGGCGCCCTCCGACCGCTTTGATACGGCGCTGCAATTCGCCGATGCACTGGCCTCCGTCGACATCCACTCCGTTCCATCCTTCGTAGAACCCGATGACGACAGCACCCATGAAACGGCCAAATGGGCGGCCATCGAAAAAAAGTAGCAGTGCCCAAGCGAGCGCCAGCCAACAGCCTGTTGCATACAGCGAGCGGACCGAATCCTCGCCCCCACAATCCCCCCTCAGGCCAGAGCGCTCTCGTTGCCGGAGTCGCGCACGAAAATGCAACTCGATCGCGTCGACGATACCATGGTGCGCACAAACTCCAGATCCGGATCGACATCCATGCCAAAGATATTGAGATCGGCCTGGGGAGCCTCGTTGACGTAGTCGTAGAAGTCGCCGCACTCGACGACGACCTCGGTCTCTATCAGCCGGGCCAGGGTCAGTAATTCGTCGATAAACCGCCGGGCCTTCTCCAATTCCTGCTGGTCTTCAACCACCATGATCAATCGCAGTCTGGCATTCCAGTTGCGCTTGAGTTTGTAGGCCAACAACAGCGACAGATCGAGATTGCCGATATCCATCGAGATGCTCCAGTCCGGCGTGCGATCGCGGAGCCAGACATTGACAAATTGTCGACGACCCAGACCGGCTTTTTTGTGCGGCGCATACAATAGACTGCCCAGCTGCTGCTCTTCGGCCTTGCGAACGATCTTGCCGTAGTCCAGCGGCTCTTCGACCTCCTCGGGCATTCGCATAAAGACCGTATTGGGCCGGGGGAATGCCCCTCGCGCTGTCTGCATGGCGGCGATCATGCCACCGGTCAAGGTGTCGTGCTCAATGGCGATCCAGTTGGCAAAGACCCCGCGGTCTCGAAAGTCATTGGACAGCGACTCCAACTGCTCCGGAAGCGCGTTGTCCTCCAATTCCGGTTCGATCCCCACCAATTTGACCGACCCCTTCGGCCTCGCCAGGTCGTGGACGAATAAAAACGATCCCCGCAACTCCTCGGGGTCTTTGACGGCCACCAGCAAATTGGGCTTCCAGGCCCGCTCTTGCATCGGCGGAAGATCCCACACCCGCTTGGCGGCCCACTCGGCAATCGAGATAAACATCCCGCTTCGCACATCGCCAAACGGCGCATCCAGGCTGCGCCGTGCCATCACCACATAGGCACCAAAGACCAGCCCCATCGCGATCAGACTGAACACCGGATTGACGATAAACATCGCAAATAGACACCCCATCATACCGATCAGCGATACCATTCGCGGGACCCGAAATAGGGGCCGAAAGCTGACCAGGTCCAACGTCTGCTCAAAGAACACCACCACGTTGATCATCATATAGGTGATCAAAAAGAACATCGTGATCAGCGGCGCAATGGCATTGAGATCGCGAAGCAGAAGGCCCAGAAAGACGATGATCGCCGTGACGACCACCGCATTTTGGGGCTCCCCGTCGTCGCGCCGAGTCGCCAGCCATTTGCTCTTGGGCAATACATTGTGTTTGCCCAGCGCCTGCAAGATCCGTGGGGCACCGACCATCGACGCCAACCCCGACGAAAAGGTCGCCCCCAACAACCCGGCGAGCACAAAGATCTCGCCCAGCCAGGCCTCCTCGACCATCACCAGATAGTTCCTCTGCAACTCACCGGGCTCTGCCGACGCCGCAATCCACACCGCCAACAACCCGTAGATAAGCACCGCCACCCCGATGGCACTCATCGTCCCCAGCGGAATCGCCTTTCTCGGATCCTTGAGATCACCGGACATATTCAACCCCGCCATGATTCCGGTGGCCGCCGGGAAAAACACAGCAAATACCACCCAGAATGACGTCCCCGCAAAGTCCTCCGGATCTCCCGACTCCGGCGGCTCTCCGGGAAAAGTCCCCCACAACTCGATATTCTCGAATCCGCCCTCCATCGATCCCGTCAGCGCCGCAATAAGTACTGAAACCAGCGACACCGCGACAATCCCCAAAATCACATACTGGATGCGAAATGCCGCTTTGGCGCTGGCGTATGCCAGCCCGACAATGACGAAAAATGCCGAAAAATCGATAATGATCGGCAATCCGACCGTTTCCACCACAAACACCAAGATCGCGTGATTGACCTCCATGTCTTCGGGAACCAGAAACATCACGCCTTCCCGAAAACCAAAGATATACAGCGCGATCACCAAGGCCTGCGCCAGATACAGCGGAAGTCCCACGCTTCCACCGACCTCCAGGCCCAGAGACTGAGAAATGATCGAATAGGCCCCGCCGGCGCCGATTCGGATATTGGTTGTAAACGACGACATCGCCAGACCGGTGGCTATGGTGATGCCAAAGGCGATGCCGATGATCACCAGCGCGCCGAGAAGTCCGGCATTGCCCACCACCCAGCCCAGGCGCAGGTACATGATGACGCCCAGAATCGTCAAAATTGTGGGCACAAAGACGCCGGCAATGGTCCCGAAATTCTGGGGCCCTGCCGTCGGCAACGAAACTCCGCCGCTCTTTGATGTGGAATCTGAGCTCATGGCATTTATGCTATACAGTAGAGAGAATCAACTCTTGCACCATGTGATCGATATCACAACGGGTTGTAACGACCAGAAAACACTCAACACCGATCGTCGATGGCGTCGATTGACGAACTGCATTTTCGTTGCAACTCCCCACCCAGACCACTGTCTTCTCTGATTTTGGAACGTCTATGTCCCGTCTGTCCTTGACCAGCTCGATACTACTGATCGGCGTTGTCGGCTCACTGCTATCGGTGGGCTGCGATCGGACCTCGGAGCGAGACTCCGAAGAGCACACGGCCCCCGTCGACGACAGCCAGCAACTCGACGATCTCGACAGCGAGCACTACGCCATTACGGGAGCCACCGTCATCGATGGCACCGGCGATAGCGTGCTCGAAGACGCCGTTGTGGTCATCGAAGATGGCCTGTTTTCCTCCGTGGGTACCGCCGACACCACCGAGATTGCCGACGGCATCGACACCGTGGAGCTCGATGGCTTCTACATCTACCCCGGATTGATCGACAGCCACATACACGCCGGGGCCCTGGTTGTCGGTCACCACCGCGACCGCGGCGGCGATGGCGATACCGCCCCCGACAACCCGACGGCCCGAATCGTGGAGTTGGCTTCTGAATTTACGCAATACGGCATCACCACCGTGCACAGCACAGGCGACCCCTTTCCCTGGATTCTGGAGGCCCGCGAGGCCATCGCCGACGCCGGCGTCGACATGCCCGATGTCCATGTCTCGGGTCCCCTTTTGACAGCCCCCGGCGGCCATCCGGTGGCCACCATCTACGCCGACAACCCCTGGCTTCGCGAACACGCGTCGGTACTGCTCGAAAACCCCGAGGCCGCCCGCAATTTTGTCCGCCGACTCGCCAGCTCCGGCGTCGACGTCGTCAAAGTCGTCGTTGACGACGGCGACGGCCGTCTCGAGCGCCTCGACGACGACCTATTGGAGGCCATCGCCGACGAGGCCGGCGATCACGACCTGGCGGTCACAGCGCATATCGGCGACGGCGATGACGCCCGGCGGGTCGTCGACGCCGGTGTCGACGGGATCGAGCACGCCCGCGACCTCGACGACGACGTCCTTCAAGCCATGGCGGCCTCTGACATCTATTACGTGCCCACATTATCGGTCTACGATGCCGCCGGCGATGTGCCCGACGAGTCTGCCCAAAGCGTCGCCCGTGCCGCAGAGCTCGGCGTCGACATCGTCGCCGGCTCCGACGTCGGAAATCCCGGACTGCAGCCCGGCGCCAGTCTTCATAGAGAACTTCAACTCCTCGTCGACGCCGGACTCCCACCTCACCAGGCGATCACCGCCGCCACCGCGTTGGGCGCCGACATTCTCGGGCAAGCCGGCCATACCGGCGCCATCACTCCCGGGGCCCGCGCCGACTTCGCCGTCGTCTCCAGCAACCCCATCGACGACATCGAAAACACCGAAGACATCCGTTGGGTCCTGCGCGATGGCCGGGTTGTCGTCGACAATAGTTGACTGTCAACTTCGCGCCCTCGGGGCGAGTGCTGACCGCCGAACGTACATCGGTGGTCCCGGCGAGAGCCCCGGCGTAATTTCGAAGGGCAGCACTAGGAGTTGTCCTCGTCTCCCTCCCCGCTTTCGACCAGAAAACGACAGGCCGAGTCGCCGCGAAACATATGACAGGTCTGCACAATTTCGCCGCCGACGAGCTCCGAGAGCATCCTCCGCTCCAGCCGACAGGGTGCTCTATCGTGCTCGACGACCGTCCTAAAGGGGCAGTGATGAAACTCGATGCACAGCCTATCGTCCGACGTCCTCCCAATCGTGGGAAGATATCCATCCTTTTCGAGCATCCCCTCGAGCTGCGCCAATCTCTGTTCTCCTGACAGATCCCGAGTCCTGCGTTCATACTCCTCGGCGAATTCACTGCCGATCTCATCAAAAAATTCGCTCAACTGCTCTTGTGCTCCACGTTGTTGTAGAAATTCAATCAGCTTCGATAACACCTGACGATGCCGGTCTTCGAAAAAGACATCGGCGCGATCGGTCAGGTAGTACAACTTCTTGGGTCTGCCCACATCCTGTTGCTGAAATCGATTCTCCACAAACCCATCGCTTTCCAGATTCGAGAGATGTTGGCGCATTGTCGATGTCGCTCGCTCCAATTCCTCGGCGGCCTCCTTGGCCGTCACTTCCTCTCGTCGCTTGATCAACCCGATCAAATTCAACTTGGGCTTCGATAATAAATTATCCCTCATCGCTGTTGCCTTCGTTCAAGCCAATGCTGTCGTCGAATGCCCCGCCAACAACGGAACATGACAATTTGCCGGGTCCGGAAACGACGTGTTCCCTCCACCGGAGTGTATTTCCAATTTGGTATAAACAGGTCCCACAGCTCGTGTATTCATCGCCGCCCGTATGTGACGTATTTAACGAGCGCCAGTACTCCGCCACAGTCTTCGACATACGCCGAACTACTGCAAAGGATGGACCAATGTGCCGTCCTGCGCTCACGTGGGCCGTCCTGTCCATCGGAGTGGTGGCGGTGAGAAGCGGAAAACGTCTCCCGTCGTCATTTCCGTCCAATATTTGGCCTTGCCCCCGAGATGCCGCGGAGCTCAGATATCGATCGGTCCCCGCCTTATCCCCGGCGCTGGCAGCGGATCGTTGCTACAAAAGCTGCCCCACCCGGGGATATCCCCGGGTATTGTTCCGCACTCGGCTGCCGATTACAGGGCTTCTTCGACGGAACTCAATTGCATGCGCGCCTTTGCCAGTGCCATTCCGACATTGACCGATTTATTGCAGACCCAGACGACGGCGTGGTCGGTATTCTTTTTGCAGCGCTGAAAGACGTGGAGCAGGTTATCGCTGAACACGATAATTTCCTGGAAGTAGTGATGCCCATCGTCTTCCAGACCGCGATGCTTCTTGAACATCTTTTCGATCGCCACCACGTTTTCGCCCTGGAATAGATCGGCGGTGGCCGCCGAGACGTAGTCCAGAACTTCCTGGGGATGAGAATCGACGGTCTGTACGCCGAGCAACATCCCCGTCGACATATCGACGTAGCCCCCGGCAACACATTCGGGAATGGAATTGACGGCGGATTGAACTGCGGCTTCGAGAGCCATGGTTTCTCCTCATACAACATAAACAAAGCGAGTAACGACATGCGGGTCACCGAACCTTCGGCCGGTACAACCCGTCGCCCCCCAAATGAGAATAACGGGGGGACATTCGAGCCAGTGCTCGAATTCCGGTAAAAAATGGCTTTTGCGTCGGGAACAAAATCCAGCGATTGTCGGTCGGGCCAACCGCCACAACGGCGTTATCGGCCGAACCGATAATAGCCTGATCTCCGGCCTCCATCGTGTATTTTCGATGTCCAGAGCTCGGAGTGGTCATCGCTCACTGCCCTCCGTCCAATCCTGTATCAATTGTAGCATCGGACCGATCTCGTTTTGTCGGACCCGAAGCAGCAATACCGTCTGGTCTACGACCACAGCGCCCCAGGCGTACCCGTCGAGTAAATACGCCACTCCCCATCGCTCTCCGTCCGCCCGGTTGGCGGAGTACTCCCCGACGGACCCGGCGATCTTCGTGACCTCCTTCATCTCTCTGAAGGCCGGTTTCTTTCGCGTGCTCTCAAACCACACCGGAACGTATTGCTCCCCGCCCTCGACGCGACAACACATCCAATGCTCGTCACCCGGAAGGTTCTCTTTTTGCCGCAGTTCCGCCAGTTCTGACGGAACCTCATCGCTCAACGCCTGACCCACTTCGATCAGTAATGAACGGACCGAAAATAGAGGGGTCTCCGTTGAGCCTGGATCGACATCGCAGACGATGGTCCGAAGCGCTGAATTACGGGCCCGACCTCCAAGAGCGATCAGTGCCCCGGCAGACATTCGCCGCATCCGTTCTCGTTGTTTCGGCGTCTGAATCCCCTTCTTGGCCCTCTCCCCGTCGGTGTTGGCTGATGTCCTGGACTCCTGATGTTCAACGCTCGCAGACCTCGGTGTTGCGTCCCGCGAGAAGGTCGTCTCCTCCACATCATCACCGCATCCGTTCTCCTCGACTCCCCTCCAACAATTCAGCCGACCGTGACGCACCACCAACTCCGCAGCCTCCGTGGCAGCATTGACATCGCACAACACCACCCGCTTCGATGACGAAATTCCGTCGATCAACTCCAGCAACTCCACGATATTTCTCAACCGTGGCCCCGGACCGATCGTCGGCCCCGACGAACCCTCTTCGAACTGATCTTGCTGTTTTGACGAATAGACCGGTGATGTCTCCTCGCTGCCCAGCGTCTCCAATTCGTCTCCGTTAAACGATGATACCTCCTCGGCCTCCGCCTCCGCCCCCAATTCGATCCCCAGTTCACGGGCCATCGTCTCAATCTGCACCTGCTGGCCGCTCAATTTGCGCGCAAGCTCCAGAAGTCGTCGGCTCTGCGCCGCCTCTTCCGCACACTGAGCCCCCATGATGGCCATATCGATGGCATCTTCTCTTCGCCCGGCGCGCACCAGGACCCGGCCCAGTGTCTCGTAGGTCTCGATCTGCTCTGGCGTATACTTGATGGCCTGACACAACGCCTGGACGGCCTTGTCGTGCAGCCCGTAGTTGATAAACGCCTGAGCTTCAGCAATCAGTGCCTCCCCGACTTTGATTCGAATTGCCTCTCGCTCTGGCGCCAACTCGAGAATCTCCTTGCCTACGGCCAGAAAATCCTGGCGTTGCCCCTCATCCTCCAGTTGTTCGGCCACCTCTCGGAGCCGATCGACGGCCTCTTCGATATCGCCATCTTCCACCAGAAGCGTTGCCCGCTTGCGCTGGACGCTCACATCCTCCGGATCGACGCGCTCCATCATGCGGACGATCTCTTCGCAGGTCGCCCGATCGCCCTGCTCGATCGCCACCTCAAATGCCGTGTCGAACTCCTCTATTGCCTTGGTTCGACTCCCCATCCGCAGATGGGTTTTCGCGATCTCGATGTAGGTCTCGATATCGTCGGGATCCACTTTCAGGAGCCGCTTCATCATCTCCAGCGCCACCGAATAATCCCCGGCATCGAGATTCTCCCATATTCCGTCCCGAAGCCATGTCTTGGCCTCTTGTATCTCCTCGCGATCCTCCAGCGCGCTCACCAGTTCAAACACCACCGCTGGCGTTCCCGGGTCTTCCTTAGCACCCCGGCGAAGTACAGCCAGACTTTGCTCTTGGTCGTTATCCTTATCTTCACTTCTTACTTCACTCACAGACTCCCTCGCACTGCGTACTGACACCTCTACCTCCACATCCCTACGACACGAATTCACAACATTTACGAGACATCATCACGAGCCAAAGTCAGCGGCGACAGACCAACACCAGACCTCGAGCTACGTCACGGACCATCACAGTCCTGTCGCTGATGAGCCGCAACCGATGAGTCGTTTCTTCGTCGGCACGAAACTCAACACCGTTCTTCGAAAAAACACCTTTCATACAGGAGTTTACCGAATCACAGGCGCGAACTTCCGACCAACCCAGCGCCCTCTCGTCATGCCTTCATGACCACCAACACTACTAACCAAAAACATTAAAAGTCAAGAAGGGTTAAACCCCACCAAAACACCAATAAAACATTTAACCGTATTATAACGTTTTAACCAAAACACCGCCACCAAAAAACCATCCCCCCCCCCACCTTCCGAACGTATAACGCCTTGAGCACTCGTTGACGGTGCGTCAGATGCACGGTCAACGAGTGCTCAAGGCGTAGTAATTGGTCGGCCTGCATGACGACCGCCACGTACTGACACGGCATCCTATGCGTCACTCAATCACGCTTCCCACGCTCTGTTCAGCCCTATGCTGGCGTGCCGATCGGAACGCGGAAATAAAAAAATACCGGGTGGTATTTGAGGGGTATGGCTCCCACCGAGGGGCTGACATCAGCCCTGTTTTTCGGGAAATTCCACAGATCGGGGGCGGTGAAATCTCGGTATTCTCATATGCCGAATATCGGGGCGTGACGCAAAACGCAGCCGTCTGGCGTCGATAACAGAATAGAGGGATGGACACCGCTTCTTTCTGGAGGGATTTCACGATGACGAAACCACGACGCCACCTG
>LFFM01000203.1_pt1 | contig 39861 bp, 25 predicted proteins | sample 643131 | NCBI WGS metagenome assembly LFFM01 (sample SAMN03777445, study PRJNA286221) | soda lake metagenome | biome: soda lake; feature: Kulunda steppe; material: water; isolation source: sample Tc-Br brine of Tanatar trona crystallizer | place: Russia: Kulunda steppe | collected 2011-07 | reverse complement strand
GCTGTCTGCTCGGCTTCCACGACGTCCTCGACCACCGCCCGATGACACTGCTCACCAAAAGCCAGATCAGCGCCGTCGAACTCAACGACCTGACCCTGGTGACCATGCCCGGCGAGTTGAGCATGCCGCTGGGCTGGCAGATCCAGCGCGAACTGCGCAACGCCTACGACATCGATCCCTTCAACTCCTTTACGCTGGGATACGCCCAGGACCACCTGCTGTATCTACTGCCGACCAATCTACGCGGCGAACTTCCGCCCTTTCCCGGCATCTCCACGCCCCAGGCCCCCGACGACTACCCGGAATACGCATTTTCCTACCTTCAGGGTGGCTACGAGGCCAATATGAGTCCCTGGGGACACAATTTCGGCGACTTTCTGGTAGACCGCGCCGTGGAAGCCGTGGGGTTGATGCGCGGCGATGTCGCCGAGCCGGCCCACAAACCGCCGCTTCCCGACGAATTTACCGACCGCGACCAGGGTGGTTTTCCCGTCGACGCCACCGATGCCGACGACGTGGGCACCATCACCGAGCAGCCCCCTGCCGAAGTCGAGCGCCGCGAATTCGTGGAAATCTCCTGGCTCGGTGGCGATCCGGGCGCCGAAATGCCCCAGACTCCGCAGGTCATCCTGGAGCGGCGAAGCGAAGACAACGACCAATTCCAGCCGGTGACCCTGCCGAGTCATCGCCTCTACGACAATCGCCAGTTCGCCATGCCCACAAGGCTTCGATACGACGACGCCGATCGACCGGAATGGGTGGTGTACTGGGAAGAACTCGCCGACTTCCCCGTCGGGACCTATCGCTTTCAGATCCGCGGCCAGCACCTCGATGAAGGCACCGATACTCCAGAGGATTATGCGGCGGCGACGGAGGTCTTCGAGTTGGTTCCGTCGACGCAACTTCAGGTCAGTGAATTCGAGGCCGTCGACGACCAGACGCTGTCGTTTCGCCTCTCGCTTCCGGCGGCCGACGAATTGACCACAGTTGGCGACTCCTCCGATCGGGGACGGCTTTCGGGCTCCTATCGAATGCACCACCGCGCGACACCGACCGGCGTCCCGATCCCCGTCGACATCGATGCCGGGACCATCGATGTCGATATCGAACACCAGGGCGAATCCGTCGGTATTTCGGACATCTCGGTGACGGCGTCTGAAGAAACTGACGGCGGCGATACCGTCCCCGTCACCCGGGTCACTGTCGAACTCGACGAAGCACAGGAACCGGGAAGCGAAGCCGACATCGAGATCTCGGCATTTGACGCCCACGAAAATAGCACCACAGCCTCGACGACAATGGAGTTTTGATGATGACCGCCCTGTCGACCTCTCGCCATGCCACACTGTCGATTCTGGCGACGGCCCTTCTGGTGGCCCTCGGCGGATGCGACGGTTGCACGGCTCCCGATCTGCTTCCCGGAGGCCCGACCTCCGTCGACGATATCGAAGGCCACTGGATCATCGACAACTATGCCTTCGACAACCAGGGATGCGAACCTATCGAGGGCGAGTCTCCATTTTCTTCGTTTGTCGTCGAAGGCGGCGAATCCTCCGACGGCGACGCCCTATTGACTCTGCTGGCCTGCCCGTCGACCGACGCCTGTCCGGAGACGGCGCCGCCGGAAAATGAGCTTCGGTGGGATGCGGACTACGAGCGCGGCGAATACGACCATCACGCCGCCGAGTTGATCGACGCCGGCCGCACGCAACCGATGTGTCATCTGACGGCAATCCAAACGCTCCTCCTCCCTGCTGGGAACCGATTGGAGATGACGAGAAGCCACCACGAGATGACGCTCCCCGTCGAAAACGACGATACCTGCACCGCCGATCTTGCAGAAGAATACCGTCCCCAGATGCGCTGCGCGCGAAGCGAGCACATCGAATTCGTCACCGCCGATGACCGTCAACGGGTCGCCGATGAATAAGCGGCGCTCGAAACGACGCGAATACAACAACAATCCCCGATGCCAGGCGATGGCACCGGGGATTTTTCGTCGTAGTCGCTATCGAATGGTGCGCAGCGCCCCGGAGTGACTCCGAGGCCCCCGAGACTCAGCACTCGACACCGGAATCACCGGATGACGGCTCCTGACACAATCCAGTGTCGGAACTGCAGATATCGTCGCCGCTGCAGTCGTCGTTGCAGGTACATGTGGCCTCGCATTCGAGCGCATCGTTGCATTCCTCTTCGGGAGCGCATTCGGCCGATGAGCGACATTCGTACTCCGGGTCGGGCTCGCAGTAGCCGAGTTCGGAACACATAAAGCCGTCGAGACAGTCGCCGGTGTCGTTGCAGGCCCGCACGCAGGAGGCGTCGACACACAAATTGCCCGGCGCACAGTCCGCGCTCTGATAGCACTCGATAAATTCGCAGATTCCCTCTCGGCAGCGCTCATTGGTCCCACACTCGGAGTCGCCGGAGCAGGTCGCCGTGCACAACCCGTCGACACAGCGATCATCGGAACCACAATCGGCGTTGAAGATGCAGCTCTGGCCGTCGTCGGGGGCCACACATTCACCGTCGAGGCAGACCTCTTCGTCCTGGCAGTCCTGGCCGTCAACGCACTCCGAGCTATCGGACTCGTCGACGCATTCAAAAACCTCACAGACCTGACCGCTCGGGCATTCGCCGTCGTCGCTGCACTCGGCACTCGACGGCGCTTCGCAGCGGTTGTCCACACAACTTTCGCCGGTCTCGCAGTCGGCGGCCACCACGCATTCCAGATCGTCGGAGGCACTACAAGTTCTCGAATCGCCGTCCTCTTGCTCCGGGACGCATTGCTCGGTTTCGCCTCCGTCCTCCAGATCGATGGTCAGACATTCAAACCCGCCGGGGCATTCGGCGTCGGAGTCACAGGCGCGGCCGCAAACCGTCTCCCGAATCTCGCTGCTGTCGGAAGACGCCGTAAAGCCCAGGCACAGCGCGCCGTCCTCTACGCAGTCACTGGTGCTCTCACAGGTCTGACACAGCCCGGCGCTGCCCCGATCATCGGTGTCGGCTCGGGTGCAGGTGTTGTCGATGCAAATGCGATTGTCGTCGCATTCCAGATCGCTGTAGCAGTAATCGGGCTCGTCGTAGTACTCGGTATCATTCGGAAAATGCGCATCGGAATCGCAAACGCGCTCACAGGACTGCACATCGCCACACTCCTCCCAGCACGAATAGGCGTCGCAGTACGTCTCGCACTGGGTCACCGTCGTGCAATCATCCCAGCAATGCTCGTCTCCGTCCGGATCATCGCCGGTGACCACCAGACATCCCGAAACCAATAGCGACGCCACAAACGCCGCCGCCAGACAACTCTGTATTAATCCGGTCTTCATGTTGCGCCTCCTCCAAGTAATCGTTGGCGTTCGCGATCGCTCACTGGTGGTTCTGCCCACATCTCGATACCCATTGTACCGAACTCGTATCGCCGGAGTTCTTCCGAACGGATGGGTCATCGATTCAGACGTCACAGCGTCGAAGTCTATTCAACTCCAATCTCGAAACCAAATGCGATCGCCTTGTCATAGCCTACCTCGATGACTTCGAGCCCAGCTTATTCCATCGATTGAACGCCCCCCTTTGACGCTGCCCCCTCGTTTCGGTAATCTTTGCGATTCCGGAGCGGTGTCGGGCCCGGCCCTCGAGAGTCAATTGATGGGTGGTCCCCTTCTCCGAACAAACTGGTATTCGTCACTTTCGACGACTGGCAATCTTGCATGCACGGTTAAAGATATGAGCGCTTTGTCCAGACTATCTCCGTTATCGCTTCGGCATTTATCGACAATCTCCATCCTCTTTGTCAGTCTCGCACTGGTCGTCGCCTGTGGTGAAGGTGACATTACGTTAGGTGACGATGGCGAGCTGCAGATCAATCCCGAGTCGTTTAGCTTTAGCGAAACGACTATCGGCGAGACCGCCGAGGACACAGTGACGCTATCCGTCGACAGTGACGATGACGCCGCTGTGGCGATCCGGGATGCCGGCATCGAGGAAAATCCGGCGGATGAGGGCAACCACGAGGTCTTCGAGCTGGTCGACTTCCCCGACGACGACGAAATCGTACTCGAGCCCGGCGATGAGCTCGACGTCATCATCGAATATACCCCCGAGGACAGCGCTCCGTACAACGGTCTGTTCAGTTTCACGACCAATATTAGTGATGACGATCAATCCGAAATCGACCTTCCCATCAGTGCCACGCAGTCACAGCCCGATATGTTCGCCCCCAGCAGCCTGTCGCTGGACCGGGTCCCGACCAATGCCAGCGCCTCGCGGATCGTCGATATCACCAACCTCGGCTCCGCTGACCTCGAGATCGATGACGTCGCCATCTCCGGGCCCGACGACTTTTCGCTCTCCTATCCGAAACCGGTCGACGACATTGACGAGAGCGAATTGGAAGGCGATGCCGAACAAGACGCCTACGACCTGATCACCGAAGATGACGAGTACGGCCGCCGTCCCCTCGACGCCGACGAACCGCCGGAAGCCATCCCCCCTGGTGAAACGGCCTGGCTGCGCGTTCACTACGAAGCCCCCAGCGACGACACCCAGTTTGCAACCGTCAACCTCTTTACCAACGATCCCGACGCTCAGCCCAACCATCCAATCGCCGTCTCCGCCAACAGCGAAGCGGCATGCATTGAACTCGTCGGCGGTGAAGTCGACTTCGGACCGGCTGCACTGGGACGCACCACCGAAGAGACATTCACCATCAACAACTGCAGCAGCAGCACAGAAACGGTCCTCATCGACATGGACGTCGGTGAACTCGACGATGATACCGACAGCTTCTCGAGCGATGCCGACATCCCCTTTGAGATCAACGAAGACACACTTCCGGAACAGCTCCAGGAGAACGACGACTCCGACGAGAATGGCGACTCCGACGAGAATGGCGACTCCGACGAGAATGGCGACTCCGACGAGAATGGCGACTCCGACGAGAGTGGCGTATCGCAACTGGAACTGGCTCCCGATGAGTCCTTCAACTTCCGGATGCGTTACTCCCCAGAGGAAGAGCAAGTCGACGAGGCCGCACTCGAATTGGTGAGCACCGATGAGGCCTCGCCCATGTATATCGATATCCTCGGCGAAGGCGTCGACGCCGAATGCCCGATCGCCGATGCCTCTGCCGGTATCCAGGGCGCAGGCGCCGTCAGTAGTGAACAGGTTATTGGCATTCCGCTGGACATCGTCGAATTTGATGGCTCGGAGTCCTCGGACCCCGATAACACCGAATTGACCTACGAGTGGTCGATCACCGAGCGGCCTCCCAATTCGACCGCCCAGCTCAACAACCCCGATACGGCGACGCCGACGCTGGAAACCGACATCGCCGGACGGTTTGTCATCGAATTGACCGTCTACGACGAACTGGGCATCAGTTCCTGTGAACCCGCCGAAATCACCGCCGACATCGAACCGGAGGCTGCGATTCACGCCGAGTTGACCTGGGATGTTCCCGCCTCCGATGATTTGACCGGTACCGACCTCGACCTCCACTACCTCCACCCCAGCGGCGAGTGGAGTCAGGAACCATGGGGCGTCTACTACGGCAACCCCAATCCCTCCGACGACTGGGCGGACGGAAGCGAGGTGTGGCTCGATATCGACTCCCTCGACGGCGGCGAGCCCGAAAATATCAACCACGACAACCCGGATCCGAGCTACGATTACTCCGTCGGTGTCTACTACTTCGGTGACCCGCTTCAATACGGAGCCACCGACGCTCGCATCCGCATCTACCTCAATAACGCGCTGTTCTTCGAGGGCGAACAGCGCTTTGAGACGGCCGGTGCCGGTGGTGCCGACTCCGGTGACTTCTGGCTCGTCGGTGACGTCATCGTCGAGGGTGATATCCTCGACTTTGAGGAGATCGACTCCTTTATGGACGACGCCGGCTTCCCGAACTGACCGACGCCGTTGATTGCCACTTGACCCGGCAAACTACAAGGCCGGCCGGTTCTCCCCGGCCGGCCTTGTCGGTTTTATTCGATGCCCTCTGAACGGCCCCGCCACTTCACTGAAACCAACGCCTCGACCATGCCGCGTTTCAGTGAATGGTCGTCCCGATCACCAACCTCCCGGAGCGAATTGACGCGCCTAACCGCGCTGTCTATACTTCCAAACCTGTTTTACGGAGCCCCTTAGACTCTTGCTGAACTCCTCGTCAATGATTGCCGGGGACACCTCGATATTTCGAGTGCCATGCGCCGCACAATCATGACAGAAGGAATAATGATGATGACCAATCGCTCGACTTCGACGGTATCGGCTTCGGCCTTTCTCGCGATCCTGGGAACGTCCGTTCTCGTCGTGTTGTCTGCATCGGCCTGTGGAAACGGGCTGACCGAAGGTGCTGGCGGTAATTTCGATGCCAGTCCAAATCCCATCACATTCAGTGGTGTGACCCTCAACCAAGAACATATCGAAGAAGTGGTCATATCCAATTCCAGCGCCAACGAATTGACGCTGCAAAATATCGAATTGGAAAACGACACTGGAGACGCCCTCGAGCCCGCCGGTGACTGGCCCACAAACTACGAGTTGGCCAGTGAAGAGGAATTGGAACTCGAAGTTCTGTACACCCCGGAGGACGAACTCCAACACAGCGGTCGCATCGTCATGGACACCAATGACAGCGATATCGAAGATGGTACAGCGACCATCGATATCGAAACTCCGGGATTTGACGGCGACTTATTCGTCGATCCCAACCCGGTGCAATTCCCGCAGATCTCGGCCAGCTCGCAGGACTCCGAAATCGTGGAATTGCTCAATATTGGCGACGGCGCCATCGAAATCGACAACATCGAATTGATCGACGGCCACTCCGATTACGAAATCGGATTTTTTGACAGCCTCGTCGACGAAGATGATGTAGCCAATGATCCCGACCTCGACGATGTTCACGTCGGCACCTATCCGCCCGCGGAAGACGATAACGACAGCCCGACGTTCAGCACCATTGAACCCGATGGCGATCCGGGATATATGCGCGTTACGTTCAATCCCGACGATGAACAACCCAGCACCGGTGAGGTCCGCGTCGAATACAACGACGGACTCGAAAAGGACGTCGCACTGGCTGGCAACAGCGGAGACGCCTGTCTGGAAGTATCGAATACCGAGGAAATCGACTTCGGCCCGTCGTCGATTAGTCAGACCAACTACTACACCCTGACACTTCGCAATTGCTCGAGCGAAGCCGATCTCAACGTCAGCGATATCGATGTAACCGACGATGACGGCGGTGTCTTTTCAATCGACAACGAGGACCTGCCCGGCGAGCTTCCGGACGGTAATGCCGTGTTGCAGCCCGATGAGATGACCACAGTCCTCGTCGGCTACGCTCCCGATACGGAGACGACCCACAGCGGTGAACTGCAGATTTCGAGCGACTACGGCCAAAATCCCCAAAAGGAAATTCCACTGGTGGGAGAGGGGCTCGATGCCGATTGTCCGGTCGCCGAAGTCGCCGGCTCCGTCGCCGGTGGCACCCCCGGCAACCCGGTGCAGGCCAGCAACCAGGATATGGTGACACTGACCAGCGACGGCTCCACCGATCCCGATGGCACCGATCTGGACTACGAGTGGTCGATCATTGAACGACCCCAAGACTCCATGACCCAGGTCGCCAACCCCTATGATGCGGAAACGGAAATGGAAGTCGATATCGTCGGTCAATTCCAAATCGAGCTGAAAGTCTACGACGAATTTGGACTCGCCAACTGCGATCCGGCCATACTCGACGTCAACGCCAGTCCCACCGAAGACATTCACGTCCAACTTGTCTGGAATGCCCCGCAGGTCGACGAAAACTTCGGTGGACCCGACCCCGATGCCGGTATCGGAACCGATCTCGACATCCACTACGTCCACGCTGACTCCACCTGGGGGGCCAATGACTCGATTTACTGGTCGAACGCCTCCCAGAACTGGGGCGACCACGGCGTGGCCAATCTCGATATCGATGCCCTCCACGGAGCCGACCCCGAAAACATCAACCACTCCGACCCAATGCTCGGCGGTCACTACCGCGTCGGCGTTCACTACTACTGCGATAATGGCTACGGGGAAGCCAACGCCACAGTTCGGATCTACTTCGGCGACAGCCTGTACACCGAAGAAGAACGGGTCATGGAAGCCACCGACGATTTCTGGGATGTCGGTTTTGTCACCTGGGACGCCGCACCGACGTTCCAGCTTCTCGACGACTACGATGAATCGATCAACGCCCTCAATAACTGCTAACCCCGCTCCGAATACGGTCACCTTGTAATTGGTGGCAATCCGATCTGTGGTGCCCGCCGTCAGTCCTCTCCTCGATGACTGCGGCGGGCATCGCCGTATTCGACGTGACTCGCCTCTCCCCATCCCGAAGGATCGCGATGAATTCCGATGTCCTTATTCGCCAGCGCATCGGCATGGAACAAGCCCATTACGCCGGAAATCTCGTCGACGGGGCCTATGTGCTCAAGCTCTTTGGCGACGTGGCCACGGAATTGCTCATCCGCCACGACGGCGACGAGGGCCTATTTCGAGCCTACGACTCCGTCGAATTTTTAGCTCCCGTCCAAGCCGGTGACTATCTGGAAGTGACCGGTCACATCGACTCCGTGGGCAATACCAGTCGCCAGATGTCCTTTGAGGCCCACAAGGTCATTGCGTTGAGCGACAACCCGGACAACCCCTCAGCGGCCGAGGTCCTGGACGAACCGGTGTTGGTCTGCCGAGCGTCCGGAACCTGCGTGGTGCCCACCGATAAGCAACAGCACTAAGCTACAGCACCAAGCATGGGCACGGAACGTTTCCCATCACCCCGGTGATACGACGATGCCAAAATCCGAACCACCACTGATCATCACGGCTGCCGTCGTCGGCGCCGAAACGATGCGAGAACAGACGCCGCACGTTCCCTACAGCCCAGAAGAGATTGCCGAAGAATGCAGCCGCTGCTTCGATGCCGGCGCCGCCATGGTCCACGTCCACGGCCGTCACGATGATGGCAGCCCGACCCAGGGACGTGACACCTACGCGGCCATCCTCGACGCCATACAGCAGCGCTGTGACGTTCTGGTGCAGTTTTCGACCGGTGGCGCCGTCGGTATGGATGTGCAAGAACGGATCGAAGCTCTGGAGCTCCAGCCCGATATGGCGACGCTGACGACGGGGACCGTCAACTTCGGCGACGACGTCTTCATGAATTCGCTACCGACCATTCGCACCATTGCTCGACGGCTTCAACATTTCGATATCCGACCCGAAATCGAGGTCTTCGACACCGGCATGATCACCACCGCCCTTCGACTGCGCGACGAAGGGCTCATCGATGAACCCATCCACTTTGACTTTGTCATGGGCGTGCCCGGCGGCATCGAAGCATCCCCGCGCCATCTCGACTTTCTCGTCGAATCGATTCCAGACGACAGTACCTGGTCGGTGGCCGCCATGGGGCGACACGAGTTGCCCATGGCGCGCTGTGCTGTCGATTCCGGGGGCCACGCCCGGGTGGGGCTGGAGGACAATATCTACCTAACGAAGGGCGTTCTCGCCAAAGGCTCCTACGAACTGGTCGAACGCGTCGCCGATTACGCCGCCGAACAGCGACGTCCACTGGCGACGCCAAACGAGGCACGACAGATCTTACATCTCGCTGATTGACGCCATTGCCGCGGTCCAACCAGATCAGCTACCAACAACTGTCAACTCCCCACCTCAACGGTGCCTTCCTGGGAGACGCTCACCGTAACGCGCGTATCCCAGGTGGGCCTCTGAGCAACGTCTCTGTGCCGCGAAAATTGCGCAACCCCGCATCAACTGGTGTTGACAACGGATCGGGGCATTTCTATTCTCGCCTCGTTTCCACGATGTTGTTTGGCACCTGAACTGCCTAGTTCGCGCATCAGGCAGGCGAAGTTGACGACGGTTTTCGAGTTCGGGTGTTTTCAACAAAGATCAACTTGTTTCTCTCAGTTCCCCCGTACGAGGATTATCATGACGAAAAAAGAACTCATCGACGCCGTTAATGCCGCCGCCGCCGACAAAGACATCGACCTGACCAAAAAGGATACGCGGGCTCTCATTGACATCCTCTTTGAAACCGTCTCCGGTGCCATCAAAGAAGAAGAGCGCTTCTCGTATCCGAACTTCGGTACGTTCAAGGTGAAGTTTCGCAAGGCCCGCGACGGTCGCAACCCGCGGACCGGCGAAAAGATCCGCATCCCGTCGTCGTACTCCGTCGGCTTCAAGCCGTCGCCGCACCTCAAAGATCTGGTCAACGAAGACCACGATCCGGAAACCTGATCGCAAATGTCGCATCAGGTTGACGCCGTGATCCGGTACTAACCGATCACCGGCCGGAGCCGGAGTCCATCGCCTCAACGCGTTGGGCTCCGGCTTTTTGTGTCACAGAGCCCACACGCAGTCACAGCGCGACGACTGCTGTCAACGCAGATAACCAACCGATGACCGCCATCCAACTGATCCGGTCCCGCAACATTCGTTGGGTGGGGCTAACCGGACTGGGATGTTGGACGAGAATCAAAAATCGCACCAGCCCGAGCGCCACAAAGGGAATGGTCACCGGCAGCAGAGGTGTGGCAAATGGCGTCTGATGTGTCCTCAATGGCTGATCGGGCAGCGATGCCGTCAGCGTATAGGACCCGTAGGCGACGAGCGTCACAACGCCGACGCCCATCAGAATCGCCCGGAGAGCATCCACATCGAAGCCCTGCCAGGCCCGACGCGGCGCGTCGAGCTTGCCAGCCCGACAGATGATCAATTCATGACATCGTTTTCCAAGCCCCAAAAAACAGGCGAGCAAGAAGGTGCACAACACCAGCCACTCCGACACAAAGACACCGACAGCGAAGCTGCCAGCCAACACTCGCAATACAAACCCAAGGGCGATAACCCCGACGTCCACGAACGCCCATTGCTTGAGCACATTGGAATAAGCGAGGTTACTGATCAGGTATATCACCAGTACCACCACCAGGCGCCAGTCCAGAAGCGCAGCACCGAACAGACTCCCCCCCCCACTCGCCCAGGCGGCAATGGACGCGGTTCGAACGGAGAGCGCCCCCGAAGCAATCGGGCGATGACGTTTCGTCGGGTGGCGACGGTCGCGCTCGCGATCGACGATGTCATTGATGATGTAGACGGTCCCCGCCATCACGGAGAATAATACCACTGCCGAAAGCCCTCGGGCCACCAGTACCCAGGACTGCAGAGCCTGGCCAAAAAACATGGGAGCCAAGACCAGCAGGTTTTTGACCCACTGGTGTGGCCGCATTGTTCGTATCAGCGCCGACGGCCAACCATTATCGCAGGCACTCTGATGAACACTGTCGGTCATGTCGTCCTTTCGCAAAGCCCTGACGGACCGGCGGTGATGAAACTGGAAACGACCGGCTTCCATCTGTTACACGCAGGAGACTGTCGTCGCCGAACACCTCGATGTTCTATGACCAGCAACTCATCATCAACCGCGCTGTCCAATGACGTTCTTTGAGGACTACCCATTCTGGCAAACCGCCGTACTACTGTCGTATTTTGCGGTGCTCATTGCACTGTCGTTGTATGGCTCACACCGCTATCACATTGTACGGCTGTACAGAAAATTTGCGGGTGGCAACGATCCCGAACCGATGCGGCGACTCGACGATGACGAGTTGCCGCCGGTCACGATCCAACTGCCACTATTCAATGAGCGCTACGTCGTCGACCGCCTTATCGATTCCGTCTGCAAGATCGACTACCCCGGCGACCGCCTCCAGATTCAGGTCCTCGATGACTCCACGGACGATACCACCGAACGGGCACGGCGTCGCGTCGAGTACTGGCGCCAACGGGGCATCGACATCGAGCTGATCCACCGCGACGATCGCACCGGATATAAGGCCGGGGCCCTGGCCCACGGCCTAACCAATGCCACCGGTGAATTTATCGCCATCTTTGATGCCGACTTCATCCCCGAACCGGACTACCTTCGGGAGACCATCCATCACTTTTCCGACCCCGACATCGGAATGGTCCAGGCCTGCTGGGAATACATAAACCGCGACTACAGCCTGCTGACACGCGCCCAATCGACGTTGCTCGATGGACATTTCGTCCTGGAACACACGGCCCGTAACCGCTCCAGCTTGTTTTTTAATTTCAATGGGACTGCCGGAATCTGGCGACGAGAGGCGATCGACGACGCCGGCGGCTGGGAACACGAAACACTGACTGAAGATCTCGACCTCTCCTATCGGGCCCAGCTTCAGGGCTGGAACTTCCGATTTCTCCGCGATCTCACTGTCCCCAGTGAAATTCCGGTGGAGATGAATGCCTTTAAAAATCAGCAACATCGCTGGTCGAAAGGCGCTCTTCAAACCGCACGGAAATTACTGCCACAAATTCTCAAGAGCGATTTTTCGTGGAAAATCAAGCTCGAAGCCTTCTTTCACCTCACCGGAAATATCGCCTACCTCTTGATGGTCGTTCTGGCAGTTCTGATGCCGCTTGCCACCCTGATACGGGTCCAACAGGGCTGGTACGAAATCATGCTGCTGGACCTTCCGATCTTTTTCGGTGCCACGGCCTCTGTGTGCTATTTCTACTGGGTGACGCAACGCGAAAAAGGCCGATCGGCAGTGGATAGTCTGCGATTGCTGCCAGCTGTCCTCGCCCTGGGCATCGGGATTTCCGTCAATAACGCACGAGGCGTCGCCGGCGCCATTATTGGCTACAAAACTCCTTTCGTGCGGACCCCGAAATACGCCATCGACCGCGGTGACGAATCCTGGACATCGAAATTATATATCCAGAAAGCCAGCGTGCTGCCCATAATCGAATTTGGACTCGGCGCCTGGTTTACCTATGCCATCGCCACCATCCTGGTCGATCCGGGACAACCTATGGCGAGCCTTCCCTTCCTGTTATTGTTCCAGTTCGGATTCTTTTACGTCGCCTTTGTCAGCCTTCGTCAATCCCTACTTCAGCCGGGCCCGGGGACCTGATCGACGGGCCCATCCCGCATTCTCTTCCTCCAGTGCTGCCCCCTGCGTTGGGATTCCCCCCCTCCAACCCTCTCGGTGATGTGGCATTTTAGCTGATTTTCGAAGCTGCAAAATCCAAACGAGAGGTCGATCGATTCCAAAAAACTTTTGTGTTGTACGCAAGATTTTCAGGAAATCGTCGACAATAGATATGCAGGTGGGGGAAGCACCGGTTGGCGGTGTTTCCCATAAGAATCGACAACTCCATCGAACCAGCGGTCCGAACTCGATGGCGGTCCCGGCTCATATGATCAATCGCGCGAACCGGGCCCGCCGACGGACAACGACCAGACAGCGACGATGATTTTTAACGATTCCACAATTTCTGCGGTCGGAGCCGGACCAGCTAGACGTATACCGAATTGGCCGGCACCGGGTTATCCGGACGACGGTGGTGTACCATTAGCCATCGTCGTCCGGAGGCAAGGCGGGACTTCAGTGATCGGGAACGCAGGTTTGGCCAGGTTCCTAAAACTGACCGCTCAACAAAAAGAGGTACGGATCACGAACTCCCAGCGGTTCGAGGAGCGGGATTGCCAAGTCGGTTCATCGTCTGTCTACGGGCGGCGATGCATCGGCGACGATCAGGCGTCTCACAGAGGCTGCCACAAAAACTTGGCGTTTTCCTTCTTTTTCCGCACAGGAGATACAGCGATCGAATCGACAATCGAGACACAGGGCGAACGACAACTCAACGGCGATCGACTCAAGGGAAATAAGCAAATCTGATTTCAGCGCATCGATCGACAAAAATTCGGGGCCGTCGATCTTCAAACCAACGCATCGCTCTGTCGAATCCACCCTCCCGCCCGGCCCCGCCTGTACTTTTTTCAAATTTTTCACCTTCCCACCCTTCCGCAGATTTCACACATTCCGATACAATTCGCACTCAGCACCACAATTCTCAGCTGGCATCACAATTCTCAGCTGGCATCACAATTCTCAGCTGGCATCACAATTCTCAGCTGGCACCACAATTCTCAGCTGGCATCACAATTCTCAGCTGGCACCACAATCCTCAGCTGGCATCACAATTCTCAGCTGGCGTCATAATTTCAGATCTGACATGTCTACAGCCATTTAACGCCTCGAGACGACGTTGACCGCTCCGCTCCATCGACGACAGCGTCCTGTACGCTAACAACGCTAAAAAGTGCTGAAGCGTCGGTCAGTTGGTTGGCCAGGGGACACAACTCCGTCGGATCGCCAGAAGATCGGGGGGGGGGTCGCACTGGAGACGAATTCGCCGGGATTGGCGGATTCGCTGCGACCGATGGACAAGTACAGACTGTCACCACACCAATCGCTTCGGAAGCAGCGTGCAACGCATTTGCACGCGGACCACCGGGTCAAACCGAGCTGGCCGCCGGATTCAGAAGCTGTCAAAATAATGTCGGACCGACTGAGGCGATAAGATTTTGCCGCAGTTTTCGATCGAAAAACGAGGCCTAAATAGCTGATAGAGATAGTTCAAAATTTGCACGTTGATGATAACGCCTTGAGGCGAAGTTGACGGTAGCAGCCAGCAATCTCGAGATTGGGATGGACAAGGCGCGGTGACGAAACGATGCCTAAGGTTTTGTCGAGCCAGTCCCAATAACGAAGATCCAGCACGATCTCGATGCGCCAGATGCACTGGCTAGGAGTGCTCAAGGCGTAACAGTGAGCACGTCTTGTCACACAATAGGCTGACTCCCCGGCGGCCGAAAACCGTCAGGGCCGCAGTTGTCACGACGTGCGATGTATGTTCTCAATCTTTGCTCCCCACCGGCCCGAGCCCGGCTGGGGCCGCCGTGCACCGGAAGACCCCACCGGTTTTATGCCGGTGGTGAATCAGTTTGAAAACATAGAGTCCATTGGCAGCGTGTCTCGGAGGCCATTTTCTGTCTATTTAGCAGCGCCGGGGGCACCCGCGCGAGTGGGTCGAAGGATTTTCGACGGGAACTGCGGTCTAAATCGGCGGGAAATTACGACGGTATACTTTTTGATAGCTTCTCAATTCTTTGCCGCTCGTCGGGCGTCTTCAATCGCCTGGCGATACCGAATCGTGGCGCGCCGCGGGGAGTCGGCCCCGACGATCCCGCCGACGACGGCGACGCCCCGGGCGCCGGCGTCGAAACACTGTTGGACGTTCTCGGGCACGACGCCGCCGAGGGCGTAGACCGGTGTTTCGGAATCTTCGCAGATTTCGCGGAATTCATCGTTGTCGAGGGCCGGCCCATACCCGGGCTTGGAGACGCTCTCAAAGAGTGGTCCCAATGTGGCGAAGTGTGCTTCATCATCGATAGCATAATGAAATTCGCTTTTGCTGTGGCACGAACGACTGTGGAGCGCATCAGCGCCGAGCATGGACCGCACTGCGCGACTTCGGAATCCCGACGACGGAAGATGGACGCCGTCGGCACCCAGAAGAGCGGCCAAATCGAGACGGCGATGGACAAAAAACACGCCTCCGGCAGCGAATACCCGCCCCGAGATACCGGCGCCAACTTCCATCGCCCTGCGATCATCAACCCCCTTTGTTCGCAACGATACCATGCGTCCGCCTCCGGCGAGAAAACCGGCGACGACATCGCGAAGATCGACGTCCGACCTGCGCGCCGTCGCCAGATCGGCGATCAGATACAGCGGTGTCAGGGTCGATCGGCGTCTATTCGGTGCCATGGCTAACGACTCCCTGAAGTGGTGACGACGCCTGAGCGTAGAGGCGTTTCGGGATCCGCCCGCTGCGGTACGCGAGCCGACCGGATTCCACGGCCAGCCGAAAAGCCCTCGCCATCTCTACCGGTTGTTCGGCACCGGCAATGGCCGAATTGAGCAATACGCCATCACAGCCCAACTCCATGGCCAGCGCAGCGTCGGACGAAGTGCCGACACCGGCGTCGACGAGCATGGGAACCTCCAATTCGTCGCGGATGATACGAAAGTTGTAGGGATTTCGAATGCCCATTCCGCTTCCAATCGGCGATCCAAGCGGCATGACCGCCGCGCAGCCGACCTCCTGGAGCTTTCGACACAACACCGGATCGTCGTTGGTATAGGCCATGACCACGAAGTCGTCGTCGACGAGTTGGCGGGCTGCCTTGAGCAATTCCTCACCGTCGGGAAGAAGGGTTTCGTCATCGGCGATGACTTCCAGCTTGATCAGATCGGTATCGAGCGCCTCTCGGGCCAGTTGCGCGGTCAACACTGCATCTTTGGCGGTGTAGCAACCGGCCGTGTTGGGCAGCAGCGTATAATCGTCCATGACCAGATCGAGGACACCGGAGCCGACGGAGGCCTCGATGTCGATCCGTCGTATCGCCACGGTCACCAATTCAGCGCCGCTGGCCTCCAGAGCCTCCATCATCACCTGATAATTCGGATAGCGCGCGGTACCCACCAGCAGGCGGCTCGAAAATTCGTAGGGTCCAATCTCTAAGACTTCATCCATCGAATGCACCTCTGTAGATCGCAATTATTCGGTTATCGTCGCTGGCGACCACTTCTTACCCCCCCTGGGTGGCGCGAATGATTTCGACGCGATCGCCGTCATTGATCGGCGTCGACTCCCAGCGGCCGCGGGGGACGACCTCGTCGTTGACGGCCACCGCCACACCCTGTGCGCCGTCGATGTCGAGCCCTTCGATGAGCTCATCGACGCTGTCCACATCGTCGAATTGACGCACGCTCCCGTTGACTTCAACTTCCATAGCCACCTCCACAGGTTCATGTGCCATCTTGTTATCGGTCGCAACGCTCGCTCTCGGGCCAAGGCATACCACGAACGCGTTCCGCGTCGAATTGCTGTGGGGACCATCGTTCTATGTAAAATAGCTGGCATACTGGGCGATTCGCGTTAAGGTGGCCCGACGAGACCGCGTCTATTGCCAGACCATCGATGACCGATCACACCGAAAACAATCCGGACGATGAGAAGATGTCCGTCGGAAAGCGGATGGGCCTTGCGGCCCTCATCCTGTCGGCGAGCATCTTTCTGAGCAAAATTCTCGGATTCCTACGAGAAGCCGTCATCGCCTACACGCACGGGGCGGGAACGACGACCGACGCCTACTACGCGGCGTTTCAATTGCCGGATCTGATGAATTACTTTCTGGCCGGCGGCACGCTGTCGATCACCTTTATCCCGCTGTTTTCGTCGTATATCTCCCGCGGTGATGAGCGGGGAGCCTGGAAGCTATTTTCCAATATCGCGACGACCATGGGGCTTGGCCTGGTGTTGATCACCATCCTCGGCTGGATACTGGCGCCCTTGTTTATCCCGATATACTTCAGTGGATTTAGTGATCCGGCCCAGATCGATCTGACGATCACGATGACCCGGATCATCATTCCGGCCCAGTTGTGTTTTTACTTCGGAGCGCTGATTCAGGGGGCGCTCTTTGTCCGCGAGACCTTCTGGCCGAGCGCCGTCGCTCCCCTGATCTACAACATCTGCATTATTGCCGGGGGCGTGCTTCTGGAACCCTTTTTCGGAATCAAGGGGTTTTCGATCGGCGTCGTCGTCGGTGCCCTGCTCGGTCCACTTCTCATTCCACTGTGGGCGGCGCGAAAAGAAATTCACTACGAATTTCGATTCAAACCGCTCCGAGATGATTTCAAGGAATTCGTCTATTTGACGATTCCCCTGATGATCGGCGTCAGTCTGGTGACCGTCGACGAGTGGCTGCTTCGCTACTTCGGAGCCATGCAAGAAGACGGGGCAATCACCTGGCTGAACAACGCTCGAAAAATGATGCTGGTTATTTTTGCAGTCATCGGACAGGCCGCCGGACAGGCTGCACTGCCCTATATGTCGAAGCTCTTCGAGCAGGGTAAAGAGCAAGAGATGGGGCGAATGCTGTCGCGAAGTCTCCAGCGCGTCTCATTTCTGTCGATGATCGGGACATCGGGCCTTCTGGCGGCGGCGTTTCCCATGATCTATCTGGTGTTTCAACGCGGCGCCTTTACTCCCTCGGACGCCCACATCACCGCCGTCTTACTGTGCTTTTTCGCCCTCGGATTGGCGGCCTGGAATCTACAAACCCTGGCGGTGCGCGGCTTCTACGCCCGCAAGGACACGTTGACGCCGATGTTTATCGGCACGGTGACCGTGGTGTTGACCATTCCGGTGTACATTACATTCAACGATCATTTCGGCACCCCGGGCCTGGCGGCGGCGACGTCGGTGGGCATCACCATCAATGCCCTGGCCACCATCGCCGTGTATCGATGGCGAGCGGGCACACTCCCACTTCGACCGATCGTGATGGGCAGTCTTCGCGGCCTGGTCCACGCTATTCCCGCCGGAGTCGCCGCCTACGCCCTGTATCTGTGGCTCGGTCCCAAGCAATTGGATATCGGTTTTTGGCCACTGGTCGGGCTATTGTCGATCATGGGCTTGGCGTTTTTCGCGACCCTGGCAGCCACGACGTCACTGATGAAACCGCCGGAGATGGACGTCATCTGGGACCGCGTCAAAAGAAAGGTTCCGGGCGTCGACGCGACCTGAATACCCGGCCCTGGCGATCCCCTCACAATGGGCGTCTGGAAACCGGGTCCGCGCCGAGAAATTCAGCGGTCGGGAAGTGGTGGCAGGTCGACTTTGCCGGTGACTTCGAAGCTGATGATCTCGACCTGATGCAATAGATAGATGGTGCGGTAGACCGTCTCGTGGTGTTCGGGCCCAAATTTTTCGAGCAACGCCTCCAGCGTATCACCGGAGTCGAGTTTATTGATCACCCGTAACTCACGGGTCCGAAGTCCGAGCCGGTCGATTTCAAAGGCCGGGGGCTCATTGCGGTAGATACTGACGAAGCTGCGATTTTCGTAGACGCTTCGAATATGATCGATGCTGACCCGCTCGCGACATCCCTCGACAATCGTATCGTAGGTGTCGAGCCCCAGTGAGTATCCCGGTGTATCGGGCTCCTGATTTTCGTAGTATCCGTAGTATCCAGTGCGCCAGCTAAAGATTTCGAGCAGCTTTTCGCGCATCTGCCCCGAGAGATACTCGAATAGCTCGTGGGCTGGAATGGCGCCGATGGCCACCAGCGCATCGCCGAGCCGCCCGCCCCACTCGTCGAGGCGATGGAGGGCCTCGTCGAGTTCGTCCTCGGAGATCACGTCGCGAGAGCGCAGAAACCGCCCCAGCAATTCCTCCTGGCGATTGGACTCGATAAAAATCGGCTCCCCGTCGCGAAAAAAGATCGACTTTTCGATCTCATCGCGCTCCATCACCAGCCGCCCGGTGGCTTCCGCAAGGTGGAGACGGGCCAAGATCCGGGCCACCGCCACATTGCCGAGTTCTCCCTCGTAGCTGGCGTATTGATCTTTGAGTTCCTGGATGGTGTCCGACGGATCGGGATGCGTCCCCGTATCGGGAGCCGGGGTGGCGACCGGCGAGTCCGGTCCATCGAGGCTCTGGGACTGTGGTGGACGGTCCTCGAGGCTCGACGACGACTCATCGGCGCCGGTGTCGTCGACCGGGGAGCTGGCCTTTTTGAGCACTCCGGCAGGCTTAGCGCCACCGTCGGACGATTTTTTGGCCTCCATCGCCCCGGGACGCCGACGCATCACATCGGTGTCCCCGTCGTCTTCGCCGGGACGACGAGGTTGTTGCCCCGCCAGATGTTCGGACTTGGAGTCCGATTGCTGCTGGATGCGCGGCGTCGGTTTCGAGCGCCGTTCCGGCAGCTCCAATTCCTCCTCCAGCGCCAGCTCTTGGACATCCTGTAAGGGCTGCCACTCGCCGTTATCGACGGAGATCCGGTCTTCGCTTCGCGGCCTTCGAACTCGCAGCAGATCCACCAGGGTATCGGCCCCCATGGGGCCAAATACCAGACCGCTGTCATCGCGATAGCGATACCGGCCCTCGCCTTGTTCGGCCGCCTCCTCGCCGCCCTGCTCTGGGGCGTCTTCGGAGCCCCCTTCGGGGCGATCGACGCGGGCTGTATCCTGAACGGACATCGACGAAGGCGTTTCGGGCACCTCGGAGGGATTCGAGGAGGTCTGTGACGAGTCGTCGAGCACTGCGGCCTCCGACGGCTGTGATGGCTTCGAGGCCTTGGATGATGTCGACTGAGAGGCCTCGGAAGCATCGCCATTTTCGGCGCGAGCCATCTCCCGACTCAGCGCTTCACCGCCCGGCTCGGAGCGGCGTTGCTCCTTCTCCTCTTCGATCTCCTCGGCGAATAGTCGCCGCATAAAGCTCGATAAATCACTGCCGGTGACTTTGATGCTGTGTTGAAAACAGAAATCGACCAGCGCCTGATAGAATTGACCGGCGGTCTGAAATCGCTCCTCGCGATGTTTGGCCAACCCTCGCCGCAGGATATCGCCCAGATCGCCGGGAATGGGCTGAGCGTTGGCCAGGCTGTCGGCGATGTCGGCATCGCGCACCTTGAGCATGACGTCCAGATCGGAGTCTCCGATAAAGAGTCGATTCATACTCAATGCTTCAAAGAGGACGATGCTGGCCGCAAAGAGGTCACTGCGAGCGTCAATATCATCGCCCATGACCTGCTCGGGACTCATGTAGCCGACTTTGCCCTTGAGGGTCCCGCTTTCAGTTAAAGTGCGCTCGATGGCAGCCTTGGCAACACCGAAATCACCGACTTTGACGTCCCCGGCGTAGCTGATCATGATATTCGACGGACTGACATCGCGATGGATGATATTGAGCGGCTCGCCGTAGGGGTCCTTGGCGCGATGGGCAAAATCGAGGCCCTTGAGAGTCTCCATGGCGATAAACAACACCAGGTCGAGCGGAATCTTAATATTGAGTTCCGCACAGCGCGCCAGAACATCGAGCAGGTCCTTGCCGTGGACGTACTCCATGGCAATGTAGTACTGCTCGTCGAGTTCCCCCAGATCGAAGACTTGCACGATATTGGCGTGGTACAAATTGACCGCCAATTTCGCCTCGTTGATAAACATTTCGACGAATTCGTCGTCGTCGACGAGGCTCGGCAGAATCAATTTGATGGCGAATTCTTTTTCGAATCCAGCGGCGCCGAAGGTCTTGGCGCGATAGATCTCAGCCATGCCACCGCTGCCAATTTTTTGCAGCAGAGCGTAGCGACCAAATTTTGTCCAATCGCGGGAGTCGTCAGCCACTTCAATTGCCTACGTGACCAGAGTCGTCGATTTGTGCAAGGGAATTGCTGATGACCAAACAGGAAGCGTTCAACACTGGCCCGCCTCCAGGAGAACCCTGAACATCGAGCCGTTTTTCCCGATCATTCCAAGCTTGCAGAAGATCCAGAAATCGCGCCTGGCAAACTGTTAACCGTATCGTCGTAAGCGACACCGCGACTGTAACACAGCCACCGCGTTCCGACCAGTGATGCCCAGTATTGTGGGGTGATGCGGAGAGACCGCAGATGACGGGTACAGCTCGGGGGTACGGAGAGGAGGTTTGGGTCGCTATTTCTCAGCGCAGGTAGACGTCGATGTCATCGGATGTGGCGAAGTAAAAATCGACGTCATCGAGGCCATCAACGGAGTGGTTGCGTCGGTGGACGCGCCGCAATGTGAGTGTTGCGCGGTCTCCCCCCGAACCCAGTTGCCGAAGCCCGTCGGCAGGCACGGTCAGTGCGCCGGAGTCATCACTTCGGCACTGCAGGCGGGCATCATAAGGGCCGGTTCCCATCGCCAACTCGACGATGACTTCGCCGTCTTCATCGCCGTCGGTTTCCCAGACCAATTCCAATCCCTGCTGTCCGGGGTCGACGGAGATCTCCTGACGATCGTAGAGGGGGTGGCCGTTGGCGGCCGCCAGAATGACCGGCTGCGGCGCCTCGAGCGTCACGTCAAAACCACCGGCTTCCGCCGATCCGGGAGCGGTCACCCGGTAGGACTCGCCGGGCCGATAGTCCAGGGGCTCCGATGGGTCATCGCCACTCCACTGACTGCCGTAGACGACGCCGTGAAAAGAATTGAGCAAGTCCGGAAGCTGGCGAGCCTCAAGCGATAGTCGGTCATCGCCAGGCGATGTAACTTCGATGTCGCCGACATCCAGTAGATGCAGCGTCGCCGACGAAAGATTGTTGGAGGAATCGATGCCTCCATCGACGCGTCGACACTCGCCTTCGTCGAGTCCCCGCGGCAGTGCCCAGGCCTCCAGGGCATCGAGTGCGGGGCCGATGGCGACGCCGCGGGCGTCGAGAAATTGGGCCTGAACGTCGATCTCCGTTGTCGTTGTATCGCCGGAGACCTGGTCAATGGCCTCGATGGCGACGGCTCCGTATCGGGTCTCGACGACGGGATCATCTTCACCGGCGTCGGAGCGATCGCTCATCGACTCTCCGGAGGTACATCCGGCGATCAACGCGGCGCCAACGACGCCGATCGTCAGTGTTTGGATGAATGTTGTCGTCATGTCAAAAACTCCAGCCAGTCGCTTCGACCATCGACGGGCCACGGTAGCACGGGGGTCTGGATCGTCAAGACCGTCGTTGAATCGCCATCCGGGGCCAGTCCAACCTGTCGCGGTGGAACGTCTGGTATCAATACCGTCGACGGTCTACAGTGACGTCGACGCCGAAGTGACGCCGCCTATTCACAGTGCCATTGAGTAAACGTAAGACCATGACCGAATCATTCGAGGGAACATCATCGTATATCGCCAGTTCCGAACTTCGCGAGGTCGTCAATGTGGCATTGGCCCTCGAAAAACCGCTGCTCATCCGCGGTGAACCGGGGACTGGCAAAACACTGCTCGCCGACGCCGTCGCCGATGCGTTAGACATGGAGCTGATTCGATGGCACGTCAAATCGTCGACGAGCGCCGCCGACGGACTCTACCACTACGATACGGTCCAGCGTCTCAACGATAGCCGCTTTGGCGACGGCGACGTCGATCAGATCGAAAATTACATCGACCTCGGCCCCCTGGGACGGGCCTTCGATGCCGACGAGCGCCGCGTGGTCCTCATCGATGAAATCGACAAGGCCGATCTGGAATTTCCCAACGACTTACTCCACGAGCTCGATTCGATGCGCTTTGTCGTCGATGAGACCGGCCGCGAGATCGTCGCCAAACACCGCCCCTTCGTACTGATCACCTCCAATGCCGAAAAGGAATTGCCCGACGCCTTTTTGCGCCGCTGCATCTTTCACTACATCGATTTCCCCAGTCCCGATCTGATGCGCGACATCGTCGAGGTCCATCACCCGGAACTCGACGAGACGCTTCTCGATCACTGCCTGGAACAATTCTATCTGCTGCGCCAGCGCCAGGATCTGCGGAAACGGCCCTCCACAAGTGAACTCATCGACTGGATCGGTGCCATGGTCCGCTCCGGTCTCGACGCCGACCAATTCCAGGAGCAGTACCCGTTTTTGGGTGTCTTGTTGAAAAAAGAGAGCGATCTGCAGTTGGTTCGGTGAATGCGCCCGGCGCCCCCGGCCGCCGGCGAAGGGCGCTCCACATCGGATCGAAGCCGCGACTCAGGCCCCGAGACTGTACCGTGTTTGTAGAATTTTTCTTTCATCTTCGAAAACGGGGCATTCCCGTCTCGCCCACCGAGTTTTTGACGCTTCTGGAGGCTCTCGAACAGGGGCTGGCGCAGTCGAGTCTGTCGAAATTCTACAGCCTCGCCCGCTCGGTGCTCGTCAAACGCGTCGAGAACTTCGACCGCTACGACGCGGCCTTTGCCGAATTTTTCGACGATAGGCCCTTCGAGCTTCCCGGCGAAGACGCCGAAATCACCGACGAGTTGCTGCAGTGGCTCGACGACGCCAAATTTCTTCGAGACCTCTCCAAAGAGCAACTGGAGGCGCTGGACAAACTGGATCTCGACGAGCTTCGCGAACAATTTGAACAGCGCCTCGACGAACAAGACGAGCGCCACGACGGCGGCGACCACTGGGTGGGCACCGGCGGAACGAGTCCCTTCGGCCACTCCGGCAAGCATCCCTCCGGTGTTCGCGTCGGCGGAACCGGGCAGAATCGCTCGGCGATGCAGATTGCCTCGGAGCGGCGCTTTCAGAATCTGCGGACCGACCGCGTCCTCGACACCCGTCAGATCAGCGTCGCCCTTCGAAAACTGCGCCGACTGACCCGGGATGGCCGTCCCGAGGAACTCGATTTGGATGCCACCATCGACGCCACAGCGCGCAACTGCGGCGACATCGAGATGGTCTTTCGTGCGCCGCGCAAAAATCAGGTCAAATTGCTGCTGCTCGCCGACGTCGGCGGGTCGATGACACCCCACTCCGAACTGGTCAGCCGGCTGTTGTCGGCGGCCCACGATGCCCATCACTTCAAGGCCTTCAAGCGCTATTATTTTCACAACTGTCCGTACGAGACGCTGTACACCGACATCACGCGCCGGCAAGGGGAGGCGACGAGTGATATCTTGGCGAATCTGGACCGGACCTGGCGCTGTCTGATCGTTGGCGACGCGGCGATGGCGCCTCCGGAATTGATGCAACCAGGAGGCTGCATCGACTACTTTCACTACAACGAAGAACCGGGCCTGACCTGGCTGAAGCGCATCGACGACGCCGTCGGCGATGTGGCCTGGCTCAATCCCGACAAGCCGCGATGGTGGCAGAGCTTTACGACCAAAAAGATCGGCCGAACATTTCCGATGTTCCCCCTCACTTTAGAGGGCCTCGATGAGGCGATCGACGCGTTGCGGTAGTGGAGTCGTCGGCACTGATGACCGCTCACCCCATCTCCCACCGCCGAAGATAGCCAAAGGCCAGCGTCGTCAGGGCCATCACAGCGCCCAGGGCGACGACCAGTGACACGTTGGCCATGCTACCGTCAGCCCGGCGCGGCATATCGCCGCGCAATACCCGATCACCCTCGTGGATCACGACCCGCTCGCCGAGGACTTCCAGTCCCAGTGGGGCGTGAACGTCGAGACTTCGCGTCGTCGGCCAGCGAAGTCGGTGGCGCTGGGCGACCGACGGATCGCCGACGATATCGTCGACCCAGGCAACCTCGGCGGCATGCGCCATGTCCATGGCCACCACCACCTGATCGCCGTCGACGGCCAACCCGGTTGTCACGCCTCCCTCCCAGGGCCCCGAGATCTGCGACCAAGTCTGGCCCCGGTCGGTACTGATGGCCATTCGCGACCCGTGCGCCACCACCAGGCCCTGGTCGTCGGGCAACAGTGCAATATTCAGCGGCGTTTCGTGGTCGTGTTCCCGAAAGGCGTGAGCGGTCTGCCAGGTCGACCCTCCGTCATCGGAGCGCCACAGTTGGGCCGGTCGATGGCGACGCCTCGGCTCGGTGACCGCAAAGTAGGTCTGATCGCGCATCGCCAGGAAATGGGTGATCACCGAGCCCTCGGTGGCCTGCCGGAAGGCATCGCCGATCTGAAGGCGCCGCCAGGTCGCTCCGGCATCGCTGGAGATGACCGGCCCCCGGCGATGTGACCAGGCGATCATTTCGGTGGACTCCGGTCGCACCACCAACTCCAGGATCGCGGAGTGCGGCGACGTCACCGACGCTCGGTGCGGGGGCTCAAAGACCACTTCATCGCCGTCGTCGACGGCGGCGACCTGCGAGGACTCCTGGCGCTGGCCATCGACAAATAACTCGATGCCACCGCCGGCGGTTCCGGCCAGAAGTCGCCGGTATTCCTCGTCGAAATACAGGGCACTGACGGCGCGATCATCGAGTCGAAACTGATCGTCGGTGCCCACAGAGGTCCGTTCGTACAACCCGGCATCGGTGCCGACGAATATCCGGTCCGGCCCGGCGAGGATGGCGTCTCGCGTCTCGGCGCCGTGGAGTCCCGAATTATCCTCTCGCCAGTGCTCGCCGCCGTCGTCCGATCGCAGGACTCCTCGCCCGTCTGTCGCCGCCCACACCGCCGATTGCGCCTCACTGAAGATCAGTCCTGTCACACCGCGGCGATCGGCATCGCGCGACCGCGTCTCGATCCACTCTCGCCCCCCGTCATCGCTGCGCCACAATCCGCCGTGATCTCCGATCAACCAGAGCTCATAGCCCGCCTCGGCCTCCTCATCTTCCACGAGTTCCAGACGTCTGTAGGTCTCGGGCTCCAGCGAGTCCCGGGCCACCTCGATGCTCTCCCAACTCGATCCCCGATCGTCGCTTCGATAGATCGCGCGAGTATCGACGAGATACAGCGATTCCACTCCGGGCCGCCGCACCAGATCGCGGTCGACGCCATCCAGGATGGCCACTTCCCGAAACTCTTGTTCGTCGTCGCCGCGCCGATAAATCCGCAGGTCCCGTCCGTGGACGGTGACCAGCTCGTAGTCGTTGTATTCATCGGCCGGAAGGTAGTGATGGAGTTGAGCCGGCAAGTCGTCGACACCATCTTCGAGCACCGTTCCCTCCAGCGATACCTCTCGCCAGTCGACATCGCGCTGGCCCTCCTCGATTTCGCCATTTAAGGCCTCCTTGTGCCACAGGTGTTCTCCGTCGAATACATAGAGGGCGTCTTCGGTGGGCAAAAGCCTCATGGCGGGCTCCATCGTCGATTGATGGGGCCCCGACGCCACGGACTCCGAGTCCGACTGCCCCGGCGGCGTCACGACCTGCCAGCTGCGACCGACGTCGTCGCTGTACACCAGCGTCGCCGGCTGGCCGGCCGCCGGAAGAGCCACCGTCCAGAGTCGATTATCGACGACTGCAAAGTAGTCCTCCGGTCCGAATTTGGCGTGCCGTGTCGCCTGGCCGACGGCATAAAATAGATCGAGGCCCGGCTCATCGACACTCATCGGCCACTGGGCTGGCCGCCGATCCCAGTCATCACTATCGACGGAACGCACATAGAGATCGGAGCCCGTCGGCGCCACCAGATGGGTGGTGTCATCGACGTCAACAGCGGCCACTGTGGCCACCGCGCCGCCGGCCGACGAGTCCACCGTCTGGAGCGAAATACTGGTATCGCCACTACTGCACCCGACGGCCGCCACCAACACCACGCCCATCCACAGCCCCCACCATCGACGACTTACCCCGACGGTCGGGCGGCGAATCTCATCGTTACTGCTCACGGTATCTCCATCTCCACAATATGAAATTCGACGCGTCGGTTCTGAGCTCGTCCCATCGAGGTGTCGTTATCGGCCACCGGCTCTTCTTCACCGAAGCCGACGGACTCCAGACGCTCGGAGTCGATTCCGGCGTCGACGAGATACTGCCGAACGCTATCGGCGCGCTCTTGACTGAGGTCCAGATTCATCTGAGCGGGACCGACATTATCGGTATGGCCGTCGATGCGAAGTGCCACAATGGTTTCGTTGCGCTCGATTAACGTGGCCACATCGTCGAGGACCTCCGTGCTCTCACCGGTGATCTGAGCGCTTCCGGTCTCGAATGTGACGTCGTCGGTGATGACGATGGCGCCCTGGCGAATGGCGGCATAGCCCTCGTCGTCTTCGGGCATCTCCGGTGGTTGCTCGTCGGTCTGGTCATCGGACTGGTCCTCCGGTTGTTCGGGAGCCGGTGGCGACCACTGGTCACGGTCGCGAGGACGGTCGAGCAGCGCCGCCGGGTCATCGAGATCTCTGGACTCCGGCGTCGCACAGTCCTCTTCGGGATCGAAGCGAAGACGGCGCACGTGTTCGCCGGGCTCCCAGCCTTCACAGGGATCGACCTGGACTTCGAAATTCGGATTGCTGTAGTCGACGCGCCACCATCCGCCGGTGGACCACTTGCCGTCGATGCCGAAAAATACACGCCAATTCGGCGCTCCCACACCATCGGTCATCCCGGCGCCGACTCCACCGGTCACGGACCACCGCTCGTGGAAACCGTAGCGCAGGGCGGCCCGGCCCTCGACGGGGACCTCCCCCTCGACGACGCCGACCAGCCGTTCCGGTCTCGGCTGAACGCCGACGGCCCCGGTGAGTTCGCCAATGACGTCGAGGTCATCGGTGATAAATGGCGAATGGACACCCAGCCCCCAGATCACCTCGTTGCCCAACACATTTTCCTGGACGTGGCGCTCACCGGGCCGGTAGCGAAACCCGAGATTCGCCGAGGCGCGAATCGTCTCGTACAAGACGTACTCGCCGATCGCCAATACCTCGGCCCCCAGGCCGCCATCGCCGCCCAGTGCCCCACTGTTGCCCAGTGGAATGGAGGTGCCGGCGACAAAGGACAGCCCGAAGGGATGCTCCGCCAGTGGTAGAACCTCGAATTTCGACGTCAACCGCAGGTCGTTGAGGGCCGTCTGCGCCAGATGGGGGGGAGGCGACTCGTCGTCGGGCCACAGTGGTCCCAGATCGGCGCCGCGCTGACGCATCGTCCAGGGCACCACCAGACTGACTTCGGCGATATCATACAGCCCGATGGTGCCGGCGACGTCGAGCTGGGTCTGATAGGCCACGCCCTGGGCGCCGGATAAAAACACGGGATGGTCGGCGTGATTGAAGTAGGCGCCTCCACTCCACTCAAGGTGCGGTGCGACACCGGTACCGAAGACCGTCAGATAGTCGGCGGGTCCGGTGGCCGGCCGAAATCGCTGCAATTGCCAGGATGGAAAGTCGCGCAGGCTATCGTTTTCCTGAGCGACGGCCGTCGACGGCGTCCACATCAGGGTGGCGACCACAGCTACAGCCATCACCACTGCACCGATCGCCATCAATGAGCTCCGACCGCCATGCTGACGACTCGCCGCCCCCGGTGTTGGACCTGTAAGATATCGACTCATGGGCCTGTCTCGTCTGTAAAATGATCCCACCCGGCTGCAATCTCTACTTCATATCACAACAGATCGGCGCCACCGACGACAGTAACGATTGTAAAACAGAAGGTATCCCGCCCGTCCAACGTCACGAGAAATCGCGGTATCCCCTCCGCAACCGGGGGACCAACAGGGGCCGGGGACACCAAAATTCCCGAGCCATCAGCCACCGCGGCATTGGACTTCGCCCCGTTTACTGCGCGACTCACATCTCCTGGAGCCGCTCCAACTCGCGACGGACCCGGCCGAGTTCATCGGGGGGATTGTCGGCGTCGTCCACAATGGCCAGCGCCTCGGTGTACAGCGGCCTGGCGTCGTCGGGTTGCTCCAATTCATGGGCCTGGATGCGCGCCGCCTCCACCAATGCCTCAAACCGCCGATTGGCATCTAGCAGAAGTGCCGCATAGGACTCGAGATCGACGGCCAGATCGGCAAATGCGTCGCACTGTCGATTCAACTCGATCCGTCGCTCCAGGGCCCCGGCGTGCTCCGGCCACAATTGGTAGGCGACGCCCCACAGTCGGCGCGCCCTGCGCGGCTCGTCGAGTTGTTCGTCGACGACGTGCGCCACATCGGCGGCGATCTCGCTGGCCGGTACGCGAACCGCAGAGCTGACGTCGTCGGGATCGAGTCCGGTGATTTCGTCGACATCAAATCCCTGGGGCCTGCCGACGAGCAGCCCCAATTCGCGGCCCAGACTATCGACGTAACCCGACCAGTTTCCGACGACGCCCTGGGCCTCCTTGATGCCGTCGAGCGCCTGCGAGTCACCGGGGGCGGCCTCCAGCACCTGCTCGAAGTGCTCGATGGCCCGCCCCGGCGCGTCGAGTCGACGAAGCAACACCTCGGCCAACTCCCGTCGGGCCTCCACTGTATCGATACCCCCGCCGGAGACCTCGACCACCGTCTCCAGATGTTCCGTGACGGCCGCCCAGTCCTCCTCGTCTCTGGCGATCTGAGCCAGCAGCCGGTGAGCCGCCTCGTGGTCTCGCTCTCGCGTCAAGACCTCGTCGAGCCATCGGCGCGCCCCGTCGGCATCCGAGCGCTTATCCCACAGCGTCTGCGCCAACAGCAGTCGATAGGTCATCTTCATCTGCTCGGTGTCCGCCGCTTCCAGACGGGCCTCGAGCAGTTGGATGCGGGACTCGACGTCGCCGCGCTCCTCGTAGATCGATTCCAGTGCATTGAGCACCTCCGGATTCGCTCCACGCCCGTCGGGTTCAAGGCGTCGCACCCGCTCCAGATGGGGACGGGCGGCGTCGACGTCATCGAGGTCGTAATAAAAGAGCTCGCCGGCCTCTCGCGACATCGATGCCCGTTCTGTGTCATCGATCATCTCGGCACCGCTGCCTTCGGCCAGCGTCAGGACCTGCTCGATGGACTCTGCGATCTCTCGCTTATCTCCCGAATTGCGCGCCTCTTCTAACGCCTGGCGTGCCATCTCGACGGGCTTAATCCGGGGCGCCGTATCGATTTCGCTCTCCTCGTCGAGTCCCGACGTCGGCTCGTCGGAAAGCGACAGCGACCACCCGTCGGGCCCCTGATCGTCGGGCGCCTGATCGTCGGATTCGGGAGGCGAGCTGTCCTCGCGCAGCGACTCGAAATCTCCGACGGGCATCTGCACGGTGTCGGGCTCATCGCCGCCATGACGGCTATCGAGCACCGATTTGTCGTCGATCTCGTCGGGATTCGGAAGCTCGGAGGGGCGTTTTTTCATCGATGCAAAGCGGCGCCGAAACGACTGGACGCTGTCGCCGTCGGCATCACCGGAGTCGTCGGGCTCGTCGAACTCGCCGGCCGGTGACAGCCCGGAGGGGCGGGGAAGATCGAGCCCGTCACCGCCGCCCCCGCCGTCGGTGGACGACGCCGGAGAAGGCTTTTCGGACGACGGTGACGGGATGTCGACAGAGGGCATTTTCTGGCGCGTCGGCGTCTCGCGAGGAGTTCGCGCCGGCGGATCCGAAGGATCCTCCGGAAATTGCTCATCGGATGGCGTTGACGTACTGTCGTCGCCATCGCCGGATAATTCGTCGAGCATCGCGTCCAGTCGGTCGTCGACGTCGTCAAATTGCGCCTGTGCATCATCGGGGCCGGCCAGGGCCGCCGCCCGATCGCGGGCCTCGCCGGCGACCGCCCCGTCCCCTCGCTCTTCGGCCCGCATGGCGACCTTGAGCAGTAATTCGCGCTCCTGAGATGCCGAGGGCACCACTTCTGCAAAGCGGATCAGCATCTTTTCGAGCAATCGTCCGGCCGTCGACGAACCGACGGGCGCACTGGCGTCGACGCCGTGTTCCTCCACGTACGCCTCAAGGACTCGACATCCATTCTCCAGTGCCGTGCGGTCTCCGGGCTGGAGTTTGGCGGCCTCCAGATAGGATCGGGTCGCCCGCTTGAGATCGCCGATCGACTCGCTGGCCCCGCCGAGTTCCATCAGAATGTCGTGGCGCCGGTGATGATCGCGAGTGCGCACCAGCACCGTGTTGAGGGCGTCGCGAAGCGTCTCGAAGCGGCGATGCTCACTGAGCAACTCCACCAACTTTGTTCGAACGCCATCGCAGGTGGGGTCGGCGTCCAGAATCGTTCGATACTGCGTCTGCCCATCTTCGGGAAACCCGAGCGCCGCGTAGAGATCGGCGAGCTTTTCGATAAATTCGAGCCGTCGCTTTTCGGAGTCCGAAGCGTCGATCTGGTTTCGGTACAACTCGATGAGTTCTTCGGGGCGTCCGCCCCGGCGCAGATGCTCCTCGAGCCACTCCAATGCCTCGCGGTCGGTGGCATCCAACTCCAGGATGCGCCGAAAGTGGCTGGCCGCCGCCGACGGCCGATCGCGGTGTTGGTACAACCGCCCCAGGTGTCGATGGGCATCGCGCAACTGGTACTGAAGTTCGCGCTGCACCTCTTGTTGGTCGCCGTCGTCGCGGGCCGCTTCGAAGTCGGGTCGGTCGCCGCTGACGACGCGCTCCAGGAGCTGAACGGCATCGCGCCAGTAGTCGGTGGCCTCTTCGTGGCGCCCCAGCTGCTCGCACATCTCGCCGGTCAACCCCAGCCGACGCGCCCTTGTCCTGGCGCCGGTGGCCTCCTGAATATCGCCATCGCCAGCCGCCAGCGAGCGCCGGAATGCCAGCAGCGCCTGACGCGGATCTTCCATCTCCTCAAACCACAACTGGCCGACTCGAAAATACAGCTCTGCTGCAAGGTCGTTGCGCTCCTCGGCCTCCGCAGTGCGAGCCGCCGAACCAAAGGCCTTGAGCGCCCGCAGCGGCTCGCCGCCGAGGACGTAACTCTCGCCCAGTGCGTGGAGTGCGTCGAGCTGGGTGGCATCTAAGCGAAGGACTTTCTCGAGGTACATTCGGGCCTCGGCGAGGTCTCCTTCGCGCTCCATGAGATGGCGCGCCAACTCCAGGTAGATCTCCTGGAGTTGCCGGCGCTCGGTGTAGACGCCGGTCAACCGCTTGAGCGTCTCTTCGAGCCCGGAACGACTGTCGATGTGTTCGTAGAGACTTCGCAGCCTCTCGAGCACTGCCCGGTGGCGCGGATCGCGCTTGAGGACTTCTCGAAGCCGGGCCGCCGCCGCTTCCGGTTCGTCATCGCTCAACAAATCGGCAAGAGCCAGCTCACATAGTATCCAGTCCCGGGTCTGCTGGCGGTCGCGCAGGGTGTCAGCCAGTTTCTCAAAGGCCTTGCGAGCCTCGTCGGGCCGGCGCCTGGCCAATTCGATGATCGGCGCCACCAGCGCGGCCTGCATACTCTCTGGATCCTCGTCGACGAGCTCTCGTCGAATTGACTCCGCCTCCGCGAGGTTCGCCGGCGAAGCATCGGCGACAAGACAATCCAGAAGCCGGGCCACAAGGCCCGGATCGAGGCCGTAGACATCGCGGTAATTCGACAGCAGCGACAAGGCCTGACGGATCTGACCGTCAAATAGAGCCTGATCGGCGTGTGAGAACAGCTCCTTCGATTCGTACGCCGCAAGTGCCCGGGCCCCCTCTTCGGTGGCCGCCAATTCGTGTTCTGTGCCCCGGTTTTTGGGGCCGGACTTCGGGTCGTCGTCGACGGCGCGAATCGTCAGTACTCCGGGGCGAATTTTCGCCGTATCCAACACCACGCCCGACAGATTGGGGAGTTTCCACCCCACCTTCGGAAAGATGTGCAAAAACAACAGCTTTAGCGGCCGAAAGCGAATGATGTCGCCGGCGATGCCGACGGTAAAACTCGCTCCCCGGCCGGGAGCCCGAAATGCCGGCGTATTCAACAGGCCGGTCATCAATTCGTGGACTACAAGCCGGGCCGGATAGGGAAGCGGTCCAAAGGCCCGATAGTCGTACAGCGACAGGTGAACCTCGTCGGCGCGCGCCGGCTCCGGCGGGATCAGAGCCGCCCGAAAGCTCACGTACGTATCGGTGCCCAGGCTGCCGAGTTCAAAACTGATATGGGCGGCGTCGTCGAGAAAGCGGATCTCCAGCTGTCGAAACCCCTCCAGCTTCGACGCTGCCTCGCCGAGCAGGTCGCCGAGTCCGACCTCGGAGATCGCAAACTCGACGTCGCGAACCAGACAGCGAGTGTGGCGAAATCGATTCAGGCCTCCCCGGGCGTCGAAAGGAAATTGCAGGTCCGGAATCTCCATGCGCAGCGATTCCAGGGCGATCCAGTCGCTGATGCGCTGGCGCTCTGCCCACAGATATCCCCGACCGAACATAAAATCGAGGTTCAGCCCCAGGGGATTGTCGGACTGCTTGGATACTTCCATCGAGACCTACTGACTGTGACCGGTCGGGCCGTCACCTGCGGATGCCATCAGCGACGAGATGGCCTGTTGCGCCTCGTCGACCAGCGCATCGTCGCCGCGCTGACGGCCCAGATCGGCGACTTCCATCCAGGCCATTTTGCGAAGTCCATCGGCGGCACTGGAATCGGCGACACCGCGAAAACTCCGAAGCGCCGCCCCCTGGCGGCCGCGCACCGCCTCGCATCGGCCGTGGGCCATCGCTGCCATCGTATGAAAGGGCGGCGCGCATTTTCTGGTGGCCCGCCGAAAGACCCGGGCCGCCTGCTCGACATCGCCCTCTTTTAAGAGCCGAAGACCGCGGATAAACATCTTGCGGTCGCCGTCGACATCGGGCCAACGTTGGTCGATGACCGTCGATAATCGCTCCAGCAACTGCGGTCGTTTTTCGCCGTCCATGGCGTCCTCCATCGGTAGTCAGATACTCAGCATACGTCCGATTGTCGGCCAAATACCGCGATACCGCAAACGCCGCCGACCGGCGACCTGTGACAGTCGCCGGCCGTCGATTACGGGCCTACCTACGGGACATCACCAACTGCGGTGAATCAAAACGGGATGTCATCGTCATCAAAGGACTGGTCGAAGTTATTCTCCGAACCGCCTCCACCGCCTCCGCCCCCGGTACCACCGGCATCGGCGTCAGTATACGGCGGCGGCTCGCTGTAGCCTCCGCCGCCACCGCCTCCGCCGCCGCTCAAAAACTGCACGGTCTGAGCGACGACTTCCGTCGAATAGCGCTTGTTGCCCGAGTCATCGGTCCACTCCCGGGTCTGAATCCGCCCCTCGACATAGACCTGACGGCCCTTGCCGAGGTACTCGCTGCAATTTTCGGCCTGCCGACCGAAGACGGCGACCTTGTGCCACTCCGTTCGCTTTTGTTTCTGACCGTTATCATCGGTCCACTGCCGATTGGTGGCGATACTCATATTGGTCACCGGTGTCCCGCTCTGGGTATAACGAAGCTCCGGGTCGTCGCCCAGGTTTCCGACGAGAATTGCTTTATTTACCGTCATCTGTTGCTCCTCAGTGATATAGGCCAATCGGCGCCGTCGACGCCGACAATGCGTTCGCGTTCGTGTACCGTCGAAATGGTCGGCGCGCAAACTTAACAAACATTCGCCGATCGACTGCGACCACAAGACCATACCAACAGGTCGCAGCCATTCGGCACTGTCGCGCCGTACCCAACGAACCACCAACGACGGGATGGACATTCCCCGACCGTCGCGGTCCGTCCTTTTTTATTGTCGCCACTTATGCCAGACATTTTGCGTAGAAAATGTATATTCCCCATCGACGATCGCCTCCAGGAGCGCCGTGAACCTGGAGACCGTTGACCCGCATGAAACGACTCCGGCCCCGCAACTCGGGGCTACTCCTTGACGCCTCAGCCCCTCGATACGCCATGTCTCTTCTGGACCGCCTCAGCGATCGCGTCGGTGACTTCTTCGAGGAGGTCATGCTCCCCGAAGAAATCCACAGCCTCCACCAAAAGGCCCAACAAGCCATGGGGCGCAATGACTACCAGCGGGCCCTGCAGTATCTTGGCGAAGCCGAACATCGCCGTCCGAATACCGAGCGGACCCGGCGGATGCGAGCACTCTGTTCTTTTTACCTGGAGAACGTCGAAAAGGCCATTGAATTATTCGAGGAGGCCATCGAGCTTCGAGAAGTGGCCGCCAGCCACTTCTACCTCGGACTTTGCCACGAAAAAAGTGGACACAACGAGCAGGCCCGCGCCCACTTTCGACGCGCCCTGGAACTGGATGACGATCCGCCCTTTGAATACGATCTCCATTTTGGTCTGGGCCGCGTCCATCTCGAGCAAAACCGGCCCGACAAGGCGATCCATCAGTTGCAGCGGGCATTGCGGATATGGCCCGACCAGAGCGACGCCGCCATCTACCTCGCCGAAGCACTGCAACAACGCCAGGAGTACGGCGAGGCCAGGGAGACGATTCGAGCCGCTATCGGCAATAATCCGGGCCGACGCGCCCTGTTGACACTGGGCCGGATTGAAGCGGCTACCGGACACCACGACGCGGCCGCCGAGGCCTTCGAACAACTTCTGAAGAGCGAACCGGGCGACCGCCAGGCTCGACTGGGGGCCGCCCGCGCACACCTGGCCGGTGGACGCCCATCGCAGGCCAATCAGCACCTCATTCGCGCACTCGACGATTCCGATGACGACGCCGATATCTTTGCCCTTATCGGCGAGACCAACGAGCGCATCGACAATCTGGACAAAGCCCGCGAATCCTACGAAGCGGCGCTATCGCGCAATGCGACGCATGGCGACGCACTGGCCGGCGCCGCCAGAACCGCCATACAGGCCGGAGACTACGGCCCGGCGGCAGAGCACTACGAAGCGCTTCTGGAACTGGAAGAGACTCCACACCGCGCCGACGCCCTGGTGGGCCTGGGGCGCTGTCGGCTGGCGCTCAATGATCCCGTCGGCGCCCGCCATGTGCTGGAGGAAGCCGATCAACTCTACCGGGTGCGACCTCCGAAACTACTGCACGCGCTGGGCGCCGTGGCCCTGGCCTCCGACGACCCTGCCGAGGCTCTGGTGGCCTTTCGCCGAGCCCTGCACGCCGGCCCCGACGAAGGCTTGCAACAGCGCCTGGACGCCGACATCGAGCAGGCTCTCGATGCCCTTCGGCCCGATTGGCGACGACCGTCGAGTTTTCACAGCACCGCCGAGCTCGTCGAGGCTCTGACGGGACTTCGCGAGATTTTGCGCACCACACCGCAACTCGAGGATTTCTTACCGACAGTCCACGCCCTATTGGCCACGCTCGACAGCCCGCTTTCGGTGGCCATACTCGGCGAGTTCAACTCCGGCAAATCGACACTGGTCAATGCTCTGCTCGGCGAAGAAGTCGTTCCCATGGGCGTGCTGCCGACGACGGCCCATCCCTGCGTGATGTCCTACGGGCCGCGAAAAGGGGTCCGCGTCGTCTACGAAGATGGTCACCTGGAAGACGTCGACTTTTCGACGGCCCGCACCAAAATGAAGGACGAAGCCAACGACATCGCCCGCCTGGACTACACCTATCCCCATCCCGAATTGCGCTCGCTCAATTACCTCGACACCCCTGGTTTCAACGCCCTGGATGACCGCCACGAAAAATTGGCCGGCCAGGCACTGGAAGACGCGGAAGCCATCGTGTGGCTTCTCGATGCCAATCAGGCGCTGACGGAGACCGAATTTGCCAAATTGCGCTCGATTCCGGACTCCGAGATGCGGGTCATTCTCGTCATCAACAAGATCGACCGCTTCGGCGATGCCGAACAACGCAGCGATGACGTCGACGAAATCATCGCCTACCTGGAGGATAATGCCGGCGATCAGGTGCTCGACATTCTCGCCATATCGGCACTGGAAGCGCTGGAGTACCGCACGGCCTCGGACGACGACAATGCCACGACCGACGACTTCCACCGACTCAAGGCACTGCTCGATGAGCACTTCGTCCAGCGCTCCTGGAAGATCAAGATCGCCGAAGTTTCGCGAGCACTCGACGCATTGCTCGCCGATATTCAAGCACTGCGAAGAGACGAAATCGAAGGCTTCGATGAACTCATTGAAGATGCCAAACGGTTGGCCGACCGCGTCGACAATGCCGACGACGACCCAACGTCGTTGGCCAGTCAGTACGCGTTGTCGCTGGAGGACCGCTTCGACTTCGTGACCATGGGCATCGAGCGCGAGATCGACGATGCGCTTCGACGCCGCGGCAACGTCTTTCAACGGACGGTACTGGAAGCCGACGACCGGGCATTTATTCTCGACCTCTTCGAGGAGCGCCTGGACGACGTCATCGATCGCTGCCGGCGCGATATCCTGGCCGACATCTCCGATCTGGAAGCGGCTCTGGCCGCCGATATCAGTCCGCTTCTGGCATCGCTTTCGGTCACCGATGCACGACCGCTTCGCCGACGCCTGGAGGGGTTCTTCGATGAGACACGCGCCTTCAAGACCGTTCTCGAGGAACGGGTCTTCGGTCAGTGGAGAGCACGCACCGAGGGTCGGTTGAGTACCGGCGGAGAAGCGACTCTCGATGCCATCACAGAGCTCGGAAACGACGCCGATCGCCAAGAGCGCCAACAACTGCTCCAGGAATTGATTCCCCAGATCGGTGACGAGTTTTCCGATGCCCTGGCCGACTGGCATGAGGAATTTTTCCTTGCCGCACGTCGGTTTTGCAATAGGCTTCAACGCGACCTGGAGACGCTGCAACTCGAAGTCCGACACCGCCTGGACATAGGCGCATCGCAACCACCGAACCCCGTTGACGAAGGCGAGCCGACCCCGCAATGATCCGAACCTCGATTACAGTCATTGCACTGACCTCACTTCTCATCGCCACGGCGGCCTGCTTTGACGAATCCGACCCGGCTTCCGAGGCGGAGGCCGACGCCGGCCATGATGCCGGCGAACACACCGGCGACGAGTTGTCATCGGCGGACTCCATCGATACCGAAGGGGTGGAACTCGCCGACCAGGAGCGCCTGCACGTCATCGAGGCCTCGGACCGGGCCGGCGTGATCTCCGACCAGGACGATCTGGATGCCGCGCGATTTTTGACCGCCGGCGATGTCGGACCCTTCCTCGGTGATGATGACCCTATCGCCCGGCCCATCTCCGGCCAGGGGACATCGGCGACCCACAACGGAGTTCGCTATATTGCCGACGGCGAGCCCGACAACTTCGGTATCGGCCTCCAGGTCTGGGAGCTGGAGGCCACTGACGCCGACGCCGAAGAACGCATTGCCGAGTTGCGCGACCAATTTACCGGAGTCTCCGATGGCGATGACGTCTTACACAACTCCTTTGTGTCCCGACGAGCAGACATCAAAAACCTCATCTTCACCGATGACAACTCCACCCATCTATTCATCGCCAGCTGTGACACCTCCTACTGTCGCGAACGCGACGATCTCTTCGAGCTCGGCGAACTCGTCGGCGCCGGGCATGCAGACGAACATCGCTGAGCTATGATTTCCACACCTCGAATTCGCCGACCGGTCCTCTGGATGCTCGTGCTGCTTGCGCTGGTCATGGCCGCCGCATTGTACGCCGTATTGGCCGGTCCGGCCTCGGTGCGAATTGCCAGTTTCAATATCCAGGACTATCCGCACTCGCCGGAGCAGGCCGCCGGGGCCGTCGACTTCATCAACGACCTCGACGTCGATGCCGTCGGCATCCAGGAGGTCACCGAACCGAAGGCCTTCGACGACAACGTCGACGCCTATCTCGGCGACCGCTGGGAGACGGTCCACGTCGACCAGAACGACGCCATTCATCGCGTCGCCCTGCTGTACGACAATTCGGCCCTCGAATTTTTGGAGCACACCACCCACCGCGATACCGTCGTCGTCGACGGCGCCCGCGCGACTCTGGAAGTCCGCCTCAAAACGCGAAGCGGCGATGAGCAGCGCCACCTGCGCATCTTCGTCGTCCACCTCACAGCCCATCCCGACGGCAGTGAGCAGCGTCGACAACAACTCCACGCCCTGCGCCCCATCATCGGCGATGCCGTCGACTCCGGAGACGAAGTGGCCATCGTCGGAGACTTCAATGCCACAGGTGTGGCCGACCGCTACGAAATCGAGGAATTCGCCGGCGATACCGGCCTGGACTGGACGTCCCAACATCTGCGATGCACTGCCTACTGGGAACGCGACGACGTCTGTCGGGGAACACCACTGGATCACCTATTATCGACGGAATCTGCGGATTCTGTCCACGCCGCCGGCGCCTGCCAGACCGTCGGCTGCGCTCCTCGCGAGCAATGCCCGCAATACGTCGACCAGATCTCGGACCACTGCCCGGTGGTGGCTGAATTTTGAAATATTTTCGCTGTCTCGCCGCCGGTCGCGCACGTGTGCGCCCCCGATTCCGGCGACGTCAAAACGACATCGGCGAATTCGTTCTTTTCGGCCCCTCCGGCCTCCGCCCCGTCCTGTCTCGGAGCGACTTGTTGAATTGTCGGGACCTGGCGCGCCATCAAGTGGCGGCTGTCCTCGGGATGTATTCCGTCGAGTCGAGACTGCCCTTGTTCGACCCTGTGTTCCCGACCCGATGGGGGTCGTCGTCTCATCTGGTTACCCCTGTGAAGGGGCGGGTTTTTTAGCGCCCATGCAGGTGGCCGAAGACCACGCTGCTTGCACCTCCCAAAGGAGGTGGAATGGACCGCAACCGCTTTTTGGTGAGACAAAGTTTTTGGAACCCGTTAACCAGCCGGTCAGCGTTTTGCAGCTACCGACACCCGGCCCGGTGTCTCCCGAAGTTGCCTACCCGAAGAGTCGGTTTGAACCCGACTCCCGCAGCGCCCGGTTGAACGCTGCGCCGCACCGGCGC
>LFFM01000202.1_pt1 | contig 40038 bp, 27 predicted proteins | sample 643131 | NCBI WGS metagenome assembly LFFM01 (sample SAMN03777445, study PRJNA286221) | soda lake metagenome | biome: soda lake; feature: Kulunda steppe; material: water; isolation source: sample Tc-Br brine of Tanatar trona crystallizer | place: Russia: Kulunda steppe | collected 2011-07 | reverse complement strand
GGGCATCGATATGAGCGACGGCCTCCTCTTCGTAGGCCTTGCGCTCTTTCGGACTCATTTTATTGTTTTCGTCGTACATTGGCGTCAGCCCCTCTTCTTCAGGTTTGCCTCGCAAAAGGTGCTCCGGCCAATTGTGAGCCGGACCCTGTTTACAACCGGGCGTCTCTTCATCTGCGCATTGTCTACAACTTCAGACGGCTGCGATTCTATTTCATTCAAATTGTAATTTTCCGCGAGGCCCAATTCCGATCCGAATGACGATCGTGTGCACCGAGCTCAATGAAGCAACCCCTCGATCGGAGTATAGTCGAGGTTGAGACTATTGGCGACGACATCGTGAACACACCGGCCCTGGTAGGTATTGACGCCGAGCCGAAGCGCCTCATCGCCGGAGACCGCCTCCTCCAGGCCCTGGTTGGCAATTGCCACACCATAGGGCAACGTGGCGTTATTGAGTGCATACGTCGATGTGCGAGCGACGGCGCCCGGCATGTTGGCCACGCAGTAGTGAACGACGTCGTCGACCATATAGGTCGGATCTTCGTGGGTCGTGGGATGACAGGTCTCGATACAGCCTCCCTGATCGACGGAGACATCGACGACCACACTTCCCTCGGGCATCGACGCAATGTGTTCGCGGGTGACGAGATGAGGCGCCTTGGCTCCCGGGATCAGTACGGCACCGATGACCAGATCCGCTTCCGTGACCTGTTCGGCGATGATCTGGCGATTGGAGTGCAGCGTCTGAATCTGATTGCCGAAAATATCGTCGATGTACCGCAGTCGCGACAGATCGACGTCGAGCATCGTGACCTGGGCCCCCATGCCGACAGCCATCTTGGCGGCATTGGTTCCCACCACGCCCCCTCCGATAATCGAAACCTTGGCCCGTTTGACCCCAGGCACACCGCCGAGCAAAATCCCTTTTCCGCCGTGCTTGCGCTCCAGGCACTGAGTGCCGACCTGGATCGCCATGCGCCCGGCGACCTCACTCATCGGCTCCAGCAACGGCAGACTGCCGTCGCCCAGTTGGATCGTCTCGTAGGCCACCGAGGTGACCTCTCGCTCCAGCAACAGGTCGGCCAACTCGGGCACCGCCGCCAGATGGAAATAGGTGTACACGATCTGATCGCGCTGCATCAGTTCGTATTCCGGTTCCAGCGGCTCTTTGACCTTGACTATCATTTCCGCCTGCTGCCAGACCTCTTCGGCACCATCGAGGATCGTCGCTCCCACGGCTTCGTATTCCTCATCGGGAATCGCGCTTCCGGCTCCCGCTCCGGCCTCCACAATGACCTCGTGGCCATTTCGGACGTATTCGCTGACACCGGCCGGGATCAGTCCGACGCGGTATTCGTTGTTTTTGATTTCTTTCGGGACTCCAATCTTCACGCTCTGACTCCCTGTCAGTGGAACTAAATCGGCAACAATGGGTTCGGAGAGCTCGGTCGCGCAGACTATAGCGTCGGCGACTACAGGGTGCAATCCCGAAGATATCGAGTACTGCTCGCCCCCTAGACCTCGTGCTCAGCGACGAGTTCGGGCTCCTGCGAAAAAGATTCCCCTCTTCCCCGCCCTCGGCGGTGTCGTTCGAATATGCACCTATCTATAGGAATCCTCCGGAGCATGTATATCTTTGACGGACGTTCATCGAGGATGACGCTGCACCGGGAGGTCACCATTGGGAAGAGGCACAACACAAACAATCGTGATCACCGGTGCATCTCACGGGATCGGAGAGGCCACGGCCAGACGGCTCGCAACACCCGGCACGGAATTACTCCTTCTGGCCCGCTCCGGCGATAAACTCCACCGGATCTGCAACGAGATATCCCACGAAGAGATCTACGCCGATTATCTCGTCGCCGACCTCTCGAGCATCGATCTGGCCCGTGACGCCGCTGGCAGGATCGCCCGGCGATGTGAGGCCATCGATATCCTGGTGCTCAACGCGGGCATGTCTAACGACAAGTCCTTCGAGGAGGCGAGTCTCGACGAAATTGTCTACGAACTGGGTGTCAACTACCTGGCGCCCGTGGCTCTCCTTCATACCCTGTTGCCGCAGTTGAAACGACGAAATAGTCACGTCATCGTTGTCGGTTCGCTCACTGCGATTTTGCCCTTTCCATCCAATGCCACCTATGCCGCGAGCAAGGCGCCATTGTTGTCGCTCATCAAGAGTCTGCGACTCGAAATGAGCGCTTCGGGAATGCATTTCGGCATTGTCTTACCGGGACTGACGCAGACGGCGGCGACCGAGGAGATGACATCCATGCTTCCCCGGGCCACCCCGCAGCGAGTCGCGGAGTCGATCCACAGGTGCATCTCCGATCGAAAAGGGCTGGTCATTCCGGGCGCCGGAAATCGCATCGCCGCCGCCGTCTTTCAACAATTTCCCGGACTTGCCGAAAAGCTGCTCAACCCGCTTAAAGCCCGTTTAATCCCCGGCTATGACGACCAGGTGAGTGAGTAGATGACGAAACGCGATACCATCCTCATCGTAGGCGCTCAGGGCTTTATCGGAAGGCGCCTTCGGGACCGGATCAACGGGCAATATCGGCTTATCAGTGTCGATATTCGACCACTGGTGCCGGTCCGGGCTCGTGTCGGCGACGAGAATCTATGCGGCGAGCGTCTGCTGCGCCTCGACCTCGGCGACCCGGCCCAACTCGACGAGTTCTTCGACGCCATTGGCGGCGAGACCAGCCGACTTCTGGCCGTCGTCCACCTCGCCGCCTACTACGATTTCCGGAACCGACCGGATCCCCGCTACGACCGCCTCCACGGAGGCCTACAGCATTTTATCGACCTTCTTCACCGACACGTCGACAGCGACGTGCCACTGATTTATGCCTCCAGCATGGCTTCCCTTGCCCCCACCGAGCCCGGTCAGCCGATCACCGAGGAGAGCGTGCGCCGCGGCGATTGGATCTATCCGGCCTCCAAAATCGAGGCCGAAAATATTCTTCGCGAAACCGCCGCACAGCGACCGGTCGTCGAGTTGGTATTGGCCGCCGTGTATTCCGACCTCGGACAACTGGTTCCGCTCTTCAATCAGATCGAGCTGGTCCGCAGCCGCTCCATCGCCAAATACATGTATCCCGGCCCCGCCGACCGGGGATTGACCTACGTCCATATCCGGGAGACCGTCGATGCCTTTGTGCGGGCCGTGGAGTCGTTTTTCGCTCGCACCGGCACCCACCGGTTTCTCATCGGTCAACAGCGCCCGGTCCCCTACGAGGTTATCCACCGTCTGGCCAGTGAGACATTTCACGGCAAGAAACTACCACTTCTCCGTGTCCCTCCCTCTTTTGCCGTCATCGGCGCCCACATCCTGGGTGCATTCTCCACTCTGGCCGGAAAACAGCGCTTTCTTCAGCCCTGGATGATTCCATTTGCCGGAGAGCACTTCGAATTCGACCTCACCCACGTCCAATCGGAGCTCGGCTGGAGCCCCTGGCGCGATCTCAACGACGACCTGCACCGCATCCTCGAATTTGCCCACTACCACCACGATATCTGGCTGGAGGTCAACCACCGCCGGCCCTGGTGAGCAGATGCGGGGTCCCCTGGCGTTTCCCGGTACACTCCGCGCGATGTTCACGGGCTCCGCAGTCCAACGCCTCTGTGCGCCCCGTCATCTGCGCGGCGCCCCTTCTCATTAAGCGCCGTTGCGTTTAGCGTCCGTGTCCGTACACCCGCTGAACGGATCACCGAATACTGCATTTCAGGAGACCTACGATGGACGTCCAAAAGGCCTTATTGGAGCGGCGAACGATTCACGACTACACCGATGCGTCGATTCCCGACGGCGTCGTCGACCGCGCGCTCAACGCCGCCATCCGCGCCCCGAACCACAAATTGACCAACCCCTGGCGCTTCACACGCGTCGGTCCCGACGTCCGCCAGAAATTGACGGACCTCGGCGTGGAACTCAAACGCCAAAAAAAGGACAACTTCGACGATGAATACGAATCGTATCTCCGGGAAAAATACGGGAACCCGGCGGAGTTGATTGTGGTCAGCCAGGTCCTCGACGACGATGAGTTTCGACGCCGCGAGGACTACGCAGCCACGGCCTGTGCCATCCAGAATTTGTGTCTATCGCTGTGGGCAGACGGCGTGGGCTCAAAGTGGAGCACCGGCTCCATGACTCGTCACGCCGACGCCTACCAATACCTCGATATCGACGACGATAACGAGCGCATCGTCGGCTTTGTGTGGGTCGGAATGCCGAAGGAAGTCCCGGACCCGCCGCGAGATCCGCTGGAAGACGTGGTGCGCACCACGTCCTGAGCACCAGCGGGCGCCACTACTCGTCGAGTCCCGACTCCAGTCGATCCGGATACACTTCAGCCGGCACACCGGCCGCCCAGTCTTCGACGAACCCGCGCAGTCGCGCCTCCCGGGCGCCGCGGCGCAATTCGTAGTCGACGAAGGCCTCGAGGGCATCGGACTCGACGGGTCGGGCCTCGATGGCCTCGTCGACTCGAATCAGATGCCACCCGAATTCGCTGCGCACCGGCTCCGAGAGCGTCCCGCGCTCATCATCGCCGGCCACGGCCTCGGCGCCTCGGGCAAAGTCGTCGACGACGGTCACCCAGCCCTCCGGAAGATGTTCGGGCACCACCCGTTCGTCGGCGCGGGGAAAGCGCATGTGTTCGTTGACCACTGCCTGCAAGTCTCCGTCCAATACGCCGTCGTTGAGCTCGTCGGCCATCTCGCGCAGTGCATCATCGTCGGCGTCCGAGTCCAGCGCTTGTCGAACCTCGTCGATGTGCCGGCGCGCCTGCCCGTACAGCTGTTCCCGCGTCTGTCCATCGGCCTCTTCGGGCACCAAGATCACCAGATGACTGGCGCGCAGTCCCGGGGGCACGCTTCGAGTTGCTTCGATATGTTCTGTAAACGACGCACGGCGGCTCTCGTCGGGCTCTGCGTTCTTCTCGACCTCTTCGAGCAACAGCGCTGAGACCAACCCCTGCTTTCGGGCAAACGCCACCTCCGGCCGATCGCCGTATCCCTGACGGAGGGCTTCGCGGGCCATCATCTCCCGTTCGATGACCTCATCTACGACCTCCGAGACTGTGGCCTCGGGCATATCCCGCCATGCGGCCTCCACATCGCGGGTGGTAATGGGGTGACCGTCGACGGTGGCCACGATCTCATCGTCGGCAACCTGCGCGTCGTGGGCCAATTCCCAGGCCTGTTGGCCTTCGGGGTGGTCGACGGGCTGGAAGTCATCGTCGCAGCCTCCAGCCAGCGCCACCGCGACAATCACGGCGATGGCCATCGAAGTCGTTGGACGAACATCCACGATCTACTCCTCATCAATGGCTGCAACAGCCAACCTCGAGATATCCACCCCGGCGCGCACCACCAGAAAGGCCACTACCAGCGTCATCAATCCGGCGACGTAGTCGGCACGCGCCAGAAATTCGACGGTGCGATAAAAGAAATATGCGCTTCCGATAATAAAACTCACGCCCAGTGCGTCGTATATCAGCGCTCGCATCGCATTCTCCTCGGCAGGGGCGCAATTCGGCAACAACGTTCGGTGACACTCACAACACGTACCAGACCGCCACAGCGGTGACGGCCATCAATCCGCACAGCCACAAGACAATGCGACGCACCAGTCGGCGCGGTTCGTCGATCATTCGACGCACGCTCGATGAAAGCGGTGATCGACGCCGATGATATTCCCAATTGAGTGCCGGGACGACGGCGCCGACGTAGACCACGACCAGCCAGCCCAGATAGACGGCGGCCGCCGAAAACAACTGCTGGGTCTTCGACGCCGTCTGGTCCTGAAGTGATGCCAGTGATTCCTGGATACCGGCATCGACAAAGAGCGCGTAGGTGATCACCACAAAAATCAGGGCCATCACCGAAAACCTGGCGGCCACGAATCGCCGATATCTCAACGCATGGTCGTCGCTGGAGTCTCGGCGACTGTCGCGGCGGCCCTGTTCGATGCGGGCTGGCATCTCCGAGGGACGGCTGGCGGCAACCACAAAATAGACCGCCAGCGTCGCCGCCGCCGGCACCAGAGAACCGGCCGATGCCAGCGCCCGCCATTCCGCATCGGGAAGCCATGCCAGACCGGGCAAAAAACTGACGGGATACAGCGCAAGGCGGCCCGCCGGATGACGCCAGACCACAGCAATCAGGGCCGCAATCAGCGGAATCAGATACAGGGTCACGGCAATGCCGGTCCCATCCTCGCTTTGCAATTCGGCAGCCGTGCCCATCCCCAACAGCTGAACCCACAATCCGACGGTGACGATGACAAATAGCGACAGCCACAGTCGCCGCTGCCAGCGCCTGCTCAGTACCGCCGCGGCGTCGACGTCCGTCGTCGGCCTCCCATCATCGTGCTCGCCCTGCTCCATAGACCGACCCGTCATCTGCCGCGATTGGCCTCGCCGCCGCTGTCATTCCACATCAATAACGACTTCCCGGGCATCGTCTCCGCGGATGACGTCGAATCGAATCTCATCGGCGCCATCCAGCGTCTGCCAGGCCTCCATGTAGTCGTCGGGACGCTCCAGCCGCACCAGATTGACGTGGGTGATAATGTCGCCGATTTCGAGCTTCGACTCCATGTGAGCCCGTGCCGTATCGGTGGCGCCAACGACCTCGAAGCCGACGAATTCATCATCGTCGTGAATCGGCTCGGTCTCAATATGCTGCATGACCACCGATGGCCCGTGATTTTGCAATTCGTCGAGTTGTGACTCCGTAACCACGCCGGGGTCGGTATCGGCCGGCGGCGAAGTGGCCTCCGAACTCCGTTCGCCATCAACGGATCCGTGGTCCCCCGGATGTTGAGGAGGCGATGCAAATTCGTGGTCTTCGCTATCCTCGTCCGGTGGCTGACCGACGACTTCATCGGGGGCCGATGACTCCTCGGGGCCACTGGCGCAGGCCGGCAGTCCAAGTGCGAAGAGCACGGCTGCGATGGCATATACCACACTCCGGCTACTGGATCGTCGACTCAACATGAGCGCTCCGTCCACAGGGTAAGGGTATTGACTCATCAAGGTGTTGATGGGGCGATGGCATCGGCGGCGACGCCGTCACGTTACCACGGCTTCGACTGGGGACCAATCGATCGACGCCTAATTTCACCCAGGTCACGAAACAAATCCGAGGCGGCGAAGCATTTCGTCTTCGCTCGAAAATTTGAAGTCCTCGACCTCCCGGCGCTCCGCTTCCTGTTCTTCCAGTTCTTCGAGATGTCGCACATCGTCGTAGCGGATGACCGCCAACCCCTTGTCGGCGAAGTGACTGCACAATCGGTCGTACACCTCACCGAAGGGCCGTCCATCCGATGGCTCGACGTCGAAGTCGCCGTTTAAGAACGCCATAATTTCATCGCAGCCCTTCACGGCATCGGCGCGGGCCTTGCCGACCAGCCCGTCGGAGGCCTTGCGGGCCCAGCCGACGAGAAACGTATCCCACAGAGGTTCGTCGACCTGGGGGTCGTACGCCATATACCGGGGCCGCTCGGGGTGCTCTTCCCAGTCGTCGGGCACGGTGGCGAACATATCGCGACCACTGGGCGACAGCGGAAGCCCCAGCGACGGCTCGACAGCGTCGCCGATGGCGAAGACCACGGTATCGCAGTCGATGGTCTCAAAACCGCCGGTCTTTTCCAGTCCAACGCGCCCCGACTCATCGGCGGGCAACAAACGCGTCTTCTCACAGATCAATCCCGTCACCTGGTCGTTGTCATCGACTTCGATGCGGCAGGGACTGCGCAAGAAGCGCATTCGGAAATCGGTGTCGCTCTCCTTTTCGAGCGATTCATCAGTATAGCGCAGCAATTTCTGGCGGTGCTCCTCCGGGTCCTGATCGATGGCTTCCATTGCCGGCGAAACCCGGTCAATTTCGGCGTGGAGTGCGTCCACATCGAGGGCACCACTGACAATTTTGTACTCCTTGTTGGTAAATTTGCGCTCCGCCGGCCCGCGCCGCGCCACGGCGGTCACGGAGTCAACGCGCTTCTCACAGACCATCCAGTGCACAATGTCGAGACAGACATTACCCAGTCCCACCACCGCCACCCGCTCGCCGACCGGATAGTCCCGTTCGCTATACGGCGGCAGATCGTTGTAATGATATACGAGGTCCTTGGCATGAAAGACCGCCGGCGCATCTTCTCCGGGAAGACCCAGCCACTTGGTACCCTGAGCACCGACGGCGACGACGACGGCATCAAAGCCCATGGCCCGGATCTGGTCGATGGTCATATCATCGTCTTCACCGACGGTGACATTCCCAAAATAATGGACCTCGTCTCGTTCCAGAATCCGCTGAAAATAACGGCGAAGGCCGGTCTTCATCTTGTGCTTCGTCGGGTAGATTCCGAATTCGGCGAGCCCACCGGGTTTGATGTCCCGATTCAAGATCACCACCTCGTGCCCCTCTTTGGCCAGGACTTCAGCGGCGTAAAGACTCGCCGGACCGGCGCCGATGATTGCAATGGTGTACTGCTGTTGTGACATCTGGTGTACCGTGAAATTGAAAAATTGGGTGAATCGGTCTGCCGGCGCTTCGATGGCGCCGGCGCGGAATGTCGACGGTAATCACATCATTTCGGAGACCAACGCCTCGAAGGTTTCGACATCCTCTTCGAGCGGCCCCGCCGCCCCCTTCCAAAAGCTCTGGTCGCCGAGGTCGGCGTCCAGGTGTTTGGCGGCCAACGCTTCGGACTGCATCCGCCCGGTATCCCGGAGCATGGCGTCGAGATCGCCGGTGAAGTCACTGCCGGACTTGACGCGCCGATAAACCTCGCGGCTAAAGAGATAGCCGAAGGTGTAGGGAAAGTTGTAAAAGGGCATACGCGTAAGAAAGAAGTGCAATTTCGCCGCCCAGTACAGTGGGTCGACGGAATCGACGGCCGCTCCATAGGCGTCCTCGAAGATCTCGGTGGTCACCTCGCTGAGCAATTCTTCGTGGAGCCGACCGTCAGCTCGCAATTTGTGCATCCGCTTTTCGAGCTCAAATCGGGCCGGGATATTGACCAGAAATGCCATCGCCCGTTGCAGCCGGCCGTCCAACAGCGCCAATTTGCGTCCGCCGGAGGCTTCCCTTAGCGCCGCCTGCTCGACGATGACCTCCAGAAGCGTGCTGGCTGTCTCGGCGAGCCCCATCGGCAATTTGCGCTGACTTCCGGGCAGGTCGCGCATGACGTGGCCGTGGTAGCCGTGACCGAGCTCATGAGCCAGGGTGGTCACCCCGGAGCTGTTGCCCCCGAAGGTCATAAAGATCCGAATCTGTCCGGAGACCGGAAGCGTCGTGCAGTAGCCACCCTGGCGCTTACCGGATCGATCTTCGGCCTCCACCCATTGACGGGCCAGCGCCTGGCGGCAAAACGAGGCGATCTCCGGCGAGTACCGCTGCACCTGATCGACGATAAATTGCTGGGCGTCGGTATACGCAATGTCGTTGTCCTCATCGCCCACCGGCGCCGACAGGTCATACCACTGGAGTCGATCGACGCCGAGATATCGAGCCTTGGCCTCCAGATAGCGCTGCAACACATCGCGAAATTGCTCGGCGGCCCCGAACATCGCATCCAGCGTCGAGCGCTGAACCCGATTGGAATCCAGGGCCTCGGTCAGACAGTCGTTGCCCCGGCGCTCGTACAGCGTCTGACGGCTTCCACAGATCGAATTTAGTGCCGACGCACACACCGGTGCCGCCTCGCCCCAGGCCTGCTGCAATCCGTCGTGCGCCGCTCGTCGGACCTCGCGGCTGGAATCGGTCATCAGATTTTTGGCCTGGGCCACCGAGCGCTCCTGGAGCTCTCCGTCAATTTCGACCTCCACGTCGAGTCGGCCCGTCACTTCCGAATACAGCCGTCCCCAGGCGTGCAAGCCGTCTCGATTGAGGTCGACGGCCAACTGCTCTTGACCGGGTTCCATCGACCGGTCCGCGTCGCGACGCAGTTCCGCAAGCCACAATCGGGCATCGGAAAAACGCTCGTCACTCTCAAAATACTCAAACCTATTGTCGTCGACGTCGTGAAATAACTCCTTGAGCGCCACATCGACCTGTTGCAACGCGGTCTGGGCATCGTCGAGTTGCGAAGGCATCCGCAGAGCCTGCGGATCATTGGCGTGGGCCGCCGCCAGACAGCGCGCAAAGGACCCGGCCTCTCCGATCCGATCACTGATCGAAAAATACTGATCCAGAAACTGGCGCCAATCATCGAGAATCGAGTCGACGTCTTCGCCCTCCGCCGGCAACTCCAATCGCCGCTGCTGAGTCTCCAACTTTTCGAGCGCCTCTTCGAGGACCTCGACTTCGGTTTCGAATGCCTCGGATTCAGTTCCACCGTCGAAAATCGAATCCAGATCCCAGGTGGGGTCGGTAGTCGGAAAACTCGTACTCATCGTCGATCTCCTGTGCGAGGTTGAAAAAATGGGCAGCGCAAAGCCCGGCCGCCGGCTACCTTAATCACGTCGTTTTAGCGATGACAACAGCCCAATTGGTCACCGATCCCCGGGACGCGGCCGATGATGCTACTATTCCCGGCTCGGGCGCGGCCAGAACCGATGCGTTCTTGGACTCCCCGACCTCACCTTATAGAGTTCGCATAATCGTCATCTTCGCTCCTCGTGAGCGATCTCGCCGTATTTCCGTCGGTAGTGCTATGAACACAGGCTTCGTTAACGCCACCTACCAGGCTGTCGAACCCTACCTCCCCTTCGCCCTGACCGGGCTGGCGGTGACGGCAGCGACCATCACCTCTCTTCACGTGATCTTGTCTCGGCGAGACCCGGGGTCGTCGATCGCCTGGATCGCCCTGGTGTGGCTGGCTCCTCTCATCGGCGTCATCGCCTACCTGGCGCTGGGGATCAATCGCATCAAGCGACGCGCCGAACATCTGCGCGACCCCGAAGATCCGTATTTGACGACCCCCGACGTGGAACCGGTCACCCCGGAACAGCTCGACGCCCGGCTGCCAGAGCAATCCCGACACCTGCTGCAATTACAACCGCTCGTCGACCGCGTCGTCGAACGCCCCCTTCTTCCGGGCAATCGATTGACGCCATTATTCGACGGCGATCAGGCCTATCCGGCCATGATCGAGGCCATCGAAAATGCCGAGCACTCCGTTAACCTCGCCAGCTACATCTTCGACAATGACGAGGCCGGTCATCGCTTCGTAGAGGCCCTGGAGGCCGCCGACAAGCGGGGAGTGGAAGTCCGTGTGCTCATCGATGCCGCCGGGCTTCGCTATTCGTTTCCCTCGATCTACACCCGACTTCGGCGGGCCAATGTGGAGGTGGCGCGCTTTCTGCCGTCGATATTGCCACCGCACATCATGACCATCAATCTGCGCAATCACCGCAAGATCTTGGTCGTCGACGGCGAAATCGGGTTTACCGGTGGCATCAATATCCGTTCCCACCACGTCCTGGAAGACGAGCCCGACTTTCCGGCTCGCGATCTCCATTTTAAGGTAGAGGGCCCGATCGTGGCCCATCTGCAGGAGGTTTTTACCGCCGACTGGGCGTTTTCGACGGATGAACAACTGCGCGGTCCCGCCTACTTTCCGGAATTGTCTCGCGTCGGCGACGCAATGGCCCGCGGGATTCCCGATGGACCGGATGAAGACCTGGACCGGCTGCGCTGGACGATCAAAGGCGCCGTCAGCTCTGCTGAACAGAGCATTCGAATCATGACGCCCTACTTTATTCCCGACGGCCCGATGGTCTCGTCGCTGGCCGTCGCCGCACTTCGGGGTGTCCAGGTCGACATCATCTTGCCGGAGGTCAGCAATCTCCCATTCGTCCACTGGGCATCGATGGCCCATCTACGACCACTCCTGAACCGCGGGTGCCGGATCTTTTATACCCCGGCGCCCTTCGACCACTCAAAAATGATGATCGTCGACGGCGTCTGGATGCTCTGCGGCTCCGCCAATATCGACCCCCGAAGTCTTCGATTGAATTTCGAATTCAATGTCGAATGCTGGGATCCGGAACTCGCCGGCCAACTGGATCGTTATCTCGACAGCCGCATCGAAGACGCCCGCCAGATGACGCTGGAGGACTACGACAACCGGTCGCGATTTATTCAGGTTCGCGACGGCCTGGCATCGCTGTTTTCGCCATACCTTTAGGGCCCGCTATCGGTGGTCGTCAAAGACGCCCTCTACCTTTTGTAGCAATGCCGAGGAGGCGACGTCACCCAGGGCTTCGGCGTCGACCCACTGCCACCCCGTAAGATCCCCGAAGCCCCCCCGGCCTGTGTCGAAATTTATGGTGTGGACCCGCACCTTGAGTCGGCGATGCGAAAAGACGTGAGTTACCGTTCCCAGAGCCCGGCCAATGTCGTCGGCGGAAATATCGATGACGCCATCGGAACGGTCGGCCAACGTCTGTGCCAGGCTGTCGACATCGGGCCAGCTTTTGCCTTCTTTTTCACAGGACGGAAATTCCCAGAGACCACCGAGGAGTCCACCGGTCTGCCGGCGGCGCAACAACAACTGGCGCGATGGGCCCTCATCGCGATAGATCACACAGCACCGGGCCCGCATCGGGCGTTGTTCGGGGCGCTCTCGCGGTGCCGGAAACTGCTCCGGCCGGCCCGTCGCCTGCGCCTGGCACCACTGTTGGACCGGGCAAATAAGACAGCGCGGCGACGTCGACGAGCAGACCTGCGAACCCAATTCCATCAGCGCCTGATTGAAATCGCCTGGGCGCTTCGGATCCACCAATTCTTCGGCGCGAGCCCAGATGTGTTGCTTTGCCGGGGAGCGCCGGGGCTTGCCCTCGATCGTAAAAATTCTCGCCAGCACCCGCATCACATTGCCATCGACAAGCGGTGCCTGACGTCCAAAGGCAATCGACGCAATCGCCCCCGCCGTATAAGGGCCAATACCCGGTAATTCCTCGAGTTCGGACGCCGACTCCGGAAGTCGCCCTCCGAAGTCATCGACCACCATCGCCGCCGCCCGGTGCAGGTAGCGCGCGCGGCGGTAGTAGCCGAGTCCGGACCATAATTCGAGCACTTCCTCGACCGGCGCTTCGGCCAGTGATTCGACGGTTGGAAAGGTCTTCATCCAACGCTCGAAGTAATCGATGACGGTATCGACTCGGGTCTGTTGGAGCATCACCTCCGAGACCCACACCGCGTAGGGATCATCGACCCCTCTCCACGGGAGGTCTCGCTGTTGGTCATCGAACCACTCGAGTAGGTCTTTCCGAAATGCCCGTCGACCACGATCGGTGTCCGGCGCACGTTGCTTCGAAGATGTGCCGCCGGTCTGCTTGTCGGCCGGCGTTGTAGGGATATCACTCATCGGTGTCACCGGCGGTGTCTATGAGTCATTGCAATCGGATTCACATTCAAGCGCCGGACATTCGCTGTCCTCGTCGACGCGTTCAGCGTCACAACCGCTGGGACATTCCGGTTCGACCACAGCCGGGCAGGTCACACAGCCATCTTCGGTCTCTTCGTAATACTCGTCGCTTCCGCAATCCCCGGGACCGTCGACGCCATCTGCTGGTCCACAGGCCATCATCAGGGTTATCGCGGCTACTGCTGCAAAACGTATCATGCGCTTTCCGTCGTGGGTTATCGCTTTTCGGACTATTATCTACTTCGTCGATAACAGCGGCCTTCCATGAGCTTATCGTCCGCCATTGGGCGTGTATCAACCACGCTATTTTCTGACCAGCCTCCGGCCTATCGACGGCCCTTCTTCGACACCGGTCCCCGGCCACCGCGTCGGCGTACCCAGGCCGGTGAGCAATTGCGCCTCCGCTGTACCTTATGTTACCGTCTCTAGTGCTTTTGTGCCGCGCATCCCAAATTCGTTACTGCGTCGTCTTCAGCGCCGTTTTGCAGCGGGCACAAATTGTCATCGGTCTCCCGTACAACGGCCCGAGGCATCACTGCCATTCACTTTTCGTTGCTCGGTTGAGCATTTCGGAATTCATATGATTTCAGGGACCCGAGTCGGGACGGTAATCGAGGATAAATTCCGTCTCGACGAACAAATTGGAGAGGGTGCGATGGGGGCCGTTTATCGCGGCACCCAGTTGATGGTCGATCGCTCTGTGGCCGTCAAATTACTGCACCCGACCTATGCGGGCCACGAAAAGATTCAGGCCCGCTTCGAGGTCGAAGCCCGCGCAATCGCCAAACTCAACCACCCCAACTGTATTACGCTGTACGACTTCGGATATTCCGAGGACATGGGGGCCTTTTATACGGTCGTGGAGTATATCGACGGCGCGCCCCTGGAAGAATTCATCGGCTCCGCGACCTCCGTGGCCCGAATTGTGGACCTGATCAAACAGGCGGCCTCGGCCCTCGGTCACGCTCACCATCACGGGATTTTGCATCGCGATCTCAAGCCCGAAAATCTGATGGTCGCCGAGATGACCGACGGCTCGGAAATACTCAAGGTGTTGGACTTCGGCATCGCCCAGATCATGCAAAGCGGCGCCGAAGAGCAGGATGACGACTTTGAAACCGAGCGCCTGACGCGCGTCGGAGAAGTCTTCGGAACCCCGCCCTACATGAGTCCCGAACAATCGGAGTCGACTCGCGATCTAAGTCCGGCCACCGACCTGTATTCGCTGGGGATCATTTTTTACGAATTGCTCGAGGGCCGGCTGCCCTTCATGGCCGATACACCGGTGGAGATCATGGCCATGCACCGCACCGAGCAGCCCCCGCCGTTGCGGCGCGTCGATGTTCCGGAATCGATTGAGTCACTATTATTCGAAATGCTGGCCAAAGACCCGGATGCCCGGCCCGAAAGCGGTGACCGCATCGTCTCTCGCCTGGACGCCGTCTCGGAGGCCGAACTCTCCCGGAAGCCACCGTCGGCGGCGGCGACTTCTGACGACGGCTTCGACATCGAACCGACAAAAGTCACTGCACCGGAGGCACCACCACAACAGAACTCGGGGTCCACACTCCTCGGGGAGCCACCGAAGAGCGATGCCGTCAGCGCTGCACAGTCGACTCAACCCGGCGAGGAGAGCGAATTATACGAACTCAAAGACCTCGTCGCCGAACCCGGTGAAACGCTCGAAGACAGCGATCACGCCGACCACCACAATGAGTCGGCGGCAGCCGGCGTCAAATCGACGCAGCTCCTCGACACTGGAGCTGATCCCGATGACACGCAGACCATGGCCGCCGCCTCTCGCATCGCTGGCCGCCGCAATAAACTGATCGGTGGAGTGCTGGTGGTCATATTATTGATCACCGCAGCCCTGGTCGGCGCCGTCATCGCCTTCGAACCATTCTCGATGGCCTCCGAAGATGATATGTCCGAAGTGGCCGAACACGCAGCCCCTGTCCATGCCGAAGGTGACAATTCCGAGGTCGATACAGACGATGCACAGCCAGAGAGTCCGGACGACGACTCCGAACCAGAGTCCGACGCTACACCGCCGCGAGAGGTCGCCGTCTCTGCCGACGACGATGATGAGGCAGATGTCGACGGCGACTCCGAGAGCGATAACTCCGAAGACGACCGCTCCGAAGACGACCGCTCCGATGGCGATGACGCCAATGGCGATCAATCCGAAGGCGACGGCGATGCAGAACCGGAGGCTGATCCCGGCGACGAGCCATCCCCCTCGCCGACGCATTCCGAGCAGCAGCCCGAGCCCTCCGAGCCGGACGATACGGCGCAGGACGACGAACCCGACGAAGAATCTGAACAAGAGCGCCCACCACGCCTGGGATTGTAACTGACGCCCCCCCAACTGTGAGTACCGACCATGCCGTACCGCGCTGCGCTACTGATTTTCTTCGTCGCCCTGGCGTCCTCCATCCCCGGTGTCGCCGCCGCCGACAACTATCAGGCGATGCTCGACCTCAGTAATGAGGCTGCTCAATCCGTCGCCGATGAGCAATTCCAGATCGGCGCCGTCCAATTTCGCCAGGCTTATGAACACTATCCTGATCCGGTCCTCCTCAACAACGAAATGATCGCCTGGTACCGCTCCGGCGACTGCCGCAACGCCCTGACTCCGGCCCGCGCTTTTTTGGAGCTCGACTCCGAAGAACGGGATGATATCGACGCCGAGGAGCGCCAAAACGTCCGTACTGTCATGGTCGAATGTCATCTCGATCTGGCCGACGAGGCCCTGGCCAATGACAATATTACCCTCGCCTCCTATCACCTCGAGACCTTGGCGACCCTCGAACTCGACGACGAGAGCCAGGATCAGTTTGACGCGCTTCGCGACGACATCGACCAACATCCCACGGATGAACAGATCGACGTCGCATCGCCAGCGGACGCCTCGTCCAATCACCTGGGCTGGGCCCAAATCGCCTCGGGAATCGCCGCCGCCGGCCTCGGAGTGACGCTCCATGGCGTAGCGCTCAGCCGCCAGAGCCATCTCGAGGAACTCTCGGAGACCGATGCTTCGCGCTTCGAACAACGGCGAAGCGACTGGTCTGGATTTCAGAATACAACTCGCTGGGCGGTCCCCGGGCTCTACGTCGTCGGTGCCGCCGCCATCGGTTCCGGCACCTATTTTCTACTCCAGGATAGCTCCAGCTCCGAGTCGGGCGACCTCTCGCTGTCGCCGTCGATCTCCGAAGAACAGACCGGTCTGACACTGAGCGGTCGCTTCTAAATATTCCACCCACCACCACGGCCCGTCGTGACCGATATTCAGACACGATATCTCGTCGTCGGCGCCGGAATGACCGGCCTCGCCTTCGCCAACTTTATCGCCGATGACGATCTCCTCGTCGTCGAGCGCGAATCGGACATCGGTGGCTGGTGCAAGACGGTGCGACGCGATGGGTTCGTCTGGGATTACTCCGGGCACTTCTTTCACTTCAATGACCCCGATATCGAGTCCTACCTGCGTCAGCGGATGTCCTCCGACGACATCGTGACTGTCGACAAAAATGCCCAGATCTATCTCGATGGGCACCGGATCGATTTTCCCTTTCAAAAAAACATCCATCAGCTGCCGAAACACCAGTTCATCGACGCCCTCTACGATCTGTATTTCCGCAATGAAATCGTCGACGATGTCGATTCCGATTCCTTTCAGGGCATGCTCTACGAGAAATTCGGCAAGACGATCAGCGAGTTATTTCTGGTCCCCTACAACGAAAAGCTCTACGCCTGCGATCTGGCGATGCTCGACCGCGATGCCATGGGGCGCTTTTTCCCCTACGCCGATCTGGAATCGATTATTCGCAATATGCGCCGGCCCGATAACGAGTCCTACAACTCGACATTTACCTACCCACTGGATGGCGCCATCTCCTATGTCGAGGCCCTGGCCTCCAACGTACCAGATCAACAGATCTGGACCGATGCCGGGGTCATCGACATCGACGCCCGTCGACAGCGTGCGACGCTCTCCGATGGACGCACCGTCGACTACGAACATCTGATCTCATCGGCCCCCTTCGATCGCCTGCTGCGCATGACCGGCATCGACCACGATCCATCGGTCTTTACATCCAACAAAGTACTGGTCTTCAATCTCGGATTCGACCGCAAAGGGCCGACCGATGTCCACTGGATGTACTTCCCACAACGGGAAATTTCGTTTTATCGGGCCGGATTCTACGACAATATCATGGATGCCGAACGAATGAGCCTCTACGTCGAAATCGGCCTGCCGACCGACGCCTCCATCGATATCGAAGATACTCGCCGACAGGTGTTGCGTGATCTGGAAGATGTGGGAATCGTCGATGGCCACCAACTCATCGCCGACCATCATGTGGTCCTTGATCCGGCCTACGTCCACATCACCACCGAATCGCGCCGGGCCTTCGACGAATTATCGTCGACGCTTCGTTGCGCCGGGATCCATTCAATTGGACGCTACGGCGGCTGGACCTATTGCTCAATTGAGGACAATATCGTCGAAGCCCGCGCTCTCGCCCGGCAATTCAATCGAATCTACGCCGCGAAGTAATTTCGGTCTCCGGCGTTATACCACCGTAAAGACAAAAAAAGCCGACTCGAGTCACCACTCGAGCCGGTTTCGTTGAGCTTCCGAATCATTGGTCGTATCGGTTACTCTTCGGAGTCCGTCTCCGACTGTTCCAGTAGCCATCGTGTCTCCTCGACATCCTGCTCGAGTTCCCAGTCCGACATTTCGCCCTCATCGTACTCCGCCGTATCCTGGGCGGTAACCGAGCTGTTGCCGAGGTAGGCGAAGACCACGAAGAGTCCAACCAGACCCAACACAACGGCGATTACGTGGGTTCGGCGAATGCCGCTAAACGCATCAATGACAGCCGCCATTCCCCCACTGCCGACCCGGAGTTCATCGGTGCTATCGGAAGCGCCGCCCGCGGTCACACTGTCGACCTCGTCGTCTCCGGCATCCGCGGGTTTATCGGCGTGCTCCCGTGATTTCTGTCTCCCCGTCTTCCGTTCGTAGGCCTGGATGACCTCGTCGACATCGAGTCGCAGTTCCTGCGCATAGCTGCGAAGGTGCCCTCGAGCGAAGACGTCAGCCTCGTACTCCTCGAAGCGATCCCGCTCCAGATGCTTGAGCATCGGTTTGGGAACCCTGGTCATTGCGGCCACATCATCGAGCGTCAGTCCCCGTTCCTCGCGCGCTTCGCGAAGCATCGTCCCGGGAGATTTCATACTGCTTCCTCGTCATTTCACTACGTCGACTTCGACAGCGCCTCGTCCGGTCGAACATCCGCGGTCTGCGGTGCCCACCGGCGATGACTCGCTGTTCACACACCAGCGTTCATACAGATCGTGCTGCGTTTTTCAAGCTCCAACGCCCCGGCGTCGGCACAGCGGCACAAATTTGCGTTCCTCTGGAGACCCGAGACTACTCAACATCATGTCCATCGTTGCTCTAAAAGTATCCTCGATCCACCTCAACCCGTCAAATTTCCGCACGTAAAACGTTGTACTGGCCCGCCCCAACCGGGGGGAACAAGGCCGCTGAAACTTGACACTCCAGCGGGCTGCTGGTAGCTAATTGAGAGGTTCAAAAGTAGTGATTGTGAAGAATGCTCAAGCCGATGGTCGGTGGTGACTTGCCGGTCGGGATTCGCGATGAGGCCCGAATGTGCCAGGGCCGGCGATGTTCCGGCTGTATCCGAGGAGTTCTGATGCAGACCCGTGGTGCCACAACTCTCCTTGCTGCCTCGGCAGCACTTTTCGCCCTCGTCATCGCCCCCTCTATCGAAGCAGCGGAGTTCACAGATCTACTCGATGCCGCCGACGACCTCGATGACGGGGACCCCGACACCTACAACCCCTGGGACTTCCACCTGGAGCCGTCCTTTAATTTCGATTATTCCACCGCCCAGATCACCCGCGAGGCGCCCTGCGTACCCTCCGGCCATCCTTCCATCGACGACAGCAGCGACCAGTACAACCCTCAGGCCGACGGAAATCGCAGGTTGGTCCGCGACAGCGAACGATGCCCGGAGCCCCGCATTGTCACCAACCGCGAAATGCTATTCCAGGGTTCGCGAAGCACCCTGGATATGACTCTTCGTGCCGGGCTGTTCAAAGATCTCGAATTGCGCATCAATATCCCCTATGTCGTGGGCTCGAACCGGGGCCTCAAATACGACAACGAACCGCGCCGCGGCCAGGAGATCATCGACGCAGACCGCTCCTCTGTCGATCCGTCGGACGACCGCATCCGAACCGACGGCGAAGACGTCTTCGATCCCGACACCGACTACAGCGAAAACCGCGATGCCTACGGCTCGGCGCTCGACGAATACCAGATGTACCGATTCTTCGATCTCGGTGACGAATACTCCCGTTATGAGCGAAGCGGCCTCGCCGACCCCTCGGTCGGCATCCACTGGGCGCCCTGGAGCGACTACCGAGACGACACGAAAGCGACGATGCTCATCGGCATGGACTACGTGATTCCAATCGCCCCCGTGCAGCGCCACGACAATGACGCCGTCGGTGAAGGGCTCCACCAGCTTCAATGGAATGTCGGCGCCTCCAAGCGCTTCGACTGGATCGAGCCTTATTTCGGGGCCCGCTACACATTGCCGATTCCGGCCACCGATTCACTTTACGGCCAGATCGATGGTGAATCCGGCGGCGTCGGAAGCGGTCAAGTCGTGACCAATCCGCCGCATGAAGGCATGTTTACCATCGGCACCGAATTCATCCCCTACGAGGACCCGGAAGCCGGAGCCCGCTACGGCATCGACCTGCGCTTTGAATTCGGCTACACCAGCGAGGGCCGAGACTACACCCCGCTTTTCGATCACATGACCGACCCCGGCAATGACTGCAACAACCGCACCATCGAGTCCGTTCAGCCCGACTTTGACTCCGAGGGCAATCTGACAAATCCCGACGACGTCGCTTGCTCCTGGGTCGTGCAGCAGCCCTCCAATACCACTCCGGCGAACTATGACCTGGAATCGAGTGACGAATACGCGTTCACCGATCTCATGACCGTCGACGACTACGGTACCTTCTCGGGACAAATTGGATTTTATCTCCAGCCCATCGAGTATTTCCAATTTCGCGGTGTCGCCGGGCTGACCCACCGTCAATCACATTTGCTGACGAACGCGCGGACCGGACGAGACAGCAGTCGAACCGACGACGACTCCGTGGATATGAGCTCTGAATACGAGCGAAACCCGGCCTACAACCCGGCCTACGACAACTCCGGCGACCGCTTTCGCATCGAGCGCTACAACACGTGGCACTTCTCAGTGACCGCTGCCCTTCAGTTTTAAGAAGCTATCGAACCGCCGCGCGGTGGTGGCCTATCAGCGTTCGACCAATTCCAGAAATTGGTCACTGATCCGATTCGTCACACCCCACTGTGACTTGTCCCACTCTTCGCGATGGGCCCGAAACCATCCCAGGCTGTCGCGCAACCATCGATTGGCCAGCGGATGGTCGTCTTGCACATCGCTCTCTTCCAGTGGATCCGAGGCGCGGTCGTAGAGGTCGACGCCGCTGCGGCCCAGATACAGCTTCCAGTCTCGGATCTGAATGCCGTACTCCAGCTGATACTGGGTGGCGATGACCGGCGCCGGATAACCGCCGTGCTCGCCGAACATCAACGGTACGAGACTGCGCCCCTGGCGATCTTCGAGCGGCTCCTGGCCGAGCATATCCCGTATCGTCGGCGCAATATCGATCACCTCTCCGCCGGTGCGCATCGTCCGCCCCTCGGGCAACTCTCCGGGATAGTGAAATAACAGGGGCACGTGCACCATCTCCTGGTGGACATTGTGGCCGTGGCCCACACTGCCGTGTTCCCAGAATTCCTCGCCGTGATCCGAAGTGACGACCACCAGCGTATCATCCCAGATGCCCATCTCCTCGAGCTCTTCGCGCAGTTTGCCGAAGGCGGCGTCGTTGTAGGTGATTTCATTTTTGTACAGATTAATGATCCGCTCGCGCTCGCGCTCGGTGACCGTCTTGGTACCCGCTTTGATATCCTCCAGTTGATGACCCGTCAGATGACGCCGAAAGCGCCCCTGGTAGTCCGCAGGTTCATACAACTCGATGAACTCGTCGTGGCGCCGGTACGTCGCATGAGGGTCAATGGTCCCCAGGTACAAAAACGACGGTTCTCCGCCCTGCTCCTCGAGCCACTCCAGGCCGTATTCGACGAGGAACTCGGCATCCAGCGACGTCTCCTCGTGGATCAGATTGCGAAAGTGGTCCCAGCCCCGATCTAAGTTTAAAAGATGCGACACGTAACCATTGGCCGATAGATTCCCTGTGCGGTACCCCGCATCGCCGAAAAAATGGGGAATGATCGGCAAACCAGGGTCCACCGTTCCCCCGGCCATCACGCCGTGGCGGTCCGGGTAGTTGCCGGTAAATAGCGATGCATGACTGGCCCTGGACTCCGTGCCCTGAACGTAGGCCGTCTCAAAGGAGACGCCGCCGTCGGCGAGCCGCTGTAGATTCGGAGCCTCCACATCGGTATCAAAGTGCAGCGGCAGGTAGTCGGCGCGCAGCGTGTCGATGACCCAGAAGATGACGTGCTCTGGCGGTTCAATTTCCTCGGGAACCCCGTCGACCGCCCCCGGGCGAAGAAGCCTGGCGACATGCAACTCGGCGGGCTCACAGTCGTCGGCATCGACACCGTCGATTGTCATTCGAACAACCTGCGAGGTGTCAATATCGAAGTCGACGGCCGTCGTCTGGACTTCACCTCGCTCCTCGACGAGTTCAATATCTCGCCGTTCGACGTTTTCCACGGCCCCGTCCCCGGTCTCGACGTCGGCATCGACGCGCACACCGCATCCGGGTGCGGCCTCGATCTCCAGCTCCAGTACGGCATCGTCGTGGAGCCATAGATTCCACATCAGACCGCCATCATCGACGGTCATCGACTCCTCTTGTTCGGCAATCCGCTGGTGGGGACCCTGTCCCACGATGTCGGCGTCCGAATCTTCCGTTTCGACGTCCGAATCTTCCGTTTCGGCGTCTGAATCTTCTGTTCCGCCTTCCGAATCTTCCGTTTCGGCGTCTGAATCTTCTGTTCCGCCTTCCGAATCTTCCGTTTCGGCGTCCGAATCTTCCGTTTCTGCACCCTGCTCTTGATCCGACCTGGCATCGGGCCCAAGGCGAATCCAGTCGATACCACCGCCCGAAAGCGATCCCTCGATGCGCCCCAGATTATTGAATTCGACCTCAATATCATTATTGGTCTCGGCGACATCGCCGATGTCGAACTCGACGGTCTGCCAGCCCTCTTCGAGTTCGACGGCCTCCAGCGGCTCTCCGTTGAGCCCGATATCGAGCCGGTTATGCCCCCTCGCGGCACTGAAAATCCGCATCACCAACACCTGGGCCTCCTCCTCGAAGGCCGGCACCGACAACCGCGCCGAGCGGCCACTCGTCGCCGCCACCGTCGACTCGTCCTCCAACTCGGCATCTACGATCCAATCCGATTGGTGATTGCCCAGAATGTAGCGTGCGAAATCAAAACTCGCCCCGTCAACCCAGACCGAACGGCCCTGTTCATTCCTCGAGGTGCGGTGGGCCAGCGGACGATTGCGCAGCATATCAAAGGCCTCGTAGTGCGGCCCGTCGACCGTCGGAAGTGCCGGGTCCCGCTGTGGCGGCTCGGGCTCTGCGGGCTCCTCCCCGGCGACCTCGTCGTCCCCATCATCGGTCTCTTCCCGTTCGTCCATCGACTCCCGGGTATCCGTTTCCGGCTGATGTTCGCTGTAGATCCAGCATCCACCGCCGACCATCACAATGACTACAATCAACACTACAATACGCCGCATAATATCGTCCGGTTGGGCTGCGGCGCCGGCCGAACGAATGTCGCTCAGTCAAACGCCGTCCGATTAAAACGGGTTGTCACCAGGCCCACGCGGTGGATTCCTACGCCGTCGGCGCGGACCAGATCGTCGATGGATACACTGGTATTGACGGCATCGACGTACAACTCCTCACCATCCCCGAAAAGATCCGACCGACCGGCGGGAGGTGTTTCGACGTGTACCACGTCTGAAAATTCCCCCGCAACCGTCTCCTCTCCGGCAGTCCACACATCCCAGCTTCGCTCCTCGCCGACCATCCGAATTCTAAAGATAGGTCCCGCCGAGGCCTCGTCGATCTGCACCTGGCGCTGGGACTCGTCGATCGAACCCTGCGATGAATCGGGGAATGTTCCCAGCGCGATATCGCTCTGAAGACTCTGACCGTTCCACAGCGCCATCGAGTAGTCGCCACCCAGCCCCTCCTGACCGCCGCCAATATCGGGCGGGAACGCCAGAGCCAACACCGCGTAGCGTCCGCCCACCGCCGACCCATAGGGCGGAGCCATGTACAGCGTGCGGCTATCGGGCTGACCGCCCGCGTCGGAGACGGCGCTGATGCCCAGCGGCACCATCCCCATTGCCTCCGCTCTGGTGCCGCCGAGCAATACGGCGACTTCGCCCTGTTGACCGTCAAAACTGGGCAGCCCCGAAATATCGACTTCTGTCGTCAAATCCTGGCGTACCGAGGGCATCAGATCTTGCTCGGGGAAATTATCGTAATCCGGAAGCCACTCGTCGGTGATGCCATCGTTGTCGATATCCTGGATGTCGAGAACCCGAGGCAGAGCATCAAGGACCTCCGGCTGCTGGGCGTGATCGAAGCGACTAAAGAGCGGCAAAAAGGTGCCGATGGCAGACCCGATATCCGTCGGTGGCTCGCTGATGACGCCGAGCAACTCGCTGAATTCGACTTTTCCACCGATCCCCCAGGTCAGCCGGGGTCCACCGGCGGATTGCGCGTAATACGTCTGTTTGCCATCGACCTCCATGCCCAGAACATCTCCACTGACCGTCAGCGCTCCCGGGATCGGGAAGTCACCACCGGCGCCAAAGCCGGGAACATCGATATCGGTGTAGAAGGGATCGCCGAGCAGTTGTTCGAGGTCCAGATCCAGCAGGTCGCCGGCCAGACTGGCGCCGGCAATCCCCATTTCGATGTCGCCGTCGGACTGGATGGCCGACATATCAAATTCGCCGGTAAATCCGGCAACCGGTCCCGAGCCCGACTTCGGTGACAGCGGGATTCGAATGTCATCGGAGGCGACCTGCTGGACGGTCAAATAGTCGTAATCGTCGTGAAATACCGACACGTCATAAACTTCTGCCGGGTCGGCGAACTCGGCATAGCCGTTGGCATCGGTACTCTGGGAGTCGTTATCGACGTAGACATCGGCGTCCTCGATGGGCTCCCCGGTCTCCGTGTGGACAACACTGACCCGCACTTCGTCGTCTGCCACAGAACCCAGGTTTTCAAATGTCGGCTCTCCGGCACAGGAAACCGGATCGCCTCCGTCAAGGGTGGCCGTCACCGTCGTCTGACCCGCCGCGGCGCCGCCGACGAGTTCATCACTTTCAATGACTGCCACCGCGGAGTCCGAGGAAGTCCACGAAAAACTGGCGGCCACGCCATTGCCCTGCTCATCATAGGCAAAGGCCTGAAGAGGGATCGACTGGCCGGCGGTAATGGCTTGCGAATCGGTGACCACCTCACAGGATAGTGCCACCGGCGGATCGACACAGTCCCCGGCGTCACACAGTTGGTCGTCGGGGCACTCGTCATTTCCGCGACACAATGCGGCCTGACATTGCCCACCGACACATTCGGCCTGCGACGTGCAGTCCTCATCACTCTCACAGTCCGGCGTAAAGGTGCAGGTGCCCCCGACGCAGCGCTCATCGGCGTCACAATCGTCGTCAAAGGTGCACTCCGCCCGGCGCACACATTGTTCGTCTCGGCATCTCTCGTAGGTCCGACAATCGCCGTCGGCCTCGCACTCCGCATTCGGTTCGCAGAAGCCGTCGATACAAATCTCGGTGCCGAAATCACTGCACTCCGAATCGCTGGCACAGGGCTGACACAGCCCATCTCGACAGACCTGGCCTTCGCAGTCGTCATCGTCGCTGCAGGTCTCGGGGATGCAGCGGCAGTCGACCTGGCGTTCGTCGTCGTCGCACTCTGGATCGCAGCTTCGGACATCGCAGTAGCCGGTGGCCTCATTGCAAAACTCGACGCGACACTGCTCGCCCATCTCGTGGCAGTAGCCGTCGCCGCAATCGAGATCGCTGGAACACTCCGTCAATCCGCCGGCCGGCTCCTGGGCAACGCAGCTATTGTCTTGGCAGTGCAATCCCGGCTCGCAGTCATCGTCGGAGGTGCAATCGCTTTGCATCGAGGTTCTACCGCAGCCGGCGAGCACCATCGCCACCGCCACCAGTAATGCCACTGCGCCGAGTATCGTCTCGATCCGACCGTTGTTCATGCCCATACCTCGATCGTCTCCGGCGCCGCGTCGTGACACCATGCCGGAGACCGAAAAACCAGTAATGTCCAACCATGTCGCATTCGTAACACTGCGTGAAGTCTAACGGACTGGGTCCATCGGCACCAATTCCGATCGCGTGCCCAACGCGCCATCGCAGCCGTCAGAAGTCGATATCCAGCCTCTCGCTGCGCGCCTTCTGGCGCTCGCGCCGGAGCGCATAGCTCGATATGGCCCGCTGGTGCGGCTTGGAAATACTGCAAAATTCAAAGGCCGTGCCCTGGCGATCGTCGGCCTCATCGATGCGAACAACGCGGGCCACCGCCAGAATCTCCGGGGTCTGAATACTCGGAATTTGAACGCGCACCGATGCAAATTCGTCGACCTTCCAGTCCGCGCCTCCTTCGTCGGTCGGCAGCCACAATCCCCGGACATTGAGTTCAACCCACCGGTGCTGCAATTCCACTTCGTTGTGGCGTTCGATCAGACGCTGGACTTCCGTCAATTGCTGGCGCAACGCTCGAACCTCGTTGAGCATAAAGACCATCTCATTGCTCAGCTCGTCGGAGTGGTCGCGCCAGTCGACGGCATCGTGCATGACGGCGTCGGACTCGATAACCGCCGCATCGAGAATACGGGCTTCCAATTTTGGAATCTCTGAGGCGTCGATCGACTCCACAGCACAGGGCAGTCGACTGCGAACGCGGACCGAACTGCGCCGGTCGTCGTGGTCAATGCTTTCCGATGGGTTGGATGGACTGGATTCGGTCATGGTGACTACTCCTGGATGGCATCCTCAAAAAAAGAGGCGACAGCCGCCGCCTGTAATATCCGTGGCGAACGCGGGATCTATGCCGTCATTTTGACCTCCGAGCCGATCCCGGGGAAACAGCTTCCGATATGCCCCTTATAGTTGACCATATCCAAAGCGACGTAAATAGCCATCCATCCAGATTCCGCCTCCTGCTTGCCAAAGGCAGTGGTGATATCTAGGCTTGCCTACGTTGCGCTCAAATAACAGGCCGTTGAGCCACCGAGCCCGCCCCCCTCAGCATCCCTTTGTGGGCTGTTGGAGTTCCCAACGAGCGATGGTGACGGCTTTTGCGCTGCGACTACGGAGAGTTTTTGGTCGGTCCTTATATCCTAACTTTATCGGATACGCTCCCATGGCCTCTGACAGCCCCTATCCGGAACAATCCCAGCAAACCCAGGTCGCCTACCTCGACGGCGCTCCCGACTCCGTTCACCTGCGCCGGGCAAAATTGGTCGTCAACCCCGGAAGCGACGACGAATCCACTCAGGTATTTGACGAAAATGCGATTTCCATCGGCACCCTCGAGGACAATGACGTAGTCCTCGACGACGACACCGTCAGCCGACGCCACTGCCGCATCCTCCAGGAGGACGACCACTACGTCATCGTCGATCTCGACAGCACCAACGGCACCCAGATCAACGGCGTCCGACTCCGCGAGGCCTTCCTGGCGCCTCACACCGTATTTTCCGTGGGCAATACGGACATCCGATTTTGTCCCGTCGACGAACGGATGCCCGTCGAACCGAGCCAGACCGAACGACTTGGCGACATCGTCGGACGCTCCGTCGCCATGCGTGAAATCTTCGATATCATCGAAAAAATTGCCCCCACCTCGGCGACCGTCGTCATCGAGGGCGAGACCGGTACCGGCAAAGAGGTCGTCGCTCAGACCCTCCACGACCTCAGCCAGCGAAGCGACGAACCCTTCGTCGTCTTCGACTGCGGTGCCGTTCCCGAAAACCTCGTGGAGAGTGAATTATTTGGCCACGAAAAGGGCAGTTTTACCGGCGCCGTCATGAGCCGCAAGGGCCTCTTCGAGATGGCCGAGGGCGGTACCATCTTTCTCGACGAACTCGGCGAGTTATCACTGGAGTTACAACCCAAATTACTTCGCGTTCTCGAACAACGCGAAGTCCGGCGTGTCGGCTCCAACGAACCGATCCCCATCGACGTCCGCGTCATCGCCGCCACTAACCGCAGTCTGGAAGACGAAGTCAATGAGGGCCGCTTCCGCCAGGACCTCTTTTACCGCCTCAGCGTCGTTCGACTCTTTCTGCCCGCACTGCGCGAACGGCTGGAGGACATTCCTCTGCTTGCCGAGCACTTTCTGGACACCATGGACTGCAACGTCGACAACAACGGCCAGACCAAACTCCACGCTCTCTCCGCCCCGGCCCTCGAGGCCCTCCAGCAATACGAATGGCCCGGAAACGTCCGCGAATTGGCCAACGTCATCGAACGAGCCTGCTCATTCGCCGAAACCGACCGCCTGCGCTTCGACGATCTGCCGGCCTACATCACCAACCAAAATGGCAACGGCAACAGCTTTCTCGCCGACGATCCCGACGACCAGTGGACCAATGTCCCCGCCAAGTCTCGCCTCCAGGAAGAGCCCTTCAAGCAGGCCAAACAAGAGTGGATCTCATCGTTTGAACAGGACTATATCGCTGAATTACTCGAGCGACACGGCGGCAATATCAGCCAGTCGGCTCGGGAAGCCGACATCGATCGCAAGTACTTCCGAAAGCTGATGAAAAAACACGAGATCGATCCCGACGAGTTTTAACACAACCTACCCGAATGAAAGCGCGCAGGATTCCGTCACACCATCATGACGCCGCAGGCTTCATGCCGGCGAGGCCGCCGGCGCACCAACCCGCCCCTCCCCGGAGTCTGATTCGCCCTGCGAATCTGCGGCTCGACCGGGGAGCAACACTGTTCCGGAACACCACAACGCTCCTCCCCGAAGCTCACTCGCCATCGGCGAGTGGGCGTCTCGATCGGGGAGGTGGGCGTCGGCGCTTTCCAGCCGACGGTCGGAGGGGCGTCTACAGCAAGCACATGCACAGCAATACACTCCTCCTCGTAATTGTCGTCTTTGCCCCCTTTGCGGTTCAACCTTCGCCCCTCAGCGGTCGGATCCGGGGGTCACCCGAAATCGCGTCGTCTCGCCACCGACGACGCGGACCTCGTACTCAAAACGCTCGCCTCCGCGCTCCAGGCCAATCCGACGCTCACCGCCGGCCACCGGCAGCGACTCCACGTCGCTAAATGGAACCACCAGTCCGGTCTCCACATCGTCAATGATAACGCGCCAGGGACCGGTCTCGCCGACATCGACGATGACCTCGCCGTAATCCCCGGCGGATCGTACTTCAATATCCGACAACTCATCGAGATTGAGCTCCGACAGGCCCAATTCGGGATAGCCGAGCATTATTTCGTCGTCACCGACGGCAAACTCATAGACGTGGGCCAGGCGCAGGTCGGTCAGCGTCACCGGCAATTCTTCAGCCCACAATTCACCATCGAGGCGAATCGGTTGATCCTCATCGCCGCGAAGTGTCAGCCGTCCGGCGGACTCCCAGTCAATGGTCACATCCCGGGTCTGATCACCGTCGACGACGACCTGTTCTCGGAAAGTCCTGTCGTCACCGACAAAGCCCTCCACCAGGTACTCGCCGCGGGGCCGCTCTACATCGACACTGGATTGGTCCTCGTCGATGTCGACGGGCTCGCCGTCAACGAACAAGGCAACCGCCTCGGTACCGTCGCTCCAATCCACGGCCAATGTTCCCGTGGCGTCCAGGTCGGTCTCGACGACCGCCACCTCCCCGGCTTCGATGCTGACTTCACCACTCCACGACGGGTGATCCGGATGATCGATTTCAATGTCGTAGACACCGGATTGGAGACCGCGCAGCGGTAGCGGCGCCTCATCACCAACCCACCGGCCATCGACGAAGACCTCCAACTGGCTGTCGACGGGCTCGACTTCCAGCAGCATTTCGCCGGTTTCTGCGGCGACATCGGGCTGCGATTCGCCGCCCGTCACGTACAGTGCTGCGGCGGCGAGGGCCATGACGGTCAAGACGGCCACGGCAGCAACTACGATGGTTGGCGACAGATTCGACGACGCCTCGTCGGCCTCCTCGGCCGGAGTCGCTTCCGATTCGCCGGTAGATGTCAACGAATCCGGCGTGCTCAGCGAACTCGGTGTCACCGCATCCGGTTCCGCTGTGCCCTGCGGCGGCGTCGGGGCAGTGGTGACCGTCTGAGGCGTCACCGACGCCGTAGCGCGCTCGTCGTCCACCGCTGTGGAAGCCGCGCTCTGGGGTTGGCTGCCGGTTTGAGTCGCCGGCGGCGACCCATGCTCTCCGGTGACCACCGTCGCCGGCGCCTCGTATCTCGATGATGCGGCAATTTTGACGTCCGCCCTGGGCAACGCCTCCTGGGTGGCATTGTCGATGCGGGCTTCGACGACATCTTCCGTTTCGTCGATGGTGTCCGGAGCATCGTCCCACTCGTCGTAATCCGAAAGATCGAGTCCCCCGGCTTGAACGACGGTGTGATCGGAGACGAAGTATTCCAGGTCGGCATCGGAGTCCGGCGCTTCGTCCACATCCCAGACACCGGTGGCATCGCCGGCCTCTTCATCGGCGTCCGAACCATCGGTGCCGTAGGCGTCCTGGGAGAGTTGGCGTACATCTTCGGCACTATTGATACTTCGAAATCGACGGCGCTTCGTCTTTTCCTCGTCGAAATCCTCCTGGAAGGCGTCGCGGACCCAGGTCGTGAGTTGAGAGCCGTGAAATGGCGGTTGCTGACTACTGAAGTACTCCTCGATATCCTCAGCGATATCGGTGCCCCAGTGGTAGCGGGCGTCGGGGTCGGCTTCCAACATCTTCATGCAGATCGCATCGACCTCCGGCGGCACATCGCCATTGATCGACGACGGCGGTTCGACGTCCGGCTCGCCGATCATCGTCATGGCTTCCAATTGATTGCCGGCCTTAAACAGGCGCCGGTTGGTCAACAACTCCCAGAGAAGCGTGCCCATCGCGAAGATATCGCTTCGATGATCGATCTCTTCGCCCTGGACCTGTTCGGGACTCATGTACCCGAACTTGCCCTTCATGACGCCCGCTTTGGTCTTCGTGCTCTGGGACGTCGCCTTTGCAATGCCAAAATCAATGACCCGGACCCGTCCGTCCCAGCTGACCAACACATTTTGCGGCGACACATCGCGGTGGATAATCCCCAGATGGTCGCCGTTGTCGTCGGTCTTGTTGTGGGCGTAGTCCAATCCCTTCGCGACTTCGCGAACGATGTGGCAGGCCATATCCACATCGAGGATCGTCCCCTGGTTGCGGACGTGCTTCTGGAAGGCCAGCAGGTCCTTGCCGGCCACGAACTCCATGACGATGTAGTGGCTCGACTGGAACTGGCCGAGTTCGTAGGTCTGGACGATGTTGTCGTGGTCGAGTTGGACCGTCAGCCGGGCCTCGTCGACGAACATCTTGATAAACTCCACGTCCTCCGCCAGATGGGGCAAGATCCGCTTGACCGCAAAATAATGGTCAGGGTCCGGCGCGTTCAGAGGCTTGGCGCGGAATACCTCTGCCATCCCACCGACGCTGATGCGCTCGAGGAGGCAATATTTCCCGAAAAGAAGCGGTCCTTCCAAAACTCAAACCTCGACCAATATGCCGGCCGGCAACACCGGTAGCGCCGAACAAACGTCGCGAGTAGAACGCAGCGACTGCGGAGTATAGAATCACCGTTCCGATAGCGTCAACGATTCGCAATGTTACGGTTCGCCAACGGAGCTCCCGGCACCGCCAACAATCCGCTTTTGACCAGCGCTGCCCGAGCGGCTATCCCGTACGTGCATCTCGCCGTCCACCGCCCCCCATCACCGAGAGCCGGCCATGACTTCTGACGATCCCGATATTTCAGAGCGAAAACGCGACCATCTGCGCCTGTGCGCTGAAGACGACGTCGAATCGCGGGTCAAGACCAACCTGCTCGACGCCGTGGAGTTATTTCACAATTCACTTCCCGAACTCGCCGTCGACGACATCGACATGTCGACCCAATTTCTCGGCAAGTCGGTGGAGGCTCCGCTGCTGATCACGGGCATGACCGGTGGCGCCGACAAGGCCCGGCGCATCAACCGCGACCTGGCGCGGGTCGCCTCCGAATTCGGACTGGCCATGGGCATCGGCAGTCAGCGGGCGATGGCCGACGATGACACCATCGCCGACACCTATCAGGTCCGAGACATCGCCCCAGACATTCCGCTGCTCGGCAATATCGGCGCCGTCCAGGCCGCGGAAATGTCGGTAGACGCCGTGTTGGAGTTGTGTGAGGCCATCGATGCCGACGGGTTGGCCATTCACCTCAACCCCGGTCAGGAACTGATTCAACCGGAGGGCGACCGCGACTTTCGCGGCTGTCTCGACGCCATTGGGCAACTGATCGACGAACTATCGATTCCCGTCATCCCCAAAGAGACCGGCTGCGGACTGGCTCCATCGGTACTCGACCGCCTCGTCGACGCCGGCGCACAGTGGGTCGACACCTCCGGCGCCGGCGGCACCACCTGGATCGGCGTCGAATCCCGGCGGGCCGACGCCGACGCCGCCGACCTCGGCGAATTATTCTGGGACTGGGGGGTGCCGACGGCGGCGTCCATCGTCTACGCCAACCGTCGAGAGCTCAACGTCATCGGCTCCGGCGGCCTTCGCAACGGACGCCACGCCGCCTGCGCCCTGGCACTCGGCGCCGACATGGCCGGCATGGCCCTTCCCTGGCTTCGCGCCGCCCACGACGACGGCGTCGACGGCGCCCGACACTTTGCCCGGGCCGCCACCGGTGGGCTCCGAACCGCCATGGCCCTGACGGGCTGTCAAAACGTGGGCGAACTCCAGCGCACCCAGAAGCTCATCGGCCCCCGCCTACAGCGCTGGCTCGAACAGGACGTGCAGCAATGACATCGCGGGATCACACGGTGGCCGTCCCGCAGCCCCCCGCACTCTCCGCAGCGTTGGAGCGATCGACGGGTTCCCCCAGCCTGCGATCCGATATTGACGCGTATTGCGTTGTCGACGTCATCCCCCCCTGCCCCCCTCGCTATCGCTCGGTCACCAGGGGCTACAATCCACTCTCGGCGGGCGTCGGTTTCACGGCGCTAATTTCCCAATTCCTCTTGTTTTCTTTGCCTCTTCGCTCCTTTGCGGTTCACATCTCTTTTTCACTTAGCGGTCCAATCGGAGTTTTGTCTCTTCGACGAGACCGTATAGCACGGGCACCACGAAGAGGGTCAGCAACGCCAACGCCATCCCGCCGACGATCGGCACCGCCATTGGAATCATCACATCCGCTCCAGCACCGTAACTCGTCAAAATCGGGAGCATGGCCAGAATCGTCGTCGCCGTCGTCATCAGACAGGGCCGGATCCGTCGCATCCCGGCGTCGATCACACACTGGCGCGCCTCCTCGATCGAACTCGGCGGTTCGCGCTCAAATCGCTGCTTGAGATACGTCGAAATGACGATCCCGTCATCGGCGGCAATTCCAAATAGCGCGATAAACCCGACCCACACAGCGACACTTAGATTGATGGCTTCCACCTGAAATACATCGCGCAGATTGGTCCCCATTATCCCGATATCGAGAAACCACTGCTGTCCAAAGAGCCACAGCATGATGAACCCGCCACTAAAGGCCACCGCCACAGCGCTAAAGATGGCCAGCGATGTCCAGATGGAGCGAAACTGCAGATAGATGAGACTGAAGATGATCAGAAGCATCAGCGGAACGGCAAACATCAGCGTGCGCTGAGCGCGCAGGTTCTGCTCGTATTCACCAGCAAAATCGTACCGCACGCCCTCTGCGAATTCGATATCACCGTCCTCCAGTTGTCGGGCCAGCGCGTCATCGACGGCCTCCACGGTGTCAATGGGCCCTGCCCCTTCGGCGGCATCGAACATCACATAACTGACCAGTGCCGCATTCTCACTTCGAACGGCTTCCGGACCGCGCACATACTCCACATCGGCAACCTCGCCCATTGGGATCTGAGTGCCATCACCGGCGGTGACGAAGATCTCCTCGATGCGCTCTGGCGAATCGCGCATCTCGCGAGGATACCGAATTTCGACGCCAAAGCGCTCTCGCCCCTCCACGGTCTCCGTGACCTGACGGCCGCCGATGGCGGTATCGACGGTGGCCTGAAATTCGGCCATCGTAATCCCGTAACGGGCAAGCTGAGAGCGATCGGGTTCGACATGGATATAGGGCTTACCGACGGGCCGGTCGGCATTGACCGCCGATTCGTTGACCATCGGGTGATCGAGCAACTCCGCTTCGACCTGGCTGCCGGCATCGGCGAGGTCCTGCAGATCGTCGCCCTGAAGTCGGACCGCCATCGGGGCTCGAATCCCGGCCTGTAACATGACAATCCGGGTACTGATCGGCTGGAGAAGCGACGCCGACGTAAGTCCCGGCACGGCGTCAGTGGCCTCCACGATCTCATTCCAGATATCGCGAGGCACCTCGATGTGGTCGCGCCAGTTGCGGTAGGGCCGTCCGCTGTCGTCGGCGACGAGCTCCCCGTCGTCGTCCCGGAGAAATTCGCCGTCGTCGAAGGCAAAGCGCTTGCGCTGGCCCTGCTCGTCGAGTTTGAACTCCGGTTCGTAGGTGATCACCGTCTCCAGCATCGATATCGGCGCCGGATCCAGCGGCGTTTCCGCCCGTCCCAATTTGCCGACCGACATCTCGACTTCCGGAACTGACTCGATAAGCAAGTCGGCTTGCTTCGTCATCTCCAGCGCCTGGCCCATCGACGCATGGGGCATGGTCGTCGGCATGTACAGAAAGTCGCCCTCGTCGAGGTGCGGCATAAACTCGCGGTCCAGCCCCTGAACTTCGTGGTGCATCCACTGACCGGCGTCGCTTTCGTGAATGCTGTCGGGAAGCCATCCGAAGACCTGGCCGAATCCAAACCAGATCGTCACTCCGGCGACGACAAGCACCGCCGGAATCGGCAAAAATAGCGCTTTGTGATCGAGAATCCATTTCAGAATACGCCGATATCCGAGTCGGAACGCCCAGAAAATACCGAGCAATCCGCCGACGAGAGCGATCACGAAGATGAAGTTCAGGAGTCCTCCCTGATCGGCTCCCAGGGGCATCCAGGAATGGGTCAACAGCCAGGCCGTCGCCGCAATCACACTGCCGAGGCCGACGATCCGCAGCGACCACCGAATCCGACGTTGCCCCTCGTTGTCGATCTCGTTGTCGATGACCGTCTCATCGACGAGCCAGCAGACAGCGGCCAGCGCAAGGGCAACTCCCATCCAGCCGCCAAAGACGATGCTCGTCGCCGCGCCGGCGGTGGCAATGCCAGCTCCAATGACGACCTTGAGCCACTTCGTCTTGGCGAAATTGCCCATCACGGCTGCCGAAACGACAGGAATGACCAGTACCGCCACAAAAAGGCTGATGAGCAGTGCATAGGTCTTGGTAAACGCCAGCGGTGTAAACAATCGACCTTCCTGACCGGTCAATAAAAAGACCGGCAAAAAGCTGATGACCGTCGTCGCAATGGCCGTCACCACCGCCGGAGCCACCTCGGCGGCCCCCCGGGCGACGCGCTCGATGCGATCACCTCCCTGACCGCCGATATCATCCTCCAAATGCTGGGCGATATTTTCGGTCATCACAATCGCCATATCAACGATGGTCCCGATGGCAATCGCGATGCCCGCCAGGGCCAGCACATTGGCCTCGATGCCTGTGTATTTCATCACCACAAAGGTTCCCAACACGGCCAACGGCAAAATACCGGAGACGATGAGCGATGTGCGCAAATGCAGCATCAACAGCAAGATCACCAACACCGTGATCATGATCTGCTGGCCCAGTGCCGTCTCCAGGGTGCCGACGGTCCGGTCGATGAGATCGGTCCGATCGTAAAACGGTACAATTTCGACCTGAGAGACCGTTCCGTCGTCCAATTCGCGGCGCGGAAGGGAGTCCTCAATGAGCTCAATCTGGTCCTGAACGTTTTCGATAACCTCCCGGGGATTGGAGCCGTATCGGGCGGTGACCACGCCGCCCACGGCCTCCACCCCACCCTTCGTCAGTGCCCCGCGACGACCATCCGGACCGCGCTGGATGCGAGCCACGTCCCCCACGGTAATTGGCGTCCCCTCCGAACTTCGGATGACAGCCCCTTCGAAATCGGCAATATCCTCCACAAAACCGATGCCGCGAATCATGTACTCCGCGCCGCTGATTTCGGTGGTCCCGGCGCCGACCTCTTCGTTCGACTCCTGAACGGCCCGACTGACCTCTTCCAGTGTCACGTCGTAGGCCCGCATGGCATCCGGGTCGAGTTCGACCTGGTACTCCCGGACCTTGCCGCCGATCGAACCGACTTCCGAGACCCCTTCGGCGCTGGCCAGTGCCTGGGTCACCGTAAAGTCCTGGATGGCCCGCAATTCATCGTCGTCCCATCCCCCGACGGTATTGCCCTCCTCGTCGCGCCCCTCCAAGGTATACCAGTAGATCTGCCCTAACGCGGTGGCATCCGGTCCCATCTGGGGCTGGACACCATCGGGCAAGACGTCGTCACTGATACTGGCCAATTGTTCGTTGAGACGGGCCCTTGTCCAGTAGTACTCGGCACTTTCATCGAAGACGACATAGATCTGGGCAAAGCCCTCCATGCTCGAGCTGCGGATGGTCTCCACACCGGGAATGCCCTGGAGGTCGGTGGTCAACGGATAGGTGACCTGATCTTCGACGTCCTGTGGTGAACGCCCCGGCCACTCGGCGTATACGATCTGCTGATTTTCGCCGAGGTCGGGGATGGCATCGACGGGAACCTGGTCGCGCTCCAACTCGGAGAGCGCAGACAGAAACGGCAGATCGCTGTCGATTCCCTCGCTCCACGGAAAGGGAGCGACGTACATTCCCCAGCCGACGACGACGGCCGTGGCCATGAACACCAGAAATCGCTGGCGCAGACAGGCCTCGATAAGTCGAGTAAGCACCGTTTTCGATCCAGTATCAGTGCGCATGGTCGTGGCCCCCGTCGTGGTCGTGCTGATGATCGTCGTCGTGGTCGTGATCATCGTGCTGGTGATCGCCGTCGTGTTCCTCGGCATCGTGATGGGTCAAATCCATCCCGCAAACCGGGCATTCGCCGTCGCCCTCCTCGGGCTGTGCCCATTCGACGGTGCCCATATCGCAGTACCAGAAGTCCCGATCGCGGGGCAGTTGCTCCTTTTCGATGGGTGGGTCGAATTCGACGCCACCGTCGGGAATCTCGACTGTTTCCTGCTCATCGACGGGCATGGCACCTTCGTCGTGGATGGTGCTCATCATCGTCGGGCCACCACTTATCTGGAGTTCGGCATCGATTCGAAACGCCCCGCGACTGGCGACCACATCCCCTGGATTGAGCCCGCTGTCGACGACGTAGCGCTCGCCGATGCGCGGACCGAGTTCCACCGGTTGCGGGACATATCCAGACGGATCGAGTTCCCTATCGTAGACGTAGACCAGCGAGCGATCGCCGGTCCAGAGCACGGCTGATCGCGGCACGGAGACGACGTCGTCGCCCTCCATTCCGATTTCGACACTGCCGCGCACATACATCCCCGGTTTGAGCGCTCCGTCCTCGTTGGCCAGCACCACACGCGCCCTGGCGACCCTGCGATCGGCGTCGATCTGCGGCGATACAAACTCGATACGCCCCTGTCGGCTGTCGCCATCGAGGGCCGGAATCTTGACGTCGACCGGCATCCCCTCGGAGATCCGCTGCAGGTCCCGTTCGTAGACATCGAGTTGAGCCCAGACGCTATCCAGAGGTGCCAGCGACAGAATCTCGTCGCCGGCGTCGACGTAATCCCCGGCGCGGACATGGCGGGCCTGGACGGTCCCACTGGCGGTGGCGAAGACATCGACGGTCTCACGAGCATTGCCGCTCTCCTGAACTTCGTCGATCTGGCGCGGATCGACGCCCAGAAGGCGCAATTCGGTGCGCGCCGCTTCGATCGACGCCTGCGCGGCGCGGACCCGGCGATCACTTCCCGCCTCCTCGGCATTTGTCCTGCTTTCGACGGCCTGAACCAGACTGCGCTGGGCGGCGTACAATTCCGGACTGTAGATCCGGGCCAGAAGCTGGCCGCGACGAATTTCCTCGCCTCGGGCGCTGACCTCCAAACGCTCGATCCGCCCCCCTGTCCAGGCGGCGATATCGACCTCCCGTTCTTCATCGACTTCGACGCGACCGAAGACCTCCAATTCGTCGACCACCGGCCCTACCTCGACCTCCTCGTCTTGAATTCGGGCCAGCCTCCGGGCCTGTTCGGACATCTCCACCGATGGACCGCTGTCGTCGTCGGTCGCCTCATCGGCGGGTACCAGATCCATATGACAGATCGGACAGGTCCCCATCTCCGACTCCCGGATCTGGGGGTGCATCGGACAGGTATACTCCGAGGCGTCGTCCTCCTCGACATCCTCTTCGACCGTCGACTCGTCGTCGACCGAATCTCCTCCAGTGGCACGGCCCAGCGCGAACGCAAATAGTATCAGCGCACCGAGGGCCACCCAGGTCTTCCAGTTGTTGAACCATGCCGTCTTCATTGTTGATCTCCGTACATCGCGGGATACGCCCAGGGGGCATCGTCACCGAATGCTCCCCCTGTGAGGCGTTGTATTTCCATGAGTCGCTGCAGTTGTTCGGTGCGCAAGTCGATGATCTCGGCCTCCAACTCGATCTCCTGTTGGAGTGCCAGCAAAAAGTCGGAGGCCGTCCGCTCACCGACTTCCATTCCCACCAGCACCTGTTCGGCCAGATCCGTGGCCAGCGGAAGGAGTTCCTGGAGATGACGCTGCAGACGCTGGTGGTCGCTTTCCCAGTCGTCGACAAGCTCGTCGATTCGCCCCGTGAGCTGCCGTCGGGCCTGGTTGCGGTCGTCTTCGACGGCCTGGCTTGCGGCCTGCCACTGCGATGCTTCGGCATCGTATTGGGAACCAACGATGGGTAGTCGGATCGACACCCCGAGCTGGAACATCTGAGAGCGCGGCCCGTCCATGTCGAACATGGGCGGCATATTCGAATAGCCGGCCATGACCGTGGGCCACGGTCGGCGCCGCTCGTCGACGCGCTCGACTTCTGCGGCGGCGACATCGGCCTCGGCCTGCAGCCGGCTTAATTCGGGCTCGGTCTGTTGCGCCCAATCGACGAGTTCGTCGCGCTCGGGCAGTTCTGTTCTCCAGTCCTCCAGGAGCGCCCCCGTAAACTCCAACTCTTCGATGCGCTCCCGATTGACTCCGGTTTGCGCCGCCATCGAGGTGGCTTGCGCCCGCCGGTCGGCCCGCAGTTGTGAGCGGCGATCGACGGCGGCTTCCCGGGCCAATTCGAGCTGATAGATGTCGCCATATCCACCTCCCTCCAGGGGAGCGACGGCGTCGACGACTCCCAGCGCATCATCGATCAACCCGATTTCATCTTCGATGAGTTCCAGACGGGCCTCGATGCGTGCCAGCTCCAGGGCATCGCGGCGAAGTTCTCGAAGCAGGTCCGCCTGGGCCTCAACCTGACCGAGACGGGCCACTTCGATTCCTCCGCGCGCCGGGGCCGCCTGTCGACTGCGGGCACCGGGAAGTGGAACCTGTTGCATGACCCGGACCATATGACCCGTGGTCGTATGCGGCGTCCAGGGCGCCGAGACGTCGGCCATATATTCGACCATCGGCTCCGGCCACTGCCCTTCGATGAACTCCGCCTGTTGACTCGACTCCTCGATTCGCGAGTCAAAGGCGGTAATCGACTGATTGTGCTCCAATGCCAGACGGTCTGCGATCTCGATATCACTGCCGACATCGCTATCACCGGCAGCGACAGCCGTTGATAAGGCCAGCCCGGCCATCAGACAGGCAGCGCCGCAGACCTTGCGACAAACGTTGTACTTCCAAACCATTGACGACACTCCACGTCGCGGGGCTCGATGCCGCCATGCGACAGTCGAACCTCCAGTATTGTGCGGATAGAACTCGCAATACGGAGACGTCGACCGACTCCGGACACAGTTCACCGGACCGGAATCCATCGACGTCGGCGAAAGCCGTCGCAGCGCTGCTGTCAGCTCCGACACAGATGCATCGAAACATCGATCAGCAAAACAGCGGCACAGCTCTCGCCGGTGCCGATCAAATCAGTAGAATGGAGTGTTTTAGATAGGAATCGGACCGGTCGGTCCGAACTTCGTCAAGGGGGGGTGGGACCGACGTTGTCGACCCGTCATTCGCCGCGAGCCGTTCGACGAGCCACAGCGTGGCCACCAGATCCGGAGTCAACCAGAAGGTCGGCCCCTCCAGTTCGTGCTCTGTTTCAAACGTAGACGGCATGGCGTCGATGCCCGAAAGGCTCTTGGT